>Ga0182027_10004217_pt1 | contig 22402 bp, 21 predicted proteins | sample 712E1DmetaG_FD_121300 | JGI IMG/M metagenome (GOLD analysis project Ga0182027, IMG submission 121300) | Permafrost microbial communities from Stordalen Mire, Sweden - 712E1D metaG (Illumina Assembly) | ecosystem: Environmental > Terrestrial > Soil > Wetlands > Permafrost | place: Sweden... | reverse complement strand
GCCAACCCGCGCTGTTTCTCGTCGATGCTATCCGCCACCAACGCATCACGCGGTGCTGTGCGGATGCCCTTGCCCAGCCGGTCCGCGAAGCGCACGCCCAGCACCCAGCCCCAGGCGTTCGCCAGATAAAGGAAGGGCTTCGAAACGGCAGATAAGGCGTACCCCGCGACGGCCAGCCATTTGCGCCGGCCCAGTTTATCGGAGAGGGCACCGGCATAGACTTTCATCAGGCTGGCCGTGGTTTCGGCGATACCATCGATCAACCCGATGACCGCCGTACCGACACCCAGTATGTTGGCGAGGAAGAGCGGGATGAGATTGAAGATCATCTCCGACGAGATGTCGGTGAGGAAGGATGTGACCGTCACGACCCAGATGTTGCGCGGCAGGCTCAGATAGGCGGGTTTATTTTCCATGAGGTCATTTTATAAGATCATCGCAAGGCAGTGCCCAACTACCACATCCTTGCTAAGTGCCGAGAAAAAGCTTGACATCTACACACCGATGGTTTGCTTCGGCGATTCACATTGTATGCTTCGACGACTCATGTCGTCGAAGTGGGAGATGGCGGCGTGAAGCCGCCTCTCCCGAAAGTAGTCGATACTCATGATTTGCCAAGCAAATCAACGCTCGCTCGTCTACTCTTCGCCGTTATCGGGGGCGCTGGGCTGTTCGACCCGCACGATCTCACCGTGGATGTTGATTACGATCTTGAAGCCGAGCATGCCCAGGTAAGTGCGTCCCTCCTCGGGAATGCCCTGCTGCATCAACGCATCAAACTGCTGATCCATGTTCTTGAGCTGCTGCTCGATGAGGGCTTTCGAAAAAATATCCTCCTGTCCCAGCATCTTGGCGGTTTGTTCGGAGATCAAACCCTCGCTGCCCTTCATCATCTCCTGCATCTGCTTCAGCACCTGGCGGTCCACCTGGACAGCGGGAATGTGACGCCGGAAGCCAGCATCATCCACCACGTAAAATGGCTCCTCGCCCACAACCGCAGATTCGGCCACGCGGTCGTGCTCATCCACGACGAGGCCGGCAAATAAAGGTAGTCTTGACATAATATCCTTCTATGAATTACTCGATGAAACGATCTCGACGTGCGTCCCTTCGCCCGGCTTGTATAGATACGGCGTCTCAGGCGGAACCAGGGGAGAGGTCCAGCGATAAATGAATTTTGCATCGGCGGGAGTCAGGTTCACGCAGCCGTGACTGCGCGGCTTGCCATAATCGTTGTGCCAGTATGTGCCGTGGAAGGAATCGCCCGTGCCGGTGAAGAAACTGACCCACGGCACACCGGGCAGGTCATACCCATGGCCCGCGTCGGCTGCACCGTCATTTGTCATGTGGATGGTAGGGCCCTTATGGAAGGTCTGGAATTTGCCGAGCGGGGTCGCCGTCCCTTTGCCGCCGCTGGAGCAGCGCGCCACCAAAACGGCCCTGTCATCTTCAAATGCGGTGACCGACTGCGTGGCTGTATCCACATAGATATGCTTGCGGTCGTCGGAGACATCGGGCGAAAGACGGGTCAGTTCGGAGTCGGGCACCAGGCGCATATCGCTGGCGGGGATATAAACGGTAGTCTGGTGCAGGCTCTCGTAGATCTCATACCATGCGGTCTTTTCATAGGGATTTACGCTGACGCCCGTCACCCAATGCGTGGTCGCAAAGTAAATGCGATAGCCGGGCTGAACTTGAAGGCCGGGTGTGCGACGCGTCCCACTGAAGGGTACGGTGATCTCTCCCAACTGCCCGGCGGTCGGAATCTCAAAGGCCGGTTTTTGGTAATTGGTTTCGACCGGCTGGACCCAGCCTGAATAGATATAGCCATTCCCGTTGAGCTGATACCACGTCTTGTTATAGGGATTGCCCGGATCGCCGTCCACCACCGCCGTGATGTCGACCACCTGGTCCTTGCCATAGATGAAAATGGATTTGGCATTGAAGGATGGATCGCTATAAAGGTTGCCGAAAAGCGCGATGCGGCCCTGCGCCGGTGCCGCAGCCGAGTCGGCCAGGGCGCGGTCCAGATGAAGCTCGGCAAGAAAAGCGCCGAGCAGCCCCGCCCCGGAAAGTTTGAGAAAATCACGACGCGATAGAGGTACATTCAACATAGTCGTTTTATAGATTTTATCTGATTTGCGGGATTGGATAAATGAAGCGGAGGGAAGTCTAATATAACTCTTAGAGGCGCAGGTGTAAATTAGTCAGATTACGGGAAGAAAATAGAACGCGGACGACGCGGATTCGGTTAATTTCTAATAACAGTGCTGCAAAGGTTTTGCAGGTAAAAAACGGTCGGTTCGGATTGAAGTTTTTAATTGATAATCTCAAGCAGTGTGCCCTTTGGCTGGTAAGCGAATTGCCGGTCCGGTTTGACGACCGGCTCGGTCCAGCGGAAAAGCCATTTGGCCGCGGCAGGACTCAAATTAACGCAGCCGTGACTCTTCGGATGCCCAAAGTCGTTATGCCAGAATGTGCCATGCAGCGACAGGCCCGATTCGGTAAAGTACATCACCCACGGTACGCCGGGCAGGTCGTAACCCTCGGCGGTGAGGTCGCCGGTTGCCATGTGACGCGTGGGACGCTTGTGATACGTCATGAACAAACCTGCCGGCGTGGTATACACTCCGTACCTGAAAGCTTTTCCGGTGGCAGCCCGCGTCACGAAGACCGGCTCATCATTTTCATACGCAAAAACAAGCTGGTCGTTCAACCGCACCTGGATCTTTTTCTGAGAGTCGGGAACATCCGGGGAGAGCGGCGCCAGTTCATCGTCCGATAGAAGGCGCAGGTGCTCGCCCGGCGCGTAATACAACTTGTTCCACTTGTCATCCAAAACCTGATACCAGATTTTTCCGTCCGAGGGAGCCGTCCTGGCAGACATGATCCAATGAACGGTATCGTAATACATACGGTAGGCCACTCCGGCCGTATCGTCAGCCTGCTGATGCACGTCGGTGTAGGGCACACTGACTTCAGCCAGCCGGCCGGAGAGGGGTATGTCGAGGGTCGGCAGATTGAGAAGCGTACGCACCGGCTGCAGTGTGCCCGAATAAGCATAGCCTTCATTACCGATCTGATACCATTCGCGGTTGTAATCGCCGACATCGTCGCTGATGGCAACGTCGGTGATGGTCAGGATGGAATCGAGCCAATATAATTTTACCGGTAGAGCGTTGAAGGAGGGTTTATCGTACAACCAGACCAGGCGCGAGGCGACGCGTCCCTGCTGTGCATCGAAGATGCCCTGCGGAGGTGCCGACTCCTGACCTGTCCATAAGGAGTGAAGCGGTGGGTTTGGAAGGAATGCACCCAGGAATCCCAATCCGCTCAGCTTGAGAAAGTCGCGACGCGAAAGCAGTCCGTCCGGTTCTTTCATGAGGGGATTCTATCCTGAAAGCAGGACGTTCACTAGATTTTAAAGGATGATGAATAATAGAACGCGGATGCCGCAGATCGAAGGGATTCGCACGGATCTTTTAAAGAAAAAAATGGGCGAAACGCCCATTTCGTTTTATGCGTTACGGCTATAAATGAACAGCTAATAATGAATGTTCACCAGGGTGCCGACCGAGGAAAAATTATACAGCCACTCTGCATCGGGGATGCTGAGGTTTACGCAGCCGTGACTCATGGGCGTCCCAAAGTTGTGATGCCAGTAGGTGCCATGCAAGCCGTAGCCCTGATAGAAATACATCGTGAACGGGACATTGGGTAAATAATAATCAGCCCCGGTCATATCGGTATAGCGCAGCTTGACATAAATATGATATTTTCCCGTCACGGTCGGATACTGCCAGGTGCCGGTGGAGACAAGGAACGAGTTCATCACAGTATTTCCGGCATAAGCATAGACCATCTGCTGAGTAAGGTTCACGTCGATCCAATGCTGGCCGCTGTTTGCGACATCACCGGGTACGGGGGGCAAGGAGGAGTTAGTAGTAGGAGCGGGCGCGGAGGTCGGGTAGACAGATGTCGGTGTATCCTGCACATAAGAGAGCGAGAGCGAACCGGACCAGGTGGGCTCGGCGGTCGGGAGGGACGCCTCGGTGGGCAGATCCGCGGCCATATCAGTCGGCTGGTCGGCCGGCACATCGGTGGGAACAGCAGATGGCTGATCGGTCGGCTGGAATGCGGGCGTGGCCGTCGCTTGCTTGAAGACCGTCTGGTCCGAGGGCGCGGCGGGTGTATACGTTGGCTTGGGAAGCGACACCTGCGCCCATGAAAGCGGCTGAGTCGGTTCGACGGCCGGCTGCTTTAAGATGGATGCCACAACGGGCGAGGTCGAAGCCGACCAGGCAGCCAGCACACAGACGAGAACGCCAAGACCCAATAACAGGATGGGAAACAAGGGCGTGCGCCTGGATCTTCGTGAAGGTACGCTTTTTTCCGGACCGTCCTTTTTTGGCAGCCCCGCAGGCAGGCCCGATAAAGGATTTTGCGACGGTGCAGCAGGCACGGGGGCGGCGACCTGCGGGTCATTCAGGCGCTGCATGGCCCACTGCATGGCCCGCTGTGCGCGCGGACTGTTTGGATCGAGCTTGAGCGCTTTTTGAACATAATCCAAACTGGCACGCGGGCTGGCCACCGCTGCGAGAATCAGCCAGGGATCTTCCATCTGCGGTGCGAGGGCCACCGCCTGTTCTGCCAATTGGCGGGCCGCACTGCGATCATTGTTCCGCAGGGCTTCACGCGCTTTTTGCACCGCTAAACGAGCTTCATCGAATGATTTGTTCATGGGCCGGTGGTGGGAACGGGAGTCGGAAGGACATTTTCATTGTTGACGAAACACAGGATGCCGTTGACCACCCCGTCGGCGACCTGGTCGGTATGCTGGGTCAGGATCTCGCGGTCGAGGTTCAGAAAGCCGGTTTCGATAATGGCGGCAATCGTGTTCGGGTCAATTTCGGAGAAGGCATGGTAGCTGGTCATATCAGGCGTGATGCTGTTCGCATGGAACTGCAGGCCGGTAGCGGCATGATAACGATCCACCAGGCAGGCCAGCAAACGACCGGCGCGGTTTGAGTCGCGGGTATTCAAGGCGGCAGTCACCTTAAAGCCGGTGGCCTGATCGTTGATAAACTGGCAGGAGTCATTATGGATCGAAACGATCGCCACGGCGCGATAACCATTCAGGCGTGTATCGAACTCCTGCAGCAGGTCCACCTGGTAGCCTCTATCCACGAGTTTTTTCTGGACAAGGATAGCGATCTGATGATTAACATCGGCTTCGGTCAACGTGACCTTGCCGTTGCTGTCCGTGCATACCGCGCCCGAGTCGTTGCCCATATGGCCCGACACGATCCCGATGCGCAGCGCCGGGACGGCGGCCCCGGACGGATTGTTGACCGGCTGTGGGGTGAGCAGCAGGGTCAGTTTGTCCTCGAAAGAGGTGGCAGAGATCCCGGTGGGCGTCCAGGCCACGAAAACGGTCGCAAGCAGAACCGCCACGAGGAGGGTGGTCGAAATAGCGTGCAACGGCCTGGTGCGCGGACGCGGCGCCGTCGAAGAAACTGCCGACCTGCGCCGGGCGGGTAAATTGTCCATTTTGTATGATAGTACTTAGCTTTAAAGGAAAATGCAAGGGTAATTATTGACCAATGGGGGCGAGACCGGGACGGGCCCCTCCGGGGTCCGCAGGATACGCTTCGCTACCCGCAGGATACGCTTCGCTATGCTACGCGAAGACCTCCGAGTCTTTTATGGCGAGTCTTTTATGGCTTGACACCCCTATTCCGCGCAATTATGATGAAAGGCCAGGGACAAACACATCATGACGCTTGACGCCGAACAACTTCGGGCGGCCATGCGGGCGTGGACTTCGGGGGTTACCGTAGTGACCGCCGCCTATGGCGGCGAGCAGCACGGTATGACGGTCAATTCGTTCACGTCCATTTCGCTGGATCCGCCGCTGATCATTATTTCTTTGCAAACAGCCAGCCATACGCATGCACTGGTCAGCCGGGCCGGTATCTTTGCGGTGACCATTCTTTCCGCGGACCAGCAGGCCGTCTCTGAGCGTTTCGCCGGCCGCGTTCCCGAGGGGAACGAAAGCCGCCTGGAGGACGTGGCGACGGAAACGCTGGTGAGCGGCGCTCCGTTCATCAAAGGCGGGCTGGCTTATCTCGATTGCCGGGTGATCCAGAGCATTCCTTCAGGCACGAACACACTCTTTATCGCGGAAGTGGTGGCGGCGCGCGGCTACGATCACGACCGCGTGTTGATCTACCACGACCGGCAGTATCGAAAACTGCAAGACTAGAATTCCTTCATAGGAAAGGCGAGGGAGGGCAGGATGGACGATCCATTGACTCCGGAAGAAAAAAAACTCCTGTTGGAGGTTGCGCGTTCCGCTTTGGAACACGGTGTACGAGGGGAGAAGCAGGCCGCATTGGACCTGAAAAGCATGCCGGCGCACCTGCGGGAAGAGGGCGCTTCATTTGTAACGCTCACGGTCCACGGCGAGCTGCGCGGCTGCATCGGCGCGTTGGAGCCCTACCAGCCGCTGGCCGCGGACGTGCAGGAGCATGCCGTGGCGGCCGCGCTGGAAGACCCGCGCTTCCCGCAGGTGACGCCCAGAGAGCTGGACCAGATCGAGATCGAGGTCTCGCGCCTGACGCTCCCGAAAAAACTCGCCTACACGGACGCCGAGGACCTGCTTGCCAAACTGCATCCGAAGCTGGATGGCGTGATCCTGCGGGACGGCCCGCGGCGCGCGACTTTCCTGCCGCAGGTCTGGGAGAAAATACCGGATAAAGCGGAATTCCTGGATAACCTGTGTTACAAGATGGGGACCGCGGCGGAGACGTGGCGGCGGAAAGCGCTCGAGGTGTTCATCTACCAGGTTGAAGAGTTCCACGAATAACGTAGTGGCAAATTATCCATTTGCCACTACGTTCTGATCCTGCCAGCTACCAGAAACTTAAGGGAGCTTTGCAAAATAGGTTAATGATTCTGTATTGTGAATTATCGGTGCCCTGTAATACAATCAAACCATGGCCGACGAAATAGACACCATGTTCGAGGATGCAGTCAATGCTTTGCGGGAGAACGACCCGGCCCGCGCAAAAGATATCCTCACGCGCCTGCTCAAGGCGGACCAGACCAACGCCACCTATTGGGTGTGGATGAGCGCGGCGGTAGATACCCCCAAAGAGCGAATTTACTGCCTTGAGACGGCACTCAAACTTGACCCCGAAAACGCCACTGCCAAACGCGGCCTGATCCTGCACGGGGCGCTGCCGCCCGACGAAAACGTCCAGCCGTTCCCGCTCAACCGACCGCGCGCCTGGGAGGAAAAACTTCTGCTGGCACACGAGAAGCCCAAAGAAAGCGGGTTCCGGGCGGCTATGGCCAACCCGGCCATGAGGCTTGCGGGAGTGGTCCTTATCGGAGTGCTCGTATGCGGATTGGCAGCCTACGGGTTATTCGGTCCGCGCTCCGCCAGGTTCAGCACGGGCAGCCATTCGACAGCCGGCCCTTCACCGACCTTCACGCTCACGCCCACGTTTGTCAACGCAACCGGGCAGGTGGCCGCCACGAAGAGCGGCCCCACTCCGCTGGCCGAGTTGTTCGGTGTCTCGTACACGGCCACACCGTTATATGTTAATACGCCGGGCTCGGCGGTCTCACAGGATATTTTCCACGCCGCCCAATCTGCCTTGCAGAGAGGCGATTTTAATCAATTCGTCAGCAGCATGAACCAGCTTGCCACCCTGGAACCCAATGCCCCCGACGTCATCTATAATATCGGTGAGGCCTATCGCTTTAAAGGCGACTGCCGCACGGCGCTGGATTATTACAACAACTCGCTTAAGATAAACAATAAATTTGCCCCGGGTTACCTGGGGCTGGCGCGGGCGCGCATCTGCATCGACCCGGGCGCGAACACCACGCAGCTGTATGACCTGGCCCTGCAATATGATCCCAATTATGGCGAGGTATATCTCGACCGGGCCAATTTCAACCTGGTGCGCAAGGATTTCAAGGCGGCCCTGCCGGACCTTGAAAAGGCCGTCGGACTCATGCCGGATAATGCCCTCGTCCAGGTGGCGTTCGCGCATGCCTATCTGCTGCAGGGCGATAACGCCAAGGCGCTGGACGCCGCCGAGAAAGCCAACAGCACCGACCTGACCCTGCTGCCTTCCTTCTATTACCTGGGCAGCGCCTATGTGGCCAACGAACAATATACGGAGGCGATCAAGCCTTTATTGACCTATCTCCTCTATGTGCCCAAGGATGGGGGCGCGTATGCCATGCTTGGACAGGCCTATGCCGTGATCGGCCAATACCAGCTGGCGGTGGATACGCTGAAGACGGGAATCAACCTCGACCCGAACCAGGTGCAATCGTATCTCTACCTGGGCCAATCGTACCTGGCCTTGAACGACCTGGATAATGCGTCGACCAATTTCAAGAGGGCCCTGCAATTCTTCCCCGATTCGTTCAACGCCAACATCGGCCTGACGGAAACGTTATACAAGGGCGGCACATATGGCAACTCCTACCTGCAGGCCGAAACGTCCAAGTCGAAAGCGTCGAACAACACCGAGCTGGCGCTGGCGATCTACTGGCGGGCGCTCAGCCAGGAGGGACGGCTCAGTTTCGGCGATGCGATCGCGGACTGGAAGACCCTGCTGTCGATGCCGGCCGATGCGATGACGCCGGAGATGCGCAAGACCGCAGAGGAGCACCTCAAGACCATCGTCACGCCCACCTATACGCCGAAACCGTCGCTCACGCCCATTCCTTCGAGGACGCCCAGAGTATCAAGCACACCGGATGCAACAAGTACGCCGGCGTCATCCGGCAGCGAAACACCGACACCTTCGCCAACGATAACACTGACGGTTACTTCAACCAATAAACCTTAAAAGAATGGCGACGCACCGAAAAGTGCGTCGCTGTTGTATCATGCATGTAGTGAGGGTTAAATTATGGAATTAAAAATTTTCACAACCTGAAAGACATTTGGCACATTGATTTAAACGAACTTGTGAACAGGCTTCTACTCTTGGTGACACTTAAAGAGACGCCGCTCTGCGTCATGCCCCACCCCCAGCCCTCCCCAAATCAAACTGCGATTTGGAGAGGGGGTGTTCATGATTTCTTATTCCGATTTATCCTCAGATGAATTCAGTAGAGTCAATCAGACGTTTAGTCACTGTTTGGCGACTTCATGGCGTGGAGATTCTATATCGCCCAATCCTCAATCACCAATATTTTAATCCACCAATATGCATTTTCCGTTAACAACTCGTTGAAACCAGACCTCCGAGGTCTCGAAAGACCTCGGAGGTCTGTGGCTCGACGCAGAAGCCGACGGCTTCCTTACTGCGCGACAGTCGGCTTCAGGACAGTCCAGGTAGAGGCTCCATTGGTAGTCTGCACCAGGGCGACGTTCCCGTTCGAGCGGGCGACGGCCCAGCCGTACTGCGGGTCGCTGAAGGAGAACTGCCCGTCCCAGTTGACCGTCTTCACGAAGGACCAGGTCTGCCCATCCGAGGCGGTCAGGTACATGTCGCGCCCGAGCAACAGGGCATCCTTCAGGCCAAAATAGATCAACTGGTCCTGCGCCGCCTGAACCTTATCCGGCAGGTGAACGGTCTGCCAGGTGGCCCCGCCATCCTGGCTGGAGTAGAAGTAGCTGGTGGATTGTTTGGGCGGCTCGTAGTAATCAAAGCAGCCCATCAGCATGCGGATGGATTGGGCCGAGAGCAGGACAGGCTGATAGGTCTCGCAGTAGGGATACTGGTCGAACAGGTCGGGCGCCTCGGGCGGGGGCGGCAGTTCGCGATCCTCCCAGTTGAGGCCTCCGTCGGTCGTAACGTCGTAGTCCGGCGGCGCGGCGGAGTAGGCGCCGACCGTCTGCAGGGTGCGCAGGCCAAAATTTGTGTCGGCGAAGACCATCCCGGTGTAGTCGTCGTCGATCTGGCTTTCCGAGGAGGTCCAGGTGAGACCGCCATCCGCGGTGCGGAAGAGCTCATGGGTGTGATGCGTGCCGGCCCCGGCGTAGACGCCGCGCACCAACATCCAGACATTTTGGGCATCGAGCACGGCAAATTCAGCCCACACGCTTTGGCCGACGGCCTCATGATCCAGCGAGGGCCCGGGGGTCCAATTACGGCCGCCGTCCGTGGTGTGCCAGACGGAGGCTTCGGGCGGGATCTTGTCATCCTCGGCGAAGACGATCCAGGCGGTCTGAGCATTCAGAAAGGCGCCGTACGCCTGGTCCTTTGTGCCGGGGGTGAAGCTCTCGGGCGGTGTGGCTTCACGCCAGGTCTGCCCGCCGTCGGCCGTGGTCAGAACGTACGGACCGCTGATACCCCAGCCTGCGGTCCGGCTTTTCATGGTGATCGAGTCCAGCGGGACGGGGTCGCCTGTTTTAAAGTGGGCTGCGGCGGCCGGCTGGGGTATGGCGGGCACCGGGGTTGTATCCGGTGGAGGCGCGGACAACTCGGTGGCCGTAGCGGTGACCGGCACTTCGGTCGAAGGCTGCTGTGTATCAGGGAGCGAAGTGGGTACGGGAGTGGCAGTGGGCGATGCAAAAGACCCACAAGCCAGCGCTGCAAGCAGCAGCACGAGGAGAGCGGGGAAACAGATTCTGGTTCTCATGGATGGACTCCTTTTTTGAACAGGACCCGGAAAGCCGATGATACATTATATAGCCCGATCCTCACCCGACGGCATCGGCATAACGCCCGCAGGTAGCATCCGTTATAAATGCGGTATTCATAATTTCCTATTCCAATTGTATTCCGCGGCCAAGCAGAAACTTCTTGACATCATCAAATCCGGGGACCCCTGATCTTCCTCCAAGATGCTGGCTATTCATGGCCGCCACGGCGCTCGCAAAAGCCGCTGTTTTTCCAACGGGGAATCCTTTAAGCAGCCCGGCAAGAAAAGCCCCATGATAACTATCACCACAGCCCGTGGTATCAACGGTCCTCGGAAAGAGAAAGGCGGGTTGGTGGAAAGATACGCCGTCTTTTGTGCGGATCCAACTTCCGTTCCCGCCGTCGGTTACGACGGCGATCTCCGGCCCTTCCTTTAAAAGCAACCCGGCAGACCTGGATATTTCGGTCTCACCTGTATAGTTTTCGGCAAACCCCTTTGCCACTATACAAATGTCAGTCAAGGGCACAAGCGCCTTCAATTCAGACCTGTACCTGTTCGCGCCGCCATCGAATGAGACCCGACCATGCGACTCTTTGGCTAATCTGGCAGCCTCCAGACAGGCATTCAAATGCCTGCCGCTCATGTGGATGATCTTTGCGGACCGGATCGCAGACCTTTGCGCCTCCGATAGTGAAAGCTCGGGCACGGAGCCCGGCACCCACATAATCGCACGAGCCCCATCATGAGCGGAGACCAGGATGTTGGAAACGGAGGTGGTAGTACCGGCCTGGACCTCAACGGTATCCGCGTACACCCCTTCGGTTTGGAAACCATCCAGCACCAATGCTCCCGCCCAATCGTCCCCTATGCTGTCGATCATGGCCGTCTTTCCTCCCAACCTGGAAACCGTAACCAGGGCCGTGGCCACCGGGCCTCCGCCCTGAATGATCATGGCTAAAGCCTGCTGGCCCTCCCGTTTGGCAGGGAAATGATCGACCCGTGTAATGATGTCCACAGTCGATGCGCCCAACCCAACCACATCAAATTGTTTTTCTTCCATAGAGGGACTTCTTCCCTTATTCCCGTTCACAAAAACGAAGGCATGGTCCGATGTTCGATGCCCGACTTTATCACAGGGACCATCGTCCGTGCAATAGTGTTCATTCCATCAACTCGACGAGATGTCTGCGATTCCCAGGCGCTTCATAATTGTCGGGCCAGTACTCAACTTGTTTGACGATCCTGCCTGCGCGAACGGTGGTAAAAGTGATCGCTCTTGCCGTTTGAGTTCCGTCGGTGACAGAGACGTCGCTCACGGCTTCCGTTTCGTTCCCGACTATTCTGTTTACGGTGAACAGCCAACGACCGTATGCCGGGTATTCTTCGTTGGCCGCCACGAAGTTGTCCCTGCCGCGGATTCGTTCCTTCGATTGAGGCCATTCGAGCACATACTCATCGGCGAGCAGCAGACCCACCGAATGAAAATCATTGGTGTTCATGCGCAGGTAAAATTCCCTGACCAGCTCAATCGCCGAACTGTTCATATGAAACGGCTATTCATTGGCCCGCGGCTTCGTTCGGGATTGGAATGCAGTAGTCCGTCTGCCTCATTATCAAGCCATCAACCAGCGTGAAGAACGACGCAACCCGGAAACGAACCTGCGCACCAACACTCAATGGCCCTACTGCCGCTGCCGCTGTACCCCACCACTCCAGTTCCAGAACCACCTGTTCACCCTGGGCAACGAGATTCCGAATGCTCATCTGCCGGTCGGGGTACAACTTCAGGGTGCGTTCGGCCGACTCGCGCATGAACGCCCGGTTACCTTGACGGCCTCTTGATATCCCGGGTATTGGTAATTCGATCCACTCCGCTTTGTCTGCGAAGCAAGTGTCGACCCATTCCATGGTTCGTTGGTTGAAGAGGCCAACACACCTTCGAACCGCGTTCTCATTTTGCTGAAGTGTTAGCATTATCCTTCCTCCTCCTGGGGAATACTTTGGTTGACTCTACTGCAAAAAGATCATTATGGCGAAGTCGATCGGGCAAGCGCCTCACATTAGCGTCGAAAATCTGTTGTCACCATATAAGAGGATGCCGCCCATTCGCGTCCTCACGGCTTATGGATTCCATGCCGCCTGATCCCCAACTACCAATTTATATCCCGGTCATTGGCCGTTAGCGGGTACCTTCTGGTCAAGCGATCTGCTTTCTTTGCTGCAGAAAGTCCTGGAACAGACCTTTTTTTGCTGACAAAGATTTGAAGTCACCCTCCTGGACGATCTTTCCGGCATCAAAGACCAATATCCTGTCCGCATTTTTGAGAGTTGTCAGCCGGTGAGCGATGGTGATGATCGTTTTATCTTTGAATATCCTTTCGATATTTTGCTGGATGATCGCTTCGTTGGTGTTATCCAGGGCGGAGGTAGCCTCATCAAAAATGATCAGCTGCGGTGATTGCAGCATGACGCGCGCCAGGGCCAACCTTTGCCGCTGGCCACCGCTCAAGTTATTGCCGTTTTCAGAGATGCGGCCCTTGAAGCCCCCCAGGCTTTCCTGGATCTCGTCCAGTATGCAGGCGTTCCTGGCCGCTTCAAGCAGCTCCTCTTTGGTCACCTTTTGCCGGCACCCATAAAGAATATTGTCTTTTATCGTGCCCGAAAAAACGAAGGGTTTTTGAGGAACGTAGGCAATCTTCTCGGCCAGCTCTTCCCTGGAAATAGCCTGCAGTCCTTTATCAAACAAGGACACCTCGCCGGTATAGCCGCTGATCAATTTCAGGAGAATATGAATAAAGGTCGTCTTGCCGCATCCGGAAGCGCCGGCGATCCCGATGCTTTCGCCTTTTTTAATCGTCAGATTGATCTTGTTTAAGATCGTTACATCATCAGTGCCGTGATAGGCAAAAGACAGCTTCCTGACTGAAACAGCCGATTCATTACCATTCTCTTTTCTCCTGGAAGCGGGTTCCTGCTCAGTGAATGAAATGTCCAGCGGCTGATGGAGGATATTATAGAGGTCATTGACTTCGATGGAACTCTCGGAGGCCTGGTCCAGTATGCGGTGGATCTCGAGAAGCGGATCCGTGATATTGGCGAACAGGATGGCGTACACTAAAATATCGCCTTTTGAAATAACGCCCAGGGAGGCCAGATAGATCGACAGGACGATCACCACGATCGTGAAAAATCCTTCGTTAAGCGACTTGGCCCCATCATATAAGGCCATGTAAATATGATGTTTGATCTCGATCTTGCGGCGTTTTTCGGTACCTTTCTCCACTTCGGCGACTTCGAACTGAACGGTGTTCAGGACCCGAATGGTCTCAATGCCCCCCAGCATTTCAATGACCTTGCCGTCGACCTGTTCCTTCTGTCTTAATAAGGCAACCCGGATCCCTTTCTGGGAGGAGACCTGTTTGACGATCAGATACAACCCGGTGGGGATCACAAGAATCATGACGGAGGCCATCAGCGGTTTGTCGAAGAAAGCAATGGCCAGGGCTGCCAGTGCCGCAAAGAATACAGGCATGAAATCCAGAAAAGTGAGCAAGAGAATATTGACATGCCCTTCGATGGACCGGAAGATACGACCATACAAGGAGCCGATCTGCTGTTGATAGAGATATCCGCCAATATCGACTTTTAGCAACCGTTCGATCACCTGAACCGTCTGGTCCTTGTCGGTCTGGGTGGCGATATTATGGATCAGATATTTTAGAACGACGGTCAAGCCTTCGCGCACCAAGATGACGACAGCGAGTAGCAGGATGAAAGGAACCACCGCACCAAATTGAATGACGGTGCCAGCCACCAGCTGGTCCACCAGTTTTCCCAAAATAACGGCCGGGCCATTGGTCAGGATGCCCGTGATGAGCATTAAAAAAGTTGCAATATAAAGGCTGCGCTTCTCTTTGGGGCTCAGCAAGCCGATCGATCTTTTGACACCTAATAGAATTTCATTGAACACTATATTCATGTTTTTCATCTCTGGGTTCGAGCAGCCAAGACGCCGTTAGTTCACCGGGCGCAAGGCGTAAAAATCCTTATCGATTGGAGCCACTTATCCATATTGCCCAACGGATTGCGTTAGCCGCTATCCGGTCTAACGTTCCATGAAACGGGCCAGGCTTTCGTGGATGTGAACAGCCGCTTCGTGCTCCGTGTGAATCTCGGCCGCGCGTGGTTTTCCCCGGGCTTTCTGGTTAAGCAGGTCTGCGAGTCCCACGACAGCCTGCTGAAATGTGGAAAGAGGCTCCTGTGACATCTCTGCCTGCTCGACCTCACCCCGGCGCCATTTTTCCAGCGCGTCCGTGCGAAGGAGCGCACGATGACGGCCGGCTTCTTCGGGATCACCGGGTACGGGAAGCGTCAGCGGCGCGTCGTCGCGTGGAATGCTTCGGGAGAGATCCTTCTCGAAGGTATTCGCCGCCTTGTCTCTGGCTGTCAGTCCTTCGGGAAGATCGAACAGGGTTTTGATCGTGGCCGGCAGGGAGGAGTGCTCATAGACGGTTGAATCCACCCGCCCCTTTTCCACAAAGGGGGAAACAAGGATGGCCGGCACGCGCACCCCCAGGCGAGTGAAATCGAAGGGTGGAAGTTTGGACTTTTTTCCATCCGGACTTGGCACCGAGTCAGGGGGAGGAACATGATCGAAAAAGCCTCCATGTTCGTCATAGAGCACGACGAGCAGACTCTTCTCCCAAAACGGACTATTGCGGAGAGTGTCGTAGACCTCGGCAATCAGGTACTCACCCAGCCTCACGTCGTGCGGCGGGTGTTGGTCGTTCGCTTTCCACTCATGAAAGTTGAAGAAGCGAGGCTCGATGAAAGTGTAGGCAGCCAGTTCGCCCTTTTCCAGGTCGGTGTGGAATCTATCGAATCGCCTGAAGTGGTCGAGCGACCCCCAGTGATGCTGCAGGATGATGCTTTGAGGAATGTCGCCATAGTAGATGTTCCATGACAACCCATTTTCGCCCAGAGCGTCGTAAATGGTTTTCATCTTGTAGTCGTGCTTGGCCGTGTCCACTATCATTCCGTCACACGTTGCGGCATGAACGAAGAAGCGGTTCAACCAGGTAGGGCCCGGAACCGCAGAGAACCAGCGATCACAGATACAAAATTCGCGCGCAAGGGTGCTCAACGCCGGGAGCTTTTCCGGGTCGAAGCATTCCATGATCGTCCTGCCCATCTCGACATCGCCCTTTGCCTGTTCGATGTGGACGGCGACGAAGCCATTCATCGGCGCCGGGTTCACAACCTGGCCCAGCTCGCCAAACATCTCCTTTTCGACACTGGTAAAGTCGTGAGCGGGGTCGACTGGGGTGATATAGCCGGCAGTGCTGCTCACGCCAACCCGCTCTGAAGCCGGGTCAGACGGATCGACCCAATTGAATTCGTCGCCTGCCAATCCACGGCCGTTGGGCAGGTAGCCCAGCATGTGATCGTAGGATCGGTTCTCGAGCATGAGAACAACGACGTGCTCAACGGGAAAACGATTGCGGTTGATCATGATAGCATCCTCCGGGGTCTGGAACCTTGCAACTGACGCCATCCGGACATAGAGGACCGGGCCGATGGGTCATATGAGTATATGGCCCAGCCGATCTTTGGCGTCCTCGCGGCTTATAGATTCTATATCGCCTGATTCCCAATTACCAATACTCTAATCTACCGATATGCTTTTTCCATTAACAACTCGTTGAAAGCAGACCTCGGAGGTCCATGGCCTCAGGTAATGCCAGTTAGCCATTTGTTTCTGTGATATAACGTGTTTCACCGCTCACCTTGATACTTTCACCTTTTTTCCTGGTGAATTGCACCGACAAGCGGGACGGGCTCCCCATATCTTCCCCCTGCAAAATATCAAAACTATTTCCGCCCTGCCATTCAATGTCCCGCAAATAACCTGCCAGGGCAGCAGCCGCAGCGCCGGTGGCAGGATCTTCATATACACCGCCCGTGGGAAAGGGGTTTCTAGAGTGGATCAGCCGGTTTGACTCAAACCACAGCAGGCTGATCGTGACCAGATCCTCCTTCTGCATGAGGGCCTTCAGCGGTTCAAAACGATAGGACATTTCCGCGAGCTTCCTGCGGTCTTTCAAAACCAGGATCAGATGCTTTATGCCTGCGAAGGCGATCCGTACCGGGTAACTCGCATCAAGATCTTCGATCGACAAATCGAACTCATTTAATATTTTATTTACGTACTCTTGCGGAGCGGGTTCAGACCATGTTTCCGGAGATTGCAATGTTGCCATATATGCGCCCGTCTCCGATCTTGAAGCGCTGACGCTTATGTCGCCCTGGTTGATGTGGAGTTTGTAAAGGCCTTCGCCAAAACGTTCTCCCAATACTGCGCCGCTGGCAATCGTGGCATGACCGCAGAATTGGACTTCCATCTCGGGTGCAAAATAGCGAACCCTCCAACCATCCTCTACTTGTTTTAAAAATGCAGTTTCGGAATACCCGATCTGTTTTGCTGTTTCAAGCATTTCCTTTTCTGTCGGCATCTCGCTGCAGATTACCACACCTGCGGGATTGCCGCCTTTATCGTTGTAAGAAAACGCTGCAATTCGTAGCTCATCCATTATGTTTTCTCCTTATATTCAAATCCTGTGTTTCGCAGCCATTCGTTTACCTGTATTTTTTACTTTCTGTATATGACCCGGTCCTCGGGACAGGAACATATGGCCCGCAGGTAGGGCCAGTTATAAATCTTGTGCTGTCCACCAGCGCTTAGACGGCCATCCTCAATATTTTTATGTGGTCAAAGATTGATCTGCATTAAATGATCCGCCCATATTTAAAATCATTTGTCCTAATTCCTTGTTTGGACTGTCATAAGAAATCCGTCGTTGGACAGACTGCAAATTAGATTCTGGAAATATTCGTAAATTTGATTCCCCTCCATCTTCAACGAGAATATGATCATATTCTTTCATAAAAACATCATGGTCCATCGCCGTTGATGCAACAAAGGAAAAAGAAGGCGGATGACGAAATCTCGGATTTTCTTTTCCAAACTTTGCAACCAAATATTTTCTTCTTTCTTCCCGTTGTTTCAAGAGATCATCAGCATCAGGAGCGCGATAATGAAATTGCGATATTTGAATGGTCGCTTTTACCAATTCTCCCAATCGTTCCGGCGAACTGGCAACCGGTATCACCGATACGGGTTCAAACTCACTCCAGCCATACCCTGCATCGAATTCAGGATAAGGAGATAACGGGAATTTACTTAAAGGCGAGATAAGTATTTCATCGTTTTCCTTTGAAATGGCAATATGCACACGGAATTTCGGAATCACTTCATCTTGTTCACTCATACTCCTCCCCTAAAGACGAATTTTGGCTTGTAATAAAGGTCATTCCATCCTTAATAATATCAACACTTTCATATAATAGAGCCTTTTTATTTTCCGTATCTGGCCCGATCCTCGGGACAGGGACATAACGCACGCAAATAGTGCCAGTTATAGATGCCGTAGTCGTGGCCGTCCTCCCAAACGATGGTCAGCGCGCAGGAACCGGTGGCTTCCCTGGAACAATGCGTTAGACCACTTGGTTAACGTTTCCGATTTAAGATGCGCGCAAAGAATTGTTCCAGGCGACCGGCGAACCAAGAACGAGCATCGGTTTCGTGCTCCCAGCGATAAATATCCGGATTGTGAATTATTCCGTCAGCTTGAACAGCAAAGGCAAATTGATCGCCACCTCCGTCATCGCCAAAAAACAGCAGGTGATCAAACGGCATATATAACTCTCTGAAACCTTTCAATGCACGGAACTCTAAATTGCGACGTTGAATATCGCCAATTGACCACACAACGTTATAGTCGGCAGTTATCCCATTGGACTCGAGCATCAATTCTCGGAGCTCGGCTGGCAGAGATAATTTGAGCTGTTGTTCAACCGCAGCGAAGTCAGTTGCACTAACTGGTGAGTTGAACTCTGCGTCTGTAGTTATCGCCGAAATCAAGTGTTTCCAGGATGGAGCATTGTAAGGAGGCATGAGTGGTATGTGGCCTTTTTATTTTCCGTATTTGGCCCGGTCTTCAGGGCAGGGACATAACGCACGCAAATAGTGCCAGTTATAGATGCCGTAATCGTGGCCGTCCTCCCAGACTATAGTCAGCGCGTAGGAGCCGACGGCTTTGAGGTTGTTGATGCGCGTGGCTGGCGAATCAGTAAGCTGCTGCTCAAATATCTCCGCCTCCGGCTCGGAGCGCATGTTCTCATGTCCGCCGCGGCACGAGGCGCACGGACAGCCGGCGCGCAGCAACCCGAACGGATATACACTGGCGTGTCCATCGTCCCAGTTGATGGTGAGCTCGCGGGTCTTTTTATTGGCTGTGATGTTTGTCGGTTTTTCGGTCATGGTTCCTCTATACGTCTCGCGCGCCTGAATCATAATTAAAGTGCAAGATTGCCTCCACTACGCTTCGCTCCGGGATCCCCTTAGTGCAAGTACGGGGACGTTATGCTGCGCGAACGCTCGCCATCTACGTACCGAGAAGAACACAAGGTCTTCGACAATGACAAGAATCTTATGGCGAAGGGACGACGGCGAGGAAGTCGGCGGCGGCCCAGCCGGCGCGGGTTGAGTCATAGGGCGCGACCACGTACCACCAGGTATGTCCATCCGCCTGCTGTGGACCATCCTTGACCTGAAAGGTCTCGGATTCATCGCCGCGAAAGACGGTGTCGCTATTGAGGCCGGCGGCGGTGCGGATGCGCAGGCCCTGTCCTTCCGTGCCGGTGATCTGTACGTACCCGCCAACTCCAATTTGTCCGGGCGGCGGTGTGACGGTGCCCGAAGGAGTCGAGGTGGCCGTGGGGTTAACCGTAGCGGTCGGTGGGGCAATGATGGTCAGGTCGGCGGGCACAAAGCCCTGAGTTTCGGTTGCACGCGGCCGCATCCAGCCGATGGAGATCAATGTGATGAGCACCAGGCAGCCGGCAACGGCAAGCGCACCGAGGATGGTCCAGAGGTTCAAGAGAGAGGGTGGATCGGTACGGCGGTTCATGGGAGCAGGTAGAAGGCCAGTCCAAGGATGAGATAAATTGCCAGCAAGCCCGCGCCTTCCAGCCAGGTCGATTCGCCGTCGGAGGACACCAGCGCGGAGATCACGACGGCCGTCAGAAGCGCAAGCAGTTCGAAGCTGTTGAAGACCAGCTGCAGCGGATGACCGAGCAGGAGGCTGATGAAGACCAGCAGCGGCGCAACGAAGAGCGAGATCTGCAGGCTGGACGAGATGGCGATCTCGGTGCTCAGGTCCATTTTGTTTTTGAGCGCCATCTGGACGGCCACGAGATGTTCGGCCACGTTGCCGATGAGCGGGACAAGGATGATGCCGAGAAAGAATTCGGAGATGCCCAGGCCGGTAATGACGGCCTCCGCAACATGGACGAGCGCTTCGCTCAACCAGGCGACGCCCAGCGTGGATAACACCAGGATCGTTATGGACATGGCGAGCGTCCGGGCGGGCAGGTCCTTTTTGGGTAAATTATAAGTCAGCGGGCTTTCCTGCGTGCGCGAGGCGTCGAACAAGCCGAGGCCGTAAAGGGCCAGCATGATGATCGCCACGCCGATGCTCAGGGTCTCGACGTGGGCGCTGCCCGTTTCGCTGATGGTTTTACTGAATACGGAGGGGATGATCAACGTGGTGACGGCCAGCGCCAGCAGGATGGCATTGCGGCTGGCATTCCTCTTGTTGAATTTCTGTACACCATGACGTATGCCACCGGCTGCCATGGCGAATCCGAGCACGAGCAGCAGGTTACCGATGATCGAACCGGTGATGGAGGCCTTGACCAGCTCGAGCAGGCCGGCCCGCACGGCCGTGATGGTGATGATGAGCTCGGCGGCATTACCGAAGGTGGCGTTGAGCAGCGCGCCGAAGCGCGGGTTGGTATGGTAAGCCAGGTCCTCGGTGGCTTCGCCGATGTAAGAGGCAAGCGGGACGATGCCGAGCGCGGCCAGGGCGAAGACCGCAACCGGCGGCCAGCCGAGCAGCTGGGCCGCCAGCGTCAAGGGCAGGGCCAGAAGCAAAATGATCAGCGGGTTTTTCTTTAAGAATGACAGGAGAGGGGTCATGAAACTTTTTCTTTGAGCAGCTTGAGACCGTTCGGCGGGACGATCACTTTAAGGGCCTGCTTCCGGATGCTGATCTCGACCTGTTTGCCGCCGAGCAGCGGCTCCCCATCCATATGGACGGAGAACGCCGTATCCGATTCTATCCGCACGTTGTGAAAAGGCAAGCGGCGCGCCTGGTCGCTCGATAGATGGAGACCGGAGATCAGATCAAAATAGGTACGAAGGGCGTCGGCCATGTTCTTGCCGCTGAGAAGCCACAGGTCCATTTCGCCGTCATCGAGGAAGGCGTCCGGCGAAAGGACGGCCAGGCCGCCAAGATACCTGCGAATATTGGTGGCGACGGCCAGCAGGTAATGGCCGTCGACGCGCTGGCCGTCGGCCCATACGCGCAGGTCCACGCCGAGCCAGGTGGCTGCCGTCCAGGCGGTAGCTGCAATATACTGCGGGACCGAAACATACTTGGCGATGCGCGGGCGCGGCTCCAATTGATGGATGGTCATGGCATCCAGGCCGACACCGAACCAAAGTAAAAACGGGTGGCTGTTGCACAGGCCGACATCGACGCGATAGACGGGCGCGTTGGACAACATGTGCGCACTTTTTTGCAGGGCGCGAATGTGAAGCCAGTCGAAGGCGGGCTGGCCCAATTCCATGGCCCACACGTTCATGGTGCCCGCCGGAAGGACGGCCAGGGCCGTCTCGGTGTTGATGAGACCGCCGGCCACCTGCCCGACCGTTCCATCGCCGCCGATGGCAAAGACCGCGTCATACTTTTCAACTGCAGCCTGCTGGGCGATGCGCGTTGCGTGGCTGCCACTCAGCGTCTCGGCAATATCCACCTGCCAGCCGGCTGCGCGCAGAGGGCGCAGGATGCCGGCCACCAAAGGTCGAACGGGTATGAGTCCGGCGGCCGGGTTGTAAATTAATAGTCCGTTGCGCATGGGATGGATTATAGCAGGAGGGATAAGCTTAAAGGTGGAAAGTTGAAGTTCAGCTTCGGCGATTCACATCGTACGTCGGCGATTCATATCGCCGGTGTGGGTGATGGCGGCTTGAGGCCGCCTCACCGCAAGGCCACCTCACCCGAAAAGTTGCCGACCCTCGTGATTTGCTTAGCAAATCAACGCTCGGTCGGCTTAAGGCTGCCTCGCATGATGGTTGGCATCGACGATTCATATGCTTCGGCGACTCACGTCGCCGAAGTGGGCGATGGCGGCGGGAGGCCACCTCGCCCAATCTGTTATAATTTTCCCAAATGACTCAGCCAGAAGAAGGACGTGTGCTGAATGGTCGTTATCAACTGCTTGAACGATACGGATTAGGCGGAATCGCGATCGTTTATCGCGCCCGTGATACGCTGCTCGATCGTTACGTAGCCATAAAAGTCCTGCGGGACGACAAAGCACGCAGCCCCGATTTTGACTTGCAGTTCCAACACGAGGCGCGGGCGGCGGCCAATCTATCGCACCCGAACATCGTCACAGTCTACGACTTTGGCATCGACAACGGGCAGCCGTTCATCGTCATGGAGCTGGTGCCCGGCACCGACTTGAAGTCCCTGCTGCGAAAGCGCGGCCGCTTCACGGTCGAAGAGGGCATCCCGTTGATGGTGCAAGCCTGTGCGGGACTCGGTTATGCCCACCGCGCCGGCCTGGTGCACTGCGACGTCAAGCCGCAGAACAT
>Ga0182027_10004216_pt1 | contig 22402 bp, 17 predicted proteins | sample 712E1DmetaG_FD_121300 | JGI IMG/M metagenome (GOLD analysis project Ga0182027, IMG submission 121300) | Permafrost microbial communities from Stordalen Mire, Sweden - 712E1D metaG (Illumina Assembly) | ecosystem: Environmental > Terrestrial > Soil > Wetlands > Permafrost | place: Sweden... | reverse complement strand
GGCGCGACCAAGAAGACGCGGCCCTCAAGCACTTGTTCAGTGAGGGCGAGGCCGCCGCGTTGGTTGGGAACATCCAAGTCCTCGACCCAGAACCCGTCGGTGCGCGGCTCTTTGGTGGGGGCGTAGTTGTTCTGCCGTTCGGTCAGGTACAGAAACCACTCGGCCGTGACCTGCTCCCCAGCAAAGGCCTTGGTCTTGCTCGGCACCATGCGCAGAAAGTTGCGGCGTCCGGCCGGCTTCGCCGCTTCGGGAGCTGGCGCGGGCTCGGGTTCAGGATCTGGCTCGGGCTCCATTCCGGGAAAAAAGAAGTTGGGGTTCGGAAAGCCGGGAACGCCGCGGGGCAGCTGCTGTCGCGGCCGAGGTGCTTGGCCCGCATCCACGACCGTGACATTCAATTTTTCCGTGCGCAGCTCATGGCCGTCGACGAGAACGGTGGCCGGTCCGATGATGAGCTTTCCGCGCTGGAGCGGCACCAGGTCGTATTGCCAGGTGTAAATCTGGCGCATGAAGCTACCGCCGCCGCCCATCTGAATCTGGGTGGACTGGCTGGGGCGCTGACCGACGATGCGAAAGCCGCGAAAGTCGGGCGGCCGATAGTCCTGCATCTTGCCGTTGTCGGCGGATAGGGTGATTTCCACCGGGAAGGCTTCGCCCACGCCCACGGGATTCCGGCCGAGGCGTGCGGAAAACGACGGCCCTTGCGCCAAGGCCGTGGCGGCGAAGAAGCATACGCCCAGGGCGGGCAAACAAGAGTACGCGCGCATTGCCAGTTCTTTACCAGACTTACCAGTCCTTGGTCGGCGGCGCACGGCGCACGGCTCGCATGCGCGCGCGCATCTTCTCCAAGTCTTTCGGGCTGTGTTCCAGGTTGTCCAGCACAGCATCGATCTCGCGCATATCGGGCGTCTTGTCATCCTTTCCTGTTCCGGGCTGCTCTTGGGGCGGCGGCGGCGCGCCGGCATCGCCCTTTTGTGTTGGGTCCTTCTGCTGGTCTTGTTTCTGTTTTTCGTCCTCCTGGTCGTTCTTCTTGTCTTGGTTCTTTTTGTCGTCTTTCTTGTCGTCCTTTTTGTCTTGCTTGTTTTGGTCCTGCTTGTCCTTTTTGTCTTGGTCTTGCTTCTTGTCGTCTTTGTTGTTTTGGTCCTTGTTCTTTTCGTCCTCTTTTTTCTTGTCCTCTTCCTTCTTTTTCTGCAGCGCCAATTCCAGGTTCCATTTCGCGCGTGCGTTCGACGGGTCGAGTGACAGGGCGTGGCGGTAGGCGGCGACGGCGTCCCCGTATTTGTCGTTCTTGAAGTAGCTGTTGCCGAGATTGTAGAAGGCCGATGCCTTCAGCCCCGATGCTGCCGATTGCGTGGCGCGCAGGAATTCCGCGCTGGCTTCTTCGAAGCGCGAAAGGGCAAACAGGGCATTGCCGCGATTGAAATGCACGCCTGGATCATTGGGAAGCTCGGCGACGGCCTTGTCGTACTGGGACAGCGCCTCCTCGGCTTTGCCATTCTTCATGCTGGCATTGCCGCTTTCGACTGCGCGGTTGTTCCGCTCGACGGGACTCCACGCGCCGAGGAAGGGCAACAGCAGCAAGAGCAGCGCCAAAGCTTGCGAGGCCGGGGCCTTCTTCACCGCGCGCTTGCGGCGGCGCTCGCCCAGGCAGGCCTCGATGAGCAGCAGCAGCAGAGCCGGCACGAGCAAATATTCGAAGACTTCGTCGTATTGCTTGACCAGGCGGGATTCGTTCTCGGTGCGCTTGAGCCCCGCCAGCGCGGCCTCGATGGCTTCCACGCCGAAATGTTGGGCGTCGGCGCGCAGGTAGCCGCCGCCGGTCTTGGCCGCGATTTGCGACAGCAGATCCTCGTCCAGGCGCGAGGTGACGTACTTGCCGTCGCGATCCTTGATATAGCCCTCGGCTTGGTCATTCTCGCCCAGCTCGGGAACCAGCTCACCCGAGCGCGAGCCGATGCCCACGGCGAAGATCTTGATGCCGAGCTTGGCCGCCTCGTCGGCGACCTCGAGCGGCTGGCTTTCCGTTTCCTCACCGTCGGTGAGAAGCAAAATCACCTGGTCGCGCGTCTCGCCCTCTTGCGTGCGCAGGCGGGACAGCATCTCGATGCCGCTCTTGAGCGCGCGACCGATAGCGGTGCCGCCTACCGGCATGTCCGACGGCGAAAGGTCGCGCCAGAACAATTTTACTGCATCGTAATCCGTGGTGGGCGGATAGGTCAGCGTCTCGCCCGCAAAAGCCACCAGGCCCACGCGGTCGCCCGCCAAGTGGTCCATCAGCCGTTCCAGCTCGCGCTTGGCGCGTTCGAGACGCGAGGGATAGATGTCCTTGGCCAACATCGACTTGGAAAAGTCGAGCGCCACCACCAGGTCGAGCCCGCGCTGCTTTTCCAGGCGCGCGCGCCCACCCGCCTGGGGCCGCGCTAAGGCCAACGCCAGCAGGCCGACAGACAGGCAAACCAGGGCAGCGCGCACCACCTTGCGAGGAACCGACGTCGCCGCCGACATGCGCGCGATGAGCACTGGATTGCCCAGGCGACCGAGCAGCCGCCGCCGATACACGAAGGCGATGGAATAGGCCAAGACGGCCGCCGGGACGAGCAGCAGCAGCCAGAGCAAATGTGGATGCGCCAGTCTCATGGCAACCTCCGCAGCCGGCCCAAGCGCAGGATCATTTCCAGTAACAGCGCCGCGAACGCCGGCCACAAAAAGCTTGGATAGAGCTCAGCCCACAGCACGCCGCGATCTTTGATGCGCGATTTTTCCAGATCTTCCAGGATGCTCTGGAACCGCTTGACCAGGGCCGTGGTATCGGTGGCCAAGTAGGGCGAGCCGCCAGTCATCGAAGCGATTTCTTCGAGCAGCTTGGGGTTCACCGGATAGCGGGCGCGGCCGCCTTGCGGGTCGTCGGCCTCGGCCGCGCTGTCGCCCGCGCCGGCCAGAATGGTGTAAATCTTCACGCCGAGCTTCTGCGCGAAAGTCGCCGCCTGAATGGGCGAAATGTTGCCCGCGTTGTTGTCGCCGTCGGTAAGCAAGATGATGACCTTGGAACGCGCGTCGGACTTGCGCAGGCGCGCCAGCGCCACGCCGAGGCCATTGCCGATGGCGGTGCCGCGCCCGTCGACGATGCCCGACTGCAAATCGGCGACCATGCGCAAGAGCGTGCCGTGGTCCAGGGTTAGCGGCGTGTAGGTGTAGGCGTCGCGGCCGAAGATTACGAGGCCGATGCGGTCGCCGTGGCGGCGGCGCACGAAATCCTGAATCACGGCTTTGGCAGCTTCCAAGCGATTGGGTACGAGATCGCGCTCTTCCATCGAGCCCGACATGTCGAGCGTGATCACGATGTCGATGCCTTCAAGCTCCATGTTGTCATCGCGACTGGACGTTTGCGGGCGAGCCAGTGCGAGCCCAAGCAGGGCGATGGTCAGGAACCGCAGCGCCACTGGCAGGTCGCGGAGACGCGCCATCATCCCCGGTCGCTGTGCTCCAAGCTCGCTGGCGCGCGAGTAGATGAGGAAGGCAGGGCGCGCGCGCCGGATGCCGAGCCACGCTGCGAGAATCAGGGCGAGCGGAATGGCCAGCAGAAACAGCGGGTGCCCGAAGCGGAGATTCTCGAGGCCGCGGAAAAGCCAGACGTAGATAAGCGCGGCGGGCACGAACAGCGCGAGGGCGAGGCGGTAGGGAATTCGGCCGCGCGGTGTTGCCGACGCTGCACTAGACACTGGCTGCCTCCTCGGGCGGGCTGGTTGGTTGTGCTTCGGGACGCGGTCGCGTGGATCCGACCATGAGGATGGCCGTTTCCAGGGCGCCGCGCGCTTGTTCGGGCGACGGCGCAACCTTGGCGAACTTCACCAAGTCACAGGCCGACAACCAGCCCGCGATTTCGCCTTCCACCACGCCTTGGGACGCTTGGACCGACAGGTGTCGCATGGCCGCGACCAATTCCTCCGTGGTCATTTCCAGCGAATCGAAGCCAAAGCGACCGCCGAGGTATTCGCGAATCGCCTCTGAGAGCTCGAAATAGAACGGACGCAGGTCCCCGCCGCCGGCAAGTTGGGCGCCCAGCCGGTCGAGCTTTTCCATGGCGACCTCGTGGGCCGGACGTCGTGGCACCACCGGCACGATTTTTGGGCGCGCGCGCAGGCGGCGGCGGACCAGCAACGCAATCATGGCACCCAGCCCTGCGGCCACGAGCCCGCCGGCGATGAAAACAAAGAGGTAGTCGCGCTGCCGCACTGGCAAGGAGTCGGCGTTGTCCTTCAGCTTGGGCTCGGGTTCGTTGGCGATGAGGCTGGTGATCGTGATGGGCACGGGCTGCGTGCGCAGACTTCTGACGTTGCCGTCTTGGCCGAAATAGGTCAGCTCGACCGACGGAATTTCGACCGTTCCGGGCTCGTAGGTCGCGACGGATAGGCTGAGCTCGCGGCGCATTTTCCCGTCGCCGAGATCCTTTTCTTCCAGTGTGCGCGCGAGCTCGGAGAACGGGCTCAGCTCGAGGTTCACCGGCAGAACCACCGGCATGGTGCGGGCGCCGATGGACGTGATGGTGAAGGCGATCGCATCCCCAACATGCGCTTGGGTTTTGTTCACCCGCACGGCCACGGTGGGCGCGTCGGCGGGAGGCGCCGGGGTCGGCTGCGATCCGGCGTCCAACGGCGCGGCAGCGAGCAGGGCGAGCAGGAACGTCGGGCTCAATGGCGAAGCCTCCGCGCCCGCGCTTCGAAGAAACTGGTGAGCGCCGGCAGGTAGGGCCGGTCGGTGGACACGGCGATGGCGTCGAGAGCCAGGCGGCGAAACAGGGCCTCGCGCCCGGCGCGCTGCCGTTTGTTTTCGGCGGCGAAGGCGCGTGCTTCGGGGCCGGACGAATCGAAGACCACGAAGTCGCCGGTTTCCGGATCGAGCAGGTCGAGCAAGCCCACGGAGGGAAGCTGTTCTTCGAGGGGATCGGAAACCACCACCGGCACCACATCGTGGCGGCGCGAGGCGATGCGCAGCGCACGTTCGTAGCTTGTCTGCGGCGAGAGAAAATCCGAAACCAGGAAGGCGACCGAGCGGTGGTGGGCGATGTGGCCGAGAAAGTCGAGCCCGGTGGCAAGATTGGTGCGCGGCGAATTGGGCGAAAACGAGAGGATTTCACTGATCACGCGCAGCACGTGTTTCTTGCCCTTTTTGGGAGGCACGAAGCGTTCCACTTCGTCGGTGAAAATGATAAGTCCCACGCGGTCGCTGTTCTTGATGGCCGAAAAGGCCAGCACCGCAGCCAGCTCGGCGGCCAGCTCACGTTTTTCTTCATTCGCCGAACCGAACCGGCCGGACGCCGACATGTCCACCAGCAAGAGCACGGTCATCTCGCGCTCTTCGACGAACAGCTTCACGTACGCCTCGTTCATGCGCGCCGACACGTTCCAGTCGATGAGGCGGATGTCGTCGCCGGGGATGTATTGGCGCACTTCCGAAAACGCAATGCCCGAGCCCTTGAAGACGGAATGGTACTGTCCCGCCATCCGGTCGCGCACCAGGCGCTGGGTGACGATTTCGATCTTGCGAATCTTGCGCAGCAGCTCGCGGGTCAACATGCAAGTAGGGATTTCCTTCCTGGAAGCCGCGCAGCGGCCATATTGCCTCGCCCCGCGTCCGCGCGGGGAGAGGCCGACGCGCGAAGCGCGGCCAGTGAGGGGCAGAAGAATCCGCCTCCACACGCGTGGCCCCTCACCCGCCGACGCAGACGTCGTCGGCCTCTCCCCGTCGGGGAGAGGCGCAGATCTATGCCACCGTCCACACCTCGAAAGGGGTGCCCTTTTAGGGTTCCAATCATCACGGTACTTCCACATGATCGAACAGCTTGCGCACCACCTGCTCGGACGTCATCTCCTCGGCCTCGGCTTCGTAGGTCAGGATCACGCGGTGGCGAAGCACGTCGATGCCGATGGCCTTGATGTCCTCGGGTGTGACGTAGCCACGTCGGCGCAGGAAGGCGTGTGCTCGCGCCGCCATGTTTAAATAGATCGACGCGCGCGGGCTGGCGCCGTATTCGATGAAGTCCGCCATGTCCGCCAGGCCGTAGGCCTTGGGATCGCGCGTGGCTTGCACCAGATTGATGATGTAGTCGCGGATTTTTTCGTCGATGTAGATCTGGTTGATGACCTGGCGGGCGTGCAGGATTTGTTCGGGCGTCGCCACCGGGTTGGCTTTGACGGAAAGGCCGGTGGTCATGCGATCCATGATGGTGCGCTCGTCTTCTTTGCTGGGGTAGCCGACCTTCACCATCAGCATGAAGCGGTCAAGCTGCGCCTCGGGCAGGGCGTAGGTGCCTTCCTGCTCGATGGGGTTCTGCGTCGCCATGACCAGGAACGGATCGGGCAGCGGGTGGGTGGTGTCGCCGATGGTCACTTGCCGCTCTTGCATGGCTTCGAGCAGCGCGGATTGCACCTTGGCCGGGGCGCGGTTGATTTCGTCGGCCAGCACCAGGTTGGCGAAGATGGGACCTTTCTTGGGCACGAATTCGCTGCGGCTTTGGTTGTAGATGACCGTACCGACGATGTCCGCGGGCAGAAGGTCGGGCGTGAATTGCACGCGCGAAAAACGCATGGACATGGCATCGGCCAGGGTCTTCACGGTGAGCGTCTTGGCCAAGCCAGGCACGCCTTCCAGCAGCACGTGGCCGCCCGTCAGCAAGCCAATGAGGATGCGATCGACCATGGCCTTTTGGCCCACGATGACCTTGCCCACCTCGGCGGTGAGGTTGTCGACGAAGGCCGACTGCTGCTGAACCATTTCATTGATAACGCGAACGTCCATGCGATCTCCTGTGCGGCGAAGGTAACGACAATCCGAGCGACCTTACAACCCCAACTTCGGTCGCCCTATTCCCGGTGGCGTGCGCAAACCGCAGGGCTGACATTTAGGCGGGCATCCTCGTTTCATTCACACTATCTTTGGTGGCGATGCGCCTCATTCACGTGGTCACGCTAACCGCCGGTGTTGTGCTGTGGGCGAGCTGTTCCGGCGATACGGGGTCGTTGTTCCTGGCACCGGGGCTCGACGCAGGTGCTTCCGGAGTCCCGGGCACGACGATCGACGCCGACATGCCTGGCGCGATCGATTCCGACGGCTCGGCCTACCCGAGCGCGAATATTGGTGGGCGACCGAAAAGCGCGACCCAGGCAGGCCAGATCTTTCCCAATCTCACTTTTCCAGGCGTGCTTTCCGCCGCCACCGCGGACACGCAAGCGGTCGTCTCGATGTCCGACTACTACGACCCGCAGGGCTTGCGCTACGATCTGCTGCACGTGATCGCCATCTTCATGTGGTGCCCGCACTGCAACAACGAAACGTACAACCTTGCGACCATCGCCGGTTGGCAATCGAGCCAGCGCGTCGCCGTGATCCAGATCGCGATGCAGGGATACAACAACGCTACCGGAGCATCGCCAACCTGGTCTGACTTGCAGAAATGGGCGACCGACCACAACATCGCTTTTCCCGTTCTGATGGACGGGCAAGGTGCACAGCTGAGTGCGTATTTTCCAGTCAGCGCCGTTCCCGTGAACATCGTGGTCAACCCGCGCACCATGGAAGTCCTGGCCGTGGACGTCGGAGAGGTGGACGACAATCAGGCCTACGAGCAGGGTTTTCTGAGCGGCCTTTAGCCCGCGGGTCACCCGCACCTCTCGCACTCCGATAACGCCAGGTGCCAGTCTCCTCTTCTTGTGAAAGCGCCCGGCTTGCGCATATAAACGTTCCCATCACGGGCGCACAGGTTGTTTGAACGTGAGATGACCAAACGAGAGGGTGACATGAACGCAAGGAAATTTTCGAAGGTTCGAGTTTGTTTGACCATGACGGCACTGGCCCTATGCGGGGCCTTGGCGTTGACCGCCTCCTGCGCCAGCAACAGCGGCGGCACCGGCGGCGCCACGGGTAGCAACGGCGGCAGCGGCACGGCTGGCAGCACCGGCACCGCCGGCAGCAGCGGCACCGCCGGCAGCACCGGCACTGGCAACACCGCCGGCGGCGGGAATACAGTTACCTTCAGCGCCGGCCAGGCCCAGGGACCGATGACAGGGTATGCCTATGTTGCGCTCGGCCCGCAGGACACCCTCTCGGATCCGGTCTGCAACCCGACTGCGACTGCGGGTGGATCGACGCAACCGATTACCAACGCCACGCCTTGTCCGAGCACGGGCCAGACGGTCTGGAAAAATACTACCGACCTATGCATGTCGGGCACCATCCCCGTTGTGCAGGATGATACAGCCTTTCCAACTGGCGACTACACGGCCGACTGGGGGGTTCAGATCGGCGTGAACACTAGCAACCCGCCTGCCACCGCGGCCGGTAGCGGAACCCTGGGGACGACCTACTCAAGGATCACGCTCACCACCACAGGGACAGTAACGCCGACCAATAACGCCATCCGGGCTATCATTCATCTTGTTAGTATGCCTTCCACGGCGAATCCCTACTGTGCCACCATGACGTCTGGCACGTCCATCAACCTCACCTCATTCAACACGGCCTGCTGGGATGGCACCGGCACCTCCCTGCTTGCCACCGACATCCCGAACATCGACAAGATCGGCGTACAGATCTCCTCGGATACCACGAACGCCTACACCGTTTCCAACTTCTGCCTCGAAAGCATCGCGTTCACGCCCTAGTCGCGGCTTCTTTCCATCCTTCCAAACGGGGCGCTTCGGTGCCCCGTTTTTTCGTCCACGATGGCTGAGCTCAACGGACGAACACCTCTCGTGCGAGGGCGACGTACAGGGCGCGCCTCGCACAAGAGATCGCAGTTGATGTCTACGGCTTCGGCCCCTCGGGTTCAACCTGGGGCGGAAGCTCGGGCGCGGGCGGCGTTTCGTCGGCGACAGGCTGCGGCCCGGGAACGATCCCAGCGAGATCAGGATCCTCGTCGGGATCAAGGGGGTTAAGCCCGGGCCGCTCCGATTGCCGCTGTTGACGGCGCTCGGCCTTTTCCTTTTGCCACTTCTGCCGAAGAATCTCTTTCTTGCGCTTCTCGGCAGCGTTTTTCGTGCCTGGTCTCACGCCTTATCTACCAACGTTGCTTCCGACCGCCGCCGAATCCACCGCGGTCGCCGCCGCCACCGCCACCACCGCCGCCAAAGCCGCGGCCACCGCCACCGCCACCGCCGCCACCGAAGCCGCGGCCACCACCACCGCCACCGCCGCCACCACCGCCCGTGCGCTCGCGTGCCTCGCTGACTGCGATGGAACGACCCTGCAAATCCTTGCCGTTGAGGTTCTCGATGGCGTACTGCGCGCCGGCATCAGTCGCCATTTCGACGAAGGCGAAGCCGCGCGGGCGCCCGGTGTCGCGATCAAGCACCAGCTTCACCTCGGATACATCATGACCGGTCGCCGCGAAAGCATCGCGCAGATCCGCCTCGGTCGCCGAATACGACAAGTTGCCAACATAGAGTCTCCTGCCCATCGTGATCTCCTTCTTCTGCCAGGTTTTCTTTTTCCGTCGACTACCCAGCAGCGGCCTTGTTCGAGCCTCAGGCGGGAGACGAGAGAACGCACTGTCTATCGCAGCAGGTCCAGCTAGGCCCTGATGAGGTAGATTTTTCCCGAAGAATGATTCGGCCTGGCGCGAAAGTCCAGTTCATTTACCGGGCCGCGCAAGATTGGACATCTGGCCGCCGCGCTAATAGGTTGATGGAACCATGACGGAAGAAAAGCAAGCCGGCAAGCAAGCCGGGACGGATGCCGGGACGGATGCCCAAGCAGCGGGGCGCGCCGCCGCGAACTTCATCGAGGAAATCATCAACGAGGATCTGGCCCAGGGGAAAAACGACGGCCGGGTTCACACGCGTTTCCCGCCCGAGCCCAACGGCTACCTGCACATCGGCCACGCCAAGTCGATCTGCCTGAACTTCGGCACCGCGGCCAAGTACGGCGGCAAGTGCAACCTGCGCTTCGACGACACCAACCCGAGCACCGAGGACGTCGAATATGTCGATTCCATCGCCGAAGATGTCCGCTGGCTGGGATTCCAGTGGAACGGCGAGGCGCTTTACGCATCGGACTATTTCGAAAAGATCCACGACTGCGCCGTGCACCTGATTCGCGAAGGCAAGGCCTACGTCTGCGATCTGACGGCCGAACAGACGAGCGAATACCGCGGCAACTTCTACAAGCCGGGCAAAGACAGCCCCTACCGCAACCGTTCGGTGGAAGAAAATCTGGATCTGTTTCGCCGCATGCGCGCAGGCGAGTTCGCCGACGGCGCTCGCGTCCTGCGCGCCAAAATAGACATGCAGCATCCCAACCTCAACATGCGCGACCCGCCCATCTACCGCATCAAGAAGGCGCGCCACCACCGCACCGGCGACGCCTGGTGCATCTACCCGATGTACGACTACGCCCATCCTATTTCCGACGCGCTGGAAGGGATCACGCACTCGATCTGCACGCTGGAATTCGAGGATCACCGGCCACTGTATGATTGGTGCATCCAGAACATTCCGCTTCCCTGGCAGCCGCGGCAGATCGAATTCGCGCGGCTCAACCTGACCTACACCATGATGAGCAAGCGCCGCCTGCTCCAGCTGGTGAACGAGAAGCTGGTGAGCGGCTGGAACGATCCGCGCATGCCGACGATTTGCGGTCTGCGCCGACGCGGCTACACGCCCGAGGCCATCCGTGCCTTCGCCGAGCGCATTGGCGTGGCCAAGAACGACAGCACCGTAGACGTCGGCGTGCTGGAGCTCGCGATTCGTGAGGATCTGGAAAAACGGGCGATGCGCGCGCTCGCGGTTCTGCGGCCCCTCAAGGTCGTGATCGACAACTATCCCGAAGGCCAGGTCGACTGGTTCGAAGCGCCCAATCATCCCGACGATCCGACAAAGGGGACGCGCAAAATCCCCTTTTCGAAAGTCGTCTATATCGAGCAGGACGACTTCATGGAAATTCCGCCCAAGAAGTGGTTTCGCCTGTCGCCCGGCGCGGAGATCCGCCTGCGCTATGCCTGCCTCATCCGCTGCACCGATGTGGTGAAGAATGACAAGGGCGAAGTCGTCGAGCTGCACTGCACCTGGGATCCAGCCTCGCGCGGGGGCGACGCGCCCGACGGCCGCCGGGTCAAGGGAACGTCGCACTGGGTGTCGGCGGCGCACGCCGTGAAGGCCACCGTGCGCCTCTACGATCGGCTTTTCACCACCGAGAGTCCTGCGGCCGGCGACGCCCTCAATCCCGCATCGCTGGAAACGTTAACCGGCGCGTACATCGAGCCGTCGCTGGCGGACGCCGCTCCAGGCACGCGCTTTCAGTTCGAGCGCCTCGGCTATTTCTGCGTCGACACCATCGATTCCAAGCCGGGAGCGCCTGTGTTCAACCGCACGGTTCCGCTCAGGGACGGTTGGAGCAAGATCGCCAAGACGGGCTAGCCCCTCCAGGCGGTTCTGTACCTTGCCAACTTCCTGAGCCGTCTACCTCTAGCCACGGCACTTAGGGCGTGGTGACGTCGCATCCAAACGGGTCATTCGAGGAAGTCTTTCTTTCTCGACGATTCACAAATTACGACATTACACGGCCGAAATGTCGCATCTGTGCAGGAGGCTCTTCATGATGAAAACTTGTTTTGCTCGGGTCCTCGTTGGCGTTCTCGCAGCCACCGCCTTGTCGCTGCTAGGCTGCAGCTCAGGCAACTCCCCGTCCGGCTCTGGCGGCAGCACCGGCGGTGAGGCCGCGTCTTCCGGCGGCGCAAGCACTGGCGGCGCGGCCACGAGTGTGACCAGCTCGGGCGGAGAGCTGCAAAATGGTGGCATTTCAGCGGCGGGCGGGCAGTCGCAAGCTGGTTCGGTTGCTCAAGGGGGAACATCGTTCGGTGGCGCCACGACCAGTTCCGGCGGGCAAACCGGACTTGGTGGTGGTGCAGCGGGCGGACGCGGGACGGGCGGCAGCGCCGCGGGTGGCAGCGAAACGGGCGGCAGCGCAGTCGGAGGCAGCAAGGCAGGCGGCAGCGCGGCGGGCGGCAGCAAGACCGGCGGCGTGGTCGCTGGCGGTACCACCACCGGCGGAGTTTCTGCGGGTGGAGCGGGGACGGGCGGAAGGACAGCAACTGGCGGCGCCGGTGGATCGACCTCGGGTGGCGCGGTGGTTACGCCGGCCACGGGTACCTATCCCGTGTCGGCAGGCAAGCCCACCATCTATCTGGCGTCAGATTCAACTGTTTCGTACTACGCCACCAACCCGAACAACCAAGAGGGGCTGGGGCAGGAACTGCAGAACTTCTTCACCAGCGACGTGGTCGTCGTGGACGATGCCATTGGCGGCAGAAGCTCGAAGTCGTTCATCGACGAAGGACACTTGGCCGCGATCCTGGCCGTGATCAAAGAGGGGGATTACCTCTTTGCCGAATGGGGAATCAACGATCGATACACGAGCGATGCGACCCGCTACACCGACCCCGCCACCACATACAGAACCTACTTGCAGCAGTACATCGACGGCGCCCGCGCCAAGAATGCCATTCCCGTCATCATCACGCCCACGCCGCGTTTGGACTATCAGAATGGTGTCTTCAACAATGACTATGTGGCCTATTGCCAGGCCGATGCAGCCGTTGCGGCGTCAAGCAATACCCCGCTTATCGACCTGCAAACCATGGCGCTCGCCTATTACACGAAGGTCGGCATCACGGTCGTGCAGACGACCATCTCCCTGGTGGAAAACGGCCAGCCCAATGTGCTGCACTTCCAGGCGCATGGTGCCTATGAAATGGCCAGGCTGGTCGCCCTCGGAGTTCAGGCGCTCAATCTCCCCATCTCGCAATTTGTGATTCAGGCCAAGTTGGACGGCGGCTAGAAGTCCCGCCGGAGCCTTCTCATCCCGCGAAATGAATTGATCGGCCGTCGGCGGCCAAGGACGCCTCGTGCGTGGTCTCGGACAGCGAGGGATGGGCGTGGACCGTGCGCTGCAGGTCCTCGGCGCTGGCGCCGAACTCCATGGCCAGCACCGCTTCCGCGATCATCTCGGACGCCATGGGCGCCATGATATGGACGCCAAGAATTCTATCGCTGCGCTTGTCGGCCAGAATCTTGGTCAGGCCGGTGATTTGGCCCATGGCGCGCGCTCGGCCGTTGGCCGACAATGGAAATACGCCGATCTTGTACTCGCGCGCCGCGGCGCGGAGCTGGCGCTCGGTCTTCCCGGCCCAGGCGATTTCGGGTGACGTGTAGATGACCCATGGGATGACGTCGTAGTTCACGCGCGTCTTTTCGCCTGCGATGCGCTCGACCACCATGATGCCTTCTTCCGATCCCTTGTGCGCGAGCATAGGTCCGCGCACGACATCGCCTGCGGCGTAGATGTTGGGCAAATTCGTGCGGCAGAACTCGTCGACATGGATGTAGCCGCGCTCGTCGAGCAGCAAGCCCACCTCGTTCACGTTCAGGCCCTCGGTGTTGGGCTTGCGGCCGACCGCCACCACCAACTTGGAAAAATCGATGGTGTGCTTGCCGTCGCGATCTTCATAGGTGACTTGCACTTGCGTCTTGCCGGTCTTGGCCGATAGCACGCGCGCGCCGAGGCGAATGTCGAGGCCCTGGCGCGACATCTCTTTGAAGGCGGCATCCGCGATCTGCTCGTCGGCGCCGGGCAAGAAGGTGTCCATCGCTTCGAGCAGTACAACTTGGCTGCCCAGGCGGTGCCACACCGAACCCAATTCCAGGCCGATCACGCCGGCGCCAATCACGCCCAACTTTTCCGGTACCGACTGAAAGTCGAGAGCACCCGCGGAATCCACCACGATCTTCCCGTCGGTGGGAACGGCGTCGATATCGCGCGGGAGCGACCCGGTGGCAATGAGAATGTTCTTGGCTTCGAGGATTTCCGCCTGGCCGCCCGTCGTGGCCGACACCTCCACGCGCATGCCCGATAGCAATCGCCCCGTGCCCGCGAACGACACGACCTTGTTCTTGGCGAACAGGGTGGTGACTCCGGAGGCGAGGCCGCGCACGATTTTGTCCTTGCGGGCGATCATGGCCGGCACATCCATGCGCACGTCGCCCGTGGTGATGCCGTGGTCTTTCAGGTCCTGCCGGCAGCGATGGAAATGCTCGGACGATTCCAGCAGCGCCTTGGACGGGATGCAGCCCACGTTGAGGCAGGTGCCGCCAAGAGATGGTTTGTCTTCCTTGCCCACCCATCGATCGATGCACGCCACGTGCATACCTAGCTGCGCGCCACGAATCGCGGCGACATAACCTGCGGGGCCGGCACCAAGAACGACGAGGTCGAATGTTTGCGCCATGATCAAACCTGCAAGATGAATCGGGTTGGGTCTTCGATGAGCTCTTTGACTGCGACCAGGAAGAGAACGGCTTCCCTTCCGTCGACAATGCGATGGTCGTACGACAAGGCGAGGTACATCATGGGGCGAATCACGACCTTGTCTCCTTCGGCGATGGGGCGCGGCTCAATCCGGTGCAGGCCCAGGATGGCGCTTTGGGGCGGATTCAAGATCGGTGTCGACAGCATGGATCCGAAAACCCCACCGTTGGAAATGGTGAAGGTGCCACCGGTCAGCTCGTCGATAGTCAGCTTGCCTTCTTCGCCCTTGTTGCCGAAAGCGGCGATGGCGCGTTCGATGTCGGCCAAGCTCATCTTGTCGGCATTGCGCAGGACTGGAACGACCAGGCCGCGCGACGTGCTCACGGCCACGCCGATGTCGAAATAGCCGTGGTACACCACATCGTCGCCGTCCACCGAGGCATTGACGATGGGATAGCGCTTGAGCGCCTCGGCGCAGGCCTTGACGAAGAAACCCATGATCCCGAGCTTCACGCCGTGCTGCGATTGGAAGGGGTCGCGGTAGTTGCGGCGCAGATCCATCAGGGCCTGCATGTTGATCTCGTTGAACGTGCTCAGAATGGCAGCGCTGCGCTGGGCTTCCAGCATGCGCTCGGCGATGCGCGCCCGCAGGCGGCTCATCTTCGCGCGTGTGGTGGGCCGCGCCGCCAACGACTCATGGCCCGACGGCGTGGTGGCGGTTTGGGAAATCTCGACCACGGTGGGTGCCTCGCCGAAATTGCCGGCAAGCTGGGGCGACTGCTCAAGGTGACGGAGGACGTCCTCCTTGGTGATGCGCCCGCGTGGGCCGGTGCCGACGACGTCGGCCGGGCTGAGCTGGCGTTCCTCCAACAGTCGGCGCACCGCCGGCGCGAGGCCATCGCCCGAATCCGCCGCACCATTCGTGTCTGCCGAAGGCACTTCCGCTGGCGGGGCCGCGGGCGCTGCGGGAGCTGGCTTGGGCGGCGCTGCCTTGGCCGCCGGCGCTGCCTTGGCTGCCGGCGCGCTTGGAACCTTCGCCGCGGGCGGGACGCTTGCCTTGTCGGCCGGCTTGGCGGCAACAGGCTTGGCGCTCGGAGCACCCGCGACTTCGATGGTCGTGATGACGTCCCCACGCTTGACCGAATCGCCCTTCTTGCGCAACTGCTGACCCAAAACCCCCGTGCCGGGCGCAGCGATCTCCAAAACGACTTTGTCGGTCTCGATTTCCGCTAGCGGCTCGTCCGCCTTGACCTCGTCGCCGGGGTTCTTGTGCCAGACAATGAGAGTGCCGTCGGCCACCGATTCTGGCAGCTCATTTACTTTTACCTCGACGATCATGGAAGAAGACCTCCTGGCGTTTTGCGCCCAATCGGCAATTCAGGTTGACCTGTCGGCAACGGTCGGCGGCTACTATAGCCCATGGGCGGGCTAATGCCCCGTTGTGCCCGTGGCCGCGCTCTCGGGTCCGCCAGGCAAATTCAGCGCACCGTCGACCAATTGCTTCTGTCGTTCCACGTGACGATGGTAGTCGCCGCCCGATGGCGCCGCCATGACTCGTCGACCGGAATAGAGAAGCTTCTGCTTGGGCGCAAGCGCGGCCATCAGCCGATCCCTGACGAAGTACCAGGCGCCTTGATTCTCCGGCTCTTCCTGTGCCCATACCACCTCGCGCAGGTTGGGATAGTGGGCAAGCTCGGCCGCGATGGCGTCGGTCGGGTAGGGGTTGAGCTGCTCCACGCGGGCAATGGCAACGCCCGGAATCCCCTTTTCCCGCCGTGCTTCCAGAATGTCGTAATAGACCTTGCCCGAGCACAGAACCAAGCGCTCGATCGTGCGCGCGTCTACGGGATCGATCTCGCCGATGACCACGCGAAAAACGCCCTGGGTCAGCTCGTCGAGCGGCGAGAAGGAAATCTTCCGCCGCAGCATGCTCTTTGGGGAAAAGATAACGAGGGGCTTGCGGTAGGGGCGAATCACCTGGCGGCGTAGCAAGTGAAACATCTGCGACGGCGACGATGGGTAGCACACTTGCATGTTGTCCTGCGCGGACATCTGCAAGAAGCGTTCGGGCCGCGCCGAGGTGTGCTCGGGACCTTGCCCCTCGTAGCCGTGGGGCAACATGAGCGTGAGCCCGCACAGCAGTCGCCATTTCTGTTCCGCGGCCGCGATGAACTGATCGATCACCACCTGCGCCCCGTTGGCGAAGTCGCCGAATTGCGCTTCCCAGATCACCAGCGTTTCCGGACTGGCGGCCGAGAAGCCATACTCGAAGCCAAGCGCGGCTTCCTCCGACAAAATGGAATTGATGACCGTGAAACGCGCCTGCCCTTCCGAAAGGTGCTGTAACGGAACGTATTCGTCGCCATTGCGCTGATTGAGAAACACGGCGTGGCGGTGGAAGAAGGTGCCTCGACCGGTGTCCTGGCCCGACAGGCGCACCGGGTGGCCCTGCTCGACCAGACTGGCGTAAGCCATGATCTCGGCGAACCCCCAATCGACCGGCATGGCGCCGGCCGCCATCATGCGCCGGTCCTCCACAATTTTAACCACGCGCGGGTGCAACTCGAAGTCCTCGGGCAGCGAATCGAGTCGTGCGCCGAGGCGACGGATCTCGGCCATGGCCACGGCCGTGTCGGCGGGCACCGACCAATGGTTCTTGCGAATCTCCTCGAACACGCGCGGCTTGCGGTCGACGAGAGGGCACACCATGCCGAGGGCGACCTGCTGTCCTTGCTTGAGTGCCTCGCGATACTCGCTCGCCAAGGCATCGGCCTGGCCGGCAGCGATGACGCCTTCGTGCTCAAGCTTTTCCGCGTAGAGCTTGGCCACCGTGTCGCGCGCCCGGATCTTCTTGTACATCATGGGCTGGGTCGCGGCCGGCTCGTCGGCCTCGTTGTGTCCGTAGCGGCGGTAGCAAATGATGTCGATGATGACGTCCTTCTTGAACGTCATTCGGTAATCGACCGCAAGCTGAGCCACGTAGGCTACCGCCTCGGGGTCGTCGCCGTTGACGTGGAAGATCGGCGCTTGTACGACCTTGCCCACGTCGGTGCAGTACAGCGTCGACCGCGCGTCGAGCGGGTGGCTGGTGGTGAAGCCGATGCGGTTGTTGATGATGATGTGGATGGTGCCACCGGTGGTGTAGCCGCGCGTCTGCGACAGATTGAGCGTTTCGTAGACCACGCCCTGACCGGCGAACGACGCGTCCCCGTGTAGCAAGATCGCCATCACCTTTTTGCGTTCGCTGTCGTTTCGCTTCTCCTGGCGCGCACGCACCGAGCCCTCGGTCACGGGATCGATGATCTCGAGGTGCGACGGGTTGTAGCCGAGCGTCAGGTGCAAAATTCCGCCCCGGGTAGCCACATCCGACGAGTAGCCCTGGTGGTACTTCACGTCGCCCGACACCCCCTTCCAGTCGTGCACGCCCTCGAATTCCTCGAACAGTTCCTTGGGCGACTTGCCCATGATGTTGACCAGCACGTTGAGGCGCCCGCGGTGGGCCATGCCGATCACGATTTCTTCCGTGCCCTGCGCGCCCGCGGTTTGGATAATGGTGTCGAGCGCGGTGATGGTAGTTTCGCCGCCTTCGAGCGAGAACCGCTTCTGGCCGGCGTAGGCCGTGTGCAAGTAGTGTTCGAGGCCCTCGGCCGCGATCAGCCGCGCCAGAAATTGGACGCGATCGTCCTGCGTGAATTCAGGGCGGCTGCAGGTTGCTTCCAAGCGGGTCTGCAGCCAGCGCTTCTCCTCGACCTCCGAGATATGCAGAAACTCCGAGCCGATGGATCCTGTGTAGGTGCCGCGCAACATGTCCACGATTTCACGCAAGGTCATTTCCGAGTGGCCACCGAGGTTGCCGGTGTGGAAGACCGTGTCCATATCGGCTTCGGTCAGGCTGTGGAAACCTGGGTCGAGGTCGGGAATGTTTGGTTGCGCGCGCAAGCGGATGGGGTCGAGGCGCGCCCGAAAATGTCCCAGTCCGCGGTGCGCCTGAATGAGCCGCATGACCGCGATTTGCTTCGCCACCGTGGCCTGACTCTCGACCTTTGCGCGCCGTCCACTGGCTTTGCTGGGGTCATGGTCGTCGAAAAGCCGACGGATTTGGTCCGCAAGGGCAGCGCGCATGGGCGAATCGGCGCCCTTGAAGGTGGCGAACAGTCGCCGCCATTCCTCGGTTACCGACGCCGGTTGCGTCAGATAGCGCTCGTAAAGATCCTCGATGAATTCAGCATTGCCGGCATAGACCGGCGTGGTCGGCAAAATGGCATTGATCATGGTGTTTTCAGGTCTGCAGGTGGGGTGTCGCTGGGCCAGCGCCAACAGGCGTCAATAAGATGCGAGAAGACCCGCTCTCGTCTCGCGAAAAAGACAGACTCTGTCGCCCCAAGCCATCCTCGCTGGGCGAAAACACAGCGACCTTTGCTGGCGCCCGACATCCAATGCGGCGCTCGTACCGAGACAGGGGCTACCTCCATGCCTTGCAAGGAGGTACGCCAATCTTCACCAACGTATGGAGGATCGTGATGCGAAAGACTGCACTGTGTTTGGCGTTTCTGGTTGTAGCGGTAGTGGGAACAGCGCGGGCTGCCGAGCCCATGGCTGGACATGCGATGGTCGCTAAGCCGGCGGCGGCACAGCAGACCTGCGGACAGATGATTTCAAGCATGGCGCCTATTCCGGCCAAGCTCTCCGAAGGCGCGGCTTCGGTGGCGGACATGCTGGAAGCCCACGCGGCGCTCATGGGCAAGGACAAGGATTCTCAGGCCGAGGCGAAAGGCCTGCGCGCAATCGCGAAGACGCATAAGCAAATTGCCGCCAGTATGCTCAAGGCCAGCGAGGAAATGAAGAAGGCGGCAAATTGGCCAGCCGCTCCGCACGACATGGCGAAGATGAGCTCCGATCCCAAGCTGGCCGAGACGACCAAGAAGGTGATTGAAGTGCACAAGGAAATCATCGCGATGTTCCAGAAGATGGTCGCCGACATGGAAGCCCAGTCGAAGATGATGAAGTAAGGCGGGGTAGCGCTTTGAGCCTGCTCGCCTTGCCGACTACGAAGGACAGGGCGAGCCGGTGGGGCACATCTGGCAAGCACCTGAATTGCACGCCTGCCCGGCCGGGCACGCTGTCGTCGGAGGGCACCTGACGATGGCGCCCAATTGGATCGTCGTCATGGTGGACAGCCCCGGGATGGGCCCAGTCAACAAGCTTTGGCTGGCGTCGAGGCCGGAGCCGGAAACTGGCACCCACTGTTGTACATCGAGTGACAAACTTGGATCGAGCGACCCGAGCACGAGACTTGGCTGATTGGCCCCGATGGACGGCACGCGAAGCTCGAAGGTTGCATCTTGGCGGAAGATATTGGCGCTAGGCACGTCGAGCTGAAAGACGGGGCCGTAGGCACCGGCGTGGGCGATGGCGGGAATTCGGCGCAAGGTCACTTGGGTCGGCGCAGCGAAAGTTCCGGGACCTATCACGAGGCGCGCCTGTCCGAGAACAACGTCGCCGCCGTCGCTGGTGATGGTTTTTGTGACTTGCGCCCCGCCTAAGCCATCGTAGATGCCGGCACCGCAGCTTGAACCGAACGCCGGGCACATCCCCACCACGGCGGCAAGCAACGCCGTCCACGCGGGGCGTCGGTTCGCGCAGCGCTTTCGTTCCATCTCGTCTAGTCTATTACCACCCGAGGCAATGAGCATCATGCTTGGCTATCTTGATAGGGCGTTTCTCGGCGCTTGACGCACGGGATGTCACGTGGTCCGATCGCTGCCTGCCGCCTATGGCCGAAGACCCACCCACCAATTCCTGCTCCCTGCTCGGGAACGAGCTCGACGTCCGCCAGCGGTAACCCGTGCTAGACAACACCGTCGAAGTCGAGACGCCGGAGCACGTGCGCTTCCGTTTTCGCGCGGCCGGCCCCACACGCCGCGCCTGGGCTTACCTCATCGATCTGCTCGTTCGCGCGGGTGTGTTGCTGGTGGTGGAAATCGTTCTCTTGCTGGCGACCGGGCAACACCTGCGTTCTTCCGGCGCCGTCTTCAACGGCGGAACCCTGCTGGCCCTGTTCCTCATTGAATGGGGTTACTTCGTGGCCTTCGAGGCACTTTGGAACGGCACCACACCCGGCAAGCGAGGGTTGCGGCTGCGTGTCGTCAAGGAAGGCGGCTATCCCCTGTCGTTCATGGACGTGGTGTTGCGCAACCTGCTGCGCACAGCTGATTTTCTTCCTGTTGGCTACCTGCTTGGGGTTTTGGTCATGACCTGGGACGGCCGCTTCGCCCGCCTCGGCGACCGCGCCGCCGGCACCATGGTGGTGATAGAAGATCCCGTGCGCGTGGCGCCGCCCATCGTCCTCGAGCCACCACCCAGCGAGGCCGAGATTGAGTCCTTCCCCCATCGCATCGTACTTCCTCTGCCCGAGCGTGAAGCCATAGAGCTCTTGCTGCGCCGGCGCGATCTGTCGCCAGCTCGCCGCCTGGAATTGGCCGACATGATAGCGCCGACTCTGCAACGCCGATGGGGGGTAAGGCTCGACGATCCCGTGCGCTTTCTGGCCCTGGTCTATCATCTGGCCGTGGGCGGTGCCGCCCCGTCACGCCCGCGTGAAGTGCCGCCAACACAAATCGGGGATCGGCCATGAATCGCACCCAAGACGAATTCGTGGCCGCGAGGAAACCGGCCTGGGACGAGCTCGACAGCCTGCTCGCAAAGAAATCCCTGCTGCACAAGCTTCCGCCCGTGTCCATCTCACGCGCGGCCAGTCTCTACCGCGAGATCTGTGCCGATCTCATGCGCGCGCGCGGCGCTGGTTTTTCGGGTGACGTGATCGACGTCTTGGATTCGCTGTCGGCGCGCGCCTGTGCGGCGCTTTACAGTGCGCCGCCTGCCCGCTCGGCCGGCCTGCGTGCGCTGATCACCACGGGGTTTCCGACCAGCGTACGCCGGCACGCCCGCTTCATGGCCCTGGCCGTGGTGCTTTTCGTGTTGCCCGGCGTGCTCGGTTTCGTGGGCGCCGTGCGCTCGCGCGGCTTCGCCATCCAGCTCATGCCCGAATCCATGGTGGCCCAGATGGAAAAGTCCTACAGCGATCTCGGTCACGGGCGCGCTGAAACCACCGACAGCATGATGGCCAGTTTCTACGTCTACAACAACGTCGGCATCGCCTTCCGTTGCTTCGCCACCGGGCTCCTGTTCGGATTGGGCAGCATGTTCTTTCTCGTCTACAACGGCCTGCTCATCGGCGTGGTGGCCGGGGCCGTGACCGCGGCCGGGCATGGTCGCAACTTGTTTACCTTCATGGCGGGCCACGGTGCCTTCGAGCTCACCGCCATCGTGATTTCCGGCGCCGCTGGCATGGTCATGGGCTACGCCCTCATCGACACCGGCTCGCGTTCGCGCTGGGACTCGCTGCGCGCGAAAGCGCGCGATCTCTTTTGCATGATCATGGGCGCCGCGCTCATGCTACTCATCGCGGCCTTCATCGAGGGCTTCTGGTCGCCGTCGAGCGTCCAGCCCGTGGTGAAATGGGTGGTGGCGAGTCTGCTTTATGTCTTGGTCCTTTCTTACCTGGTGTTCGCCGGTCGCCATTCGTCAGCGAGGCCCGGCCGGTGAACCTGCTCGAAGCTCGGGTCGCGTTGCGCCCCCGTTCCATGTCGGACGTGCTCGACCTGGCCGGCCCGTTTTGCACGGTGAATCGGCGGTTGATGGCGCCGCTGGCCGTGCTGGTGACGGTGGTCGGTGGTTTGCTCAGCCTGATTTGCCGGCGCTGGCTGGGGTGGTCATGGGGACCGGTTTGGCTGGTGCTGGCCGCGTACTTGGTGGTCGCGAACGGTGTGTTCACCCAGGCCGCCGGCGAGCTGATGTTCCACGCGGCTGAAGATGTCCGCGCGCGCGTGATTCTGGGCCGTTTTGCCCGTCGGTTCTTGGCCTTTCTGCTGGCCAAGGTGGCGCACTTTCTCGTCCTGGGTGCCTGCGCGTGCCTGTTCGTGCCACTGCCCATCTTCGCCGCGCGCCTGTTTTTCGTCAGCGAAGTCGTTTTGCTCGAATCAGGCTCGGCCTTCGCCAGCCTCGCACGCAGCAGTCGCCTCGTGCTCTACCGAAGCTTGCCTTGCCTTGG
>Ga0182027_10004215_pt1 | contig 22409 bp, 11 predicted proteins | sample 712E1DmetaG_FD_121300 | JGI IMG/M metagenome (GOLD analysis project Ga0182027, IMG submission 121300) | Permafrost microbial communities from Stordalen Mire, Sweden - 712E1D metaG (Illumina Assembly) | ecosystem: Environmental > Terrestrial > Soil > Wetlands > Permafrost | place: Sweden... | reverse complement strand
ATTATTCAAAATGGTGGCCAATTGGAGATTACGAAAAGCAAAGTATTAATGGTTAATCTGATATCTGAAGTAATCAATAGCCTAATCAATAAGGCCAATGAAGTTGGTAATACGATAAGTTTTCAATATAAAAAAGAAATAAAAGATATTATGGTAGAAGTTGATAAGGAAAAAATAATGGAAGCTCTGTCGAATATAATGGATAATGCTATTAATTATACGATTAAAGGCAAGATAACTGTTACATTGAGCATTTCAAAAGAGAAGATAATTATTAAAGTCAAAGATGAAGGTATAGGTATACGAAAAGAAGATTTAGGGCAATTATTTACCAAATTTATCAGGCTTGATAATGCTAAGAAGATAAGACCAGATGGTACTGGACTTGGATTATATTTCACAAAACTCGTTGTCAATGCCCATAATGGTAAGGTATTTGTCAGTAGCCTAGGAGTTGGTAAAGGGAGTACATTTGAAATTATTTTGCCAGTTGTGAAGTAAAACGAATTTTTAATATAGTTATGATACGTTTCTCGTAGAAAACCCCATCCTTTTTATGATAAAATGAATGGTAGCTTTAATTAGCATGGTTTTTGGCGACGTAGCTCAGAAGGTTAGAGCGAGGGACTCATAAGCCCTAGGTCGGTAGTTCGATTCTACCCGTCGTCATGGTTTTTAATTAACATAATACATAAATTGAATGGAACAAAACGACAAACAGCCTAAAAGACCGACAATAAAGCGGATGCCGAGACCAAGGGTAATAAATATCAATTTAAAGACGATAGGGTATTTTGTGCTTGGGTTGCTGGTCCTGTTCTTCTTTGTCAATCTTTTTAACAAAGGATCTGATGGACTGGAGATCAGCGTGTCCGATTTTGTTACAAATGCGAAGGCAAATAATTACTCAAGTGTTGATATCCGGGATGATGGAAAAGCCGTTGCAACCAGTAAAATATATGTTGTAACGAATACCACAAAGAGTTTGACTGTTGCCACTAAAACAAATCTATCGGTTTATGGTAATTCGGATTTGCAAACGATTTCTTTAAACGATCTTTATGGCTTGATCAAGCCGCTGACTTTTGGCGATACTATCAAGCTAATCACCCAGCCACAATTGTTTCCGAGGACTAACGAAATCTATATTACGGATAATTACATTGTTGCCAAGTCTATTATTCCATCGACAAAAGATTTTATCGTAAACGGAGCGGGGCAGGCTGATTTTGAAAGACTATTGGAGTCGAATAATATACAAATCTCTGATTTGGCCATAAACATTGATTATGCAAGCACTGAGGCAAAAGTCTCACCTGCTGCTGATTTTAAAGCGTTTTATGACGGCGGAGAGTTCGATTATGTCTGGACAGTAAATGGCCAATGGATAGGACATATCAAGGATTCGGCTGTGAATAAGGAGTTCATTTATTGGAATTCTGTGAGTGGTGATCCATCAACTTTTGTCGGAATTATGCAAAAAGAGAGTGTATTTTTAAATGATTCTTCGGTTGCAATCAATTATGTCAAGACTTTCCAGGTTCCATGGGGAGATATCATAACCACGGCTTTTCTTGGCGTGTTGATTGTTGTGTCGTTCTTCATGTTCAGAGGAATTCAAGGAAATGGAAGTTCACTCATGAAATTCGGACAATCAAAGGCGAGAATGTTCTTTGGTCTAAAGCCGGATGTAACATTCAAAGATGTTGCCGGAGTTGACGAAGCAAAGGAAGAGTTGAATGAAATTGTAATGTTTTTAAAAGAACCTAAAAAGTTCTTGGACGTTGGAGCCAGAATTCCAAAAGGAGTTTTAATGGTTGGCGCTCCAGGAACAGGAAAAACACTTTTGGCCCGTGCAATTGCCGGAGAGGCAGGCGTTCCATTCTTCCATACATCTGGATCGGAGTTCGAAGAAATGTTGGTTGGAGCTGGAGCGTCCCGAGTAAGAGATTTGTTCGATAAAGCGAAAAGGGCTGCACCTGCGCTGATTTTTATTGATGAAATTGATGCCGTGGCTCGAAAACGAGGCACGACAATTCAATCTGGGACAACCGAACAAACGTTAAACCAAATTCTTGTTGAAATGGACGGCTTTGAAAAGAATACAAATGTAATTGTTATTGCTGCTACAAATAGGCCGGATGTCCTTGATCCGGCCATTCTGAGACCAGGACGATTCGACCGAAGAATAGAGCTTGATTTGCCGGACCTTGAAGGCAGAAAACAGATAATTGCAATTCACGCAAAGAACAAACCTATAAGTAAATCAGTCAATATTGAGACAGTTGCCAGACGAACAGTAGGTTTCTCAGGGGCTGATCTGGAAAATATGTTGAATGAGGCGGCAATCATTATAGCTAAGGCCGGCCGAAAAGAGATCGAATATGCCGACATCGAAGAGGCGGCAACCAAAGTACAAATTGGGCCGGCCAAACTCAGCCGAAAACGCACTGAGCAGGAATTAAAACGTACCGCATATCACGAAATTGGTCATGCATTGGTCATGAAAATGGTTCCAGAACACGATCCTGTCCATAGAGTGACAATAATTTCACGCGGTCAGGCACTCGGGTACACAATGCCATTAGCCGATAGGGACAAGGTTTCTATGACCAAGACCGAAATGTTGTCCAATATTAAGGCGTTACTTGCCGGATTTATAACCGAGGATTTGGTTTTCCATGATGTAACAAGTGGCGCATCAAACGATATTGAAAAGGCTTCCGGTATTGCCAGAAAAATGGTCAAGAGCTTTGGAATGAGCAAAAAGCTTGGATTGATCAAGTATGGGCAAGAAGAAGACCATCAATATCTTGGTTACACTTACGATGATAATAAAAATTACTCAGAAGATACGGCTAAATTTATTGACGAAGAAGTCCGCGCTATTATCGAAGAATGCTACCAGGAGACAAAGCGTATAATAATCAAATACCGCGATCTGATGGATAAAATCGTTGAGGATCTTCTCAAGAAAGAAACTTTGGAGGCCGAAGAGTTTAGCGATTATTTTAAAGGTCTACCAACAGGTAGTGAATCTGAATAGTGCATGCCAACAGGTAATAAAAATATAATACTTGTAGATTCAAATGCCCTTGCACATAGAGCGTTTCATGCCTATCCGGATACACTCACAACGCGGGACGGCAAGCCGACCAATGCCATTTATGGCTTCTTTTCGATGTTCGTGCAAATCCTTTCTACATTTAAACCTGAGGCAATTATTTGTGTTTTTGATACACCAGAGGAAACTTTCAGAGATAAGATTTATGACAAATATAAGGCAAATCGTCCGGAAATGGATAAATCGCTTGCGGTTCAAATACCACAGATAATAAAAAGCCTTCGTGCGAGTAATATTCAGACACTTACATATCCAGGGTTGGAGGCGGACGATGTTATTGGTAGTCTCGTTAAAAGCAAACATTTTATCGACTATCACAAGATAATTGTAACTGGAGACCGTGACTTATTCCAGGTACTGGGTGACGACACAAAAGTTTATCTGGCTGGAAATCCATTCAGCAATTCCAAGATTTACGATACTGTGGCCGCTTCAGAAAAAATGGGTTTTGACATTTCAAAAATAATACTATTTAAGGCACTCAAGGGCGATCCGTCGGATAATATTCCAGGAGTTCCGGGTGTCGGCGATGTAACTGCGATAAAACTTTTGGCTAAGTATTCATCTTTAAAGGAAATTTACGATAATTTGAAAGATATAAAGCCGACACTTGCAACCCTTCTTAAAGAAGGTAAGGACAAAGCTGAGATGAGCCTGAAACTGGCGACTATCAAGACGGACGCAAAGATCAATGTGGATCTTGATAATTTTGAGGTCAGTAGAATTGATTTTGCGAATTTGAAAAAAGAGTTCGAGAGATTGGAGTTCAGGAGCCTGGTTGGTAAAATCTCGAAAATTATTCCTGAAGAGATAAAGAACCCACCAGAAATCAAAGAGGAAAACCTGAAATTTGATCAGACAGAGGTTGGCGAAAATAATTTCGAGAAAATGCTTTCACTCTTGGAACACGTTGATAGCGTTGCTTTGTATTGTGAGGAAGACAAAAACATCTTCAAACTGCCACAGTTTTTGGGTGTCGCAATCAAAGATAAGACGTTTGCAGTCAAAATTGATGAGATTGATCAGAATCAATGGAATAAGTTTGTTAAGACTTTAAAATCAAGGAAAGTCATAGTTTATAACGGGAAATATCTGATCCATGTTTTTGATTTGATTGGACTGGGCAGCGAATTCAATTATGATGATGATGTGTTGCTCGCGCGGTTTATTTCGTCGATGGGGCAGGAGAGAGCCGGCGGTGATCTTTTTGATCAAACTAAAATTCAGGGGCAACAAAGTTTATTTGCCGAAAATGTAGTTTATTCCAGGGTATATTCAGTGCTAAATGGCCTGCCGGAGTTGTATGGAAAAATGCTGAAACTATATAGGGATATTGAAATGCCAATTTCAAGAGTACTTGCAAGAATTGAACGTGCTGGAATCCGTTTAAACTCAGAGATCATAAATAATGTATCGGAGGAACTTGACGAATACATCCTGAATATCCAAAAAGATATATACAAAGACGCTGGAGAGGAATTTAATATATCTTCACCGAAGCAGTTGGGGCATATACTTTTTGATAAGTTGGGAATAAAAGGAGGTAAGAAGAACAAAAGTGGCGGATTTTCAACAAATGAAAAATTTCTTCTGGATCACATTGATGCATCAATTATTCCGAATATTTTGCTATACCGCGAGCTGACGAAGCTCAAATCGACGTATACTTCGGCACTGCTTGACGAGATCAATCCGAAGACTGGACGTATTCATACGACTTTTAATCAGGCTGTGGCGGTTACGGGGCGGTTATCGTCGACTGATCCTAATTTACAAAATATCCCGACGAATAGTGATTGGGGTTTGAAGATCCGACGAGGATTTGAGCCGGAAAAGGGGAAAATGTTTGTCAGTTTTGATTATTCGCAGCAGGAATTGAGACTTTTAGCGGAATTTTCCGGCGACAAAAACCTAACTGAGGCTTTTAAACAAGGTTTGGACATTCATACGTTTACAGCGTCAAAGTTGTTTGGAATACCAATGGATAAAATCAATGTCAATGAACGACGCTCGGCCAAAACTGTGAATTTCGGCGTGGTATATGGTATTTCGGCTTTTGGCCTCGCCGATCGTCTCAAAATTCCGACCCGTGATGCGCAGAAATTTATAAACGGTTTTTACGCAAGTTATCCCGAAGTTATGCTGTATTTTAAAAACATTATTGAGCAAGGAAAACAGCTCGGATACGTCGAAAGTCTTTTTGGACGAAGGAAGAATACGGTACTGTTAAATTCATCGAATTTCCAGATCCGGTCGGCAGCGGAGCGCGAAACAATCAATTTTCCTTTGCAGGGTTCCGCTGCCGACCTGATGAAAAAAGCCATGCTGGATGCTGACCGAATTGTAAGAGACAAATATTTAGATTTTGCTATAATGATATTGCAGGTGCACGACGAGATCATTTTTGAGGTCAATACAACAGATATAAATGATGAACAATTGCTTGGATTTGCTTCGGACATAAAGAAAGTCATGGATAAAGGATTTGAGTTGGGAGTGCCAATGCAGGTCGATGTAAAGTGCGGTTCAAATTGGGCCGAATTAAAGAAAATAAATATTATTAGTTAATTTTTATGAAAAAAACTCTTAAACTGATTTTCAAAATCGTGCTGTTCGTCATTAATATCGGACTTGGTGTCGTAGCCATGTTCTACCTCGTCCTGAAGTTTAAAACGAAGCGTAAAACCAAAAATGACCAACTCAAACTGATTGAGGATGACAGTGATAGTCAAGGAGCTGACGAGTTTAAGAAAATGATCAGTCAGAGCAAGAGAACTGAAGAGGTATACCGCCTGATTAGGGAAATGAAAACGGTTGATATGACTTACCTCCTATCCAAGATAAAAGGAGTCACGGAAAGGACATTAAGGCGCGATTTAGCAAAGTTGCAAACCATGAGACTAATCAAGAAATCAGGAAACACAAAGTCTGCCAAGTACTCAGTATCAAAATAAATGGCCTACGTTCCCCAATACACAATCACAAACGATATGCTCAAGCTTATCGTTAAAGTCGAAGTTGCTCGAGAGGTAATTTTGGGCGCGGCTCTAGTCCCATATTGGGAAAGAAAATTTCAAAATGAAGCGCTTATAAAAACGGTTCACCACTCAACCGCGCTTGAAGGTAATAAACTCACCATCGGCGAAACCGAAAATGTGGTAAAAGGGGAGACGTTGCCGACTGGAAGAATGAGAGATATCCGTGAGATAATAAATTACAGGAAGGCTATCGGTTATCTTACGGGATCATCAGAAAGTACGTTGACTATAGGATTTATAACTAAAATTCAATCAATACTTGGAAATGAAATCTTGCCCGAGAAATACTTGGGAAAATTTAGAAAAAGGAATGCAGTCATTATTAGTTCAGAGACTGCCGATGTAGTTTTTGATCCTCCTCCACCAAGTGATATCGAAGGAGAGATGAATGATTTATTAGATTGGATAAATGACAATGCAGGGTCGATTCATCCACTAATTAGGGCTGGAATTCTCCATTACGAAATAGTTAGAATACATCCATTTGCCGATTTAAACGGTCGAACTGCAAGACTTTGCGCGACATGGTCACTCTATAAAGATGGTTATGAAATCAACAAATATTTTAGCCTGGAGGAATATTATGACCAGAACCCGGTTGCATACTATACAGCACTAGACAGCGCCAATGATGGCGATATGACTGAATGGTTGAAGTATTTCGTATATGGATTATCCGAAGAATTAGAGATTGTTAAGCACAAAGTCGTTGAAATAAGCAAAGACAGAAGGTTTAAAACAAAAGTTGGGCAAATTGCGTTGAATGACCGGCAATTAGAAATAGTGAGTATAATTGAAGAAAATGATGAATTCACAAATTCAGACTTCGCAAAGCACTTTCCAAAGGTCAGTGATGATACAATTTTAAGAGATCTTAACGATTTGATAGGGAAAAAGGTTATCATTAAGAAAGGGAAAACCCGTGGCGCAAAATATGTCATGGCTTAAATAGAATTTTTAACTTTGATTTATGAAATTTTATAAATTAGCCCAATATTTAGAAAAGCTGACGGATACGTCCTCCAGGCTTTCAATGACTGATATTTTAGCTGAGCTTTTTAAGAATTCAGGAGAGGATGTCTCCAAAGTGGTATATCTTATTCTGGGACGCGTTGCGCCTCAGTATGAACCTGTCGAATTCAATTATTCCGAAAAACTTATTATGCGTGGAATCGCTTCGATTACAAGGATACCGGTTGATAAGGTTGGCGAGGCATTTAAAAAAGCTGGTGATATTGGGCTATTGATTGATGAGTTGAGTTTACCTGATAGAAAACCAAGCCTGAGTGTGGCACGGGTGTTTGAAGTGTTGGAGAAGATTGCCGGAACAGGCGGAACAAATTCGCAGGCAATCAAGGAGTCGATATATGCAAATTTGTTCCGCCGAGTAAGCAACCTTGAATTACGTTTTATTAACAAGGTTCTAACGGGTAATCTGCGTCTGGGCCTTTCAACAAAGACAATATTTGATGGACTGGCGTTGACAACTGGCAACAAAGGAAATCGAAGTGTCATTGAACAGGCTTACGGCGTAAGAACTGATCTGGGGCAAATAGCTGAAATTCTTAACACAAGTGGAATTAATTCACTATTATCATTAAAAGTTGAAGCTGGCACACCGGTTGCTCCAAAGCTTGTTGAGCGCGAGAAAAATCCGGAGGCAATATTCAAGCGCATTTCGCATTCAATAGTTCAGCCTAAACTTGATGGACTTCGCGTTCATGCGCATTATTCAAAGAATGGTTTCAAAAACTTGTATGAGAAAGAAAACGCTGAAATGTCTTTAATAGCTCGTGAAAAGCAAACGGTAAAACTTTTCAGTAGAAATCTGGAAAGTTTGACTGATATGTTTCCCGATTTGGTTGTCGCCGTCGATAAATTAGGAAACGCGATCAAAGCGCAGTCGTTTGTTATCGACGGCGAGGCCATAGGAATTGATACCAAAACTGGCAAGTTTCTTCCATTTCAGGAGACGATCAAGCGAAGGCGAAAAAATGATATAACGTCGATGAGTGAATCGCATCCGGTCAAACTATTTGCTTTTGATATTCTTGAATTGAATGGTAAAGATTTATTGAATGAGCAAAACACAAAGCGTGTGGACATTCTGCAGAAAATCCTTTTAAAAGGAATGTCTGAGAAAATAGTCATGACGGAGACCTCTGACGTCATCAAAGTTGAGCAAATTCAAGAATTGTTCGACAAATACGTCGCCGGAGGTTACGAAGGAATAATCGTCAAAGCCATTGATTCGCTTTACAAGCCTGGATCAAGAAATTTTGATTGGATAAAACTTAAGGCTGGATCCACAGAAGGGTTGCTGGATAATATCGATGGCGTTGTGTTGGGCTATTATGTCGGTGCAGGCGTGAGGACTAAATTTGGAATAGGTGCGATTTTGATTGGTACTTATGACCGCGATGAGCAGAAATTCTATAGTCTTGCAAAAGTCGGAACCGGCTTTAAAGATTTAGAATGGCCTAGAATCAAGCAGGATCTTGACGAGCTGAAAGTCAATTCTGTACCCGAAAATGTCGTAATTGATGAATCTTTAAAGCCTGACGTAATTGTCACTCCGAAGATAATTGCTGAAATTCAGGCGGATATGGTGACTAAAAGTAAAGTCCATGGTGGATATTCGTTACGTTTCCCGCGTCTAAAAATATTTGGTCGCGATAAATATGCGGAGGATTGTACATCAATGGAAGAAGTGAAACATTTGTTTGAATTGCAGTCGAAATAGGAATATACTCTTTACTATTAATTTATTATTTTTTGAACATGGACGAAAAAGCAGCTCCAGTAAAGGCAGCGACATCAACATCAGCATCTAATGATAAAAATATGGCAATGATTGCCACACTTCCAGTTGTTGGATTGATCATGTTTTATGCAATGAAGGATGCAAGTCCTTTAGTAAAGCACTATGCCAAACAAAGCAATGCAATTTTAGCACTTTGGCTAGTTGGCGTTGTCATAGCCGTGATACCATTCATTGGCTGGATGATCAGTATGCTTCTAGGTTTAGTTGAAATCGCTGTATGGGTAATATTGTTAATCAAAGCATCAAGCGGCGAAATGTACAAATTACCAGTCATCGGTGAATTTTTAGATGGTTTACTGAAATAATTGATTTAAGCCTTTTGTGAATATTAAAAACCGCTAGCATTTCAGCTGGCGGTTTTTTGTTGCCCTTGTTCATTTCAGAAAATTTTCATATTATCTATATGAGAATTAATTTTTTAAACAAAATTAGATATGTATAATCTTTTTGAAATAACCCCAAAAGCTTTTTCACAATCAACACAGAATCTGGCCTTAGGTATATCAATTAGCTTGATAGTAATTCTTGGGCTCGGTGTCTTTCTTTTAAGAAAACGCCGTGAATTTATCAAACTTGATAGGAACCTTAGGGTTGAGGCCCAAAAAGCTTTCAAGATTGATTTTGTCCTTGCCGTAATCGTATTATTGTTAGTACTTTCTAGAGTTTTTCAGATACCTGGTTTAAGTATGAGAGTTTTACCTGCAATAGTCGTCTTAGCAATGCTTGTAATCCTAGGGGTTTATGGATTACGCGCAAAGAAGTCGAACAGTTCAGGCCAGGTCAAAGTAAAAACAACTTCAGTTGATGAGTATTCAAAATATCTACCACACAAGAAAAAAAAGTAGTATATTATTATCAATTATTGTTCAACCATGAAAAAATCTAAGCATGTTTCGAATTCTGGCAAGAAAACTAAAAAAGCTTTTAGAGGTCTTGGTAAATATATAGTGATTGGCATAATATCAGCTGCGGGTGTAGGTATTGCTGTATTATTCGGAGTATTCAATTCAGTACTAAATCCAGTTTATACAATAGTAACTCTCCCGAACACGGGCGATGTGGTGGTATATGCAAGATGTAAAATTACTGAGAACGGGGTTGGCACATACGCCAAAGATCAGGTTGTACTATGTTCATTAGTATCAGGTAAGACTACTGGAATGAATTATGAATCTGCCAAAATGTACCTGGCTTGTACGCCAAATGACTTTATACAAATGAATGTCTGCGCAAGCGGGGTAAATAAGTAAAATTTGTCTGCTTTTTGATTGACTTAGTAAATTCCTTTCTGTTAAAATCGACGTACACTAATCAATTAGATTGGTTGGTGTTTTTTTGCTCTTTGACAACTTAAATAGGTAGCAGAATGTAAGGTCGAAAGATCTTACACATGCAAGTTAATCAAACGTCAATTTTTTTCAAATAAGGTTCTAAGCTAATTTATTAGTTTAGAATTGGTTTTTATGAAGAGTTCGATCCTGACTCAGGATGAATGTTGGCGGCGTGCCTAAAGTATGCAAGTCGAACGGACCTTGTGTTTTCGCAAGAAGGTACTAGGTTAGTGGCAGACGGCTTAGTAACGCGTGGGAACTTACCCTCAAGTCAGGGACAACTATTCGAAAGGATAGTTAATCCTGGATGTGAACTGTGGTTTAAAGCTGCGCTGATTTAACTCCCTTATTTTCATTAAATAGGAGCGTTAAATCAGCGCGGTGCTTGGGGATAGGCCTGCGTCCTATCAGGTTGTTGGTGGGGTAAAAGCTCACCAAGCCTATGACGGGTAGCTGGTCTGAGAGGATGGTCAGCAAGAATGGGACTGAGATACGGCCCATACTCCTACGGGAGGCAGCAATTAGGAATTTTGCGCAATGGACGAAAGTCTGACGCAGCGACGCCGCGTGGAGGATGAAGGTTTTCGGATTGTAAACTCCTTTTATGTGGGAACAAGTTCTGAGGGTACCACATGAATAAGGTGCTGCAAACTACGTGCCAGAAGCATCGGTGATACGTAGGCACCAAACATTATCCGGATTTACTGGGCGTAAAGAGAAGCGTAGGCGTCTTAATAAGTCTGGTGTGAAAGCCCATGGCTCAACCATGGAATTGCATTAGAAACTATTAAGATTGAGTGAGATAGGGGGAGACGGAACTTCTAGTGTAGCAGTGAAATGCGTTGATATTAGAAGGAACACCAATAGCGAAGGCAGTCTCCTGGATCTTTACTGACGCTAAGGCTCGAAAGTGTGGGGAGCAAAACGGATTAGATACCCGTGTAGTCCACACCGTAAACGATCTCTGCTAGTTGTTGGTCTGAATACTGTCTTTTCCCTTTCGAGGGGAAAGCGGTATCAAATCAGTGACGCAGCTAACGCAATAAGCAGAGCGCCTGGGTAGTACGACCGCAAGGTTAAAACTCAAAGGAATTGACGGGGACCCGCACAAGCAGTGGAGCGCTTGGTTTAATTCGATGCTAACCGAAGAACCTTACCAAGGCTTGAACTGTAGCTGCAAACCTCCAGAAACGGAGGAATCCTTCGAGGGTGCTACAGAGGTGCTGCATGGCTGTCGTCAGCTCGTGTCGTGAGATGTTGGGTTAAGTCCCGCAACGAGCGCAACCCCTATTCGATGTTATAATGTCTTCGAAAACTGCCATGCCAAAACATGGAGGAAGGTGGGGATGACGTCTAGTCATCATAGCCCTTATGTCTTGGGCTACACAAGCGCTACAATGGCCAGTACAATGAGTTGCCAAACCGCAAGGTGGAGCTAATCTCACAAAAGTGGCCTCAGTTCAGATTGTCGGCTGCAATTCGCCGGCATGAAGTCGGAATTGCTAGTAATCGCAGATCAGCATGCTGCGGTGAATACGTTCTCGGGTCTTGTACACACCGCCTGTCAAGCTACGGGAATCGGTTCTGCCCGACGTCCCCGCACCATATTAACGACGAAAGTCGCCAATATGGTGCGGGGCCTAAGGTAAAGCTGGTAACCAGAGCTAAGTCATAACAAGGTAGCCGTAGGGGAATCTGCGGCTGGATCACCTCCTTTCTAAGGAGAGTAACCCTTCGAGCGATTGGGTAAGCCAGTAATGGTATTTACTTCAATTGGCTCGATAAACTTTCCCACAATTAGGTTGAAATCTTTTTGTGGCGACGTTTGAACTTGTTTTCTGCTACCTTTTTTAGTTGTCAAAGACAATAACATTTGGGATCGAAAGGTCCCTTTTTGTTGCCTTTTTCAGCCCAAATTGATAATATCTCTTTGTCTCGATTAGCAAGAGCCAGTAGCTCAGACGGTTAGAGCGCTGTCCTGATAAGACAGAGGTCCTTGGTTCGATTCCAAGCTGGCTCATTTAGATTTTAAGAGGGGCGCGAGGCCATTTATGGTTATCAGAAGGATGGGCCCAGCAGATAAGACGCGTATTTGTGAGCTTCAGAGGGAATTTTTAAAATTTAATAAAGAAAATGTTCATTCAAAAAATGATCTTTTATTAGATTTATGTGCAGTATTGGATGAAGAAGAGTTAATTAATACTGATTTTGACAATTTCTTAAATAAGATCGGTTTTGTTGCAGAAGAAGATGGAATAATAAAAGGATATATCATCGGAAGCATTGACTTGGCTCCATACAGAAAATATAAAAAGACTGGTAACATTGAGGAGTGTTTTGTCACCGAATTCGATCGCAAACGTGGAATAGGCAAGATTTTATTTAGTAGTCTGGTAGATGAATTTAAAATTGAAGGTTGTGACAGATTAAGGGTGAGTGCTTATCTAGCAAATGACATCGCAGTAAGCTCTTACAAGAAAATGGGATTTATTGAAGGTTCAATTGATTTACTAATGAAGTTGGACAAATGACGACCAAGTTAATAATACGAGAACTCAAAAAAGAAGACAAAAGCAAGTTGAAAGCACTAATCAAAGATTTTTATCAGTATTCGCTGGATACATTTCTTACTGGTCAAGTAAAAGAGATAGATTCAGCGTCAGATATGAAATTGTATCTGGAGGAACATTTTAAGGATTATCTTAAAAATGTGACATTTGTAGCCGAGTTGGAGGGGAACATAATTGGTTTTATTGAAGGTGAGATTCGCGAAAGGAAAGGAAAAGTGTATAATTTGTCCGGCTTGATTCAAAACTTCTTCGTAAAAGAGGAAGTTCAAAGTCAAGGCATAGGAAGAAAGCTTTTTGACAAGATCACTGAAGGATTCAAGGAAAAAGGCTGTAATTCCATGAGAATTGAAGCTTATGTTACAAATCATAAAGCTATTTCGATTTACAAAAATTGGGGTTTTATGCCAAAAAACGTGGCTTTTGTTCGAAAAATTTGATGGGGCTGTAGCACAGTTGGTTAATGCGCTTCATTTGCAATGAAGAGACCGAGAGTTCGATTCTCTCCAGCTCCACAAAAATGATCTAGAATTTGATGTCCCAAAACTATTTTGCTAAGCTATTTCTAGAGATTTAACTATCTTGATTTGGCAACTGCCGTAGGAAAACAAAAACGTACAATATCCTTATTGATGGCTGTATTTGTTGTCGGCCTCTTTCTGTTTTCATTTATTCTGAATTTCAATTTTGTTAATGCAGGTGTTGATGATGCAAATACGGTTTCGTTATTGCATTTTGATGCACCAAACAACTCAACAACATTTACTGATGAAAGTGGGAAAGCATGGACATCAAGCAATGCTGTAATATCGACCGATCAGTCTAAATTTGGCGATTCGAGTGCATATCTTGACGGCACTAACGGTTATTTAGCGACTGGAGATAGTAATGATTGGGATTTTGGAAGTGGGAATTTCACAGTTGATTTTTGGGCTTACTTTAATGCAAATAACGTTGGCTATCAACCGTTAATAAGTAATTATGGCACAGGGGATGGACAGGGTTGGATAATAATAATGGAACAAAATAACACCCTTTGCTTTTATGGTTCCCCAAATAATAGTGGATGGGGAGCTGGAAATATGTGCACTGGATTCACTCCAAATATTCATACATGGTACCATTTTGCGGTTGTAAGAAGCGGAAATTCGTTTTTGTTTTATGTAAATGGAACAGTATTAGCAAATGCAACATATAGTGGAACTCTTGCCAAAGGGTCAAATGGCATGATGGTGGGTAGATATTTGAATTTCCCTGGAGGGGCAAGAACTTTTAATGGATATATTGATGAAGTTAGGATCTCTAAAGGTATAGCAAGATGGGCCCCGAATTTTACCCCCTCAAACGAAGAATATTCACTTGATTCAAATGATATTTCACTATTACATTTAAATGGTTCTAATGGATCGACGACTTTTACGGATGAGACAGGGAAATCGTGGACAAATTTTGGGAATACTGCCATATCAACTTCACAATCTGAATTTGGAGGTTCGTCAGCATATTTTGATGGGAGTTCAACACTTTATATGCCTGGTGGTACCGGATCCAGTTTTGGCTTCGGCACCAGCAACTTTACAATTGATTTTTGGTTTAGATTAGCTTCGACATCTGGAGTTAAAATACTTTATGATCAACGACCTGGGGGAAGCCAAGGCCCATACCCGACTATATATGAGAATGGAGGCGTATTAATATATTATTTTAATACAACCAATCAGATTATTGGGACAACTCAGATTCAGACAGATACTTGGTACCATTTAGCCCTCGAAAGATCTGGGACCACAACCATATTGTATTTAAATGGAAGTCTTGAAGGCAATATCTTATTTAATGATGGAACAAATTATTTAGTTGGTACGGAGAGGCCGACAGTATTTTATGATTCATTTGCTGGAGGTTATAACTCAACAGGTTGGTTAGATGAATTTAGGGTTTCGAATATTGCACGGTGGAGTCAAAGTTTTACTCCACCAACCGAAGAATATGGCTCATCTGTTACTCCAACTCCGACGCTAACTCCGACACCTATTCCAACACCAGTTCCTGGAGTAGACGATTCATACACGAAATCACTATTGCACTTTGACGGCCAAAATGATTCTACGAATATTGTCGACGAAAGTGGTAAAACATGGACGGCTTCTGGCAATGCGAAGATTTCAACAGACAGGTATGAATTTGGAGGTTCGAGTGCATATTTTGATGGGAACGGAAGCTATATTTCGACGCCCGACAATCCAGATCTAAACTTTGGCTCTGAAGATTTCACAATTGATTTCTGGATAAATGCGGCGGCTCCGGCCCAGTCAAATGGTAGTGTTATATTTACAAAAGTCATTAATGCAACACAATATTCTCCAATTTCTATTGGTATGTCACCTGGAACTTACAATGTCAATTTATACATGTCATCAACTGGATCCTCTTGGAACCTTGCGAATAATATTGCAATCGGCACATTGACTCAGAATGTTTGGACACATATAGCTATTTCGCGCAGTGGCAGCACAATATATACTTTTGTAAACGGTGTCCCAGGAAATACAGTAGATGTTACGGGAGCATCATTAATGTCAAATATGTCTACAGTTCTAGTTGGAAGTGGTAATTATTCAGCTACAAATTTCGTTGGAAATATCGATGAATTAAGAATTTCCAAAGGGATTGCCCGTTGGACAACTGGTTTTACACCTCCAACGCAGGAATATGCTCCAGTGATAACACCTACCCCAACTATGACACCAACACCATATGTTAATTGTACTGGAGGGAATGAGACTATCGTTAATGGATATAAAATTCACACTTTTACAACATCTGGAACTTTAAACTGTAGTACTAGTGTAAATGCTGACTACATTATAGTTGGTGGAGGAGGTTCTGGTGCCAAAGGCCAACCTGGAGTGGCTTATGGTGGCGGGGGCGGTGCGGGTGGAGTGATTTCATCTTCAACGACCTTATCGGCTGGATCATATCCCGTTGTTATTGGACAGGGTGGACTTGGTCGACCAACTGCATCTCAGGATGGATTAGATGGTGAAGATACTTCATTTGATGGACTAACAGCTGGAGGTGGTAAAGGCGGTGGTGCACATGCTGGAGAGACTGGAGGTAATTCGGGCACACCCAATTCCCATCTTGGTATCGGAGGAGTTAATCCGCGAGGAGGCGGAGGAGGATCAGGGGCAGATGCTGTGGGAACCACGGGTGGAGCTGGAACAACATCATCTATTTCTGGAACAGTTCATGTTTATGCCGGTGGTGGTGGTGGGTCTGGGGATGGAATTAGTGGAATTGGAGGTACTGGTGGAGGTGGAAATGGTGCAGCGGGAACCCTTATGCCACAGGATGCAAGTTATTACGGTTCGGGTGGCGGAGGTATGCGTGGCGATGATGAATTTACAAGCGGTGCTGGATATCAAGGAATTGTAATTATTAAATATTTATCTGGAATTGATCAAACTGTAATACCTACAAATACCCCAGTTCCGACCCCCATCCCAGGCGTAGACGATCAGAACACCGTATCATTATTACATATGAATGGTACAAATGGTTCGACGACATTCACAGATGAAAGCGGGAAAACCTGGTCAGGACTTGCCAATGCGCAGATATCAACAGCGCAGTCAAAATTTGGCGGATCAAGCGGATATTTTGATGGGAGCAGTTTGATATATACGCCGTTTACTGATGACTTTTATTTTGCTTCAGGCGATTTTACTATAGATTTCTGGGTTAACTTTATAAGTCTACCTGGGAATGGTGTTTCCTCTGTATTTTTCTATCCAAGAAGTAGCCAATCAAATTTTTATGTTGGATATTTATACAATTCTAATGGAACTTATCAGTTAAGATTTAACGTAATTAGTAGTCTTGTTTTACAGGAGCCTGTGACTGTTTCTACTGGCAATTGGTACCATGTTGCCTTTGTGCGTAGTGGCAACAATTGGTATGCCTTTTTAAACGGTAATCAAGCTGGACAGACAGAAATAAGTTCTGCAGCAATACCCAATACAGGACAAGACTTTAGGGTTGGCGGTTATGATGGAACAGGAGAATATGGCAATTATTATCTTGACGAATTCAGAGTATCAAAAGGTATCGCCCGTTGGACAACTAATTTTACACCTCCGACGAACGAATATTCGGGTGTTTTGGAAACAAATACGCCGACTCCGACTGATACTCCCACACCAACTGCGACATATACTCCTACTTTGACGCCTACGCCAACACCACTCCCAGATCTTGCACTAAATATAGCGGGAACCGGATATCCTGCGCCTTCGGCATCATACACATGGGGGGATGATAATGTGTGGTCGGGAATAGATGGAATAATCTCGTATGGTAACTCCCCCAGAAATAGGTGGACATCGTTTAGCTCTGGTAGTTCTACTGACTGGTATCAGGTAGATTTTGGTTCAATTACTAATTTTAACAAGGTAGTTTTATATTTTTATGACGATGGCGGGGGTGTTCAATCACCAACATCTTATGATATTCAATTTTGGAATGGATCTGGGTGGGTAAGTGCTCAAAATCAAATTAAATCTCCGACAAACCCGACAGGTAATGTCGGAAACACCGATACATTTACTCAAGTGATTACTCAGAAAATTAGGGCAGTATTTAACAATAAAGGAGGGTCTTATAGCGGTATGACTGAATTCGTTGTTAATTTAACAGAACCGGCTGTAACACCAACACCAACCCCAACCCCTAGCCCTACAGCATATCCAGGGATTGACGATTCGTACACAGTTTCACTTTTGCATATGAATGGCCAAAATGCATCAACAACATTTACGGATGAAAGTGGGAAAATGTGGACAGCCAATGGAGGAACTCAAATATCCACTGCACAGAGTGAATTTGGAGGAGCTTCGGGATCATTTGATGGTGGTGGCGGCACCTATATATCAACTCCAGCCTCTGAGGACTTTAATTTTGGGACGGGTAGTTTCACCATAGATTTTTGGGTAAGATTCAATTCCTTTCCAGGTAATGATTCTTTCCAAATGATATACACTCAAAAGACTAATGATAGTGTAAGACAGACCTTAGGATTATACAAAGAGGGCGGAATTATGTATTGGATGGAACTTATTGATGGCGTAACTCCAATAAATGTTGCAACTACCATGGACTTAAATACTTGGTATCATATTGCGGTTGTGAGATCAGGTGACAATTGGATGCTTTTCCAAAATGGAAATCAATTAGGCTCCACGGCTGTAAATTCAGTGCCAGTAGAAGATATTCCTGCTAATTTTAATATTGGTCTTTATAGAGATCAGTACTATCATTTTGATGGATATATTGATGAATTTAGAATTTCCAAGGGAATAGCTCGCTGGACATCAAACTTCACTCCACCAGTGATTGAGTATTCCGGGATGGCACCAACAAATACTCCTACCCCGACTGACACGCCAACTCCAACTAGTACACCGACAAATACCCCAACGCCAACCCCGATTTATTCAATATGTACAGGCGGTGTTGTTTCGGAAGCAGGCGGATACATATATCATACATTTACAGGTTCCGGTATTTTATCTTGCCCATCAAGCATGATAATTGATGCTCTTGTAATTGCGGGAGGCGGTGGTGGTGGTTCAGGCGCAGGAGGTGGTGGTGGATCTGGTGGAATTGCCTACAGCTCTAATTATCCACTTAATTCTGGTGATACAGCAGTAATAGTTGGTAATGGAGGTAATGGTGCAACAAGCTGTTTGGGAGGTTCAGTGGGTAATGACAGTTTGTTTAATGATATTACAGCTTATGGTGGAGGCGGAGGTGGCGGATATATAGCTAGACCAGGTGATGGAGGATCAGGTGGAGGAAGTGCTGGAGATGGTGGTAGTACTGGTGCTGGTGGAAATGGAACTGTAGGACAGGGGCATAATGGCGGATCTGGAGTAGGACCAAATACTTTTGTTGCTGGGGGAGGTGGAGGTGGATCACAGGCTGGGAGTGATGGTTATTCAACATTTTCTGGGAATGGTGGATTAGGATCCGGTTTATATAATGACTGGGGTTTAGCCACAGGTATCGGAGAAGACGTTGGCGGATTTTATTATCTTGCTGGAGGCGGAGGTGGCGGGGGAGATCAAGTTGGAGTTCAAAGAACGCAGGGAACAGGAGGTTATGGTGGCGGTGGAGCTGGAGTGCGTTCTGGAACGGGTTATTCTGGACTTGCAAATACGGGAGGAGGTGGCGGTGGTGGTTCAGGTAGCTCTTGTACGACCGGTGGAAATGGTGGATCCGGCGTGGTAATTGTTCGATATTCAGAAAATGAGCTTACCCCTACAGTTGCACCCACAAATACAATAGTGCCTACAAACACGCCAACCCCAATCCCAACACCGATTCCAGGAGTAGACGATTCTTATACTGTTTCGCTTTTACATTTTTATGGGCAGAATGGATCAACAACATTTACTGATGAAAGTGGAAAAGCATGGACAGCTAATGGTGGAGCCCAAATATCTACCACACAAAGTGAATTCGGAGGATCTGCAGGGTATTTTGATGGTAATGGAAGTTATATTTCAACGCCAAATTCGACCGACTTTGACTTCAACACCTTCACTATTGATTTCTGGATAAGATTTATTACATTGCCATCAAATGGTCAATATAATGTTTTAATTGAACAAGCGGACGACCATGGCGCGCCATCTTTTAATATGCAAAATCAAAATGGGACGTATGTTTTTGGGATTTATAATAATGGATCATATATGATCAGGGAAAATTCCCCTGGTCTTTCGACAAATACCTGGTACCATTTGGCTTTTGTTAGAAATGGCTCAAATTGGATGATATTTCAGGATGGAATTCAGTGTGGCGGTACAACTTTTAACTCAGCCGCTTGGACCCATCCAAATGCGCAGTTTAAGGTTGGCGCAGATTGGAATGGAACTAGTTCGTTAAATGGATATATAGATGAATTGAGGATATCAAATGGGGTCGCGCGCTGGACTTCTGATTTTACACCTCAGACTGATGAGTACCAGCCTGCTGAACCAACATCAACGCCTACGCCGACGTTTACACCAACGGAAACTCCAACTAATACTCCGACTGATACGCCTACACCGACAAGTACTCCCACACCAACACCAACAGCGACCAATACACAAAGGCCAACTAATACACCAACATTTACTCCGACAAATACGCCCATACCAACAAATACTTCGACTCCAACAGCAACCAATACACCAAGGCCAACTAATACACCAACATTAAGACCGACTTCAACGAACACACCTGTTCCAACAAGAACTTTTACTCCCACACCAACACATACGATAGCTGGTACACCAATTCCAACAAGTACTCCAACATTTACTCCTACAATGACGCCGACTCCAATCTTAACCATGACACCCACAACAGAGCCAACTCCGACATCAGTTGCTTTGACGACACCTGAAATAACCCCTTCGCCGCAAACTGGTGAAGGAAACACGGTCACTGAGGAGGTAAAGATATTATTACCTGATGGAAGTCCCGCAGCGAATGAAGCCATAAGTGTCGATGGCACTGCTTATGAGACAGACAATAATGGTTTTGTAGAAATTAAGGGGTTATCGAATAAAACCTATACAATTAGTTTAACTATCAATGGCAAAGAATATACTCAGTCGGTTGTGCTAGGAGCCTCAAACATGAAGCAGGAACTAGTGGTCCAACTAAAAGAAAATCAAAACAACATTATATATTTGATAGTTGGCACAACAGTTTGTGCTGCAATTGGATTGACTACATACCTGGCGGTAAAAAAGAAAAAAGCTTAAGGATATACCATTCTTAGCAAAATAGGTATATATTATTACCAAGCACTTTTTGTAGTTAACTATTTTGTTGATAAATGCAGGTTAATTTTCAAAAACTTGTAGATAGACTGCCGCAATATACCCGTATAGAGTTAAAGGTTGAAAGGCTGCTTGTAGGTGGACTATTAGTTGCCGGTTTTTCATGGCTTGTATTTCTTGCTGTAACAAATTTTGCCTTCTTTAATAAAATTCTTGCAGAACAAACCTGTCCGCTTGTAATAAGCGTAGAGGATGGTAAGGTTCACGGTGATCAAACTTTAACTCCGCTATCGGGAGATAATGTATATGATTGCAGTACGCTAGACATCGTTATTGCGAATGATGCGACTGTGACTTTTGATAGGTTTGTAAACAATGATGGCACATTAAGCGGTGATCTTGGAGGCTATCTGAAGGTTAAAAGTTTGGTAATCGAGGCTGGAGGGAAAATTACAGCTGATGGAAAAGGTTATACATCTGCCGACAATGATAATCCAGCAGGTAATGGAGGAAACGGAACTGGAGTAGCGGCAGGATCAGGAGGCGCAAACGGTGGTGCTGGAGGAGAAGGATTAACCTTGGCTCCTTATCCTGCCGCACAGCCAGGCTCAGTATATGGAAGCAGCGAAAATCCAATCTATTTAGGTGGAGCTGGTGGTAATAGCGGAACAGGCGGCCTTGGAGGCAATGGAGGAGGTTCAATTCATATTCTCTCGCTTGGTGCCATGACAATTGAAGGATCGATTACTGCTAATGGCTTAGATGGTGCTACTGATAATACAAGTTCTGGAGGAGGTGGAGCAGGAGGCAGCATTTGGTTGGAAAGCGACACTATGGATGGAAATGGGACTGTCTCTGCAAAAGGGGGAGGTTCTGAGATTGCGCAGTATAATGGAGGAGGCGGAGGAGGAGGAAGAATCATTGCATTTTCTATAACGTCAAATACTTTTACTGGAACAGCAACCTCAACTCGTGGAATTCCTCAAGGGGCACAAGCTGGAGGAGACGGAACAGTTCTTGGCCCGACAACAAAACCTCACGCTCCAACAATTCTAAAGCAATACAAATCTGATTTATCGACGCAAATTACAGTCGGAGGGGCTACAGCTGATGGACAGATAGTCCTTGCTGGAAACCTTATCGATCCAGATTCTAGTGATCAGCTTTACCTTCAAGTGGAAGTTAGGGCTATTGGAACGAATCTTCAGAATAATGTAACAAATATTCAGCTGTCAGGACTAGTTAGTCCACAAGCTTGTTCAGGCATAAACGATTGTGGAAAGATTTTGATCACTGGACTTTTAACCTCAACTTCTTATCATTGGCAGGCTAGAGTTAAAGACAGTAAAGGAGGATTTAGTGCCTGGGTGTCGTTTGGCGAAAATGATGAATCAAGTACAGATTTTACTCTCTCCGGCACTCCGAGTAGTTTAACTATTATTGATGGTAATAATCAATCTGGGGTCGTTGGAACTGCTTTACCTACTGGACTTATTGTTTCAGTTAAAGACGCATTAGGCAATGGTGTTCCGGGAGCAAGTGTCTCCTGGAATGTGACTAGTGCTCAAACTAATGGAAACATAGGAGGGCAAACATCCTTGGTAACGCAAACAGATGTTTCGGGGCAGACACAAGTGACGTATACCCTAGGGCATATCGTTGGGGTAAATACAATAACGGCAACTGT
>Ga0182027_10004213_pt1 | contig 22415 bp, 21 predicted proteins | sample 712E1DmetaG_FD_121300 | JGI IMG/M metagenome (GOLD analysis project Ga0182027, IMG submission 121300) | Permafrost microbial communities from Stordalen Mire, Sweden - 712E1D metaG (Illumina Assembly) | ecosystem: Environmental > Terrestrial > Soil > Wetlands > Permafrost | place: Sweden... | reverse complement strand
TCAAGCGCGCGCCGCTGGCGGCTCATCGGCTGAGCGCGGCGTTCTTCGACCTGGAGGAACTGGGCTCGGTGGGCTCCGGCGCGTTTATCGCCGCTCATCGCGGCAAGCTGCCGGAGGTGTACTGCAACTTCGACGTGTTCGCGTATGGCGACACGCTGTGGGTCATGGCGACGAATGACCATTCGGCCTCCGCGAGAGCGATGCATGAGGCGGCCGCCGCACTTCGGTTCCCGCTGGTCATGGGGGCGGACTACCCGCCGGGCGACGATCGGGTATTCGTAGCCGCCCAGGTCGAGACGCTGGGCTTCGCGCTCATCGACGGCCGGGAGATCAAGGGCATCCTCGAGTTCTTCCACGGCGGCCGTCCGGTTCCCGTGCCCCGCGGCGTCACCATCCTGCACTCGGCGAACGACACGCTGGACAAGATTGCGGGAGCCGACGTGGCGCGCGCTCTGCCTGTGGTCGAGCGGGCCATACGGCTCCGCGACGCGCAGCGGTAACTACTCCGAACCGATCTTGAGCAACTGCTCGGCCTGCTTGAGGGCCTCGCGGGTCAGGCGCTCGCCCGAGAGCATGCGGCCGATTTCGCGGGTGCGCGCGTCGCCCTCCAGCTCTTCGATGCCGGCCACGGTGCGGCCGCCGGACTCCTTCTTCTCGACGTAGAAGTGGTGGTCCGCGAAGCCCGCGATCTGCGGCAGGTGGGTAACGCACAGCACCTGGCTCGACGCGGCTAGCTGTTTCAGGCGGCGGCCGACGGTTTCGGCGGCGCGCCCGCCGACGCCGGCATCCACCTCGTCGAAGACCAGCGTGGGGTGAATGCGCTCGGTGCGGCGCGCAGCGGCGGCGACACAGGTTTTGAGCGCGAGCGCGATCCGGGAGACCTCGCCTCCGGAAGCGACTTTTTCGAGAGGGCGCGGTTCCTCGCCGACGTTGGGCGAGACCAGGAACTGCACCGCGTCGATGCCGGTCTCGGACCAGGCGGCGGTGGCGACGGCCACCTGGAACCGCGTGCGCTCCATGGCCAGGCTGGCGAGTTCGGTCTCCACCTTCTTTTCGAGCTTGCGCGCGGCCTCTTTGCGCCGCTCGGAAAGGGCGCCCGCCGCCTCCTCGAACGCAGCGGCCAGGAGGGTCTGCCCGCGCGTCAGCTCGGCCTTGCGCTCGCCCGCGGTCTCGACGGATTCGATCTCGCCGCGCACCTGGGCGAGGAACGCCAGGATCTGCTCCGCCGTGGCGCCGTACTTGCGCCGGAGCCGCTCGAGAGAGGCAAGGCGAGACTCGATCTCTTCCAGGCGCGCGGGGTTGGCCTCCAGGTGCGAAAGATAATCGCGGACGGCGTAGGAAGCTTCCTCGATGGCGATGACGGCGCCGGCCAGGCCCTCGCGTGCCGCTTCCAGGCGCGGGTCGATGCGGAGCAGGTCCTCCAAGCGCCGTACCGCCAGACGCACCTGGGCGAGCGCCGATTCCGGCGCGTCGTAGAGGGCCGTGTACACGGTATTGGCGGCTTCCTCGAGGCGCGCTGTGTTCTGGAGCACGCGGCGCTCCTGTTCCAATTCCGCGTCTTCGCCGGGCTTCGGGGAAACGGTCTCGATCTCTTTGCGCTGGAAATTCCAGAGATCGAGCAGGCGCAGCTTTTCCTGCTCGGTGCGCTCCAGGTCCTCCAGTTCGCGGGTGAGCTTGCGCCACTCGTCGAAGGTCGCTGCGACGCGGGCCGCGGAGTCGGCGGAGCTGGCAAAGGCATCCAACATGGCGAGTTGAGCGCCGGGAGAAAACAGCATCTGCTGTTCGTGTTGTCCGTGGATGTCGCCCAGGAACGGCGCCAGATCGCGCAGCAGCCCCACAGTGATGGGGCGGCTGCCGGCGAAGGCGCGCGACTTGCCTTCGGCCGAGATTTCGCGCTCCAGGATCAGCTCGCCGTCCTCGGCCTCGATGCCGGCGGAGTCGAGCAGGCGCGTGAAGGCCGCGTCGCGCGGAACCTCGAAGACGCCCGAGATGCGCGCCCGCGCGGCTCCGGTGCGCACGGACTCCTGCGAGGCGCGGCCGCCGAACAGCAGCCCCAGCGCGTCCACCACGATCGACTTTCCGCTGCCGGTTTCGCCCGTCAGCAGATTGAGGCCGGGATGGAACCGCACCTGCACCCGCTCGATGACAGCGTAGTTCTCAACCACCAGATCGAGGAGCATCGAGGGAATTATAATCTACCGTTCGTTGCGCGGGCGGGTTTTGAGGACGATGGGGGTGGCTTCGAAGCCGAAGCGCTTGCGGATCTGGTTGACCAGGTAGCGCTCCTTGGAGAAGTGCAGCGGCGTCTTGCGGTCGGTGAACAGGACGAAGGTGGGCGGGCGCACGGAGGGCTGGGTGATGTAGAGAATCCGCGGGTCGCGTTCGGCTTTCAGGGTCAGCAGAAAACGGTTCAGCTCGCCCGTTCCGACGCGCTCCGACGCGGAGTCGTAGGCCTTGTGAATGCGGTCGTAGAGGCCGTCGACGCCCAAGCCGGTGCGGGCGGAGATGAAGAGGACGGGCGCGTATTCGAGGAACTTCATGACGTCGCGAACGGAGGTCTCGAAGGTGCGCTTGTCTTTTTTCGCGACGGCGTCCCACTTATTGACGCAGACCAGGACGGCGCGGCCTTCTTCGTGAGCGTAGCCGCCGATGGTGGCGTCGGCCGAGATCACGCCTTCGGTGGCGTCGAGCACCAGGAGCACCACGTTGGCCATGCGGATGTGGCGGCGCGCCATCACCACGCTGAGTTTCTCGGCCATCAGCTTGGTCTTGCCTTTGCGGCGGATGCCGGCGGTATCGACAAAGACGTAACCCGTCCCGTCACGCTCGATGGTCACATCCACGGCGTCGCGCGTGGTGCCGGCGACGGGAGAGACGATGGCCCGGTCCTCGCCCACCAGGGAATTGAGGAGGGTGGATTTGCCGACATTGGGCCGGCCGATGATGGCCACCTTGATTTTGCGCTCCGGCTCCGGCGTCTCCTCGGGAACGTTGAGCGGGAAGCCAGCGGTGATATGGTCGAGCATGTCGTCCACGCCGAGGTGGTGCTCGGCCGAGACGGGGAACAGGTCGGCGATGCCGAGGGTGTAGAAATCGGAGGCCAGGGATTCGCGCGCGGCGGTGTCGGCTTTGTTGACGGCCAGGGCGATCGGCTTGCCGAACTGGCGGAGGAGTTGCGCCAGGTCGCGGTCGGCGGAGGTGAGCTCGGTGCGGCCATCGACCACGAAGATGATGTACGCGGCGGTCTCGATGACGTGGCGGGCCTGCTTCAGGATCTGCGCGGGGATGTGCTCGGCGTCGCCGCGGACGATGCCGCCGGTGTCGATCAGCTCGAACAGGTGGCCGTGATGCTCAGCGATGCCGTGGATACGGTCGCGGGTGATGCCGGGCTCATCGCCGACGATGGAGCGGCGCTGGCCGATGATGGTGTTGAAGAGCGTGGATTTCCCGACGTTGGGACGGCCCACAACGACGACGGTGGGCAGCGCTTCGGCGGGAGGCATATGAACAAGGGTAGCAGTATGGGGCGGATGAAGGCAGATAAGACGCGCTAGCGGCCCACCATGCGCATCATTGTCTCGGGGTAGCGGGGACCGGCGAAGGCGCCCTTGGGCGCGACCTGCTCCAGCCGGGCGGCGTCGGCCGGGGTCCACGCGATGCTGAGCGCGGCGACGTTCTCTTCGAGCCAGGCGCGACGCTTGGTGCCGGGGATCGGGACGATCTCCTGCCCCTGCTCGAGGACCCAACGCAAGGCGAGCTGCGAGGGCGTGACGGAATCTGCGACCGCGATGGACCGCACGCGCTCGACGACGTCCAGGTTGCGCTGGAAGTTCTCGCCTTGGAAGCGCGGCGACGAGCGGCGATAATCGTCGGGCGCAAGGTCGTCGACGCTCTTGAGTTTCCCGCTCAGAAAGCCGCGCCCGAGGGGGCTGTACGCGACGAAGGCGATGCCGAGCGCGCGGCAGGTGGGCAGGACTTCGTCCTCCGGATCGCGGCTCCACAGCGAGTATTCGCTCTGAAGGGCGGTGATGGGATGCACGGCGGCGGCGCGGCGAATGGTAGCGGGTCCGGCTTCGGAAAGGCCGAGAAAGCGCACCTTCCCTTGCTCGACCAGACGGGCCATGGCGCCGACGGTTTCCTCGATGGGAGTGTCGGGATCGACGCGGTGCTGGTAGTAAAGATCGATGGTATCGAGACCGAGGCGTTTGAGGCTGGCGTCGCAGGCCTGGCGGACGTATTCGGGGCGGCCGTTCACGGCGCGGAATCCCGGATCGCCGGTTCTGACGATACCGAACTTGGTGGCCAGGACGACGCGTTCGCGGCGGTCCCGGATGGCCTGGCCGACCAGGCGCTCGTTGGTCTCCGGACCATAGATGTCGGCCGTGTCGAGGAAATTGACGCCCAGATCGATGGCGCGGCGGATGGTGGCGATCGATTCCCGGTCGTCACGCGCGCCGTAGAACTCGGACATCCCCATGCAGCCGAGCCCGATGGCGGAGACACGGACGCCGGAGGTTCCAAGAGTGCGGTACAGCATACGCCCCCCTATGCCTTCACCCTAGCACGGGGCCGGGGGACAGTTCGAGGACGCAGATATCGGCGAGGTTGCGGTAGAGTTCGGCGTAGTCGAGGCCATAGCCGACCACGAACTCGTCGGGGATCTGGAAGCCGACGTAGGCGACGTCCACGGGCCGTAGGCGGCGGTCGGGCTTGTCGAGGAGAGCGACGATGCGCAGGGAGCGGGGTTTCCGCTGGCCGAGAACGCTGACCAGGTAGTTCAGGGTGATGCCGCTATCGACGATGTCTTCGACCACCAGGACGTCGAGGCCATCGATGGTGGCGTCGAGATCCTTGGTGAGCTTGACCTCGCCGGAGCTGGTCTTGCCCTTGCCGTAGCTGGAAATGCCGATGAAATCGATGCGCACGGGGATGGTGATGGCGCGCGCGAGGTCGGCGAGAAAGAAGCAGGCCCCTTTGAGGATGGCGACCAGGAGCACGCCGTTGGGGTAGTCTTTGTCGATGGCGGCGCCCAGCTCGCGGATGCGGGCCTGGATCCGCTCGGCGGGCACGAGAATGCGCGAAGGAGTCTCTGTCATGACGATCCGAGAACTTGATTGTAGTACGATGAGGCAGAGGAGTTGATTGCGAAGTAAGAGCCAAGAGCCCACGCCAGCCCGCGATGCTACCGCCGCCCCGATGAGCGCGGTTCGCGCTGCTGAATCCAAGAAAGCTTCAGAAGTGCGGGTGCTCGACCTGCGCGAGGTCAGCACGTTCACGGACTTCTTTGTCATCTGCTCGGGTGCGAACGCGCGCCAGATCCAGGCGATCTGCGACGGCGTGGGGCTGGAGCTCAAGCGGGAAGGCGAGTTGCCGCTGGGCATCGAGGGGTACGACAAGGCCGACTGGGTTCTGGTGGACTATGGCGACTTCATCGTGCACATCTTCTCGCCCACCGCGCGGGAGTTCTATGGCCTGGAGCGCTTGTGGCGGCAGGCCAAGGAAGTGAAGCTGCCCGAGACGGCCGGGGCGTAAGCTTACGGCCGGGTAGCCACGATGGCGGGCGAAGCGCCGCCGATTTCGACCGTCTCCACCTTGTTGAAGCCCGCCTCTCTGAGCCACTCCATGTATTCTGCGAGCGTGAAGGTGTCTCCTTCCGTGGTGTGCACCAGCATGTTGATGGCGAACAGCAGCGGGAAGGGCGGGCCGGTGCGCTCGTCGTTTGGCACCATGTCGATGATGGCCACGCGGCCTACGGGCTTGAGAGCGCGTGCGAGGCGGCGGAGCAAGTCGCGCGAGGACGCCTCGCCCTCGCTGTGCAGGACGTTCCCCAGCAGCGCGAGGTCAAATCGGCTTTCCCCAAGATCGGTCCCCTTTAGGTCGCCGGGGAGGAAGTCGAACTGACGTTCTACGTCGTGGCGGCGCAGATACTCGCGTGTGGTTTCGAGGACCACGGGGAAGTCGTTCGCTGTGACGCGCGACCGGGAGTCGGCCTCGGCGATGGCGATGCCCCAGACACCGGAGCCACAGGCCACGTCTAGGACCTCCAGTCCTTGACTGGCCGTGCCCGCACCCAGCGCGGCCGCAAGCCGGCGGGCCGGTTCGCGGTTCATGACATGCAGGCTGCGGACCAGCCGGGGGAAGAACTGCTCCGCCTCCTGCTGCCGCTCTACGCGGTGGGCGGCGTTGCCGGTGCGCACGATGTCGGCGAGGTGGCTCCAGGAATCCATGAGGAAGTTGTTCTCGAGCACAGCGCCCATATAGTTGGGGCGGTCGCGGACCAGGAATTCGGCGGCCAGGGGCGCGAGGGTGTAATGGTCGTCCTGCTTGGTGAGCAGTTCAAAGCCGGTCAGCGCGTCCAGAAGCATGCGGGTGCCTCGCTCGGTGGCGCCGGCGGCGCGAGCCACTTCCGCCGCGGTGCTGCTGCCGGCGGCGATATGCGAGAAGACGTCGAGTTGAACGGCGGCGCCCAGCACGCACGACGGCGCGTAGGAAAACCACATGCGCTGGATTACTTGCGGGTCGAGCGCGGCTCCGGCGCCCAGGTGAGGTGAGGCCATAGATCCCCTCCGAGTGGAATGATTTTATTGTAGCCCTAGACCGCGTCGGCGGCGTGGTAGGAGCTGCGGACCAAGGGGCCGGCTTCGACGTGGGAGAATCCCATCTCGATTCCCTGGCTGCGGAGCGCGGCGAATTCTTCGGGCGGAACGTAGCGGATGATGGGCAGGTGCTTGGGGGAAGGCCGCAGGTATTGGCCCAGGGTGAGGATGTCGACGGCGTGCGCGCGCAGGTCGCGCATGGCGCCCAAAACCTCATCCGTGTTCTCGCCGAGACCGAGCATGAGGCCGGACTTGGTGGGAATTGCGGGCCGCGCGGCCTTGGAGTAGGCGAGCATGTCGAGCGAACGCTCGAAGCGCGCTCCGAGGCGGACCTGGCGGTAGAGGCGAGGGACGGTCTCGGTGTTGTGGTTGAGCACGTCGGGCGCAGCATCGAGGACGATGTCCAGTGCGGCGTGGGAGCCCTGAAAATCGGGGATCAGCACTTCGACGCGGCAGCCGGGGATGCGCTCGCGAATGGCGCGGATGGTGAGGGCGAACAGCTCCGCGCCGCCGTCCTTGCGGTCGTCGCGATTCACGCTGGTGACGACGGCGTATTTCAACCCCATGGCGGCGGCCGCCTCGGCGACGCGATTGGGCTCGTCGTAGTCCACGGCGAGCGGAGCTCCCTTTTGGACGGCGCAGAAGCCGCAACGGCGGGTGCAGACGTTGCCGAGGATCATGAACGTGGCGGTGCGATGGTTCCAGCACTCGCCCACGTTGGGGCAGGCGGCGCTCTCGCAGACGGTGTGTAGGCGCAGGCGTTCGATGAGGGCCTTGAGATCGCGGTAGTTAGCGCCGACCGGCGCAGGCGCGCGGAGCCACTCGGGGCGCGCGGGCTGCGGCTGCTGGGAGAGGGTCACGAGCACTGATTCCATTGTAGAGGGGCTATGGGTGGGCGTGACAGGTGCGCTAACCTGTATTCTCATGCGGGATCGCGGCATTGCTTCGCCGACGGCGCTGGAGGACGACAAACTCTTCGAGGCCAGCCTGCGCCCGGGGAAGCTCGACGAGTTCACCGGCCAGACCAAGCTCAAGGAGAACCTCGCCATCGCGATCGAGGCCGCGCGCCGGCGGGGCGACGCCATGGACCACGTCCTGCTCTACGGCCCGCCGGGCCTGGGCAAGACCACGCTGGCCGCCATCATCGCGGCCGAACTCGGGGTCGCCTTCGAGCAGACCTCGGGGCCGATCCTGCAAAAGAAGATCGACCTGACCGGCATCCTGAGCCAGATCCGCGGGCGCCAGGTCTTCTTCATCGACGAGATTCACCGGCTGATGCCGGACATCGAAGAGATGCTATACGCCGCGCTCGAGGACTTCCGCATCGACATACTCGTCGGGGCCGGGCCGGGGGCGCGCACGCACTCGCTGCCCATCCCGCATTTCACGGCCATCGGCGCGACTACGCGGCAGGGGCTGGTCAGCGCGCCACTGCGTGGGCGGTTCGGCCTGGTGCTGCGGCTCAATCACTACGCGATGGAGGAATTGAAGCGCATCGTGGCGCGGTCGGCCGGCCTGCTGCAGGTGGTCATCGACGACGCCGGGGCGGAAGAGATCGCTCGCCGCAGCCGGGGAACGCCGCGCATCGCCAACCGCCTGCTACGGCGCGTGCGGGATTACGCGCAGGTGCGCGCCGACGGCCGTGTGACGGGCATCATTGCGCGCACCGCGCTCGATCTGCTCGAGGTGGACCGCTTCGGCCTCGACGAGATCGACCAGAAGATCATGCTCACGATCCTGGAGAAGTACGCCGGCGGTCCAGTGGGGCTGAACACGGTTGCCGCCTCGATCGATGAGGAACCCGATACCATCGAAGAAGTCTACGAACCGTACCTGATCCAACTGGGCTTCATCGACCGCACGCCCAGGGGCAGGTTGGCCACCGATCGCGCTTTCGAGTACTTCGGCGTGACACGCCGTATGCGCGACACCGGGCAGAACACGCTTTTCCCGTGAGCAAGACGGTCTATCTCTCGCTCGGTTCGAACATCGGCGATCGCGAGCGGAACCTGCGCGACGCCGTGGGCCTTCTGCCGGAGCCCTCGCTCCGAGTGCTGCGCGTTTCGTCCTTCTATGAGACCGAGCCGGTGGGGGTTTCCGGCCAGCGGTGGTTCCTGAACGCGGTGGCGGAGGCGGAGACAGATTTGTTTCCGAAGCAGTTGCTGGCGCGGGTGCAACGGGTGGAGCAGCAACTCGGGCGCCGGCGCTTGAAGCCCAAAGGTCCGCGCACGATCGACATCGACATCCTGTTTTACGGTGGGGCGGTGATCGAGACGAACGAGTTAGAGGTGCCGCATCCGCGGCTGGCGGAGCGCCGCTTCGTGCTGGAGCCGCTGGCCGAGCTCGCCCCGGAGCTGCGGCATCCGGTCACGCGCCGCACGGTGAGGGAGATGCTTCACGATGTGGGCGGGCAGCAGGTGCGGCGGCTGGCCTCAACCTAGTGGTCATGTAGAATTGGGCTCAGGTGGTTCTTGAGCGGGGCCGCATCTTCTTCCAGACTGAAGGTTGGCAACGCCATGACAGAGGGACCCAATGAAGCTATATACCTTTCTCAACTACGGCGGTAACTGCGAACAGGCGTTCCGCTTCTACGAGCAGCATCTCGGAGGGAAAATCACGATGATGATGACCCACGGCCAACAGCCGGATCCGAGTAACGTTCCGCCCGATTGGAAGAACGCCATTCTGCACGCCCGAATGACCATCGGAGAGACGGAGCTCATGGGGGCCGACGTCTCACGGGATCGTTTTCAACCCATGCGCAGCGCCTATCTTACTCTCGTGGCCGGCAGCACGGACGAGGCGGAGCGCATTTACGCGGTGCTCGCCGATGGCGGGGAGATCTTCATGCCGATGGAGGAGACCTTCTTCGCTCACCGGTTCGGGATGCTACGGGACAAGTTCGGCACCTCCTGGATGATCCTCCACGAGCGCCAGATGCCGTAAAGCGCTTATTTCACGCCGTCCGCCAACTTGGCCGTGTCCGCCACGGCGTCCGCGCCTGCCTCGAGGCTGGTGAGGCCGCCGATGGTGCGGCCCTTGCGGAAGACGCAAAGCCGGCCGAGATACTTGTCGGTGGCCGCAAAGCCTTCGTCGGCGATCTTAACTGGTGTTGTCCCGCCGATGCGCGAGCGCAGCTTGTTCATGACTTCGGCGGCGGAGGCGGGCGACGTCTCCCGCACCAGGAACGCCTTGCCGTAAGGGTACTCCGCAATATAGCCGCGCTTGAGCGCCCCGATCCCGAGCACGCTCTCGGGCACCAGCCGCACCGAGCCGGCAACGAGCTTATCCTGCGGAAACCAGGCCAGTGCTTCGGGCAGCTCGCTCGACCCGGGGATCCCCTTCGCCATCGCCTGAACGAACTGGCGCAGCAGATCGGGCTGTTCCTTCGAGCTGGCGATCTCGACGAAGTATTTATCCTTGACCAGGATCGCGCGGCGCGGGACGATCTGCGCCTCCGTGCCGATCTTCGCGGCCGGCACGCGCGGGTCGCGATTGGAGGCGAACATGCCGTAGGCCCACTCGGCGTTCTCCATCTCGGAAACATCGACGATCAGCGTATCTTCACCGGACTGGCAGTTGACGCCGTGCATCTGGACGAAGTGGTACAGCAGGTAGCCCTCGGCGTTGCCGTCCATGTACTCGAACAGGTTGTCGGCGGCGAAGGTTCGTGCCGGTCCCTGCTGCACCCAACCCGCGAGCAGGCCGCAGTCCGGCGCCTGGGCCAGACCCACCGTCGCGGCCGCCACAAACAGCGTCAGAAGCCGCATCAGCCGAACAGCTCCTGGGCGCGGGAGATCCGCTCGGCGACCTTGACGCCGTGCGGGCACGCGACGGTGCAGCTGGAGCAATCGCCGCAACGCACGGCGGTGACGTCGTCGGGCAATTCCTGGAAGCGCTCTCGGCCGAGAGAGAACTGGCCGTAGCCATCCGCATAGGTGACGAAGCGCAGCAGATCGGAAACCGGCAGTCCCCGGCGGCAGGTGCCGGCGCACAGGCTGCACATGCGGCAGTATACCGGGCTGATCCGTTCCAGATGCGCCGTCAGCGTCTTGTCATCCTCGGAGCTGAACTTCTCCGGCATGCACTTGAAGTTCGCTTCGAACTGGTCCATGTCGGTCATGCTGGGGATGGTGGTGCCGATATCCGGGTTCTTCAGAACCCACCGCAGCGCCGCGGTCATCGCGCCTTCGCGCTTGAGAATCGCGTTGTCCTGGGAGCGGCGGAATCCGCCGGCCATCACCTTCATAGCCACCACGCCGAGGCCGGCGGCCTTGGCTTTCCCGATCAGCTCGTCGAGCGTTTTCCCCATCGTGAAGTTGTAGGAGATGAGCACGACGTCGATCTTGCCCGACTGGATGGCGGCGGGAATGACCTCGCTGTGGCCGCTGTGCATGCTGACGCCGGCGAAGCGGATCTTGCCGGCCTTCTTGGCGATCTGCTGGGCTTCCAGGAGGTCGTCGGTGAGCTGCGCGGCGGTCTGTTTGCCGTGGAGATACCAGACGTCGACGTAGTCGGTCCCGAGCTCTTTGAGGCTGGTGTCCAGGTGCGCCAGCGCCTCGGCCTTGTCCTTCCCTCCAGTCTTGGTGGAGATGTGGATCTGCTGGCGCTTGCTCTTGAGGGCCGCGCCCACCATACGCTCGTTGTTGCCGCTCTGGTAGCCGCGCGCGGTATCGAACCAGTTGATGCCCGCGTCGGCGGCGCGCGCGATCACGCTCGCATCGGAGGTGATCATGCAGCCGAAGCCGACACTCGTGACCTTGAGGCCGGTCTTGCCGAGGATACGATACGTGAGCTTGTCCAGCGCCACTGGGGCCGCGGACGGGATGGCCGGCGTGCCGGCGGTCCGTGGCATCGCCAAACCGGCGGCGGGGAGCACCAGGCCGCCGGCTAGAAAACTGCGTCGGGATGACTTCATCTGGTTACCTCTAAACCCACGCGGGGTGACGGCCCGCTATTGGGATATAATCGGACTCGGAATTCATATTGTAGGCCAGGAGTTCCCCGATGTCAGCGTTTTCTCGGCGTAATTTCCTTCATGTGGCCGCGGGTGTTGCAGCGGTTGGAGGTCCCCTCGGACGGGCGCTCGGACCCATCGCCTTTGCGCAATCCTTGCCGGCGCCGCCCGGCCTTCCCGAGCCCGTGATCCCGATTGCCAGGCGTTCGACGGTCTCCCTTGTCAAGGGAGAAAGCCGCCGCAAGAACATCACCGAAGCCCTGGTCCGGATTGACCAGCAGATCGCTCCGCTCCTGGCGCGGAAAAAGTACGTCGTCATCAAGCCCAATTGCGTTTCTCCGAACAACCAGCTCGCGTGTACGCACGTGGACGCCCTCAACGGGATTCTGGACTACCTGGAGCCGCGCTTCAAAGGGCCGGTGGTCATCGCCGAGTCCTCCGCGGGCGACACTCTGTGGGGCTATGACGCCCTTAAGTTCTCGCGCCTCCCCGGCGAGCGCAAATCGCAGCAGATCCAGCTCGTCGATCTCAACCGCGAGGGCAAATACGAGCCCCTTCCGCTGCTCTCCCACGACCTCCGCGTGGACCGTGTGCGGCTGGCCGCGCGCCTGCTCGATCCCGATGCGTTCGTCATCTGCTCGGCGGTCTTCAAGACGCACAACGTCTGCGTGGCCACGCTGTCGGTGAAGAACATGGTGCTCGGCGCGCCTCTGCACGGCGTGAAAAACGAGCACTGGAGCGACAAGCGGAAGTACCACACCGGGGTGCGCGGCACGAACTTCAACATGATGCTCACGGCGCAAAAGATGGCCCCGTTCTGGGGCGCCACCGTGATCGACGGTTTCGAGGGGATGGAGGGCAACGGCCCGGGATCGGGCACTCCGGTGGCTTCGCGGCTGGCGGTGGCCTCGACGGACTTCATTGCGGCGGACCGCGTGGCGGCCGAGTGCATGGGCATCAACCCGCTGTGGATCGCGCACCTGCAGTGGTGCTGGCAGGCCGGCCTGGGCCAGTTCGACATCGGCAAGATCGACATCCGCGGCGAGAAGATCGCCGACGTGCGGCGGCCCTACCGGCTGCACCCGGACATCGAGCGCGAGTTGCGCTGGATCGGGCCGTTGGAGGATGTCGAAAAGCCGCTGGGGTAGGACGAGCTTCCGTTTCTTGGCGTTCTTGGTGAGAGAAAGACGTCTCGCCAAGGCGCAAAGAGCGCCAAGGGAGAACGCCAAGCAACCCAGGCTCAGTCAGTTGGTGGCGGCGGCCGCTCCCGTTCTACCCGCCCCAGCCCAGCGCCAGCCGCACCATCGTGCGCACGCCCACGCCGGTCGGGCCTTTGGGCATGTAGGGCTTCTTCTCTTCGAGCCAGGCCGTGCCGGCGATGTCGAGGTGGACCCACGGCGTCGGGTCGGCGAATTGCTTGAGGAACATGGCCGCCGTGATGGCGCCTCCCCAGCGGGTGCCGATGTTCGGCAGGTCCGCGAAGGGGCTCTTGAGCTCGTCCTTGTACTCCTCGTCGAGCGGCATGGGCCAGAGCTTTTCACCCTCGGCGCGCGCGGCCGCGAGCGTCCGCTCGAGCATGGCGTCGTCGTTCCCGAAAAGGCCGCTGTGGAGATGCCCGAGCGCCACTACGATAGCCCCGGTCAGCGTGGCCGCATCCACCAGGTGCGTGCAGCCCTGCTGGCGCGCGTAAGTTAGCGCGTCGGCCAGGATCAGCCGGCCTTCGGCGTCGGTGTTGAGGACTTCGACGGTCTTTCCGGAAAGCGTGGTGACGATGTCGCCCGGCCGCTGGGCGCGGCTGCCCGGCATGTTCTCGACGGCGGGAATCAGGGCCGTGACGCGGATCGGGGGCTGCAACCGGGCGATGGCATGCATGGCGCCCAGCACCGCCGCACCGCCGCACATGTCGTACTTCATCTTGTCCATGTTCTCGGACGGCTTGATCGAGATGCCCCCGCTGTCGAAGGTGACGGCCTTGCCCACCAGCCCCAGGTGCGCGGCGCTATCGACCTCTTCGAACGGGTGGTAGCGCAGGACGATGAAGGCGGGCGGCTCGGCGCTGCCTTGGGCCACCCCCAGGAGAGCTCCCATGCCGAGTTGGCGCATGCCGGCCTGGTCCATCACCTCGCACTGCAGGTTCGAGCCGAAGCACATATCGCGCGCGCGCTGGGCCAGGATCGACGGCGTCATCCGGTTGGCCGGCTCGCTGGCCAAGGCGCGGGCGACATTCTGGGCCTCGGCGACGATCAGCGCGTGGTCGAGGCATTCGTTCATGCCCCCGGGCGCGCCGGGCGAAGCGATGGCGAAGATCTCGACGGGATGGGTCTCCTTTTCGCCGGTCTTGTACTGATCCGGCTCGTAGCCTCCCAAAATGGCGCCCTCGGCGGCGGCTGTGGCCAGCGATTCGAGGGACGGCGAGGCATCGAGCGCCAGCGCCGCGGAGCGCACTCCTTTGGAGGCGAGAAACCGAACCGCCGCGGCCGTCGCGTTCCGCAATTCCGCGCCGGAAAACTTCGTGCCCGTTCCGCCGCCCACCACCAGCAGGCGCTTCGCCATCAGCCCCGCCGGCCGGTGCAGGAGCGCCATCTCGAACAGCTTGCCGGCAAACTCGCCGGACTGGTACAGCTCCTCGATCCAGCCCCCGGTGGCGGCGTTGGCCGCCATGGTGACTTCGGGCGTCAACCCCGACGCCGCACTGTCCTTGTCGAATGCGATCACAACGACCGCATCGCTCTCCACCTGCTCGACTGGCTTCGCTTCGAATTTGAGTTCCATGAGTTGTTTATCTTGAATGATCGCGGACGGCTTGGCGGGCTTCGGCGTCGTTCTCCCGCTGACGCTCGGCAGCCCGCTTGTCGTGGAGCTTCTTGGCGCGGGCCAGGGCCAATTCGCACTTGATTCGGCCGGTCTTGAGATAGACCCGCATGGGGATCACCGTGAAGCCCCGCTCGCGCGTCTTCCCCAGGAGTTTCTCGATTTCGGTCCGGTGGAGGAGCAGCTTGCGGCTCCGCACCGGGTCGTGATTCATACGGTTGCCGTGAGAGTAAGGGCTGATGTGGGCATTCATCAGCCAGGCCTCGCCGTGGAGCACCTCGGCGTAGCTGTCCTTGAGCTGGATTTTACCCTCGCGGGCGGCTTTGACCTCGGTGCCGGTAAGAACGAGGCCAGCCTCGTAGCGGTCCGTCAGGAAGTAGTTGTGCCCGGCCTGACGGTTGGCAGCCAGGATCTTGATTTCGCTTGGCTTACTCGGCAACTTTAGTCTCCACGCCCGCTGGCTCCCAAACGTCAATGGTTGTGTGAGTTCGGGCTCTGCCGCCGAGACTATACTAACACAACCCCTGGGATTCCAATAAGATGGACAGGCTTGACCGGTATTTTAAGATAGCTTTGGCAACCGCCTTGCTAGCGGCGTTTGCTTCGGTCGGCGATGCGCACACGCGCAAAGGCGACAAGTTCCTGGCCGATGGAGCGGTGGCCGAGTCCCACAAGGACTGGGACGCCGCCCTGGACGCTTACGAAAAAGCCCTCGCGGAGGACCCCTCCGACGTGGCATACCAGATCGCCATCAAGCGCGTGCGGTTTCAGGCCGCGCAGATGCACGTCAACGCTGGCGAGAAAATGCGGGTGGCCGGAGAGATTGACAAGGCCCTGGCAGAGTTCCAGAAAGCCTTCGCCATCGACCCGTCTTCCGACGTTGCCGAGCAGAACCTGAAGAAGACGCTCGACATGCTTGAGCGCAATCGCCAGCGAGGCGCCGAGCTCACGCCCAAGGAACGCACCATGACCCCGGCTGAGCTGGCCCGCGATCAGGAGCAGGAGAAACTGGGGCGGCTCATGTCTCCGCCGGTGCTGCGGCCGCTTTCGGCGCAGCCCATCAACCTGCGCATGGCCAACCAGCCGGCCAAAGTGCTCTACGATACGGTGGGCAAGCTGGCTGGCGTCAACATCGTCTTCGATCCCGAGTACGCCAACGACCCGAACGCGCGCCGCAACACCACGGTGGACCTCAACAACTCCACCATCGAGGACGCGCTCGATTACTTGGCGACCATGACCCACACGTTCTGGAAGCCGCTCTCGGCCAACGCCATCTTCGTGACCGCCGACACCCTGCCCAAGCGCCGGGACTTCGAAGACAACGCGGTGCAGGTCTTCTACCTGACCAACCTCACCACCCCCCAGGAGCTACAAGAGATTTCGACCGTCCTGCGCACCGTGGCGGACATCAAAAAGGTATTCACCTACAGCTCGATGAACGCGATCATCGCCCGCGGGACGCCGGACCAGATCCTGCTGGCGGAAAAGCTGGTGAACGACCTGGATAAGCCCAAATCGGAGGTTGTGGTGGACGTCCTGGTGATGGAAGCCAACCGGACCAAGACGCGCAGCCTGGCGGCGGCCATCTCCTCCAACGGAACCACGGCCGGAATCAACACGCAGATCCAGTTCACGCCGCGGAATCCGGTGTTGCTGGGCGGTACCGTGTCCGCCTCCCCGACCTCCACGCCTACCGGCACGCCGACCGCTACGCAGGAGCTGATCTCGCTGTCGCGCGTCTCCCATATCTCCACCAACGACTTCTCGATCACCATGCCGGGCGCGCTGCTCCAGGCGACCATGGCCGACTCCGCCACCAAGGTGCTGCAGTCTCCGCAGGTGCGGGCCGCCAGCGGCCAGAAGGCCAGCCTGCGCATCGGCGAGAAGTACCCCATCGCGTCGGGCGGCATACAGCCGTTTGGAGGCAGCGTGGGGAGTTACGGCGGTCTGTATCAGAACTTCACCTTCGTGGACATTGTCGTCAATGTGGACATCACGCCGACGGTCCATGGGGACAAGGAAGTCACTCTCAAAATCGTCCTGGAGATTTCGAGCCAGACCGGCAATGTCGATATCGGAGGCATTTCGCAGCCCATCATCGGACAGCGTAAGGTGGAACACGAGATCCGCATCCGGGAGGGCGAGGTGAGCCTGTTGGGCGGCCTGATGCAGGATCAGGACACCAAGAGCATGAGCGGAGTGCCGGGCCTGTCGAGCATTCCGATCCTCGGGAAGCTGTTCACGAGCAATACCGTGGAAAAGGACCGCAACGAGCTGCTGATCGCCTTGATCCCGCACATTGTGCGGACGCCGGGGATCACCGACGTCAACATGCGGGCGATTGCGGCCGGCACCGAACAAAACACCCATTTAAGCCTGTCGCCACGGCCTGGGCCCGCGCCCGTCCCGGCGGCGGCGGAGGTTCCCAAGCCGGCGCCCGCGGAAACGACCGCGCCCGCCCAACCGGCCACGCCAGCCCCGGGAGCGGGCAACCACCTCCTGTTCAACCCGGAATCCATCGCGGTGAAGCCCGACCAGACCTTCACTCTCGAATTCGAGGTGAAGGACGCGCGCGATCTCTTCGCGGCGCCGTTCAAATTGAAGTTCGATCCGCAACTGCTGCGCCTCGAAGAAGCATCGCCGGGCGGGCTCCTTTCAAGCGACGGCCAGAAGATCGTTTTCACGCGGAATATCCTGAACGATACGGGGGATTTGACGGTCAATCTGAATCGCCTTCCCGGCTCGGCGGGCATGAACGGAACCGGCGCGCTGGCGGTGTTCACCTTCAAGGCGATCAAGCCGGGCACCGCGCTAGTCAGCTTCACGGACCTGGCGGCGCGCGACTCGCATAACCAGCCCATCACGCAGGACGTGCCGCACGCCAGCGTGACCATCAGATAGCATGAGGCGACGGAACCAGCGCGGCTTATCCCTGGTGGAGCTGATCGTGGCCTTCACGATCCTGGCGCTGCTGACCGCTATGGCCCTGCCCCTGGCGCGCTACAAGGTGCGCCGCGAACGGGAGAGGGAACTCCGCTTCGCCCTGCGCGAGATGCGCGAGGCGATCGACAAATACAAGGACGCGGTGGACAACCGCGTGCTTCCGCCGGGGAAGCTCGACACCGACAACTACCCGGAGAGTCTCGACCAGCTTGTCGAAGGCGTGCGCACGCAGGGGACCACCGACAAGAAACTGCGGTTTCTGCGCCGCATACCCAAGGATCCCTTGACGAACACGTTCGAGTGGGGACTGCGGAGCACGCGCGACGATCCGGATTCGACCGAGTGGGGCGGGCAGAACGTTTTTGACGTATACACGAAGAGTACGGACAAAGCGCCCGATGGGACGGCTTATGCGCAATGGTAGCCTGACGAGGGATGGCGCCCGCGAGCGCCGGGGCTTCACGCTGATCGAGATTCTGATCGTGATGACGATCATCTCCATCCTGGTCTCGATCGCGGTACCGATGTATCAGAAGGCGATCATGAAGGCCAAGGAGAGCCTGCTGCGGAGCAACCTGTTCACGCTGCGGACGATGATCGACGAATTCACGTACGACAAGCAGAAGGCCCCGCAATCGCTGGACGATCTGGTGAGCGAGGGCTATTTGCGCCAGGTGCCGGTGGACCCGGTGACGGGGTCGAGCTCGACGTGGAAGATCATCATGGAAGACGCCACCAGTTCGGTCAGCCAGACCGAGCCGGGGATCTGGGACGTGCGGAGCGGCTCGGACAAGTCGAGTCCGCTCGACGGCACGCCTTACGCGGAGTGGTGACGCCGCACGGCTGCTGCTACACTACGCAAAGGAGGCGGGTTCTCCGCCATTCCCCGGTCGTCTAATGGTAGGACAGCGGCCTTTGGAGCCGTGAATCGTGGTTCGAATCCATGCCGGGGAGCCAGCCATTGCTTTTACGACATTCACGGGTGCCGCTGCGCTCACTTTCCTACCGGACCAGCTTCTGGATACTACGTCATTTGGGCTGACAACGGTGTAACGTTTCCCCTCATAGCCCTGGACATTCCGACGGCCACGCTGGTCGGGTACACCGGCGGAAGCATTTGTACGGTTGGAGTATTTGCCCTAATGGCATCACCTTTTCCGAAGCGGGCACCAGCAACGCCACCACCTCCGGCTTCATAAGCGGAAGCCTGACGGAGGCTTCTCCGGAGCCTGCAAGTCTGGCGTTGGCGGGTAGCGCGATGCTCGGTTTGGCAACATGGCGGCGACGCCGGAGCGCCAGGTAGGGCGATCTCTGCTTACGCCTTCGGAGGCGATTCCGCAAGGACCGAACAGCCAGGCCAATCGTTTCACGGTTGGCGCGGTAGTTCGAACCGGCGGAAGGTCGGTAATCGGCACGAGGTCATGTGCGACTGCCGAAGGGCGGTGTCTACTCGGGCTTCGGCAGTTCCCGCCGCGGCAGCATCTGATTGTGATTGGCTGTCTCATACACCAGGGTCGCGATCACGGCGGAGGCCTGCATCAGGTCCTCGGGGATGGCGTGATCCCAGGTGTCCATGTCGGAGTGGTGCGTGATGGTGCCGTAGTCCAGCGGGTCCTGGATGAACTGGAAGCCCGGCAGGCCGACTGCGGCGAAACTCAGGTGATCGGTGCCGCCCGTGTTGCGGATCGAGATCGTTGTCACCCCCATGTCCCGGAAAGGAGCGAGCCACGACTCGAAGATCGGCCGCATGGCTTCATGGCCCTGTAAGTACACACCGCGGATTTTGCCACTGCCATTGTCCAGGTTGAAATAGCCCGTAAGTTTGCCGTGCTCGGGAGTGACCAGCATGGTTTTGGGGTCGGCAAAGTGCTCCTTCACATAGGCCCGCGAACCGAACAGGCCCTCTTCCTCGCCACCCCACAAACCAATGCGGACCGTGCGGTCGAGCTTCAGGTTGAGGGCCTTCAGAATGCGCATCACCTCGATCATCACGGCGCTGCCGGCGCCGTTGTCGGTCGCGCCTGTGCCGGAAGCCCAGGAGTCGAAGTGGGCGCCCACCATCACGATCTCATCTTTCTTTGCGCCTCCTGAGATCTCACCGATGATGTTCAGGCCATCCACGTCCCCGTCCGAGGTACCGGCTTTCAGATTCAAGCGGACGCGCGCTGGGCCTTTCTTGTCGACCAGCCGTGCGATCCGATTGTACTGTTCGGCCGTCACGACGAAGGTGGGCGGCGCGGGTGTGCTGGCTGCTTTGAACCCGCCGGCGGCTTCGGCGAAGAGCAACCCCTCGTGCGCGCGTTGGTCTTCCAGCAGCACGCCGGCAACGCCTTCCCTAGCGAGGAACTCGCCGCGTTCGGCCACTGATTGGTCGTAGAGATCGAACAATTGCTCCCTGAGCGCGTTGGACAGGCTGCCGAAGAACTTGCCGAGGTCGGCCGGATCTTCCGGCCATTCCAGTTCGTCCAACTTCTTCGCGGCGGCTCTGGCGGCGGGCGCCGGCGCATTCGCCATGTCGGCCAATTCGGCATCGGTGTAACGGCGGAACTGAGGTTTGTCCTGCGGGGCGGGCACCTTGGGTTCGCTCAGCAGCACGATCTTGCCGCGCAGTTTTCCGGCCCACTTCTCGCGATACGCCTGAAAGGCCTCTTTGTATTTCTTCGGACCATCGCGGAAAGACGCGCGCAGGGGCGCCAGCACGAGTTCACCAGCGATCGGACCGTTGCTCGAGGCGCTCCAGGCCAGCGGCACGGCCGTAAGCTGCGAGTAGCGCGGCTCGATCAACTCGAGTGACGACAGTTCGAGCGACCAGGCGCGCCCGAACGGTCCCCACTTTTCGAGGTGCACCTTCTCGACGCCGTACCCTTTGAGTTCGCCCATCGCCCATCGCGCGGCGTCTTCGAACTCCGGCGATCCGGTGAGCCGCGGGCCGTGCACATCGGATAGGTTGCGCAAGGTTTCCATCACATGCGAGCGTTCAAAGGCCTCTGACTTGATGCGGTCGACGATCCTCAGATCGACGCGTTCCTGAGACAGCGCGGGTAGCGCCAGCAGAACAAGGAAGGCGATTCTTCGCATGCCCGCAGTATACAACCGGTCATGGCCCGGGCTGGCATGGATCAATCCAGGTCCATCGCCGCCTTTAGTGCCCCTTCGACTTCTCGCAGGAACTCGGGCGGTAGCGTGCCGACCTTCCGGGTCAGCTTGGCGCGATCGAGCGTGGTTACCTGATGGCACACGGCGAAGCTCGCCTTCGGCAGACCGGCGGAGCCGCCGGGCAACTCAACGACTGTCGGTCCCCGCTTGCCCTGCGCCGCCGAGGTCAATATCGGGATCACGAGGATCGACTTCCATGTGGGAGTCTGATTGAAGCCGTCATGAGACACCAGAATTACGGGGCGCCGTCCCGTTTGCTCGGATCCCGATCGCGGAACGAGATCGGCCCAATAGACCTCGCCCCTTTTCATTTCGTTGTCCTGCTGGTCTTCACCAAGTGCTCGACTCCAGCCGCCTCCAGGTCAGGGTCGAGATCGAGATCCGTGCCGGCCATTTCGACCGCGTAGGCCGCGATCCGATCGTGCCTTGCCTTCCGTAACTGTTGTCGCAGCCAGGAGTCGATTGCCTCGCGCGCCAGTACGGTGGCGGGCACCTGCGCCCGCTCAGCCTCCGCCCGGAGATCGATGTAGGTCTGGTCCGGCAGTGGCAGGTGAAAGTTCTTCATACTCCCGCTCCTTGCCTCCTTGCGAGCCGTCTCGGCAATTTCCGCTCACTCCTCCCGGATCGCCACCAGTGCCGGGGAGCCGGCAACGGTGATGCGGAGCTTCGGGCAGCGCCGGTTCCCGTCCCCCAGAAACGACAGCGCCGCAGTGCCGTCTGCGGCTTGGAAGACCGTATCCGACTTTGCGGTTAAGGCCAGTTTCAATCCCTGTGTCTCGGCCACCAGATGATCGCCTTCGCGCGTCACGACGATCTGGTCGCCCGTCACGAGCCGGTAGCGCCCGGCATAGGAATCGAGTGCGTCGACGGCTCCTGCCTTCCTCACCGTCAACGCCACCCCCCGCGCGACGGCCGCGCCTGACCCCGTGCAGGTCAGAACGTAGTTATACAGGCCCGTGATGGACGGCGCGACCTGCTCCGCGCCGCTCGCCGCCCGCAACCCCAGCCAGTCGCCGGAGGCTGCGCAAGAACTCGCGCCCGGGAAGGACCACCGAAGCGTGGCGCGTTCCCCCGATGCGATCTCCCCCGGTGTCACCTCGAATCCGTTCGCTCCGGATCTCGCGTTCGCATGGTCCGACGCCGAGTTGCCGGCAGCGGCCGCGCGGCTGTGATTCTGCAACCAGTCGTAGATGCTCTGATCATAGACGTCGTACGGCGCCAGGCCTTGGCCCAGAGCCGACAGGGTAAGTACATCGGTCTCGGCGTCGTCGTGGCCGGCGCCGGGAATAATGGTGACCTTGGCGCGCTCAACCGGATTGCACGCATTAATGGAACCTACCGTGGCGACCTGGTTGCCATACGGCACCGTCGTGTCGGCCTGGCCGTTGAACGCCCAGGCCGGCGTGTCTTTGAGCGCGCAACCCGAGGAGGTGCCATAGCCGCCCGAAATGGGAAACACGGCCGCCAGTTGCCGCGGGTAGTTAGTGACGTAGTCCCAGGTATCCCCTGAGCCCTGGCTGTGACCGCCCATGTAAATGCGGGCCGGGTCCACCTTGTAAGTGTGAATGGCGTAGTCGATGAAGAGCTTCATCCGGGCCGCCGTCACGCCGTAAGTCAACGCGTCCACGCACTTCTGTGGCGAGAGCACGATGAACGGCCGCGATGGGTCCCAGGTGCCGTACGATCCGTTGATCAGCCCCGCCAGATTGACCGCGGCGAGGCTGGAGAGCGGGACCTGCTCGGTGTAAGCATCGAGGAAGCGCGCGCGGCCCCAGCCGTGTATAAAGACGATCAGCGGGAAGGTCTGGTTGGGATCGTCGCTGTAATGCACCGGCAGGTGCTCGTAGTAGCCCATGTGCGCGCCGGTCGAGCCGATGTCTCTGGCGGTCTGCACCTCAAAACTGCCCGCGTTCACGCGCACCAGCCGGACGGCTTCGGGCGCCGGCAGT
>Ga0182027_10004212_pt1 | contig 22420 bp, 21 predicted proteins | sample 712E1DmetaG_FD_121300 | JGI IMG/M metagenome (GOLD analysis project Ga0182027, IMG submission 121300) | Permafrost microbial communities from Stordalen Mire, Sweden - 712E1D metaG (Illumina Assembly) | ecosystem: Environmental > Terrestrial > Soil > Wetlands > Permafrost | place: Sweden... | reverse complement strand
CCTGTTGAAATATCCCATCGAACGCCGCGTGGGGGCACGCGGCCTACATTATTTCCTCGGAAATCACGGGTCATGTAGGCCCGGTGCCCTCACCGGGCGAGTTTTTCAACAGGCTGTTAAGGCTTCCTGGGATTCAATTATGGTTGCGCGTCATGCAATTGTCCACAAGGACAATGCTGGGGTCATCAATCTCACTTGGCAAGACCTAAACGATGCGGTTATCAAGACTGGCCTCGTTTTGGAGGCGCTAGGTGATCCGCTGCAGTTGACATCTGTGGATCTACAGAACCTTTGAGGCCTCATATTGAAACCACGTCCCGCGCACGCATCGACAGATGCAAAAAAAGAAAGTGGCTCTCGCGCCTCTCAGGTGCAACTAGCCACTTATGCCTCCTGCCGATCCGGCAAAGCTCCGGCAGCTTCTCATTCTCGACTCAGTATTGCTAATTGTCGCGAGTGTCTTTGGCGATTCACCCTTGAATTGCCTGGGAGCGAAGCCGGGATCCAATAGTGTTTTCCACTATCTTAGAGCGAAGGCGGTTAGTGGTGTCATCCCGTTGGACCGGAAGCTGCAAGAACCTTGCCAGGCTCTCCAGCGATCGTCTATTAGGGGCCTTAGCTTGCAATAAGGTGTCGCCATCCTCTCGCGACCTGAGCGTCAGGAGCTTGGCTGCGATTTCTCTCGCATCCTGCGTGGCAAATTCCTCCATTGAATGGTCTTGGTGATTTTTGTGATGGTTAGCCGTCTGTATCAGCGTCGCCGCCTGTGAGAATATCGGCGCTAAATCTTCGTCCGTATGACGGTCAACATAATCGGCAAGTCGTCTGAGGATTGTTGCGAGATCACTTCGTTTGTTTGTCATAATTCCAATCTCACGACCACCATTTCATGCAGCGGCCGAATTCGGTTGCCACCTCCTCAAGACCATCCACCACGCTTTGATGGCTGCCTGCGGTATAGCGGTTGAGGACTACAGGCACTCCGTATTGAGGAGCGTCGGCAAACAGTGTGTCGTTGCGCTTGATGTAGGCTTCAAAAACGGAAAGGCCAGCTGTTTGGTGCTGCCCCATGAACGCCCTTTGCGCTGCCATTGGGCCACCTCCATATTCTTGAATCATCGTGAAGACAACCCCAAGTAGCTTGGGCTTTATCGGATCTACCTTGTCGCCCTGTCCGAGTTCGGCGAAGTCATTGTAATCCTTTACGAGCGACTTCACACTCATGATCAAATATTCGATTCCCAATGTCGAGAGATAATCGGGCCTTGCTGGGACCAGCAAGAAGCCGCTAGCGATGATCGCGGTCTTTGTGACGATGTTAAAATTCGGCGGACAGTCAATCAAGACGAGGTCATATTCGTTATTTGCAAACTCTGCCAATCCATCGGCCAACCGCCGGTGGATTGTCGTGAAGTTCTTCTTTGCTTGGGCGAGCGTCGCTCCTCCTAGGTTTGTTGCCAATTCTAAGTCGACATTGATGAGCCCAAGGTGGGAAAAGATTGCGTCAATCCTCCCTCGCCCTTGACCCAGTGCGCTATTTATCCGCGCTGGTTGCTGAACGATGCTCTTCAGGGGAAGTGGACTGCTGTGTTCAAATGAATCGAACCAGCTCTTTATCGTCTTGCTTGGGGCGTAATCCTTCTTCCATTCGTCAGGTGAAATCAATGAAAACGTCAGACTTGCCTGCGCGTCAAGGTCCACGAGCAGAATATTCTTCCCACGAAAGGCCAGCTCCGCAGCCAGATTAACCGTAAGGCTGGTCTTTCCGACGCCACCCTTATAATTAATGACAGAGACAATTTGCATTGGGGGTAATCTACTTCCGCTTTAGGCCGTGTGGCAAGTCTCAAATTGCGGGCAGGAGAGTGGAGGGTGCAGGACAAAATTCTTCGTATCTTCGGTAGGGCGGCGCTGCTGCGCCGCCCACGAATTCGGGGCAGAGCGGCAGCTCTGCCCTACCGGGAAGGCGAAGAAAACTGTCTTGCGCCCGAGAGTGGAACGATCCAAGACTGAGCCGTGGCTTATGTACCCAGTTTGGGCCACCCTGACATTCCGTTGCTGCCTGCTGCCAACGGCGCGAGAGGGCATCCCCCCCGGCAATTTTTGCCGGTCAACCGGCTATTCCGCATACGTACTAACGGCTCCTTACGGTTCCTTACGGGTCACCTTACGGGTCCGCCTCAAAAAAACCCTTTGTTTATGCGGGTCCTAACGGCTTAACGGGTCCACACCCCTGGAGACGGGTAGCATCCCGATTTCATCGGGACCCGTCCCGCCGGGCCACTGGCCCGGCGGATGGTTTCAGGCGGCTTTGGGCAAAAGCGTTGTGGCAGCAACGCAGTCCGTCGTTCCCGATTCCGGTCGGCGAGTCGCCGACCGTCACAGGCGGGTCGCCTGTGCTACCTACCGGGGGGCGGAAACGGTTATCAGATAGGCGGGCTAGTTGGCGCCCAGGCTGCGGATCCAGGTCGCGCTGCGGGAGTACTCGGCGTAGGCCTGGTCGCCCAGGGTCTCGCGGGTGGATCGCTCGGCTTCGGCCTGGATGGCATTGAGGGCGGCGGCGAGGCGGTCGGCGGGAAGGTTCTGGTTGTCCAGGAGTTGGCGGCGGGACTCCTCGGCGAGTTGGCGCATTTGCAGCACCGTTTGCGAAACTTCGGGCGGCAGGTCAAATCGCTCGGCCAGGAGGGTGAGGCTTTGGAAATCCGGGTTCCGCGCCTGCTCGAATTGCGCGGCGCGGTCCGGGCCGAGCGCGGCTTCGATGGCCTCGCGCATTTTCTGCTCGTCGGACGCCCTGGCCGCGCGCACGGATTCGTCGTTGGTGTCCTCGTAGGCGTAGGCGGCGTCGAGGGCCTGTTCGCGGGAGAAGATTTCGCGGAACTCGTCTTCGGTGGGGTTGAAGCCGATCAATTCGCGGCGCATCCGGTCGGCGGTCGGGGATGCTGTCAAGTCGAACTCATACTGTTCCTCCGCCGTCAACGCGCCGGCCAGGGCGGCTTGCTGCTCGCGGTCAATTTGGCGCAATTGTTCGAGCTGGCCGGGCGTGATTTTGCCGTCCGGGGCCTGCCAGAGGATCTGTTCGCGGCGGCCCTCGAACTGGTCGCGCAGGGCCAGGACCCGCGCGCGCTTGTCGTCGGACAAGAAGGCGAGGCGGCGGTCGTCCTCGTCGGCGTCCACAAAATACTTGTTGACTTCGCGCTCGTAATTGATGCCGAGCAGCTCGCGCAGGACGGCGGGGAGTTCCTTGTCAATCAGGGCCAGTTGGGCTTCGCGCTCCTCCAGTTGGGTTTGTTTGAGTTTCCGTTTCTCGTCCGTCTCCCAGTACTTGAAGGCGCGTCCGTTCCTGTAGAATTGGCCGCGGCGGGCGGCATAGACGCGCAGGATGTCGGTGATGATGATGTCGCGCACGGTGGGTTCCGGGCAGCCGACGGCGCGGAGGTTGGCGATGTATTCGCGGTAATCGGGGGATTCGAGCTGGGACCATTGGAATTGGTTGGTAATATAGACCAGCACGGGCGGGGCGGGAAGCGCGCTGCCGGCGGCGGCAACGGGCGCCGCCCGCGGTTGCGATGCCGCGGGCTGTTGGCCGGCCGCCGGGCGGTCCTGGGCCGGGCGGCTCTTGAAATAAACGCCGAGCCAAAAGTACCCGGCTCCCAACAGCGTCAGGTTGAACAGGCAGACGAGGACGGCGAGCCTAATTTTCATCCGCGGTTATATTAGAATGCGGGCCCGGCGGGAGCAAGAGGGGAGTTGAAACTTCAAAGGGCGGATATGCAAAAGAGTCTTCTCTGAAGGCTGTTAATGAGGAAAGTATGCCGTGTGCGACAGGCTTTAAAATGCTTCACCCTGGAGAAGCAAAGGGCTACAAAATGGAAGATTGGACACGCGCAAAGCCATTGAGTCCGCCGCCCGGCACCTTCGGAGTTTGGAAGGGCATGTGTTTGACGTGCTGACGCTGACCAAGCCTGTGTCGGTGGAAGCAGCGGTCAACCTGGCCAAGGTCATTTCCAAGCTGTCGCCGCTGCTGGGGAACCTGATTGAGATCAATACCGTCGAGGTCCTGAATTCGAAACCCGAGTTTCGCCCGTTCGGGAAATGGGCCCGGCAAGATCCGGATTTCCCCGATACAATTCTCAAGGGCAGCCTCTCGCCGGTTCCCGGTTTTGAAATCAAGGCATGGTTTCCGCTGGCGACGGAGATAACAGCACGGTTCCAGGATAGCCAGAAACACTTCGTCCACGACAACACCGGCGTCATCTTGCTGGCGTGGCTTCCGGACCATGTTCTTTACGGGAAGCCCAAAATCATCGGCGTTTGCGCGGCATCTGGAAAATCAGTGGCCGCCGCCCGTGACCTCCATTACCACAAGCCGCCCGACTATCTGGTGCTCGAACCTGGAGACACGACGCAGCGGACGCGAAACCTCCGGCAGACAAATACGAACGGCTACAAATTTCAAGGGACTGAGAAGGAGTTGGTGAAGGCGGCGGCGGTGGTCAGATCGTGGGGGCAGGGTGGGAAGACTTACAAGCCAACGCCGGATTACCAATCGAAATTGCGGAAGCTGACTTCGCGGTATCCTTACCGGCTCGATACCAATTACGCCAAAATTGACCGCATTGAACACGCTGGAATTGAGGCGTTCAAAGAGACAATCGGCCGCAAGGAGTTTCGCGGCATGGCGATCAATGAGTGGGCGCGGGTATTGGCCAGCGGGGACGACTCCACCATTCGCAGAGCCGTCAAATTGCTTGGCATCAGAGACTCAGGAGCAAAGCTTCTGGTGCGGTGAAGCGTTCCAAGCCAAGCTGGAAGTAAGTCGAGTCAATCTCCGCCGCGTAGGGCTGGCGCTTGCATTTCCAGGCGGCATAAGACGCGCTGAACAGCCCGCCGAAGGGTTCCCAAACAACGTCTCCCTCGTCAGAGGACGCTTTGATAATGAGGGTCAACAAGTCGAGCGGTTTTTGATTCAGGTGCGCGGCCTTGCCATTGGGCGCCTTGACGCGCTCGCCACAATGCAGGGAGTTGCGCTCCCAAACATTGGTGTGTCCGTGCGGGCAGTGGAATTTATAGCGCATCCCATCCCATTCGTCCCTGTTGAGCGATCGCTTGCCATCCAGCGAGAAGTAAGGCCGGCCGGTCGGATTGCCGTGCTGGTTGGCGAAATCAGCGAGCATCTGGAACTTTTCCGGCGGTGGCGGATACCAGAGGTGCCCCTGATCGAAGTACTTCCGCGTGGCGGCGTCGGCGACCCCGCAAGCCTCGTTGGTTTTGCTGACTGGCAGGCCGGAGCGTTTCCACTCGGCGAGCATCCACTCCTTCAACGGCATGCCACCCAGCTTGGCTTCGAAAGAGTACTGCACACAAATCTCCGTGACGACGGGGAAGCGGCGAATCTTGGCGGTGTTGACGTTGCCTGCGATGTGCGCCTTGCCTTTATTCCAGAAGTTTGCATTGACATAGCGGAAGCCGTATTGCTCCAAAAGCGGATGCGCCGCTGCCCAGCCAATTTCCGAGTTCCAAAACCAAAGCGTCGTTTGTGCCGTCGCCCTGGCAGCCCAGGCTTTGACATGCGGCTCATACCAGGCTGGCAGGCCCAAGTGGTCGGACGTGTCCCCGTCGAAGCCCAGCACGCCATAGCCGCCATCGGAGATGATGACGGTCGGGGCCGGCCACGAATCGTAGAACGTGAGGCTGTCGCCATAGAAAAGATGGGCAAAATCGTTTTGAAACTCTTTCGCCATAGGCTCGCCTTCCAGCGTCACGGTCCGTTTGCGTCCCCGTGTGCTGGGCGCCGGGCTTGCGATCTTGGTGAGTGCAATCATGGCAGCATTCTAAATAACTCTATCGCACGCGGCAATGTTTTTCGCCCTTCCGGGGCCGGCCGCCCTTTCGGCGGTCATGCTGGTCGAACCGTTCTACCTTGGCCTGGTCGAGCAAATGGTCCCGCCCGCGCTTCTCCGACTCCAACTGCCCATCGCGTATCAATTGGCGCACTCGACCGGGGGTCACTCTGAGGAGGACGGCCGCTTCGGCTGTCGTAATGAGACCCACGTTTATCCGAGATTACTTCCATTTGGCCTCTCGTCAATAGTTGGTGCGGCCAAACGGGTGAGAATCGGGCGCACGTCACCGGGCCAGTTCGTAGAGGAAGCCTTTGAGGTATTCGGTTTCCTTGACGGCGGGAAGGATGGGGTGGTCGGGGGACTGGCTGCAGGCGGCCACGCGGCGCAGGATGCGGCGGGCGTCGTAGGCGGCTTCCATGATGATCGCCTCGAACATGACGGCATCCACATGGTGGGAACAGCAGAAGGTCGCCAGCGCGCCGCCCGGACGCAGCAGTTTGAGGGCGCGCAAGTGGATTTCCTTGTAGCCGCGCATGGCGTCGGGAATGGCGGCGCGGGTGCGGGTGAAGCTGGGCGGGTCGAGGATGATGAGGTCGAATTTGGGGATGACTTTTTCGTGGGGCTGGACGGCGGTTTGCGCTTTCAGCCAGTCGAAGACGTTGGCGGCTTCAAAGGTGCATTTCTCAGCCAGGCCATTGCGTTGCGCGTGGCGCTGCGCGGCGGCCACGGCGTCCTGGCTCTGGTCCAGGCCGTGGACATGGGCCGCGCCGGCCCGGGCGCAGTGCAGGGCGAAGCCGCCCAGGAAGCAGAAGCAATCCAACACTTGACATCCGCCGGCCAGGGCGGCGACGAGCGGGTAGTTCTTTTGCTGGTCCAGGTAGAGGCCGGTTTTGTGGCCGGCCAGGATGTCCGCCTCGAATTGCAGGCCGTTGAGGTCCACGGCCACGGGGCCGTCGAGCGCGCCGGCGAGCAGGCCGCTGCCTTCGGTCATGCCCTCAAATTTGCGGAAGGAGGCCTCGTTCTTCTCCACGATGGCGCGCGGAGAAAAGACGGTTTGCAAAGCTTCGACGATCAGGGCCTTGCGCTGGTCCATGCCGAGGGAGGAAATCTGAACGACGAGGACATCGGCGTATTTGTCCACAATCAGGCCGCTGAGAAAATCGCTTTCGGCGTTGACGACGCGAAAGGAGGCGGCTTGGGGAAGGTGTTTTTTGCGGATGGCCAGGGCCGCGCGGATGCGCCCGATGAAAAAGTCGCGGTCCACTTCCACGCGCTCCGGGGCGAGGACGCGGACGCGGATTTTGGATTGGGCATTGTAGAAGCCGACGCCGAGGAATCGCTGGCGATGGTCCTTGATTTGCACCAGGGCGCCATCGGCGGCGGGCGCGGTCAGGCGGAGAATGGAGGCGGCGTAAATCCAGGGATGGCCGGCCAGGATGCGGTCGGCATCCCCCGGTCGAACGATTACAGTGGGCAACTGGGGCGAGTTCAAAATTCAAGTTCCAAGTTCAAGTCAGGGACATCCAGCCAGAGGCCGGCCAACCGAGCCGCCATTGTAACCGCTCCGGGCGCAAACGCCAAACTTTAATCCAAGTCCAAAATGGCGCAGGACAAGAATCTTCGCGTCGTCGGTAGGGCGTCCCGATTCTGAATCGGGAGCCGCCCAAGAATTCATGGCAGAGCGGCAGCTCTGCCCTGCCGGGTGGGTGAAGATCTTTGTCCTGACCCGCTCCAAAATTCGCGCTTGGAATTTTTCTTATGTGTGGCATAATGCTGGAACGATGTTAGCCAACGAAACCATCGGCGTGCTCCTGCACCACAAAGGTTCAACGGTGTGGACCATTTCCGCCAAAGCCACTGTCTTTGAAGCCATCAAGCTCCTGGCGGAAAAGAACATCGGCGCGCTCCCGGTCATGGATGGCGACCGGCTGGTTGGCATCTTCTCCGAGCGCGATTACACCCGCAAGATCGCCCTGGCAGGCAAGACTTCGCGGGGCACGCCCGTGCGTGAGGTCGTTTCCACCCCCGTCGTCGCCGTCACTTCCCAGCACACCATCGAAGAGGCCATGCGGCTGATGACCGAAAAGCGCATCCGGCATCTGCCGGTGATAGACGAGGGCAAAATGGTGGGGCTGGTGTCCATCGGCGACATGGTGAATTGGATCATCTCCGCTCAAAGCGCCGCCATTGACCAGATGCAATCCTATCTGGCGGGAAGGTAGGCGCGCGGCGGAGCAGCCGCCGGGCCTGGGTTGAGTCCGGGTTCACCGGGAGGCTGATGAAACACACCGAAGGAGGCGCGCTCTGATGGTGTCCCGCATAGATGGCTCCAATTCCGGGAAGAGAGCTTCAACTTCGCCTGGCTGGAGAAGACGATGGCGAAAAAGAGCGCGGACGAAGTCCATATCTTTGTCTCTGCCCGCCGCCAATTTGCTCACAACCAGATCGGCGGGGCTTAAACACAACCCCGCGATGGCATTTGTATTTTGGTTCTGAACTCTCACGAGACGGGTTTTCCAATGAGCGGGCAGGATCGCGGTTCCCGGCCCCACGCCGTGAGCATAGTAGCCAAAGGTGTCATGAAAGGGAGACTTCTCGCCAATGGAACCGTCCACCAGATCCGCTTTCTCCGGCGCGTCTGCGGGATACAGATCCGCTTCTTGCGAAATGGTCAGCTCGGCTGGCGCATTGGGAAAGGCGCCGAGAATCGCCTGGCTTCCGACGATGATCAGTTCGCGGGTGTCCGCAATGCTGCCTGCGGCTCGGATCAGATGTTCAAGGTCAGTTCTTGTCATGATATTGGCGGTAAATGACCCACCGTTCTTGCGGAGTGAGAATGCCGCAAAAAGGATCGCTTTGACGCAAGCGCTGGCCGGACTGGGATTCATCCAGCAGCACCCGGCGAATATCCTCCCACGGCTCTTGAAGGATCTTGAGCCACTCGCCAATGGCTGGCAATGGCCGTTCCTGATACCAGCGCTGGCAAGTGGCTCTGGCCTTTTCCAATCCTCGGCGCGCAGGATCGCGGTCAATCTTCTCCACGATGGCCCGGGCCAGGGCCAGGCTGCGCTCGTCAATTTGCTGGTGGGTTCTCATGTCTTGATCCTCCATACCATTACCATTTCCCCGCAGCCATTACAAATGACAAATTCTCAATGATCAATATTGGTAACTATTCAGGTAGGGACAGCGCGCCGCGCTGTCCGCGCCGCAGCCTGCGGCGCAACGGATCGCCCCCAGACGCCTCGGCGAGGCGTCCCTACCTGAATAGTTACCAATATTCAATGCGTGCGGAGGAGGGGCCTGTGGAGAGCCGAACGGCAGAATTGAGAATTGGTCATTGAAAAATTAGGATTGGGATTAGGATTAGGATTAAGATCAAGATCGAGACCAATGATGCATTGGAGCGTTATCTACCTGATCAGCGAGTGGGTCCTACGGCTCACGATGCTGGTGTATGTCCCCCGGCAACGCACGGCGGCGGCGGCGCGCGCCTGGCTGCTGCTGATTTTTTTGCTGCCCTGGCCTGGCATTGTTTTCTACGCGCTGGTGGGGCGGATTTATCTGCCCAAGGGCCGGCTGGCCCGGATGGAGCGGGCGTCAAAGAAAATCCGCATCGTGCAGGAGCAGATGGTGGCCCGCTCGGCTTCGCCGCCCGGCCTGCCGCCCAATGTGTCGCCGCTGGCGGCGCTGGCCGCGCGGCTGGGCGATTTTGAACCGCTCGACGGCAACCGGGTGGAGTTGCTCACCGATTATCAAGGCGCCCTGGAGCGGCTCATTGCCGATATTGACGCGGCGCGGCGCCATGTCCATTTGTTGTATTATATATTCGAGGACGATGCGACGGGACGGCGCGTGGCGGCGGCGCTGGCGCGCGCGACGGCGCGGGGCGCGCAGTGCCGGGTGTTGCTGGACGCGGTTGGGTCGAAGACGGCCCTGCGCCGGCTGGCGCCGAAAATGCGGCGCGACGGGATCGAGGTGACGGCGCTTTTGCCGGCGGGCATTTTTCGGCAGAACGCCGCGCGGTTTGATTTGCGCAATCACAGGAAAATCGCGGTGATTGACGGCGTGATTGGCTACAGCGGGTCGCAGAATGTATGTGACGGGGAGTTTGTGAAGGGGTTTCCGAACCAGGAATTGGCGGCGCGCCTGGAAGGGCCGGTGGTCTGGCAGTTGCAGGCGGTTTTTTTGGCGGACTATTATTTGGAAACCAATCGGGTGCTCGATGGCATGGAGATTTTTCCCAAGCCGGCGCAGAGCGGCAACTCCATCGCGCAGGCGCTGCCGAGCGGGCCGGGTTACGGACGGGAAAACGCGCAGGAATTGCTGATCGCGCTGTTGTATGAGGCGCGGGAGCGGGCGGTGCTGACGACGCCGTATTTCGTGCCGGACGAGCCGTTTCTGGAGGCGATGCGGGCGGCGGCGCGGCGCGGCGTAGCCGTCCATCTGGTGGTGTCGCAACACGCCAACCAGCGGCTGACGCAACTGGCGCAACGCTCCTTTTACGACGAGCTGCTGGCGGACGGGGTGAAGATTCATCTTTACAGGCCGCGCTTTCTCCACGCCAAGAATCTGACCATTGACGGCGACGTGGCGCTGGTCGGCTCGGCCAACATTGACATCCGCTCCTTCGCCCTGAACGAGGAAATCAGCCTGTTGTTTTACGACCGCGGGGTAGTGTCCGAGTTGCACCGGATTCAGGACGCTTACATCGCGCAGAGCGAGTTGCTCGACGCCGGGGAATGGGGCCGCCGGTCGCTGGCGTCGCGCACGTTGCAGGGGGTGGCGCGGCTGGCGGATTCGTTCCTCTGAAAAGGCTAAAGGCTGAATTCGGTGGAAACCAAGCCCAGGAATGGAATGGCGGCTCTCTGCCGAGAGCCGCTACGAGGTTAATCTGGAGCGTCGCCATCTACCGGGAAGGGGTGAAGGAATCGTCGGCGAAGATTTGGCGGGGGTGGGTTTGGAGCCAGACGGCGATTTCGGCGAGGAAGGCGGCGCCGTATTCGGCGAGTTTCTTTTCGCCCACGCCGCTGATGCGCATGAATTCGTCTTGACTGGCAGGATAGTAGCGCGCCATCTGCCGCAGGGCCACGTCGGAAAAGACGATGTAAGCGGGGAGGTTTTGGCGGTCGGCCAGTTGCTTGCGCAGGCGGCGGAGTTGGTCGAAGAGGCTCTCGTCGCAGGCGATTTCCCCAGCGCGCGCGCGCTTTTCGGGCGCGGCGGGGGCGGTCACGGGCTTCGTCAAGACTATCTTGCGGCGGTCGCGCAGGGCGGCGCGGCCCTCGGGGGTCACTTCCAGCACGCTGAATTTTTCGGCGGCCTGGCTCAGGTAGCCCAGGCGGATCAATTCGCGGCCGATGGCCTGCCATGCGGCGCGGCTGTGCTCGCCGCCAATGCCGTAGGTGGAGAGGGTCTCGTGCCGCCAGCGGCGGATGGTGTCGGTCTGGGCGCCGGTGAGGATTTCGACGATGTGGTTCAAGCCGAATCCGAACCCGCTTTTTTGCACGGCGCGATAAACGCAGGAGAGGAATTTGAGCGCGGCCTGGGTGCCGTCGAAGGTGGCGCGGGGCAGGAGGCAGTTGTCGCAGCCGCCGCAGTTGTCGCCGGGAAAAGTCTCGCCGAAGTAGCGCAGCAGTTCGGCGCGGCGGCAGGCGGAGGAATCGGCGTAATGGACAATTTGCTGCAATTGCTCGCGGGCGATGCGCTGTTCGCCGGGCGGTTTTTCCTCGATGAACCGCTGCTGCTTGATCGCGTCCCCGGCGCTGAAGAGCAGCAGGCACTCGGCCGGGAGGCCGTCGCGTCCGGCGCGGCCGGTTTCCTGGTAGTAGCCTTCGATGTTCTTGGGCAGATCGTAATGGAGGACGAAGCGGACATTGGGTTTGTTGATGCCCATGCCAAAAGCGATGGTGGCGCAGATGACGCGGACTTCGTCGCGCAGGAAAAGTTCCTGGTTTTCGGTGCGCTCGCGGGGCGTCAACCCGGCATGGTAGGGGCGGGCGGGAATGTTGTTCAGATTGAGCTGCGCGGCCAGGGCTTCGGCGCCTTTGCGGCTCTGACAATAAACAATCCCGCTCTCGCGCGGGCGGGTGCGGAGGAAGTCAAGCACTTGGCGGGCGGGCTTGCACTTCATCACGACGCGGTAGGTCAGGTTGGGCCGGTTGAAGCTGGCGACGAAGCGGCTTGGCTCGCGGAGATGGAGTTGCTGGACAATATCCTCGCGGACGCGGGCGGTGGCGGTGGCGGTCAGGGCCATCATCGGCACGGTAGGAAAGAGCGTGCGCAATTGGGAGAGCTGGCGGTATTCGGGCCGGAAATCGTGGCCCCATTCGCTGATGCAATGCGCTTCGTCCACGGCGAACAAATGGACGTTCCAACGCTGGAGGTCTTGCAGGAAGCCGGAGAGCATGAGCCTTTCGGGAGCGGCGTAGAGGAGGCGGTATTCGCCCTGGTGAAGGCCGCGAAGGCGGGGACGGGACTCGCCGGCGGCAAGGGAGGAATTGAGAAAGGTGGCGGCAATGCCGGCGGCCTGGAGGGCGTCCACCTGGTCTTTCATCAGCGCGATCAAGGGGGAAACGACGACGGTCAGGCCGGGCCGGAGGAGTGCGGGCAATTGGAAGCAAAGCGACTTGCCGCCGCCGGTGGGGAGCAGAGCCAGGACATCGCGTCCGGCGATGGTCTCGCGGATAATCTCGCGTTGCAGGGGCCGGAAGGAAGCGAAGCCAAAATAGCGCTTCAGCAATCCCGGCCAGGAATTTTCGTCCAAGTTCATCCGATGCGCGCCGTGCGTTGTTTCATGGGCGGCATGATGGGGCAAACTGGGCTTGGTGCAAAGTTTTCTCCGCGGCGGGGGGAAGCCTATCGGCGATCCCGCCCATAATCGGGATGCCGCCGCTGATGTTTTAGAGTCTTGCCATCAATTCCCCGTGCGGCACTGCCTGGACTTCACCCTGCTCCATCTGCTGGTCCCGTTCCAATGCGAGAGCCTCAGCCAAGGCATCCTTATGCTCACCATCAACCATAAAAAATGCTTCCTCACCGGCCCGTCCGGCAAATTGCAAATCCCCAACCACGACGAAATCACCTTCAAATTGGCCATGATCTATGAAGGGGAATGCACCGGCCTTGGCCCGCTGGCCGCCGCCCGCAAATTCGGCTATTCCAAGCCGCGCTACTTTCAGTTGCGCCGCCTCTTGGCCGAGCGCGGCGCCAGCGCCCTCCAAAGCCAAACCCGCGGTCCCAAATCCAATTACCGCCGCACCGACGAAATCGTCCGTCAGGTCATCCGCCACCGCTTCCTGGATCCGGACGCCTCGGTCGAAGTGATCGCCCAAAAACTCGAGCAGACCCGGCATTCCATTAGCATGCGCAGTGTCGAACGCGTCGTTGCCGATTACGGCCTTCAAAAAAAAACTCTGCGAGCTGAACCCCAAAGTTCCATCCCCTTGGATCCAGACCCAGCGCACCCGCCGCAAACAACGGGCTGAACCGGCGGATCCCAAAAGCCTGGAGCGGCAGGTACGCCAGCATGTGGAAGAGTTCTTCAAATTCAACCAGGCCTTGGGCTGGCAGAGGGCCGGCACCCTCAATCTGAACATTCGTTACGGCCACATGACCCTGGCGCTGATCGCACAAGCCGTCCTGCATCAATTGCGCCAAAGGCTCGGACCCCCGTTCGATGACTGGGATGCCGCCCATCTGGCCAAGGACCTCTTCGGGGGCTTGGAAGGCGACGTGCGAGTCCAGAACGATACCATCGTTGCGACCTATTACAATGCGCCCAATGTGGAGCAGTTGCGCCAGCATTACCAAGATTTGCCGGCCAAGCTGACCGCCCAGAAGATCAACCCCAAAATCGCTTGGCTCTATGACATCAAACTCGACTTCCGCTTCAAGTAATCCTTCGGCTCCATGGTCTCGCCAAATGACAGCGGCCTAATTATCCACCCCTAATAAATCTCTGCCGTAGGGGCGGCATCTTTGTCAATCGAACATGCCGCTCCTGACGGAGCTTGAACTTCCTGGTCGGTTTGTTTCTACAAAGATGTCGCGCCGATGGCGCTTCCCGCACCGCAACGCAGTTGAGCCGTCTCCTATCATGGCTGGTGCGAGTTTCCTTGACGGCAATGCGGTTTCAACGGCATAGGAAATGATGCTCTGGAAATGTTTGCTGCGCTGCCGCCTCTTCGCCCTGGTTCTGGTCCTGGGCCTGATGACGGCGGGGTGCGCTTCGACGCCGGGGGAGCTTCTGCGGCGGCGCGGGGATGAGATCGTGGTGGCCGGACAGTTGTTTCATACGGGAACCCGCGTGGTGCTCTGGAGTGATCCGGGCGGCTTTGACGCCTACCGGGTGGAGCGGCGGTTCGCGCCGTGGGCGGAGTCGGACTGGGAGCATTCCCGGACCAATCTGGATGAGCCGCGAACGCCCAACCGTTACAGTGTCCGTGAAAACGGGCTTGCCAGCAACGAGCTGGAACGGGTGCGGGGCGGCGGTTGGGATTTGGCGTCGTTGCGGAAGAAGGTGGACCAGCTTGTTTTTCATTTTGACGCGGCCGGGACGTCGCGGGCGTGCTTCAAGACGCTTCAGGACGAGCGGGATTTGAGCACGCATTTTTTGCTCGATCTGGATGGCACGATTTACCAGACGCTCGATGTCAAGGAGCGCGCGCGCCACGCGACGGTCTCCAACGACCGCTCGGTCGGGATCGAGATCGCCAACGTGGGCGCCTACCCAGCGACCCAACCGAACCCGTTCGGCCTGTGGTATCAGACGGACGCCCGCGGGCGCACGATCATCACGATCCCCGGCGGTGACGGCGCAGGGGCGGAGCGGACGCCGAATTTTGAGGGGCGTCCGGTGCGGCGCGGGGAGGTGGCGGGAGAGACGCAGGGGGAGGAGTTGCGTCAATACGATTTCACCGCGCAGCAATACCGGGCGCTGGCCCGGCTCACGGCGGCGCTTTGCACGGTGTTGCCCGCCATTCGCTGCGATTATCCGCGCGACGCCTGGGGCAGATTGGCCGACCGCAAACTGCCGGACGCGCAGTTAAAGGATTATCACGGCGTGCTGGGACATTGCCACATTCAGACGGACAAGAAGGATCCCGGACCGGCGCTGCAATGGGATTATGTGATCGGCGAAGCGCGGCGGTTGATGAAGCTGCCCGCCTTGGAGCGGGACGCGCAAGGGCGGCCGATGGCAAGCCCGCCGAAGTTGATCCAGGATAATTGAGCCTCGCCAATAAGGGCGGACTGCGGGCCCATTTCAGCGACGCTCACAGAGCGACGCTACAGATAATTGAGCCGCCGCCAATCAGGCCGGGCCGTGGCGCAGCAAGGCGGCCACGTCCACCGCCACGTCCGGAAAGGCCAGTGGGCGGGCCTGCGCGCCGGGACGCAGAATTTCGGTGGAAGCATAGCCCTCGTAGTGCGGGTCGCGAAAAATCTCAACGGCTTGATCGGGCAGGTTGATGATCCACACTTCACGGATGCCCGCGCGTCCGTACACAGGGAGCTTTTCTTCGCGGTCAAAAGCCAGGGTCGAATCCGACACTTCAATCAGGAGGAATACATCCTCGGGGCCGGGATGTCTCTTTTGGTAAAAATCGGGGGCGCGCTTGAGCAACATGAGGTCGGGCTGCGGTTCTGAATAGTCATCCACGGCAATGGGGTCTTGCACGGCAAGGAGCCAGCGTTCGTGCGGCAGATTGCTAAAAAAATCGTTCAATCGCTTGACTGCACTTCCATGGGACGGGCCGATGGGTGACATATTAAGTATTTGCCCGTCCAGTAATTCGACGCGCGCATTGGGCGGCAGCACGCCGGTCTCCGCCATCCGGTAGTACTCCCGGCTGGTGAAGCGATGATGAGTCAGTGTTGGCATAAGCCAAAGGAAACATAAACAAGCCGCGCTTGTTTTTCAACCAGGATCGAACACCAGGATCGAACACCAGGATCGAACACCAGGATCGAACCCTCACGCCGGAAGCGCGGGAGGAGCGGGTTGAGCGGACGGAACGGACGCTTTGCCGCCGCGACGCCAGGCACGGACTTTGTCGCGGGCATGTTCAAAGGTCACATAGACGACCGGGGTGGTGTACAGGGTCAGCACCTGGGAAACCACCAGGCCGCCCACGACGGCGACCGCCAGGGGCTGGCGGAGTTCCGAGCCGGTGCCCATGCCCAGCGCCAGCGGCATCGAGCCGCAAAAGGCGGCCATCGTGGTCATCATGATCGGCCGGAAACGGATCAGGCCGGCTTTGTAAATGGCGGCCTCGGGAGAGAGTTTTTCCTCCCGCTCGGCGGTGAGGGCAAAGTCCACCATCATGATGGCGTTTTTCTTGACAATGCCCATGAGTAGAATGATGCCGATGAAGGAGACCAGCGACAGGTCCATCTTGAAGATCATCAGTGCCAGCAGCGCGCCCAGGCCGGCGGAGGGGAGGCTGGAAAGGATGGTCAGCGGATGGATCAAGCTTTCGTACAGCATGCCCAAAACGATATAGACAGCCAGGATCGCCGCGAGCAGGAGCAGGGGAAGGGAACGGAGCGAGGCCTGGAACATCTGGGCCGTCCCCTGGAAACTCCCTTGCACGGTGGCCGGCAGGTTCAACTCCCGTGCCGCTTGCGCGATCAAATCCGTCGCCTGGCCCAGCGAAGTGCCGGCTTCCAGATTGAACGAGATGCTCACGGCGGGAAACTGGCCCTGGTGGTTGACGGACAGGTAGGTGTTGGTCTCCTGGAGTGTCGCCAGAGCCCCCAGCGGGACCATCTTCCCGGTGGAGGATTTGACAAAGATCTTATTCAGGGATTCGGGGCTTTGCAGGTAGGCCGGGTCCACTTCCAGAATCACATGATGCTGGTTGTACCGCTTGTACACGGTCGAAACTTGGCGCTGGCCGAAAGCATCGTACAGCGTGCTGTCAATGACCTGCGGGGAAATGCCCAGCCGCGACGCGGCATCGCGGTCCACAATCACGCTGGTTTGGAGGCCGCGTGCTTGCTGGTCGCTGTTGACGTCTTTGAGTTGGGGGATGGTCTTCAACTTGCTGATCAACAGGGAACCCCAGCGGTTGAGTTCGTCCAGGCTGGCGGATTGCAAGGCATACACATATTGGCCCCTGGCGGCGCGTCCGCCCACGTTGATGTCCTGGTTGGCTCGAAGGATCAGCGTGGCCCCCGGGATGTGGGCGGTTTGTTTGCGCAGGCGGGCGATGATCGTCTCGGCGGTGGCTTTTCCCGGCCGCTGGCCGCGCGGTTTGAGCGTGATGAACATGCGGCCGCTGGTGGCGCCTACGTATGAACCCAGCGTCTCCACTGCCGGGTCCGCCAATACGATCCGCGCCATCTGATCCTGTATTCGGGACAGCGCCTTGAAGGAAATATCCTCGGACGAGTCGGTCATGCCCATCAGCGAGCCGGTATCCTGCTGCGGGAAGAAACCCTTCGGAATTTCGATATAGAGAAGGACGGTGACGCAAAGGGTGATGACGGTGACGGCGAGCATCACCGGTTGGTGGCGGAGAACCCAGCGCAGGCCCCGTTCATAAGCGGCGAAAACCTGGTTGAAAGTCCATTCGCTGGCCCTGTAAAACCGGCCCGGTTTTCCATAAGAAGCCTGCGATTTCAAAAATCGCGAGCAGAGCATCGGCGTCAACGTCAGCGAAATCACCCCGGACACCATGATCGCCATGCTCAAGGTGACGGCGAATTCATGGAACAGCCGGCCTATCAACCCGCCCATGAACAGGAGGGGAATGAACACGGCCACCAGCGAGGTGCTCATCGAAACCACGGTGAAACCAATCTGCCGCGCCCCTTTCAGCGCCGCCGCCATCGGCGCGTCTCCGCCCTCCACATGCCGGTAGATGTTCTCGATCACCACAATGGCGTCGTCCACCACAAAGCCCACCCCGATCGTGATCGCCATCAACGACAAGTTATCCAGGCTGTAATGAAGCAGATACATGAACGCGAACGTGCCGGACAAGGCCAGCGGAATGCTGATGCTCGCGATAAAGGTGGGCCAGAAGCGGCGCAAAAACAGAAAGATCACCAGCACCACCATGCTCACGCTGAACAGCAGGCATTTCTGAACGTCATTGACCGACGCGTGGATCGTCACCGTCCGGTCAGAGGTGATGAGGATCTTTGCCGCCGGCGGTATCCAGCGTTCAATTTGGGGCAGGACGGCGCGAATCCGGTCCACCGTTTCGATGACATTGGCATCGGCTTGTTTGAAAACCATCATGAGGACGGCGGGGGCAATGCGCTGGCGCGCGGCGTGCTCGTTGTAAGGGCCGGCTTGTTTGGAAGCCATCATGAGGTCGGCCGGCTTGGTGCCGACCCAGCCGGCGTTCAAGTTGTTCTCCACCCCATCCACTATGTTCCCCAGGCTGCTCAGCCGGAGGGTCACCCCGTTGGATTGGGTCAGGATCAGCGAGTGATAATCCTTGGCCTCGTATATCTGATCGTTGCTCGTCAGCGCGTAGAACAAATTGCTGTCCTCCACGCTGCCTTTGGGCGAATCCACGTTCACCTTCCCGAGCAAGGCGCGGACATCCTCCAGGCTCAGGCCGGTGGTGGAGAGTTGGGCCGGATTGATCTGGACCCGCACGGCCGATTTTTCCGCGCCCGTGACGACGACCTGGCTGACCCCTTGCACCTGGCTCAGGCGCTGGCCTACAATTTCATCCGCGATTTCAAAAACCGCCGTGGGCAGCAGGCTGTCGGAAGTCATCGCCATGATCAGAACCGGCGCGTCGGCCGGATTGACTTTGCGATAGGTTGGCGGCCCCGGCAGGTTGAGCGGCAATTCACTGGCGGCCGCGTTGATGGCCGCCTGCACATCGCGCGCCGCCCCGTCCACCGACCGGTTCAAATCAAATTGCAGCGCAATCCCGCAACTGCCCAGCGAGCTGGAGGAGGTCATTTCGTTCACCCCCGCGATTTGCCCCAGCCGCCGCTCCAATGGCGCCGCCAGCGACGAAGCCACCGTGGACGGGTCCGCTCCCGGCAGCCCCGCGCCGACAAAGACCATCGGATAATCCACACGCGGCACCGAGGCGACCGGCAGCGAGTGATAGGCCGTCATCCCCGTCAGAAACAGCCCGATCGCCAGCAGCGACGTGCCGATGGGGCGGCGGATGAATGGTTCCGAAATGCTCATGTTACCCTGTTCAACTTCATCCTAATCTATCCCATGCCGCCCGCAGAGCCAGCGAAAAAGCCGGTCGTGCGTTAATTGGGTGAAGGACAAGAATCTTCACCCCCAGGCAGGGCAGAGCTGCCGCTCGGCCCTGAATTCTCGGGCGGCTCCCGATTCAGAATCGGGACGCCCCGCAGAAGACGCGAAGATTTTGCCCATGAGATTATGGTGGATAATTGGCGACGGTCATAGGCCGCCGCTACAGGTTTCAAAGTCCGGGGGCACTTTTTGTCTTTGATCCGCGCTCTTTGGACCTTACGTTCCCGTGCGCGAAGGCCGGTGGGCTTCGCCTAATTATGCTCAATCAGGAAATTATCACGCAGGCTCTCAAGTCCGTCAAATACCCGGGCTATACGCGCGACATTGTCTCTTTTGGCATTGTCAAGACTATCGCCGTCCAGGCGGGGGCGGTCAGTGTTTCACTTCAGTTGACGGGCGGCAATCCCGCCGTGGCCGCTCAAATCAAGGCGGAGGTCGAAAAGGCCCTCCGCGCGGTCCCCGAAGTAGCGGAGCTTCATGTGGAAATGGCCGGTTCGCCCGCGGCCGGCGGCGGGACGACGCCGTGGTCGCAGCAAAAAAAGCCGCCGGGCGTCCAGCGCGTGGTGGCGGTGGCCAGCGGCAAGGGCGGGGTGGGAAAGTCCACCGTCTCGGTCAACCTGGCCTGCGCCTTGCAACATCTGGGCTGGCAGGTCGGTTTGCTCGATTGCGATATTTACGGGCCGAGCATTCCGCTGATGATGGGGGTTCGGGAAAAACCGACGGTCAGCAGCGCCGACAAGCTGGTTCCCCCGGAGCGCCACGGGGTCAAGTTGATGAGCATGGGGTTCCTGGTCGAGGACGACGCGCCGGTGATCTGGCGCGGGCCGATGATCATGAAGGCCATCCAGCAGTTTATTACCGAGGTGGAGTGGGCGCCGCTGGATTGCTTGCTGGTGGATTTGCCGCCGGGCACGGGCGACGCCCAATTATCCCTGTGCCAGACTGTCCCGCTGGATGGCGGCGTGATCGTCACCACCCCGCAGGAGGCCTCCCTGGGCGTGGTGCGCAAGGGGATTGCCATGTTTGAAAAAGTGAATGTCCCCATCCTTGGGATTGTGGAAAACATGAGCTATTTTCTCACCCCCAACGGCGAGCGGGTCGAGATTTTTGGGCACGGCGGCGGACGCGCCGAAGCGCAACGGCGCCATCTTCCCTTCCTGGGCGAAATTCCGATCTTTACGGAAATCCGGGTCAGCGGCGACGCCGGGGTTCCGATTGTGGCCAGCCAGCCTGCGGGGATGGCGGCGGCGGCTTTCATGGCGCTGGGCCAGGCCTTGCGCGAGAGGCTGGGATGAAGTATGTTAATGGTATAATGACAGCTTATGGAAGCGCAGCCAACATCGTCCGAGTCCGCCCCTGGAAACCGCGGCGGGCCTGAGGACATTGAAGCCTTGGTCTGGGGACAATTGCGGCATTGTTTTGACCCGGAGATCCCGCTGAACATCGTGGATTTGGGGCTGGTCTATGACGTTTCGGTGTCGGGCGCCCAGGTCAATGTGAAAATGACCCTGACCTCGCCCGGATGCCATCTGGGCGGGCAGATCGCCGGCTCGGTGCAGGAGAAATTGCTCGCGTTGGAGCAGATCGAAGAGGCCAATGTCGAACTGGTCTGGGACCCTCCCTGGCACCAGAGCATGATCAGCGCGGAGGGCCGGAAGACCCTCGATTTGGACGCAAGTTAATTTCCGGCAACATTTTCATTGATTATTATCCAGGATGCCGCTAACCTCCCCACTTTGACAGAGAACACCAGCGTTTATGCCAAGCACAACCAACGGCCAATCAGAAAACGACGTGGTCAAACGATCTTCCCTCTACCGTGAATTCCAGGCGGAACGCGATGAGATTTTGAAGCACAAATGGATCGAATCCGAAAAGGCGGGGCACGACATCGGTTTTGAACGAGCCTTGACGGATTGGATCATGAAGCATCGCAGCAAGTGGCGCAAGAGCCGCCAGCCCGGCATGGTGAACTGAACCAAGTCCCCAACTGAGTCAAATCCCCACTTCCGCCGAATTGCGCTTCAGCCAGTCCTCCGCCGCGCGATAATCCGGGCAGACCGTTTCCACCTCCGCCCAGAAGCGCGGCGAATGGTTCAAGTGCCGCAGATGCGTCAATTCGTGCAGAATGATGTAGTCACGCACCGCCTCGGGAACCTGGATCAACCTCCAATTGAGCGAAATGGTCCCGCGCACGGAACAGGACCCCCACCGGGTCTTCTGATTGCGCACGATCACCCGGCGCATCGGCGCGCTGTGTTGCCGCGCCAGTTCCTCCGCCCGAACGGCCAGTTCCCTTCGCGCCAGCGCGCGCAGATGCTCCTCCACCGCCGGACGCAGATTCTCCCCGAGCGCGGCTGCCGGGACCCGTTCATTGTCAAGCCAAATTTCCAGCCGGCCGTCCTGCTCCCGCGCCTCCAGCGCCACCCGCCTTCCGCGCAACAGCGCTTCCATGCCCGGCCGCAGCACCGGCGGCGGCGTCCGGCGCGCCTCCAGATTCCGCCACTGCTTCTCCAGCCAGCCCCGGCGGCTGGCGACAAACTGGCGGGCAAACTCCAGCGAACCCCGGCGCGGCAACGTCACCATCACCGTCCTGTCCGCCCGCAACCGCAGGAGATAACGCCGGGCACGGGGATGCCGCCGAAAAAGGACCGGCACCAGGCGCGCCTGGATTTCAACCACCCCGGACACCGGCGGCCTTTCCACCGCGGCGGGCGGACGGAAGAACTCTCTCAGTGGGTTCCCTGTCACTTTTTTGGGTATCCTCTCCTCATCTTAATTTTCATCCCAAATGTCAAACCAATATCTTGTCGTCTATGGCCAAGCGCCGTAGGCGCGATATCTTTGTAGAAACCGTCGCAACCAAAACCCTAAAGTCCCGTAGGGGCGATATCTTTGTCACACGATGATGCCGCTCCTGACGGAGCTTGAAATTCTCTTTCGGTTTAGTTCTACAAATATGTCGCGCCTACGGCGCTTCCTGCGCCGCAACACAGTTAAGATTAAGATCAAGAACCGGAAACCGCCACGCAAAAAGGATGGCATGAGTCTTAAAATTGCAAGGGACCTGAAATATCTTGCTTTGCCCTGGCGGACATGGCAAGGTACCGCCGTAAAAGATGAATCAAGTATGACTGCAATGCCTGACAATTTGGATGCTGTGAACCGGTGTCAGATTGCGGATTTGAAAAAAGCCGCCTTGACGCTGGATCTAGTGTAGTGTCTCATAAACGACTGGAGTTATCCTCGTTTTTTCCTCGATTTCGGCAAAGTGCAGCCGGGTATGATTTTCTCCAAGGTCTGGCGGCACTTTTTTAACTTCTCGACGATGGAT
>Ga0182027_10004211_pt1 | contig 22421 bp, 15 predicted proteins | sample 712E1DmetaG_FD_121300 | JGI IMG/M metagenome (GOLD analysis project Ga0182027, IMG submission 121300) | Permafrost microbial communities from Stordalen Mire, Sweden - 712E1D metaG (Illumina Assembly) | ecosystem: Environmental > Terrestrial > Soil > Wetlands > Permafrost | place: Sweden... | reverse complement strand
CCTCCTCTATCGCCACTGGAACCGCTACACCGGCGACAAGAGGTCCCACCTCTTTCTCCTTTCGGTTGAGAGCGGTGGAATGCGCGACCTGACGCCCAACGATCCCCACGATATTCCGCCCTTTTCGCTCTCCGGCGGCGGCGGATTCGCCTTTGCGCCGGACTCCAAGGAACTGGCCTTTACCGAAAACCTCGACCCCGAGCCGGCCATCTCCACCAGCGCCAGCATCTTTACGCTCGATTTGACCAGCCCGGCCGCCAAGCCGGTCAAGGTCTCCACATCGGCGGGCGGGAACTTCAACCCCGCCTACTCGCCCGACGGCAAGTACCTCGCCTGGCGCTCTCAGGCCCGCGCCGGCTACGAAAGCGACAAGTTCCGCCTCGTCCTCTACGACCGTGCGGCGAAAACCATCAAGGATTTGCTGCCCAAAATCGACCGCTGGGTGGATGAGTTTGTCTGGGGGCCTCCTGATTCGAGCGTGATCTACGTTATTTCTGGAGAAGAAGGGGAAGCCCCCATCTATTCACTGAACTTTTTTGAAGGGAAACTAAACCCGATCCCTGCATTTCTAACGGATGATGGGGAATATAGCGATCTTCGTCCGGTGCCGGGTGGGGACTCATTGATTGCGACTAAGATGACCGTTCAGTCTCCAGGCGAAATCGTTAACCTCGAATCGCATTGGGTTGGTCATACTCTCTTCGATGTGAATTTAATAGGCAAATGGAATCATCCGATGGAACTTGGAGCGAACAATCAAATCTTGAAACAAAAGCCAGTCACCCACTTGAACGACGCCCTTCTCTCCCAACTCGATCTGCCAAAGTTAGAATCCTTCTGGTTCACCGCCGCCGACAAAACCAGGCTCCAAGGCTTCCTCATTCGCCCACCCGGCTTTGACCCAAAGAAAAAATACCCAACGAAGTTGCTCATCCACGGCGGGCCGCAGGGCGCATGGGGCGACGCCTGGTCCTATCGCTGGAACGCCGAGCTATTTGCCGCCAACGGCTACGTCGTGGTGATGATCAATCCCCGCGGCTCGACCGGCTACGGCCAGGCCGTCGTCGATGGCGTGAACGGCGACTGGGGCGGCAAGCCCTTCACCGACCTGATGCAGGGCCTCGACTACGCCGAGCAGCACTATGGCTTTATTGATAAAAGCCGCGAGTGCGCCCTCGGCGCCAGCTACGGCGGCTACATGGCCAACTGGGTCCTCGGCCACACCGACCGCTTCAAATGCATCGTCACCCACGACGGCATGTTCGACGCCGAATCGGCCTACGGAAGCACCGAGGAACTCTGGTTCAACGAGTGGGAGTTCAAGGGCAAGCCCTGGGACTACTACGGCAAGCCCGACGCCGAGAACCCCTTCCGCAAGTGGTCTCCGATGATGTCGGCTAAAAACTTCAAGACCCCCACGCTTGTCATTCACGGCCAGCTTGACTACCGTCTCGACGTGAGCGAAGGCTTTCAGCTCTTCACCACCTTGCAGCGGCTCAAAGTGCCCAGCAAGATGCTCTACTTCCCCGACGAGGGCCACTGGGTGCTGAAGCCGCAGAACGCGCAACTCTGGTATAAGACGGTGAACGACTGGGTAGACCAGTGGACGAAAGAAGCAGCTTCTAGCCACTAGCTTCTAGCTGCTAGCTTTTCATCAGCAAGACTAGTTGGGTGCCCCAGGTCTCGATTCTGAGACCTGGGATACAACGAAGCCAAAACGCGGTCGTCCAAATCAATAGCTTAAAGCTTCAGCAAGAACCGCTAGAGGCTAGAAGCTAGGAGCTAGAAGCTGCCTTTTCAACGCAAATCAGCCAAGCCCCGTCCCTTCCTCAACGAAGCAGGCCTCTTCGACTACGCCGTCAAGGCGCTGGGCCGCCAGATGCGCTCCGAGGCCGAGTTGCGCCGCCTGATGAAGACCCGCGTCGAACCAGATGAGCGAGGAGAGGCCGTTATAGCCGCCGTCATCGCGCGCCTCTGCGAGTACGGCTACCTGAACGACGCCGCCTTTGCCGAGACCTACGCCCGCCTGCGCCAGGAAAACGAGAAGCTCGGGGTACGGCGCGTTCGCCAGGACCTGCAACAGAAGGGCGTACATTCGGATTTAATTGCCGAAACCCTCGATGCCCGCTATGGCAAGACCAACGAAGAAGCCCTGGCCCGCGCCTATCTGGAGCGCCGCCGCCTACGCAAGCCGGAGAACGAAAAAGAGACCGCCCGGGTGATGCGGCGGCTGGTCACGGCCGGCTTCTCTACCGGCGTCATCTACAAGATCCTCCGCCAATGGGATGTGCCCGACGAAGCCCTCGCCGCCCTCGACAATCTGGACGAAGAGGCGCACGAGGAATAAGTCGATCCCCCAAAAAAGGTGTCATCCTGAGCGACCCTGACCCTGAGCTTCGCGAAGGGGAAGGGGAGTCGAAGGACCTGCGGTTGTTTATTATGGGTGCCCCATCCTTGGCGCGCTCTTGCTTTTACGCCAAGGGTGGGAAATCACATGCCGCCCGCTCTGACCCTGCATTCGTTACACTGATAAAGCCATGCAATACCGCACAGGGAACGAGATTCGCGAAGCATTTCTGCGCTTTTTTGAGTCGAAGGGGCACCGCCGCGTGCACTCTTCCTCGCTGGTGCCTGCCAACGACCCGACGCTTCTGTTTACCAACGCCGGGATGAACCAGTTCAAGGACCTCTTTCTGGGCGCCGAGCGCCGCGACTACTCCCGCGCCACCACCTCGCAAAAGTGTGTCCGCGCCGGCGGCAAGCACAACGATCTGGAAAACGTCGGCTTCACCCGCCGCCACCACACCTTCTTCGAGATGCTGGGCAACTTCAGCTTCGGAGACTACTTCAAACGCGACGCCATCGCCTTCGCATGGGAACTGGTGACCGATGAAAAATGGTTCGGCATCCCCAAAGACCGCCTCTATGTGACCATCTTCGTGGGCGCGGACGGAGTTCCGCGCGACAGCGAGGCCGAGGGCTACTGGATCGAGGCTGGCGTCCCCAAAGAGCGCATTCATGAATACGGATTAAAAGACAACTTCTGGCAGATGGGCGAGACCGGCCCCTGCGGCCCCTGTTCCGAGATTTTTTACGACATGGGCATCGAAGGGTCGGCGACGGGGGGGCTGAATCTACCCTTCGGGCAGGATGACTCCCGCTACGTCGAAATCTGGAACCTGGTCTTCATGCAGTTCGATCGATCGGCAGTGGCCGACGAAAACGGTGAAAAAGGTTTCGTCCTGACTCCATTGCCGAGGCCCTCCATCGACACCGGCATGGGCCTCGAGCGCGTCGCCGCGGTGTTACAGGGCAAAGTCAGCAACTTCGAAACAGACCTATTCAGACCCTTGGTCGAATCTGCGGCGGAGCTTGTCGAATTCAAATATCCCGAGTCGCAGAATTTCGCAACCGAAGAGGAATGGCAGCAGTCGAAAGCGATAGATCGCTTGAACTCCGCCAGCCTACGCATCATCGCCGACCACGCTCGCGCTGCCACCTTCCTCATCAGCGATGGTGTCCTGCCCTCCAACGAAGGCCGCGGCTATGTGTTGCGCAAGATCATGCGCCGCGCCATTCGTCACGGCCGCCTGCTCGGTCAGGAAAAGCCCTTTTTGTTTCAAATGGTCTACGTCGTCCGCGACCTGATGCAAGGTGCCTACCCTGAACTCAAGGACTCCGCTGACCGCGTCGCCAGGGTTGTCGAGGCAGAAGAAAAGCAGTTCGATCGCGTCCTTAAAATCGGCGCTTTGGCATTTGAGAAAGAAATAGAATTAGTGAAATCGGATGCCATTCAGGAGCACCACAAGGAGTTCGCCAAGATAAATGAGCGAGAAAACTCCCTATTTAGTCACTTCTTGAATGATGATCCAACGTACAAGCTCAATGATCGAATCGCGGCATCGAGTGATGACCCCTCAGAAAAGGCTAGCGCTGAAAGAGGAGTTTCAGAAAGCATCCAACTTGCCAGAAAACTGGCAGCAGAGGCGGTTGCCGAGGAGCGCCGGAACGCGGTACTCCCTCCATTCATACTTCAAGGCGACCGAGCCTTCCATCTCTACGAGACGTTCGGTCTGCCGCTGGACTTTATGGTCGATGCGGCCCGCGATGCAGGCGTCAAGTTCGATGAAGCCGGCTTCGAGGCCGCTCGCGCCGAGGAGCAGGCCCGCGCCCGCGCCAGTTGGAAGGGCGGCAGCCAGAAATCCGCCAGCCCGGCCTATCGTGAACTCCCCAAGACCGACTTCCTGGGTTATAAGCAACTCACCGCCTCCGGCGCTGAGGTTCTGGCCATTATCAAAGGCGGTGTGGGCATTCCCGCCGCTGCCGCAGGTGACAATGTAGAGATTGTCACTAACCAGACCAGCTTCTACGGCGACTCCGGCGGCCAGGTCGGCGATACCGGCTGGTTCACCTCGGCGGACGGCAACACGACCGTGGCCGAGATTCAGGGCTGCGTTCTTCCCGTCCAGGGTGTTCGCGCCCACAAGGCGCTGCTCAAAGAACCCCTGGCGGTCGGCGACCACGTCCGCACCGTAGTGGACGGAGAACGCCGCAACTCCATCAAGCGCAACCACACCGGAACCCACCTGCTCCACGCCGCGCTGCGCCAGGTTCTCGGCACGCACGTGAAGCAGGCTGGCTCGGCGGTTCATCCGGATCGGCTGCGCTTCGACTTCTCTCACTTCGCTCAGGTGGCCGATGAGGAGCTGGAAGAGATCGAATCCATCGTCAACCGCCAGGTCCTCTCCGACACCGAGGTCGCCACCATCGAAGACGTGCCCATCGACGTAGCTGTGAACGAATACCACGCCATGGCCCTCTTCGGCGAGAAGTATGGCGACAAGGTAAGAGTTGTCAAGGTGGGCGATTTCTCCACCGAACTCTGCGGCGGCACGCACACCCGCGCTACCGGCGAAATTGGCATTGTAAAGATTGTCAGAGAAGAATCGGTCTCCTCCGGCGTCCGCCGCCTGGAAGCCATCACCGGCTTCGGCGCCCTGGACGCCTTCCGACAGGACTTCGCCGTGGCCCAGATCGCGGCGCAACTTGCTCCCGCCCCCGAGGGCAGCAGCCAGTCTGAGGCCTTCCGCGCCAAACTGGCCAGTCACGAAGACGAACTCAAGCGCCTCCGCCGCGAGCTGGATGAGGCCCGCATGAAATCCGCCGCCGGCGCTCTCGACGAAGCCCTCTCTCATGCAGTCGAGGTCAAGGGCATTCGCCTTGTCACCCTCCGCGCCGACTCGCTGGAGCGCGGCCAGCTTCGTACACTGGTAGACAACCTGAAGCAGAAGCTTGGTGAAGGCGTGGTGGTGCTGGCCTCGGCGCAACCCGAAGGCAAAGTCGCCCTCATTGCCGGAGTTACGCCGGGACTCATCAAGCGCATCCAGGCCGGCAAGCTGGTAGGCGCGGTGGCCAAGCTAGTAGGCGGCTCGGGCGGCGGCAAGCCGGAGATTGCCGAGGCCGGAGGCAAGGACCAGGCGCAGATTGACGCCGCGCTCAAGACCGCGCCGGGAATCGTTACGGAGCTTCTCAGCTAGTTCAACGGCATCGACAGAAAGGGCCGCTTCCATCCGGGAGCGGCCCTTTTGCATGTGATTTGCGGCTTCTACCGGATGCGGAAGTTATAAGCAATGCCGAAAGACAAAATCGGGTAGACCTTCAGCGGCTCCAGATCGTTCTGATACTTGGTAATCTGAGCAGCCAGGTTCTGCTGCGCTGTGGCATTGGTGGCCATATTCACGCACGTCGCTGGAATCGTCGGGTCGCCGCAGCCTGTTCCGGTGATTGAGAGTTTGATCGCCGGAGTGTCGACCATTGCGGCGCCGATCTCGAACGGAAACGACCAGTGCCCGCCATTGCGGGGGATCATGTTACCCCATCCGGTGGTGATGGTGAAGGCGGGATTTTGCGTATTCAGGGCCACGCTTCCGGTTCCGGTAATCGGATTCGACGGCAGAGAGTAGTAAGCCTGGTTGCCGAGCGTGAGCCTGGTTCCGTTGGCAACGGAAACGTTAGCGCTGACTAGGTTCTGGTTGTAGAACAGAGCGCCGGGACTCAATCGAAACCCATGATTCGGGAATGGGTACAAGTCCAGCGAGGCCCCGGCTGTGGCGAAATTCAGCTTGGCGTTGACGTTGAAACCATTGGTCGAAATATTATTGACTGTGTAATTGAAGTAATTTCCGGTCCCGCGCACGTTCAAATACCGGTTGAGGTTTGTCGCCGCCTGCATGTTGACGCCCATGGCCGACACCCCGCCGCTAAGCGCAATCCGCGAAAGCGGCTTGACGGATTTGGGCGAAGTCTTGAGGTGCGAAGTATTGACGTGCGAAACCGGCTGGTTGTCCGCTCTTGGGGGGCTGGATTGCATGGTATCCAGGTTGGAGTAGGAAGTGGAAGACTGGGCCATCAGCATCGCGGGCGCGGCGAGCGATGCAAGAGCGAGAATGAGATAAGTGCGTTTCATGAAATAGGCCTCCAGGCAGATCAGAGCATCGTTCTCGACGTTATCACGGCTAAGCAGCCATAATGCTGGAACTCACGGCGTGTGTATCCAGATGCTCAACTCACGGAACACCCTGTCCCAGTATGAAACTTGTCATGTTATTGGGGTGGAAGTATGAGCCGCATTGCACAAAGCCAGTAAAAACACAGTTGAGTGAGATGCCTTAATCTGGGTCCATGGCCAAACAGGACTGGGAACCCGGAAAGATTGGCAGGCTGCGGCGCCAATTGCTGGAGTGGTATGCGCGCAACCGGCGCGATCTGCCCTGGCGGCGCAGCTCCGATCCTTACGCTATCTGGGTTTCGGAGATTATGCTGCAACAGACCCGCGTGGCCGTGGTTGTCGAGCGCTACCAGGCTTTCCTGGAGCGGTTTCCCACGCTGGTCTCGCTGGCCCTGGCGCCGGAGCAGGAGGTGCTGGCCCTGTGGAGCGGTATGGGCTACTATGGCCGCGCGCGCAATCTGCACAAGGCCGCGCAATTTGTGGCCGAACGGCACCGGGGCAACCTGCCGGCCACCGCCGGGGAACTGCGTACTTTGCCCGGCATCGGCGCTTACACAGCCGCCGCCATCGCCAGCATCGCCCACGGCGAGCGCGTGGCCGTGGTGGACGGCAACGTGGAGCGGGTGCTTTGCCGCATGGCTGGCTGGGAGGCCGGCAATGGCGGCGCAGCCCTCAAGCGCAAGATCGAGGAGCTGGCCGCTCAGCTGATTGACCCGGAGCAGCCCGGAGACTTCAACCAGGCGCTCATGGAGTTGGGCGCCACCCTTTGCCTGCCCCGCAATCCGCAGTGCCCGGCGTGCCCCTTTTCCGCCGACTGCATAACCCGAGGCGAGCACAAGACAAGGCCCCGGCCTCAGATGTTGAGCAGAGAAGTGGCCCACGCTCTTTCTGTCCGCATCGGTTTGCAGCCGGGCGAGGCCAACCGGCAGGTGCTGCTGGAGCAGCGCCCCGACTCGCTGACCGTCATGCCCGGTCTGTGGGAACTGCCCGCCCTGCGCGACCCATCGGTCCCCGACCGGGAACTGCGCATGACCGTGCGCCATGCCATCATGCACGTGAACTACTACGTCCGCATTCGCACCGTCTTCGAGGATGACGTCGAGGCCATGACCGTTCTCGGCGGCGAGCGTCGCTGGGTCTCACTTGGGCTAGCTGCCGGGATGGCGCTCACTGGCCTGGCCCGCAAAGTGCTGACGCGCGCACGCCTGCTGCCTGCCGCTTCTCTGGACGCCATTGCTCCGCAGCCGGATGGGGACGTACTCTGATAATTCGATTGCCGTATTCTTTTCGGCACTTTTTCGTCCGAGCCTCACAAGCTCCAGGGAGACCCATGCACCGTAAGCAGATATTCTTCATCCTGGCCGCAGGCATCCTGGCTGCTGTCGCCGTTTATGCTCAGCAGCCCGGCGAGCCAGTACCCGCGATCCCCGGCCTGCCCCCAGCCGCACGCGCCGCCGCCGCATCCATCGACCCGGAAAAGATTCGCGCCCATGTGCGGTTCCTTTCGCTTGACCTGCTGGAAGGCCGCGGTCCCGGCAAACGCGGCGCTGAGTTGGCCGCCGAGTACATCGCCACCCAGTTTGCTTTGGATGGCCTGGAGCCGGCCGGTGACAACGGCAGCTACTTCCAGAGGGTTCCGCTGATGGCTGTGCATACCATCGAGGACAAGACAAAGTTTTCCCTCGTGCCGGCCAGTGGCCAGCCCATCGACCTTGCCTACGGCACGGAGATCGTCTCCAAGGACCAGACCGGCCAGCCTACCGCCGACCTAGACGCCCCTATCGTCTTTGTGGGCTACGGCATCCACGCGCCCGAGTATCGCTGGGACGACTATGCCGGCCCAAACGGCAAAGAAATCGACCTGAAAGGCAAGATCGCCCTGGTCATCGTCAACGAACCGCCTTCGGACAACGAGAAGTTTTTCAAGGGCAAGGCGCTCACCTACTACGGCCGCTGGACATACAAATACGAAGAAGCTGCCCGCCGGGGCGCGGTGGGCGTGCTCCTCATCCACCGGACCGACCTTGCCAGTTATGGCTGGGAGGTGGTGCGCAACTCTCAGGCCATCGAGAAGAGCTATCTTCAAGGCGATCCCTCCGCCACTCTGCGCGCCGCGGCCTGGATTCAGCATGATGTGGCCCAGCGCGTCTTTGCGCTGGCCGGGCTCGGCGAACTCGATCGTGCGATCGACCTTGCGGGCAAGCCGGGGGCATTCCATCCGGTTGAACTTCCAGTCCGTTTGCACGCGCATATTGAAAGCCGCGTCCGCCGCTACGTCTCAGCCAATGTCATAGGCCGCGTACCGGGAGCCAGTTCGAGCGATCAGGCCGTCCTCTACACCGCCCACTACGATCACCTAGGCATCGACCCCGACGCCAAGGGCGACGGCATCTACAACGGCGCAGTCGATAACGGAACCGGCTGCGGCATTTTGCTGGAGCTGGCCCGCGCCTTTGCGCAATCTTCCGAGCGCCCGCCTCACGCCGTTTACTTCTCCTCAGTCACCGCCGAGGAGCAGGGCCTGCTGGGCTCGCAATACCTCGGCATGCACCCGCCCATCCCCGCCAGCCAGATTGCTCTCGACTTGAATTACGACGCACTGCTTCCCATCGGCATTCCCCGTTCCGTGAGCCTGGGCGGCGCTGAGCGCATCGACTTCTGGCCCACCGTCGAGATGGTCGCCAAGGCCTTCGATCTGGCTCTCCTGCCCGACCCCACCCCCGGCGCAGGTCATTACTACCGCTCCGACCATTTCTCGCTGGCCCGTGTTGGCATTCCCGCCTTCTCCGTCGATCAGGGCGATCTCTTCGAGGGTCATACTCTGGAATGGGGCCGGCAGCAATCGGAGGAGTACGTGGCTCATCATTACCACCAGCCCTCCGACGAGTTCCAGCCCGGCTGGGAGTTCCGCGGCAACGCCAAACTGGCTCGCTTCGGCTTTGTGCTAGGCTGGCTGGCCAGCGCCCAGCCTAAAACCGTCGAATGGCTGCCCGGCGACGAGTTTGAAGCCCCCCGAAAAGCCAGCCGGACAGAATAAGCATCCGATTCAAACGGAACTGTTTCTCCCACTCCGCGGTTTCCGTGGAGAGAGGAAAATCGGCAAGCTCACACAGATTCCGGCTCTCTTCGCACATTTTGTGATTTATCTCACAAATTCATGATTTATATACAGGATATTCGCATTAGAATCATTGACAGTTGATCCCTGCCCGGTAATCTGCTTGCAAGAATAGCCCTTCATCCCATAGAGTGCGGCGAAAGACAGTTGCCAGGCTAGCCCGCACAATAAAACCGAGAACCCGTGCGCAGCCTTGCCCGGAGTTCCATATAGAGGCCCAAAACGATTCGAGGAGGAGTAGTGATGCGTCGCTTAGCAGTGTTCGTGCTCTTTGTAGTGGTTGCAGCCAGCGCCAGGGCGCAATTCGATACAGCAACAGTACTCGGGACGGTGACTGACCCGAGCGGAGCGGTAGTTCCACGCTGCCAGGTGGCGTTACATAGCACGGCCACCGGAGCGCAGGCCACGGCAATCACTGACGACCGGGGAGAGTACCGCTTCGTTGACATCTCCATCGGTTCCTATGAGCTGAAGGTGACGGCGCAGAGCTTTCAGCCGGCTGCCGCCAAATTCGAACTGACGGTTGGCGCTCGCCAGCGCGTGGACGTGCAACTGCGTGTGGCTGCGGCGCAGACGACGGTAACCGCCACCGCCGAGGCGACCCAGTTGGAGACCGAATCCAGCGAACGCGGGCAGGTGGTCAATGAGCGCGAAATCGCCGAACTGCCGCTGAATGGCCGCCAATACTCAAAGCTGGTTGAGCTGACCGCGGGCGTTGTTCCCAGCCCCAGCGAGCAGGGCGAAGGTTACGGTCAACGAGAGGGATCGTTCAATATCAACGGCCTGCGCAGCGTCTTCAATAACTACATGCTGGACGGGTTGGACAACAATATGTATGGCACCTCCAACCAGGGATTCAGCAATCAAGTGGTGCAGTTGTCGCCCGACGCCGTGGCTGAGTTTCAGGTGGTGACCAACAATATGAGCGCGGAGTTCGGCCGCTCCGGCGGCGCCACCATCAACGTCGTCACCCGCTACGGCACTAACCAGCTCCATGGCCGGGCATGGGAGTTCCTGCGCAACACAGCCCTGGATGCAAGCGGCTTCTTCTTGCCCAACCCGAATGCGGCTGGCCAAATTCAGAAGCCGGCGCTGCACCAAAATCAATTCGGCGTCACCCTGGGTGGTCCGCTGAAGAGAGACAAGCTCTTTTTCTTCGCCGACTACGAGGGCTTCCGCCAATCCAGCTCCCATACCGCAGACTCCACCCTGCCCACCGATGCCGAGCGCGGCCTCACCTGCACCGGAACCAATGGCGCCGGCACCTGCTCACCCTCCGGATACTACTTAATCGACAACCCCGGCGTCGGGAACGGCTACCTGCCGGTCAGCAACCCCTGCCCCTACACTGGCCCGAACGGCGGCCCGACCACCTCCGTGAACCCGTGCAACTCGACCACCATGTTTGGCATCGGCCTGGGTCAGGGCGGCACCGCCCTGCAAACCTACTACGGCGGCACACAATACTTGAACCCGCCTTATGCTGCACATGCCGGTATTCCCGCGTCGGCCGTCATCAACTATGCCGCGACGATCCTGGAAGGTAAGGACAGCAACGGGAACCTGTACCTGCCGCGCACCAACAGCAGCGCACTGACCAACAACTACATTGTCCTGGAGCCCGACACCTTCGACCGCGACAAGGGCGACATGAAGGTGGACTACGACGTAAAGAAAAACCTGCGTCTCTTTACCCGCTACTCGCAAGCCCGGTGGAATGCCTATGACCCCGGAACCATCATGGGCGCGGCCGGCATGAACGGCGACGGCAACGTCATTGCTCCGGTGATTCAGATCGTGGGCGGCGCCACCTGGACCATCAGTCCGAAGTCCTTGCTGGAGGCCCGATTCGGCTTCTCGCGCATGAAGGCGGGCAAAACTCCCCCGCTGGATGGCGGACCCAGCATGTTCACGCAGTTCGGCATCACCGGCCTGCCCACCGACCCGCAATATACCGGAGGCATCACCTACGAGCTCTTCTCAACCGGCTTCTCCGCTCTTGGCCGCTTGTGGACCAGCCCCCAGTACCAGAACCCCACCATCTGGAATCCCAAGGTCAACTACACGCGATTGCTGCCGGGACACACCCTCAAGGCCGGCCTGGAGTACACCATGCTCCACGTGGCGCAGCAGGATCTTCACCCGGTGATGGGCGGCGATATGTATGCCGCGCAGATGAGCGGCTATGGTTACAACAACAACCTCTACTACGCGATCAGCCCCTCCCTCTCTGTTGCTGGCTCCCCCACTGGAAGCCAGACCTCCCAAACGCAGAAAATGTTCGACTACGCCGACTTCCTGCTCGGTTACCGCTACGGGATGGCCCTCTCCAACGCCCCTGTCGCCAACATCCGCGATTGGGGCGTTAACGGCTACGTGCAGGACGACTGGAAGGTGAACAAGCGGCTGACGGTAAACCTGGGCCTGCGCTATGAGTTCGCCACACCCATCTACGAAGCCACCAACCAGATGTCCAACTTCAATATCGCCACCGAGACCATGACGCTGGCCAGTTCCGGCAACCGCTATACGATCAATTCGAATAAAGAGGACTTCGGCCCCCGTGTCGGCGCGGCCTTTAGTCTCACCCGCAACACCGCGCTGCGCGGCGGTTTCGGCATCAGCTATTCGCACTGGAATCGCGCAGGCTCCAGCTACCTGACCATGAACGCGCCCTACGGCATCATTGCGCTGCAGTATGTCTACCCCAGTCTGCCTACCTATCGCAACACCGAGAACAGCTTCCCGGCCAACTTTGTCAACCCCGCAAGCTTCTCCATATCAAACGCCTCTAGCGTTGCCCTCCAGTACATGCCGACGGATTCGCCCGACACCCAGATTCGGAGCTGGTTCTTCTCCGTGCAGCGCGATATGGGCCACAGTTTGCTGGTCGACCTGGCCTATGTGGGCAACAGCGGCATTCATGAAGTCTTCTTTAACGACATCAACCAGGCGGCGCCGCAAACTACGGCCACCGGCACAGCCTCGCTCCAGTCCCGCATCTTCAGCTACTCCGGTTTCGGTTCGATCATCGGCACATTGCCCTGGGGCACTTCGAATTACCAGGGCTTGCAAGCCAAGGTGGAAAAACGCTTCACCTCCGGGCTCTACCTGCTGAACTCCTTCACATGGTCGAAAGCCATCGATATTGCCGCCCAGGCCCTGGACGGCGGCGGCAACTGCGACAACTGCGGCAATGGACTTCCTTCGGTGCAGAATATCTACAACTGGCAGGCGGATCGCGGCATATCCTCCTACAACCATCCGCTTGTCAACGCAACCTCCCTGGTCTGGACTCTGCCCGTTGGCAAGGGACAATGGCTGCTGCCGAACCTCAACCGCGTCGCAAACACCATCCTGGGCGGCTGGCAGATGACCGATATCTTCCAGGCCCGCAGCGGCGACCCCCTTACCATGGCCTATAGCCCAGACACCTACTCGAATAACCAGGTTTCAGGGCTTATCACCATCGATGGCCGCAATACCTACCGCCCTAACCTGACCGGCAGCTCGATCAAGAACTCGAGCTTGGCCTACAACTCCTCCATTGGCGGCATTTTGTACCTCAACTCCAGCGCCTACTCCGTCCCGTCAGCCAATGCGCCTTTCGGCAATTCACCCCGCAATGCCGTCCGGGGCTACGGTTTCTGGCAGCTCGATACGGGCCTGACCAAGGACTTCCCCCTCACCGAAAAAGCCCACCTGCAGTTTCGCGCAGAGGCCTTCAACATCACCAACGAGACCAACTTTGGCGATCCGAACACCTCCCTCGGCAGCACCTTCGGCATAGTCAACTCAACCCTGCCCGCACGCGAGTTGCAGGTGGCCGCCAAGATTGTTTTTTAAGGACAATATCGGTTCTCGCAAGCTCAACAGACGCGCGCGGATTCTTCCTTCAAAAGAAGAATCCGCCGCGCGAAACTACCAATCAAGGGGATAGTTGATATAAAGCGGGCTGCTCGTCAACAGCAAGCTGCCCTTGCCGTCGCGAACCTCGACGCGCAGCCAATGGCGGCCGGCGCCGGCGGGGAGCGTAGCCTCTACCGGGTCGCTTGCGCTGTCCAAGGGCATCGGAGGCGCGGCGGCAACTTCCTCGCCATCCAGCAGCAGGTGAACCACGGAACCCATGCAGGCGGCGGTATGAATCCGCACGTGGATGGGCGCTGAAGCGGCGGTGTGGAGCGTTTCCCCCATGCGTGCATGAGCGCCACCGGATTCGGCCTCGAAATCCACCTGCTTGTCGTGCGAAGCGGTAAGGTCCACAAAGGTGCGCCCTGCGCGGATGCCGTTGAGAATTGCGGGAACGGAGAGTTCATCCGCCTCCACAACCGTCGTAGGCCAGCCGATCGATCCCGGCGGCTCTGGCGGCGATGTTGCATTGTGGCTGTCGCTGCCTCCGATGGCGGCCAGGCGATGGCCTTCACGCAGTTGCGCATCCCAGAATCTGGCGCTTGAAAACATGATCTGGCCGCCGTTGATGACCTCTACCGCCGTAAACAGATTCATGTCGGCGTCCGCGGGCGGCTCCCACCGGCAGCCCATGCACATCTCGCCGCCGGGCGCCATGGCGTGACTAATGGAAGCGATGCCGCCCTTCGCTTTGACGTCGCGCAGCACGCTGTTCAAATCGAGGCCGCCCGCGGTCACGCGATAATCCACGAACTGGGTTACGCCAAAGATGTTGAAGTGTCCATGGAAGGTCGTCATCTCCCGTCCCGGAATCAGCAGCACGCGGTCGAAGTAAGGCTGCAACTCGCGCATCGCGTCATATTGGGAGTCGGCGTTGTGGTCGGTGATGGCGATGAAGTCCAGCCCGCGCGACGTCGCCGTCTGCGCAGCGAGAAAGACCGGACAGGGAACCGTGCGGCCGCTCTGGCTCAAGCAACTGCCGTCGCTATGGGCAGTGTGCATGTGCAGGTCGCCGCGATACCAGCGAGTGCCTGTGGCCAATGGCTGCGCCGCAAAGCCGGCATCCTCGTCGCGCGCATTGAAGCGGATCTCGGCCCGGTAATGGGAGACGCTTTGCGCCCGCATATTCGGCACGGCGATGAGCAGGCGCCACACGCCGGCAGGAATGGCGCCGGGCAGATAGGAAGGGGTAGCGTCGGTCTCGCTGATGGTGAAGTGGCTCTTGTTGCCGCCGCTCTGGCCGCGAAAACGCTCCGGATCGGCGACGCCCAGGTCGAGTGTCGCGCGCTGCTCCTTGCCGGTGTACTGGAAATCCACGCTGACGCGATGCGTACCGGCGGGCACGGTGAAGGGAATCTCAAAATACGTATGGTTCTGCGCGCCGGTGACATCGCCGGTGAGCACAACGTCGGGCGGAGGGTTCTGAGTCGGTCCTTGAGCCGCCAGGACCGGAGCCGCGAAGATCGATAACAGGAGACCAGCCGCCGCTGCAAATCGTTTCATCATAGCCAAGTAAACTCCCAGTGGATTCTACACGGCCCGGAAGACAGGCAACAGCCCGCTCGATTGCTACCCCATTGCTGCCGGAATAACCGATGAGTCCAGTGAAAAGCCTCGCCTGAGAACGCATCCTGGCGCGTCTCTGCCGCATCCAAATCATGAAAGCTGTTACCGCGCCATCTCCGGCTTCCCCTCGGGCGGCGCACCGGCAACGAAATCTCAACATCCTCATCCCCAAGGAGGGATTATGGCGAGCAAGGCAAGTGCGGTTTGGACAGGTTCACTGAAGGAAGGCAAAGGCACGATCTCGACGGCGACGGGCGTACTGAGCGATGCAAAATACTCCTTCGCCACGCGATTTGAAGGCGCCGATTCGGGCACCACTCCCGAGGAGCTGATCGCGGCTGCCCACGCCAGTTGCTTCTCCATGGCTCTGGGCGCGCAGTTGGGCGGCGCGGGGCTGACGCCGGAAAAGATTGAAACCCACGCTGCCGTCACTCTGGGCAAGGTCGAAGGCGGTTTCGCCATCACCCGAATCGCGCTGACCACCACAGCCAAGGTACCCGGCGCGACGAAAGAGGTTTTCGACAAAGCCGCCGCCGATGCCAAGGCAGGCTGCCCCATCTCGAAGCTCTTCGCCAACAACACCGAGATCGTGCTCGACGCTAAGCTGGTGTAAGCGGAACCCATGACCTGCTTTATGGGCAGGCTTCCGAGCTTGGCTCGGGGACCCATTCCGGGTATACTGAAGATTCGGCAGGCTGTGGTGATAGCTGTCTTTATGCGTCCGGATGGCCGCCCGGCCTGAGCGCGGTTGCGATGGCGCTCGCAGGCTGCACGAAGCACGCTAGTTTGGAGCAAAGCATGGCACAGGTATGCGACATTTGCGGGAAAGGCCCGCAGTTCGGCAACAACATCTCTCACGCGCACAACATCACGCGCCGTCGCTGGAGCGTCAATCTACAGGCGGTGAAGGCGCTGGTCAACGGCGCGCCCAAGCGGATTCGGGTCTGCGCCAGTTGCATCAAGAACGGCAAGATCGCCAAGGCGTAAAACCAGCAAACAGCGCTCGGCTCAGTTTTATCCAGAATCGATGCGAACCCCGTCCCACACGGACGGGGTTTTGTTGTGCCTGAAATGCTCGTCTAAGCGGGATTCGGCTCCCGCTTACTGAGCTGAATTACGGCTTTTGCCGGGTGAAGGTCAGCGAGGCGGAGTTGATGCAATAGCGCAACCCGGCGGGCGCCGGGCCGTCGGGGAAGACGTGGCCCAGGTGGCCGCCGCAACGGGCGCAGGTTACCTCGACGCGCCGCATCCCCCAGCTCCGGTCGTCGTGTTCCTCGATTGCTTTGGACTCGGCGGGCAACAGGAAGCTGGGCCAGCCGCACTCCGAGTCGAACTTGGCTCCGCTCAAAAACAAGAGCATTCCGCATCCGGCGCAATGATAGTTGCCGGTTTCGCGATTCTCGGTCAGCGCGCCGGTGAAAGGTCGTTCGGTGGCTTTTTCGCGCAGGACCCGGTACTGCTCGGGCGTCAGCATCGCGCGCCACTCGTCCTCCGTGCGCACTACCTTTTCCGGCGTCTCGCCCATAGATTCTCCTGAATCTGCATTACCCCATTGGATGCTTGTGGCGGGACGAAAGCTCCGGGAACCGGCCTCAGACCTCCGCGATCAGTTCGATCTCCACCAGCACATCTTTGGGCAGGCGGGCGGCTTCCACCGTAGTGCGCGCAGGCAGCGGAGCGGCTGCTTGCCCGAAATAGGCGCTGTAGACCGCATTCATGGCAGCGAAGTCATTGATGTTTTTGAGGAAGACAGTAGCCTTGACCACCTGGGCAAGGCTCGATCCGCCTGCTTCGAGGATCGCCTTCAGGTTATCAAAGGTGCGAGTGGTTTGTTCCGTGATGCCGCCCGCCACTACCTGCTGAGTCGAGGGGTCTACACCGGCCTGACCGGCGGTGAAGAGGAGATTCCCTACGCGCACACCTTGAGAGTATGGTCCGATAGCTGCGGGAGCTTTGTCGGTTGCGATGATAGTTTTACTCATGCCTCGATTGTAATAGGCATGGTAAAACGCTTAGCGCCAAACAGCCAGCACAATGCCGCTGCTGATCAGCGCCACCAGCCAGTAGCCGGCGTTGATGGCGAAGAGCTTGCAGGGGCGCTTCTCATACAGGTACTGCGAGAAGAGCGGCACGGCGATGAAGCCCAGCCAGCAGATGCCGCCGATAAAGGCTCCCCGGCACCATGTCTCCGCGTCGCGCCAGATCACCATGTGGGCCAGAATAAACGAGAGAATAAGGCCGCCGACGAATGACGAGATCATGGCGACAACGGCGCCCTTGGGTTTTTCCCCAGGCGTGTGGCCGGTCAGCGCCATCCACGGTTTTGCAAAGAGCAGAGAGTACCAGAGCGCGCCAAGAACCCACTGAATCAAGGCAGCAACCAACACAGCCCATAAGTTGAATTGATGCAAATGCAGATGATGCATTGAGAAGCCTCCGCGATCGATCGATGTCCGGCTCCAACGGTCAGGGCATCCAGAGAAATAGGAAAATCGCTGGCCGTCCCGCAGGAGTCACGTTTTTGACTCTGCGGTAGCCATGAAGGCTGTGTCAAGAAGAATTGCGGAGCGGAGCAGTTGGCTGAAAGGTGCATCGTTTGCCGATCAACCCCTCGGCGCTGCAAACTGGAAGACACGATGCTTTCACCACTAGCCACAGGGATTACTGTTGGGTTGGGCACTGCGGCCGCGCTGGGACTTGCCGGCGGCGGTTGCGCGTATGCCGCTTTGTGGCCTGGTTCGCGGCTCTTCGGCCAGGCGCTCGTTGCGCCGCCACGCCCCGGAGAACTGGCGCTTACCTTCGACGACGGGCCCAACGCGGCCTGGACGCCGCGCCTGCTGGATATTCTTTCCAGCCACGATGTGAAGGCAACATTCTTTTTGTTGGGCAGCCACGCCCAGACTGAGCCGGTGCTGGTGCGGCGGATCGTCGAGGCCGGTCACCTGATCGGGAACCACTCCTGGAGCCATCTGAACCTGGCGCTCACCGCGCCCGCCCGCGTGCGGGAAGAACTGACCATGTCCAAACAGACGCTGGAGCAGATTACGGGTGCCCAGGTAAAGTACTTTCGCCCTCCCTTTGGCGCGCGACGGCCGTACGTGCTGCGCCTGGCAAGGTCTCTGGGGATGGTTCCGGTGCTGTGGAACGCGATGACCTCCGACTGGAGCGAGCCTTCAACGGAGAAGATCGTGGAGCGGTTGACGCGCGCCATTGACCGCCTGGAACGGCGGGGCCACGCCGCCAACATCGTGCTGCACGACGGCGGTCATCGGGAGATGGCCGCGATCCGGGGTCCATCTGTAGCCGCCGCCGGCCAACTGCTTGCGCACTACAAAGAGACTCATCGCTTTGTGACGCTGGACATGTGGGGTTAGGGCGGCTTTAAATCCACTTTCTCCACAGCAGCCAGACCTTTACCGTTTGTGTAAGGCCCGCATAAGCAAGCAGCGTCATCAGCAGGATCGGCCAGTAAAGCACCGGCAGGTGTACCAGGCCCAGCGATGAGGCCAGCGGCGAAAACGGCAGCCATGCGCTAAAGGCCATGATGGCCAGCGTGGTGAGGATCAGGGACCAGCTTGCGCGGCTCTGCAGGAATGGAATTTTGTTGGTGCGGATGATGTGGATGATAAGGGTCTGCGTCATCAACGACTCGACGAACCATCCGGTCTGAAAGAGCGGAGCGGTCGCGGGAGCCCAGCACTTGAACAGATAGATCATGACGAAGAAGGTCGTGTAATCGAAGATCGAGCTGATGGGGCCGATGCAGAGGATGAACCGCTTGATCTCTCCAATGTTCCAGGGCCGCGGCCGCGCCACCTGTTCTTCATCCACGTTATCTGTGGGAATAGGCACCTGCGAGAAGTCGTAGAGCATGTTGTTGGTCAATATCTGAATGGGAGCCATGGGAATGAAGGGCAGAAAGGCGCTCGCTCCCAGCACGCTGAACATGTTTCCAAAGTTGGAACTGGCGCCCATCCGGATGTACTTGAGAATGTTCGCGAAGACCTTGCGACCCTCAATGACGCCGCCTTCGAGCACCATGAGATCTTTTTCCAGCAAGATCAGGTCCGCCGATTCCTTGGCGATATCGACGGCAGTGTCCACCGAGATGCCGATGTCCGCGGCGTGCAACGCGGGAGCATCGTTGATTCCATCTCCCATGAATCCGACCACGTGGCCCTTGCCCCGGAGCAGGTGAACGATTCGCTGTTTGTCGGCCGGGGAAAGGCGCGCGAACAGCGTTGTCTTTTCCGCCGCATCCGCCAGCTCCGCGTCGCTCATCTTCTCCACGGCGTCGCCCAGCAGCATGGGATCGGGATCGAGCCCCACGTCGCCGCAGACCTTGCGGCTGATCAAGTCGTTGTCGCCGGTCAGAATCTTCACTGCCACGCCATGCTTGTGCAGTGCTTCGATTGCGCTGGCCGCCGTTTTCTTGGGCGGGTCGAGAAACGCTACATACCCTTTCAGAATCAGATCGCGCTCATCCTCCTTTGAGCACGACTTCTTTCCGTCGAGATCCTTTTTTGCCACGGCCAGAACCCGGAAACCGTCGTTGCTCAGGCTGGCATACTCGTCCTTCAACCCTTTCATCAGTTCAGGGTCCATGGGCGAGAGCTTCCCGTCCAGCTCGAACTGCGAGCACTGGTGGAAGATCTCTTCCGGAGCACCCTTGGTCAGCAGGATTGCGTGTCCATCCGGGTCTTCCACCAGCACCGACATCATGCGCCGCGTAAAGTCAAAGGGAAGCTCGTCGAGTTTTTTGAACTTTTCGACCAGCGCCTGCTGATGAAAATCCGAGCTGGCCAGGATCGCCGTATCCAGCAGGTTCCTGAGGCCGGTCTGAAAGTGGCTGATGAGATAACCGTCCAGCAGCACCTCGTCGCTCTCGCGCCCCGCCACGTTGCAGTGCCGCTGCAAGACGACGCGATCTTCGGTCAGCGTGCCGGTCTTGTCCGTGCACAATACGTCCATGCCGCCGAAGTTCTGGATGGCGTTGATCCGCTTGACGATCACCTTCTTGCGGCTCATCGAGATGGCGCCCTTGGAGAGGCACACGGAAACGATCATGGGCAGCATCTCGGGGGTCAGGCCCACGGCCACGGCCATGGCGAAGAAAAAGGCGCTCTTCCAATCGTGCTTGGTAAGGCCGTTGATGACAAAGACCAGCGGCACCATGATTGCCATGAGCTGGATCATGAGCCATGTGAAGCGGCTGAGGCCGAGGTCGAAGCTGGTCGGCGGCGCTGCCTCGGTGATCGAGCCGGCCATGCTGCCCAGGTAGGTGTTGACTCCCGTCACTACCACCACAGCGGTTGCAGTGCCGCTTTGGACGCTGGTTCCCATGAAGCAGATGTTCTTCAGCTCGGCCGGCGACTCCGAGGCCTGCGGGTCTGGATCGTGGAACTTCTCGACGGGAAGAGACTCCCCGGTCAGCGCGCCCTGGCTGACGAAGAGATCCTTCGCGGAGAGAACCCGCACGTCGCCGGGAATCATGTCGCCGGCCGAGAGTTTGACGATGTCTCCGGGCACAAGATCCTTGAGCGGCAGTTCCCGCGCGCTGCCATCCCGCATCACCGTGGCGGTCACGTGGATCATGGCTTTCAGCTTGGCCGCCGCCGTGTCCGCGCGGGCCTCCTGCACGAATCGAAGCGAGACGCTCAGCACCACCATGCACGCCATCACGATTCCGGCGCGCGCGTCACCCGTGGCAAAGGAGATCGACGAAAGAACCGCCAGCAGAATCACCAGTGGATTGCGGAGGATGATCAGGAGGCGGATAAACCAGCCGCGCCGGCGTTCCTGCGCAACCTCATTCGGGCCGCCCGTCCGCTCCCGCTCTTCCGCCTCCGCTTGCTTCAGGCCCTCTGGGACCGTGCGCAACGAGCCAAGCAGCGCGTCACCATCCTTCCCGGCTGCATCCAGGATGGCGGGGGAGACGCGGATGGTATGGTTCTTCGCCTTGGCGGCCATCGGAGACGCGTCCGTGTGCGGCGGAGTCACTGCGGGGCTATTGCCCGTCGGGCCGCCTTTTTCGGCTGCTGCATCTACCGCGCGATTCGTATCGGGTGCTGTCATCGTCTCTCTCGGCTGCGCTCGAACGAACCTCCGATCAAGCGAACACATGGATGGGTACGGGCATTTCGACAGAATCAGAGTAACAGCGCCCATCAAACGGGAGCGTCATCGGCGCCCTCGGAGCCAGGCAGAAAGAAAAGTTCACCACTATAAGCCAATTATTCTTAATGATTTATGGTAGGCGCGACTGGACTCGAACCAGCGGCCTCTTCCGTGTCTCGCTATCGAATTGAATGAATACGTGGGATTCGCTTATCAATGTGCAAAATTATAGGAGAGTTCGATTCCAGTTCCATTTGGCGTTCGCACGGGGGCCAGGGAGAAGTCATCGAAGGAGCTTTCTTTGGAGCGACGCCGAAAGACATATCCGCCGATGGAATATCCGAGCACCCCACCGACGAAGACATCGGAAGGGAAGTGCTTGCGTGCAACCACGCGTGCAGCGGAAACGCTGGTGGCAAGCGAGTAAACCACTAATTTGGTTCCCCAGCCGGGGTATTCCGATGCAACTACGTGCGCAAAAGACCATGCCAGAATGGAGTGATCGGAAGGCATGGACTGTCCATCTGGCCATGTTTTTATACCATGGGGCCAGATGTTTCCTTTGCCGTTGCCCTGCGTAGGCGTCTGCCGATCGATCGCGTATCCAAGCGCGGTATTCAGAATGAAGGAATCAACCATCGCCTCTTCGGCAAGGATCGTGGTCTCCTGGAGATGATGATTATATTGGGCGCTGCCGACGAAAAATCCCAATGCGAGTGCGGCTGGAGGGGCGTAGAGGCCGGCATAATTCGAATACTTGTTGGCATTTTTCTCCCGGTTCGGGTTCACGCCGACTTTCTGCATCGCATCCGTGTCTGTGGCCAGAGCAAGTGTGGTGCCCAGGCCGAAGGCCGCCATCATGGGCACATCGGGCTCGCGCAAACGCAGGGGGGCTGTGACGATTCCCCATTCGTCTTGTGCAACGTGCAGGACACACGTCGGGATTGCCTTGATGCCGCATTCCTTGACATCGCTGGCAGTGGACGCGCCGGCAGGAGCCTGTCCGAGCGCGACAAGCGAGACACAAAGGGAAAGCAGCGGAAAAATCGGAAGGAAGCGCGGGCGCATAATTGAAATGCTAAATAGGGGTATTTACTTGACGCCACCAACCCCAAGATGTAGTGTTTTGGGCCATGGACGAGGATTATCCGAAGACGCTACTTGAGCTGGAGCGACGCTTTTGCACCGAAGAAGCCTGTGTTG
>Ga0182027_10004210_pt1 | contig 22422 bp, 21 predicted proteins | sample 712E1DmetaG_FD_121300 | JGI IMG/M metagenome (GOLD analysis project Ga0182027, IMG submission 121300) | Permafrost microbial communities from Stordalen Mire, Sweden - 712E1D metaG (Illumina Assembly) | ecosystem: Environmental > Terrestrial > Soil > Wetlands > Permafrost | place: Sweden... | reverse complement strand
CCGCCGACCCGTGCAGTCGGGGCATCGTCCCGCAACCACAAAGGTGCCAAAGGGGGACCCCGAACCGGCTTCGGTGGCCGGTAGCCTTTCGCGAGAGTGGGAGGATGGGGCCCGATGCAACGGGAAGGCCAGCTCGATCTGACAGTTGTCGTCCCGTACTACAACCCGGGCCCGAATCTGGCCGGTCACGTCGCGCGGGTGATCGAGCTGCTGCGCGCTCGCGGGGTCAGTTTCGAGGTCATCGCGGTCTCGGACGGCTCAACTGACGGCAGTGACGCCGGCCTCGAGCAGCTCGGCCCAGAAGTTCAGGTCGTCTGCCTGCCGGTCAACCAGGGCAAGGGCCGTGCGCTGCGGGTGGGCTTCGGGCTTGGCCGCGGCAGATACATCGGGTTCATCGACGCCGACGGGGACATCCCGGCCCCGGTGCTGGGTGAGTTCGTCGACTGCATCGAGAGCCAGCGGCCGGACTTCGTGATCGGGAGCAAGCGCCATCCCGAGTCGGTGGTCGTCTACCCGAAGCTGCGCCGTTTCTACTCCTGGGGATACCAGGGCCTCACTCGCTTGTTGTTCGGCTTGCACATCACCGACACCCAGAGCGGCATCAAGCTGGCCAGGCGTGAGATCTTCACCGAACTGCTCCCGATCCTCGAGGAGGACGGCTTCACCTTCGACCTCGAGCTTCTCGCCGTCGCCCGGCGCTTCGGCTACAAACGCGTCGTCGAGCTGCCCGTCGAGATCGGGGAACGATTCTCGAGCACGGTCTCGCCGAGGGCCGCCTGGGGCATGCTCGTCGACACCGTTCGGCTCACGTGGCGGCTCCGGATCGCGCACTCCTACGACCGGGCTTTCGCCGCCCGGCGGCGTGCCGGCCAGCCCCCTCGGTCCCCCGAAGCACCTGCCGCCGGCGTGCCGCCCCGGGCTACGCCCCGGTCCTAGGTTCCCAGCTCTTCCACCACATAGTCGACGCACGCCGTCAGGGCCTCGACGTCCGCGGGCTCGATCGCAGGAAACAGTGCGATGCGCAGCTGGTTCCTCCCCAACTTGCGGTAGGGCTCGGTGTCGATCACGCCGTTGGAGCGCAGGATGGCGGCCACTTCGAGCACGTTGACGGGCCCGTCGAGGTCGATGGTCGCGGTGACGTGGCTCCGTTCGGCCGGATCGGTCACGAAGGGCCGTGCGTAGCTTGAGCGCTCGGCCCAGCCGTAGACGATCTCGGCGGAGCGTTCTGCACGCGCGACAGCCCACTCGAGGCCACCGTTGTCCAGGAACCAGTCCACCTGCTCGGCGAGAAGGAGCAGAGTGGCCAGCGCCGGGGTGTTGTAGGTCTGTTGAAGGCGCGAGTTCGTAATTGCGATCTTGAGGTCCAAGAAAGCCGGCACGAACCGTCCCGCTGCCGAGAGCCGCTCCACGCGTTCGATCGCAGCCGGGGACAACAGCGCGAGCCAGAGCCCGCCTTCGGACCCGAAACACTTCTGGGGAGCGAAGTAGTACGCGTCGAACTCGCCCGCGTCGACCCGGAGCCCGCCTGCAGCCGAAGTCGCGTCAACAAGGACGAGGCCGTCCGCCACGGCCCCGTCGGCCCCGCGAGGTCGCTGCACCGCTGCCTGCACGCCGGTCGAGGTCTCGTTCTGGGTGAGGCAGTACGCGTCCACAGCCGGGTTGGCGATCGGCTGCGGACAAGTGCCGGGCTCGGAGACGAGGACCTCGGGGTCCTCGAGGAACGGCGCCGCGCGGGTGCACTCGGCGAACTTGGAGGAGAACTCGCCAAAGGACAGGTGCTGGCTCCTGCGCTCGACGAGACAGAACGTGGCAGCATCCCAGAAGGCAGTTGTCCCGCCGTTTCCGAGCGCCACCTCGTAGCCCTCCGGCAAATCGAAGAGCTCTGTCAGGCCGGAGCGGACCCGCTCCACGACGCCGCGAACACGCGCTTGGCGATGGCTCGTCCCGAGGTAGGTCGGTGCTTCGGCCTCGAGCACGCGCACCGATTCGGTTCGGACCTTCGACGGCCCGGACCCGAAACGGCCGTCGATGGGCAGCAAGTGCTTGGGTATCACGAGTCCGGCCAAGGTGAACCTCCTGGAAAGTCGGTGGGTCGGTCGACCCGGGGGCATTGCACCGATTGCCACGACGCCTGGTGTGGAACCTGGGAAATCGCAGCGGGGGAACTTGTGCCAGCATAGGCAGATGGCGAAATCACCACCACTTGACGGATCGTCGGCGCCGCGCCGCATCTCGCGGCGCGTAGGCGGCGTGGCGCCGTCTGCCACTTTGGCCATAGATGCGAAGGCCAAACAGCTGAAGGCCGAGGGCATCGACGTCGTTGGCTTCGGGGCTGGCGAGCCGGACTTCCCGACGCCGGCGGCCATCGTCGAGGCCGCCGCCGCCGCGTGCAGCGAGCCTCGCAACCATCGCTACACCCCGACGGGAGGCCTGCCCGAGCTGAAAGAGGCGATCGTGTCCAAGACGGTGCGCGACTCCGGCTACGAGATCACGCCCCAGCAGGTGCTCGTCACCAACGGTGGCAAGCATGCGGTGTACAACGCCTTCGCGACCCTGCTCGACCCCGGTGACGAGGTGCTGGTGCCGGCCCCGTACTGGACGACCTACCCCGAGGCGATTCGCCTCGCCGGTGGTGTCGTTGTCGAGGTCCCGACCGGCTCGGCGAGCGGTTTCAAGGTCAGCGTCGATCAGCTCGAGGATGCTGCCACGGACCGGACGAAGCTGCTTGTCTTCGTCTCGCCCTCCAACCCCACCGGTGCGGTCTACGACCGGGACGCGATCGCCGAGATCGGCCGTCTCGCTGTCGAGCGCGGCTGGTGGGTGCTCACCGACGAGATATACGAGCACCTCGTCTACGGGGGCCATGTCCAGCATTCGATGCCGGTCGTGGTGCCAGAGCTCGCCGACCACTGCGTCGTCGCCAATGGCGTGGCCAAGACGTACGCGATGACCGGCTGGCGTGTCGGATGGCTGATCGGTCCGGCCGACGTCGTGGAAGCTGCCACGAACCTCCAGTCGCACGCGACCTCCAACGTCAACAACGTCGCACAGCGTGCCGCTATCGCAGCTCTGACGGGGGACCTTGCCGCGGTCGGCGAGATGAGGGCCGCCTTCGACAGGCGCCGCCGGACCATTTTCCAGATGCTGTCGGAGATCGAAGGTGTTTCGTGCGTGGAGCCGGAGGGCGCCTTCTATGCGTTCCCGTCTTTCGAGGGCATCCTCGGGCGTGAGCTCCGGGGGGCGAGACCCGAGACCACCCTCGAGCTGGCCGAGCTCGTGCTGGAGGAGTCTCGCGTCGCCTTCGTTCCCGGCGAGGCCTTCGGTTCGCCAGGCTACGGTCGTTTCTCTTACGCTCTGTCGGACGCGGACCTCGTCCGCGGTATCGAGCGTCTTGCTGAACTCCTATCGAAAGTGAGTGAGTAGACAATGTCCAGGGTCCTTGTCACCGAGAAGCTTTCGCCTCGCGGTCTCGAGCTGATGGCAGAGGCAGGTCACCAAGTCGACGTGCAGCTGTCGCTCACGCCGGCCGAGCTCGTCGACGCCGTGGCCGGAGCGGCGGCTCTTGTCATCCGTTCGGCGACCCGCGTCACAGCGGAGGTGCTCGATGCCGGACGCGACCTGGTCGCGGTCGGGCGCGCAGGCGTAGGGCTCGACAACGTGGACATCGAGGCGGCCACGCGTCGCGGCGTGATGGTCGTCAACGCCCCGGAGTCGAACATCGTGTCGGCCGCAGAGCACGCGGTCGCGCTGATGCTCGCTCAGGCCCGCAACATCCCGCAATCCCACGCTGCCCTCATCAAAGGGCGGTGGGAGCGGGCCAAGTGGGAGGGCGTCGAGCTGTACGGCAAGACGCTCGGGATCGTCGGGCTCGGCCACGTGGGCTCCCTGGTGGCTCAGCGCGCCGCCGCCTTCGGGATGCGGCTCATCGCATATGACCCGTACGTGACCCCTGATCGGTCGCACAAGATGGGGGTCGAGCTTCTCGGCCTCGAGGAGCTCTTCTCCAGTGCCGATTTCGTGAGCATCCACCTGCCGAAGTCGCCTGAGACCATCGGGCTTGTCGGCAAGGAGCTGCTCGCAAAGGCGAAGCCCGGCATCCGCATCGTGAATGCCGCCCGCGGCGGCATCGTCGACGAGGAGGCGCTTGCCGACGCCATCGCTTCGGGGCAAGTCGCCGGTGCCGCGCTCGACGTGTTCTCCACCGAACCGTGCACGTCCTCGCCCCTGTTCGAGCTCGAGCGGGTTGTCGTCACGCCACACCTCGGTGCCAGCACGGCCGAAGCGCAGGACAAGGCGGGCGAGCAGATCGCGGCGCAGATCGTTCTCGCGTTGGCGGGCGACCTGGTGCCCTTCGCCGTCAATGTCGCCGCCACCGGAGCCTCCGAGGCCGTGCGGGAGTTCGTCGGGGTCGCGGAGCGACTGGGCCGCCTGCTGGCGGCACTGTGCGAAGGAGTGCCAGGCCACCTCGAGGTCGAGTACCAGGGGGACCTCGCAAGCGAGGACACACGGATTCTCACGCTCTGCGCGCTGAAGGGCATATTCGCGGCCGCGATCGAGGAGCCCGTCTCGTACGTGAACGTCCCGCACTTCGCCAAGGACCGGGGTTTGGAGGTGCGCGAGTCCTCGACGACCGTCGCCGGCGACTACCTGAGCCAGGTGACGCTTCGCGGTGGCGGCCATGCAGCCTCGGGGACCTTGGGGTGGACCGGCACGGAGCGGATCGTCATGGTCGACGATCACGCCGTCGAGCTCCCGTTCGCGGCGAATCTGCTGATCGTGCGCAACGACGATCGCCCGGGGATGATCGGAATCGTCGGCTCGGCTCTTGGCGATGCCGGGGTCAGCATCACGAACATGGCCGTCGGTCAGACATCCGGCGGCGGCACGGCGCTGATGCTGCTCTCGACGGATCGTCCGGTCCTCCCCGAGGTGCTCAACCGCGTGAGGGCTGCAGCCGGCATCCTCGGTCTCCACTACGTTGCCGGCACCTAGCGGCGGTGGCCGACCTCAGCGCTGAGCATTTCCGCCAGTTGATGGCGTATGTGCCGACGAGCGTCGTGGTCGTCGCCGGGGTTGTCGAGGGACGCCAGAAAGGGCTTTCGGTGGGCACGTTCGTCCCGGTCTCGCTCAACCCCCGCTCGTAGGCTTCTTCGTCGCGACGACCTCGAAGAGCTGGCCGCCCATCAACAGCTCGGGGTCGTTCTGCGTAAGCGTGCTCGGACACGACCAGGCTGAGCTCTCGTCGCTGTTCGCGGTCAGCGAGGCTGACAAGTTCGACGGCGTCCAGTGGCGTCCCGCGCCGTCGGGGAACCCGGTGCTGGTGGGAGCTGTGGCATTTGTCGACTGCGACATCGAACGGGTCGTCGAGACCGGTGACCATGTGTTCGTCCTCGGCAGGGTGCTCGATATGGGCGTGGAGACCGGCCAAACCCCCCTGCTCCACCATCGCAGCAGCTACCGCGGCGTCTCCGGGGCCACCGACGCTGCCGCGGGTAGCGAGTAGGAAGAGCGAGCGGCGAGCACGACAGGCTTGACGGATCCGGAGCTGTCCACCACAATCACTGGTGACATGACGAACGAGCGGTTCATCCAGGTCCTCCTCCTTACCTGACGGCGAGCGCCCCTCCGCGCTCGCCAACGCCTCCTGCGCCTTCGGCCAGGAGGTTTTTTGTTGGCCGGGCCCGGTTGCAGGACAGTGACGCGAGACGGTAGGAGAAGGTCGTGGGTGCGCCTCGACAATGGAGCGAGCGATGAGCGACAAGGTGGTCATCTTCGACACGACACTGCGGGACGGCGAGCAGTCACCGGGGATCTCCCTCGACCCCGGCGAGAAGCTCGAGATCGCCGAGCAACTATCGCGCCTCGGCGTCGACTACATCGAGGCCGGCTTCCCGGTCTCGAGCCAGGGCGACTTCGAAGCGGTCCAGGCAATCTCCCGCACGGTCCAAGGTCCGGTGATCGCCGGGCTTTCGCGGACCCAGCTCGCCGACGTGGACCGCTGTTACGAGGCGCTGCGTGACGCGGAGCGCAGCCGCATCCACATCTTCATCTCGACGAGCCCAAGCCACATGGAGCACATGTTGAAGATGAATGAGGATCAGGTGCTCGAGGCGGTGCGCATGGGGGTCGCCAGGGGTCGTGAGCACATCGCGGATATCGAGTTCTCACCCCAGGACGCAACCCGCACACCGCTCGAGTTCATGCTCGAGGTGCTGGCCGCGGCGGTCGAGTCCGGCGCCACCACCTTGAACATCCCCGACACCGTCGGCTACGGCATCCCCTGGGACTACGGCGATCTCATAGCGCACGTACGTGATCAGGTGGCCGGTGACTACGTGATCTCGACCCACTGCCACAACGACCTCGGTCTTGCCGTGGCGAACAGCCTGTCGGGGGTGCGCGCAGGCGCCCGCCAGGTCGAGGTCTGCGTGAACGGCCTGGGCGAGCGCGCCGGCAACGCCGCGCTCGAGGAAGTGGTCATGGCGCTCAGGATCCGCGGAGATCAGTTTCCTGGGTTGGAGACGAACGTGAGAACCAAGGAGCTGGCACGCACCAGCCGGATGGTGGCACGCCTGACGGGATACCAAGTGCAATGGAACAAGGCGGTCGTGGGCAAGAACGCCTTTGCCCACGAGTCGGGCATCCACCAGCACGGTGTGCTCAACGAGCGCTCGACCTACGAGATAATCGACGCAGCCTCGGTGGGCCAGGAGGGCGGCCAGATCATCCTCGGCAAGCACACGGGCCGCCACGCCTTCGCGGACACACTCCACAAGCTCGGCATCGCGGTCCAAGGTGACGCCTTGAACTCTGCGTTCGCCCGTTTCAAGGAGCTGGCGGACCGCAAGGTGCAACTGACCGACGCCGACTTGGAGGCGATCGTCGCCGAGGAGCTGGGCACCGCGCTCGAGGAGGGCTTCGTCCTCGACGTGCTCGACGTCCAGGGTGGCACGACCGGGATGCCGCGAGCGAGAGTCGTGGTCAGCCGCGACGGTCACAAGTCCGAGGCGACCGCCGAAGGCGACGGGATGATCGACGCGACCTGCAAGGCGATCAAGCAGGCGACCGGGATCGAGGCCAAGCTCACCGACTTCAACGTCTCGTCGGTCACCGGCGGTATCGACGCACTGGGGGACGTCGTCATCCAGCTCGACTCGGACGGTGTGCGCGCATCGGGTCGTGGGCTGTCGACCGACGTCGTCGAAGCGGCTGCTCGGGCCTATGTCGCGGCCACCAACCGCGTGGTTCGCGCCAAGGCGAGGACCGCCGGAGGCCCGGACGCCGTCCGCCTGGGCGAGGTGATGCCCTGAGGCGTTGCTTGCCGTGACGCTTCAGGTGACCACGCTCGGCAGCCACGCGGGCCGCCGCGCCTCGTAGGCGTCGATGTCTGACATGTGCTGGGCCGTGACGCCAATGTCGTCGAGGCCCCTCAGCAGCCGGTCGCGAGCATCGTCGTCCAACCGGAACGGCACCGAGATCCCCAGAGCAGGCGCCTCGACCAGCCTGCGCTCGACATCCACCACGATCTCGAGCGACGGATCCGCGCTGACCGCCTCCAGGATCGCCCGGCCGTCCTGGTCGGACACCTCGGCGGGCACGAGCCCGGAACGGGTGGAGTTGTTGCGGAAGATGTCGCCGAAACGAGGGCTGACGACTGCACGCAAGCCGAAGTCGACCAGGGCCCACACGGCGTGCTCGCGCGACGAGCCCGTTCCGAAGTTCGGGCCAGCGACGAGGATCGTCGCCCCGGCATGGTCAGGGTCGTTGAGGACGAAGCCCGGGTCGTCGCGCCACTCCGCGAACAGCCCTGCACCAAAGCCGGTCCGCTCGATGCGCTTGAGCCACTGGCTCGGGATGATCTGGTCGGTGTCGACGTCCGAACGGTCCAGGGGAACCGCCCGCCCCGTCACGATCCGCACGGGTTCCATCCTCAGGACCCGAGGTCAGCCGGGGTTGCGAACCGGCCTGCCACCGATGTTGCCGCGGCCACCGCCGGGGACACGAGATGGGTGCGGCCGCCGCGTCCCTGGCGGCCCTCGAAATTGCGGTTCGAGGTGGAGGCGCAGCGCTCGCCAGGCGAGAGCTGGTCCGGATTCATGCCAAGGCACATGGAACAGCCGCTCTGCCTCCACTCGAATCCCGCTTCGATGAAGACCCGGTCCAACCCCTCCGCTTCGGCCTGGTGCTTGACCCGGCGCGAACCCGGCACGACGAGCGCACGCAGGCCCGGCCAGATCCGGCGCCCTTCGAGCACTTCGGCCGCGGTCTGCAGGTCCTCGATCCTGGAGTTCGTGCAGGAGCCGATGAACACCGTGTCGACCTTGATCGCCCTGATCGGGGTGCCGGCTTCGAGACCCATGTAGGCGAGCGCACGGGCGGCGGCCTCCCGCTCGGCCGGCGTTGCCATGTCGTCCGGGCTCGGTACCTCACCGTCGATGACCACGACCTGGGCGGGGTTCGTGCCCCAAGACACATGCGGCCGCATGGAGGCCGCATCGAGGACCACGTCGGCGTCAAAGCCGGCGCCGTCGTCGGTTGCCAGCCCGCGCCAGTCCTCGACGGCCCGGTCCCAGTCCCGGCCTCTTGGCGCGTGGCGCCGCCCCTCGAGGTATTCGAAGGTCACCTCGTCCGGAGCGATCATTCCCGCCCGGGCACCGGCTTCGATGGACATGTTGCAGACCGTCATGCGGCCCTCCATCGACAGCGAGCGGATCGCCGAACCTCGGTACTCGACCACGTGGCCGACCCCGCCGGTCGTGCCGAGCCGGCCGACAATCGCGAGCACCATGTCCTTCGCGCTCACACCGAGCGGGAGGTCGCCCTCGACGGTGACGGCCATGGTGCGGGGCCGGCGTTGGGGGAGGGTCTGGGTGGCGAGAACGTGCTCAACTTCCGAGGTCCCGATGCCGAACGCCAGCGCCCCAAAGGCACCATGGGTCGATGTGTGGCTGTCTCCGCAGACGATCGTCATGCCGGGTTGGGTGAGACCTTGCTCGGGCCCGATCACGTGCACTATCCCTTGGTTCTCGTTTCCCATGGGGTAACACGTCACGCCGAACTCAGAGCAATTCGCGTCGAGCGCCTCGAGCTGTCTCAGCGAGACCGGGTCCTCCACGCGGCCGCCCGCAGTCGTGGTGGGCACGTTGTGGTCGGCGGTTGCGATCGTGAGATCCGGACGCCTTACGCGCCGGCCTGCCAGTCGCAGCCCTTCGAAGGCCTGCGGCGATGTCACCTCGTGGACGAGGTGCAGGTCGATGTAGAGCAGATCGGGCTCAGCGGCGCCGTCGCCGGGGTGAACGACGTGGCGGTCCCAGACCTTGTCGGCGAGCGTCCCGGGCATCGATCCGCTCTCAGTGGCCCACGGAGACGATCTGGACGGTAAAGAAGCGGTCGTTCGGAGCGTTGTACTCGACCGTCTCGCCGACGTTGTGCCCGACGAGCGCCTGGCCGAGCGGTGAAGCGGGCGAAATGACCGACACGCCTTCGCCCTTCTCCTCGATCGAGCCGACAAAGAACCGCTCGGTCTCCTCGTCGCCCTCGTAGCGGAGCTCCACCACCACGCCAGCGGTCACGACGCCGGCTTCGTGCGTCGAGCTGTCGACGATCACGGCATCGCCCAGCATCCGCTGGAGCTGGCGCACGCGGGACTCCATCTTGCCCTGGGCGTCCTTGGCGGCGTGATAGTCGCCGTTCTCGGAGAGATCCCCGAGTGCCCGGGCGGCTTCGATCTGGCGCGCGATCTCCACGCGTCCGCGTGTCGTGAGGTCCTCGAGCTCGGCGACGAGCCGAGCGTGGGTTTCGGGCGTGAGAGGAGTTTCGGTCACCGACGCGAGGCTACCGGCTCGGAGATGGCATCTTGACGAGCTGTAGTTGGCTGGACTTTCCGAACTTCGCCGAGGAATTGCCGAGTACCCTCGGGCATGCGCGGACCATTCGATTCGCGGGTGAGCCGGGTCGCGTTGGCCGGCGTGACCATTGCGGCTATCTCGGTCGTGGGCAACGGTGCGCAGGCCGCCGCCGCTGGGTTCGCCACGGCCGTGCCGCTCACCAGGGCAGTGCCGCTCACCAGGGCCGTGCCGCTCACCAGGGCCGTGCCGCTCACCAGGGCCGTGCCGCGTTCTGGGATCCTGCCGCCCGAGAACCCGCCTGAGAACCTTCCTCCGGTCCCGAACTTCTACGCTTCTTGCGCGCCCGGAGCTCTGGACGACACGACGGCTTGCAACTCGAAGGCGCTGGAGGCCATAGACCGGGCGCGTGGGAGCGAGCCGATCGGCCCGCTGCGGTTCAGCCTGGCGAAGTTTCTCAAGCTGAGTGTGGCGGACCAGCTTTTCGCGATCGCCGATCTGGAACGGGTTTCCCGCGGGGAGCCGCCGATGACGGCACTCACGGTCCAGCTGGACAAGGTGGCTCAGGCTGGAGCCAGCCTGGACAAGGACCCGCAGGTCTCCGCGGTGAGGTTGTCAGGTGGGGCGAATGTGCGTGCCTGGGGATCCAACTGGGCCGGAGGCACCGAGAGCGCGCTCGGATCCGACGACGGCTGGATGTACGACGACGGCTATGGAAGCTCCAACGGAGGCTGCAGTTCCCCGAGCGCTGAGCAATGCTGGGGACACCGGGACAACATCCTTGGGCTGTGGACGAGCGATCTCGCCGGCTGCCCCTCGGCCGAGTCGCAACTCGTCATGGGCGCGGCGTACGCAAAGTCGTCGAAGTGGGCTACGTCGTTCGCTGAGACCTTCGTCGCTGCCTGTGGGCCCAAGCCGACCGGCGAGGTCTTTACCTGGGCCGAGGCGCAGGCCGCGATCGTGATCAGACGACCGAGGCAGGTCGGCATCGCCTCGAGTGCCGATGGCAAGGGCTACTTCATCGTCAGCTCCACCGGCAAGGTCTTTGTCACCGGCGACGCCCACAGCCACGGAGGCATTGCCGCCAGGTCTCTGCGGGCACCGATCGTGGCCATCGCGGTCGACGGCGCGAAAGGTGGCTACTGGCTCGTCGGCTCGAACGGCGAGGTCTATCCGTTCGGGTCCGCCCCGTTCTACGGGGACCTGCGCGCCGACCACCTTGTCCACCCAGTTGTCTGCATCGCAGCCGACAAGAGATCGGGCGGCTACTGGCTGGTCACTTCGAACGGCGCCGTGTTCAGCTTTCGTGCGCCCAACTACGGCAGTGCGAGCACCAGGAAGCTGCCGGGCCCGATCGTCGCGATCATCGCCGATCCAGTCGCGGCCGGGTACTGGCTGGTCGGAGGTGACGGCAGCGTCTATCGGTTCGGCCGCGTCAAGAGCTGGGGCAGCGAGGCAGGAAAGCACCTTCCCGGCGCGATCGTCGCCGCGGCGGCGACCAACAACGGCCTCGGCTACTGGCTGGCCGGGCGTAACGGCTCGGTGTACAACTTCGGCGACGCGCCCAATGAGGGCGGCGACGCAGGCAAGCACTTGCCTGCGCCTGTGACCGCCATGGCGGCGACGCCTGCTTCGGCCGGGTACTGGCTGCTCGGCGCTACAGGCGGTGTCTACCGGTTCAACGCGCCGTAGTGCGGCCAGCCTGACTGCCCGGACCAGAGCCGTGACCGCAGGCGACCGATCCTTCGCCCTGACCGCACGGCAGGTGCCCCGGCTAGTGTGTCCGGCAAGTGGAACCCAGGTTTGGTGCGCACAAAGTTGCAGTGATCGGGGGCGACGGGATCGGCCCTGAGGTGATCGCGGAGGCGCTCAAGGTCGTCGCCGCCGCGGGGGTTGCGATCGAGACCGTCGACTACGACCTGGGCGCCGGCCGCTATGCGCGCACTGGCGAGGTGCTGCCCGAGTCGGTCCTCGGCGAGCTTCGAGGCACCGAAGCCATCCTGCTCGGCGCCGTCGGTCCGCCGATCGGCTCGACCGCGGTGCCACCGGGAGTGATAGAGCGCGGGTTGCTGCTGAGACTGCGTTTCGAACTGGACCTGTACATCAACCTCCGCCCTTTCAACGGAGTCCCGGGCTCTATCGCCCCTGACGCCGACTTCGTCGTCGTGCGCGAGAACACGGAGGGCCCCTATGCGGGCGAAGGCGGCGCGCTCCGGCGCGGCACGCCGTTCGAAGTTGCCACGCAGGGCTCTGTCAACACCCGCCACGGCGTGGAGCGCTGCATTCGGTACGCCTTCGAGCTCGCCGAGCGCCGCGCGCGGGGCCATGTGACGCTCGTGCACAAGACCAACGTGCTCACCTATGCGGGCGACCTCTGGCAGCGGGCGTTCGACTCGGTGGCGCTCGAGCACCCCGGAGTCGCCACCGCGTACAATCATGTAGACGCCGCCTGCATCTTCGTTGTCGAGAACTCCGCGCGCTATGACGTCGTGGTGACCGACAACCTGTTCGGCGACATCCTCGCCGATCTCGCCGGCGCCGTCACCGGGGGCATCGGGCTGGCGGCGTCGGCCAACCTCAACCCTGCGCGCACCGGGCCGTCCCTCTTCGAGCCGGTTCACGGCTCCGCGCACGACATCGCCGGCACCGGGCGGGCAAATCCACTCGCGGCAATCCGCTCCGCGGCGATGATGTTGGAGCACCTCGGCCAGGCGGACGCAGCCGGTCGAGTCACCAGGGCAGTATTGGAGTTGCAAACTGAGATGGCCGGTTCCTCCGAGCCTTGGAGCACAGCCGGAATTGGCGATGCGATCGCAAGGAGGTTGTGACGATGCCTATCACCCCGACAACGAAGATCTGGATGGACGGCGAGCTCGTGGACTGGGACAAGGCCACGGTGCACGTCCTGACGCACAGCCTGCACTACGGAATGGGACTCTTCGAGGGCATTCGCGCCTATGCGACGGCCGATGGGCCGGCGATCTTCCGCCTGCGTGAGCACACCAAGCGATTGTTCAGGGGGGCTCGCATCCTGCAGATGGACCTGCCCTACTCCGAGGACGAGGTTTTCGACGCGATCAAGCTCACCGTGCGGGTCAACGGGCTCGACAGCTGTTACGTCCGTCCGCTCGCCTACCTCGGCTACGGCGAGATGGGCTTGAACCCCACCTTGTGCAAGGTGCAAGTCGCGATAGCGGTGTGGCCCTGGGGCGCGTACCTCGGCGACGAGGCCATCGCCAACGGCATCCGCCTCAAGGTCAGCTCATGGGCACGCAATGACCCACGCGCCATACCGACGGCCGCCAAGGGCACAGGGATGTACATCAATTCCTCGCTCGCAAAGGTGGAGGCGATGCGCGCCGGCTACGACGAGGCGCTCATGTGCACCACGAGCGGGCTGATCTCGGAGGGCACGGGCGAAAACATCTTCGTCGTGCGTGACGGCCGCCTCTTCACCCCGCCCTCGTCGTCGGTCGGGGCGCTTGAAGGTGTCACCGCGAACACCGTCACCACCATCGCCCGCGATCACGGCTACAGCGTGACTGAGCGCGAGATGCGGCGGACGGATCTCTACATGGCCGACGAGGCGTTCCTCACTGGAACAGCCGCAGAGATTGTCCCGATCGGCTCGGTCGACGACCGCCCGGTGGGCACAGGTGAACCCGGACCGATCACGCGTGAGATCCAGGAGACGTACTTCGCGACCGTCCGGGGCACGGTGGACCAGTACAAGGACTGGCTCGACTATGTCACCTGAGCGTGGCCTCCCGGTCGCGGTCGACATGTACGACACGACGCTCCGGGACGGCTCGCAACAAGAGGGCATCTCGCTCACCGTCGACGACAAGCTGCGCGTGGCCGAGCAACTCGACCATCTGGGTGTCTCCTACATAGAGGGCGGCTGGCCAGGTGCGAACCCGAAGGATGAGGAATTCTTCGCCAGGGCCGCGAAGGAATTGCGACTGCACGACGCGATGCTCGTCGCCTTCGGCTCGACGCGCCGTGCCGGTGCACAAGCCAGCAGCGACGAGACGCTGCGCCACCTCGTCGAGGCCGGAACCGAGGCGGTCTGTATCGTCGCGAAGGCCTCCGACCTGCACGTTACCGAGGCGTTGCGAACGACGCTCGACGAGGCGGTCGCCATGGCGGCTGACTAGGTGGCGTACCTGCGCCAAGCCGGCCTCCGCGTCTTTTTCGACGCCGAGCACTTCTTCGACGGTTACCGCCGGGACGCAAGGTTCGCGCTCAGCGTCCTTGCGGCGGCCGAAGAGGCCGGAGCCGAGGTGCTCGTGCTCTGCGACACGAACGGCGGCACGCTCCCTGACGAGGTCGAGAGGGTCGTGGCCGACGTGAGGGCGCGCTCGTCGGCGACGATCGGTGGCCACTTCCACAACGACGGCGGTTGCTCGGTGGCCAACTCCATTGCAGCAGTGCGCCAAGGCGCGACCCACGTGCAGGGCTGTATCAACGGCTACGGCGAACGTACGGGAAACGCCGATCTTTCGGCGGTTATCGCGAATCTCAGCCTCAAGATGGGTGTGAGGACGATCCCGGCCGACCGGCTGGAGCGTCTCACGTCGGTCGCCCATCACATCGCGGAGCTCGTCAACTTGACGCTCGACCCTCAACGGCCGTATGTCGGGTCCGCAGCGTTCGCGCACAAGGCCGGTTTGCATACGAGCGCCCTCATCCGTAGGTCGGACGCGTACGAGCACGTGACGCCCGATGTCGTCGGCAACGTGACTCGCGTCGTGGTGAGCGAGCTGGCGGGGCGCTCGACGCTTCAGATGAAGGCCGCCGAGCTCGGCCTCGAGCTCGACTCACCCGCGCTCGGTCGTGTCCTCAACGCCTTGAAGCACCTCGAGCACAACGGCTATCACTTCGAGGCGGCCGATGGGTCGCTCGAGCTCTTGATGCGCGCCGCGGCCGGCGCGCCGGGTGGGCGGCTCGGCGATCTGTTCAGGATCGAGTCGTTTCGTGTCATCACCGACTGGCGTTCCCGGGAGCCGGCCGCTGCTGACGGGCTGGTCAGCGACGACGGTCCCGTTCTGGTCCATCCCTGGTCCTCGCCGGGCGAGCTCACCACCGAAGCGACGGTCAAGGCCCACATAGGCGACGAGCGGGTCGTGGCGACAGCAGAAGGAAACGGGCCCGTGAATGCGCTCGACGCCGCGCTCCGCCTCGCCATCGAGCCGCATTTCCGACAGCTGCACAACGTGCATCTGACCGATTACCGCGTACGCGTCCTCGATACGGCCAAGGGGACCGGGGCGGTCACGCGGGTGCTACTCGACACGGCCGACGCCGAGGGCAGCTGGTCGACGATCGGCGTTTCGGAGAACATCATCGAGGCCTCCTGGGAGGCACTCGTGGACGCCGTGGTCTTCGGCCTCATCCGCGCCGCGGCAGGCGAGGCCGTGGAGGCAGGCGCCGCGACAGGCGAGGCCGTGCAATGACCCAGCCGAAGTTCGCACCCATCATGGAGCAGCATGAGGTTCGCGAGGTTCAGCGGATCGGCGCCCCGGCGCCATGGACGCCACATCGCCCGGGAGAGAGCCGCCCTACCCCTCAGCTCCTACGGCAGGCCGGCCTGGGTGTTCCCGGACCTGATCAGGGCTACGCCCTCGAGCTCGCGACCCGGTTCGAGGACCGTCTCGATCTCCAGCCCGGCGAGCGCGCCGAGGACGTCCTCGCGGGCGCCGTGGCCGTTGCGCTGCGCCGGGCCGCGATCTTCGGCCGTGCTCCGGGCGCCGCCGACATCGAGCTCGCGCTTGGGCTCTTCGGGCACCTCGTCCGCGATCAGGGGGCTTGGCCGCCGAGTGAACTCGCCGCGTTGGGCCGCGAGCGGTTCGCCGGTGCGGCGCACGACTACTCGCGTCGCAGGGCGCTTGTCGACGCGGTTCCCGAGGCAAGCCTTCGCCTCAGCCCCCAGAGCCTGAGCGAACGACTCGACCGCGAGCCAGGTTGCTGGCGAGAGCTCGTCGGCGTTTGACTGCGGCCCTCCGACACCAGTCCTGATCTCGGCAACGCGTCGGCACTCCTCCACCTAGCCGTAGGGGAGGGCCGCCTGAAGGCTCGAGGTATGCAGCAGCCAACGGATGTGGTTGTTTCGCGCGTGCTCGATCCGAGATGGCAGAAGCGGCTACGCAGGCACGAGGTTCAGACACCGATGACTCGAACCGGGTCATCAAGGCCACTGGAGTCGTTTCGATCGCGGGTGTACGGCACCAGTCCATTGGCGTGAGCGATGGCTGCGATGAGCAGATCCGCGATTCGGCACAGGTCAGAGCCTCCGGTCTCGGCGGCGCCGGCCACGCCTTGTCCGCAACTGCGCGCCGCAGCGGCATCGAACCGAAGACGGTCGAACTTCGTTTCCACCTGCTGCAACCGTGCCTGAGGACGTGAGCGTTCGGATGTGGTCGAGGTCAGATCGGGGCCGGCGGTCAACTCGGCCGGGGTGATGGAGCAAACGGCGACATCGGAATGAAGCCACGCCGTGTCGGACTGGTCTGGCGGAGTTCGGCTACCGGCACTCCGTTACGGGTCACGGCGCACGGTGCGACCAGGACTAAGGCGTCGCGCTAGCTGACCACGGCGTCGCTGCAGCTGACCGCAATGCCGCGTCGATGTCGCGCAGGTGGTGCTCGCCCTCATGCACAGCGTCGCGTCCAAGCCAGAGCACTGTGCGTTCGCGTGCCTCAGGGAAGTTGTAGATGCAGCGCCGCTGCAACTGTGCGTCATCGAGGCCCTCCAATGCCCAGGCGAGCAGCTCGGCCGCCACCTTCAGCTCGCGACCGACATCGTTGGGTTCCTCGGCGACGTAGCGCGCCAGGCTCGCCCGCTCCTCGTGGTGCATCCGCGCGAAGCTCGGGCACTCCTCCACAACTGTGAGGTAAACGCGTTCGCGCTGCATGAGCAAGAAGTCGCGCACGTGGCACGCATATTCGAGCGCCGACCAGGTTCTCGGTCCCGGCCGCGTGCGGATGGTCAGTCCGAGCGTGGGGTCGGCGCGCTCGTTTGAGACTCGCATCCCAAAACGGCCTCCCAACGACCGCAACGCGCTCGGCACGGCACCGGACCCGAGCGCCTCGTAGTCGAAGTGGCATTCTTCGCAGTGATCCACGACTACATCGTGGCCGATCTGCCGGTCGGACGTGGTGGCAGCGGCCTCGAGGCGGTAGCGTCGCGTCCTGACAGGGCAGGTCCGGCCGTGAGCGGCCACGACGTCATCGGAGGCAGGGCCATGGGATTTATGGACAAGGTAAAGGCGCAGGCAACGGTGCTGGCCGAAAAGGCCCAGGAGGGAGCCAAAGCCGGACAGGCCAAGCTCTCGGACATGCAGGCGAAGAAGCATGTGGACTCGCTTCTGCTCGAGCTTGGTGGTCTCGTCTACACCCAGCAAGAGGGTCGCGCCCCTGCTGACGCCGACGCGAAGGTTGCCGAACTGATCGGGCAGATCCGCCAGCACGAGTCCGAGCACGGCCCGGTCTCGGTGACTTCTGCGACGTTGGTGGCGCCGGCGGCTCCAGATGGTTCGTTCGTTCCGACACCGACAGCAGCCGGCGACACTCCGGAGCAGCCCTCGACTCCGGTACCGACCACCGTGACGGGCGGCGGCGGGATCCCCGGATCCTCGGGCGGCATTCCCCAGTCGAGCGGAGGCATCCCGACCGGCACGTACTCCTCTGATGCTGAGGAGTCTTCGTAGCCGAACGCGCCGGGCGCGTAGCGCACCTCCCAGCAGAGCGAGCGCCGTGCAATGCCCGCCGTGCAATGCCCGCCGTGCAACGGTCGCCGCGAGCCATAGCCGGTAGCTGACGCGGTAGGTGGCTCCGCGACCGTCGTCGACATGGCCCGCCGTCCTTGTCGCCCCAGCACCCGTCCTCGCAGTCCCGGTCGTCGCTTCTTTGGTCCCGGCCCCCGCCGGTTGCTCACACGAGCAACTTCTTGCGCGGCCGCGGGAACCCTCGTGTTTGCCGGCTGCTCGTGCACCTCGCCGGTAGCTCGGCCCATCCGCGTCACGAAGGGTGTGCGGGCCGTTCAGGCAGTTCGCGCAGTCAGAGACACACAGACCGTCCGGGGAGTCGGGAGCGTTCGGGTCATCGCGGCGGTGCTCTCCGCATGGAAGGCCGAGATGGAGGCCTTCTACACCGCGAGCGCGGTCGGTGGCCTGACTTATCTGAGCCTTGGCGCTGGTGTCATCCCGGCGAGCCCGGAAGACGACCAGATGCTCTCGTATCTTTCGGTTCAGGCCGCTTCCGGCGTGGTCGGGCCGTCGACTTGGCGCATCGGTAACATGCGCGTCGTATCGCTCGGTCGATCGAGCGCCGTAGTCACGGCATGTTCTTACGACCCAGGCAGTCACTTCCGGTCCGGTGACCTCGCCGCGCCGGCTTGGCTCGGTGGTGGAGCCGGGCTGACCGCGTACACCACGGACATGACCGAGGTGAGGAGCTCGTGGAAACTTGAGGGGTCCGTGACGTCCGCCCAGCCGGATGCCTTCTTGCCTGGCCCCTGCTACGGATTCTGGTCCCGGCCCTTGGTGGGCCACGCTGACGCCGCGACCGCCATCGCACCCACCGGCACCATCGCACCCACCAGCACCATCGCACCCACCGGCACCGTCGCACCCACCGGCACCGTCGCCCCTGCCGCCCATGCCCGCACCGCCACGCATGCCCGTACCGCCACGCATGCCCGTACCGCCACGCCCGCCCGTACCGCCACGCCCGCCCGTACCGCCACGCCCGCGGGGAACGGAGGCGGAGCGGGTTCGACCGGCTCGTCCATCTGGTCCTGGGTGTGGTGGCTTGGCAGCCCACAAGGCCCCGGACCCTACACAGGCGGTGCCGCAGGTGGTCTAGGTCTGTGCGTCTGGCACGACGTCGGCTCCTCGATGAGCAACCTCAACAGCGCTCTGGCCAATGCCGGACTTCCGGCCAGCTTCTGGTCGGCACCGCGTGGCGGCGGCTATCCCGGCATCTGGACAGTTGACCTCTGGGGCGCCGCGCTCTTGAGACGGGCCGAATCTTCGGATCACTTCGACGTTGTGGCCTGCCCGACACCCGACCAGGTGCCCCCAGGCGGAGGTGGGGTCGAGTCCGACCTGCCGTCCGCCAGGACGCCCACTGGCAAGGTGATGTACCTGTGGATCTTCTGGGACACCGTGCCGGACCCGTCTGCCTCGAATCTTCCACCGTTGATCAACGCGGCCCTCGCCAGAGCGAAGCTGCCTTCGCCGATCATCTCCACATCTCCCTCGTCCATCGACGAATTCACGGACGCGACGATCGTGAACTTCCCGACATGGTTGTGGATCCACGCGCAGGACTGGACGATGGTCAAGGCGACCGCAACCGGCGGCGGGCTCGTTGCCACTGTGTGGGCGACGCCGATGAGCGTGACCTGGCGGTCGGGGTGGAGCTTCCCGGATCCCAGCGACGACCCCGAGCGCGGAGTCACCTTTGTGCCCGAGAGCCTCGACCTCGTATGTCCCGGGCCCGGTTCGTCATATGACGGGTCGCTCCCCCCAGCGGCGCAGGCCACGGCGTGCGAGTCGATCTTCACCCAGTCCACGTTCGGCACCTATCAGGGGCTCGAGGCATCGATCTCCTGGCAGGTCAACTGGGCGTTGTCCGATGACGCCGGCGTTGTCGGAGGTGAAGGACTCCTTGCCAACTCCGTGACCAGCGCCACGAGGCCACTTCGTGTGCTGCAGGTCGAGTCGGTCATCACGCAGGGCCAAGCCCAATACCCATGAGTCACGATGGAGCGACGACTCGCACAGCTTCGGCGGCCAATCGTGACGGGCGGAGTCAGGAACGGTGGGCGGGGCGGCTTACGCCGTACGTCGGGCACGGGCCGAAGCTGGCCCTGTTGTCATGCCCTTCGCGGTGTAGACTCCTCTTGTAGTTCTCAGCAGGGACGCTCCGTTCGGCTAGGACGACCGCTTAGGTTGCTGCCCGGGTGCAGGCTTGACGCCTCTTCTGATCATGCGGAAGAGGAGTGCCATGTCCCCAGATGACCAGGCCATGCTTGGTTATCGTCGCCGTGTCCGCACCATTGCTTTCGCTGAGGGCGTCCTGCGTGGCACATGGGGAACACGACCCGACGGAACTTGGAGAGATGAATGGATCAGGACATGACACTCGGTGACAAGCGTGGCCGTGCACGCGTGCCCAGCCGCGGTGCCCGTCGCGCCGATGCGGAGGACCCTCGGCCCCTTCCCATGACCGTGGCGTGGCGACAGCACGGCCGGATGAGCGGCGACGGGGGTGGGGCATCAGCGTCGCCCGAGTCTTCCAGCAAGGGTGTGCCGTTTGTGGCCAACATGATCATGCCTACGCCAATAGTGGCGTTGGTGGGCACTTACCCGCCGACCGTCTGCGGGCTGGCCACTTTCATGAGCAACTTGTCGGCGGCGATCGCCGCGCCCGAGTCGGGTTGGAGCACTGTGGTCGTCCGGGTAGTCGACCGACCCGAAGCCGACGCACATCGGGAGGTTGTCGCCCAGTGGATCGTCGGCGACAGCGCCTCCCTTTCTCGGGCGGTCGCGGCCATCGAGTCGTCGGATGCCGTGGTGCTCCAGCACGAGTATGGAGTGTTCGGCGGCCCTGATGGGCAGGACGTGCTCGAGTTGATCGAGGCCGTGCAAGTGCCCCTCATAGCGGTGCTGCACACGGTGCTGCCTGATCCGACGCGCCACCAGCGCGACATTCTCGACCAGGTGATGACGGCAGCATCGTTGACCGTCGTTCAGAGCGAGGCCGCACGCCGTCGTCTGATCGCGGTCCATAACGCCGACGCCGAACAGATCGTGGTCGTACCTCACGGCGCGGCCGCCAACTTTGCGGGACCGGTGCTGCCCGACATCGAACGACCGGCTGTCCTGACCTGGGGCCTCCTGGGTCCGGGCAAGGGGATCGAGCACGGGATCTCCGCTATCGCGCTCCTGCAGCAACGTTCGCCCGCACCGGTGTACATCGTTGCCGGGCAGACTCATCCCAAAGTCCTCGCCACACAGGGTGAGCGCTACCGCTACCAGTTGCGAGACCAGAGTCGCGCCCTGGGCGTGGCCGACCGCGTGCGTTTCGACGACAGCTACCGGGACTGGGAGTCCCTGCGCGCGTTGATCCGCAGCGTCGATGTCGTGCTCTTGCCCTACGACTCTCGCGACCAGGTCAGCTCGGGCGTCCTCGTCGAAGCCGTCGCATCGGGTAAGCCGGTCGTTGCGACGCGGTTCCCGCACGCCGAAGAGCTACTTTCCCGGGGCGCTGGGCTGACGGTGCCCCAGGGCGACTTCCAGGCCATGGCAGCCGCTCTCGACCGTGTGCTGCACGAGCCCGGCTTGGCGGCAAGGATGGCCACTGCCTCACGGCGGGAGGGGGCCGCCCTGCTCTGGCCGGTGGTCGGCGCGACCTACCGTTCGCTCATCGCGGAGGCCTTGCCAGCGAGGGCAGTGGCGTGATCGAGACGGTGGCACCGTTGCCGACTCTGCGCCACTTGGTCCGATTATCCGATGAGGTTGGGATCTTCGAACACGCCAAGCTGGACTGTCCACGGCGGGAATGTGGTTACTGCACCGACGACGCCGGGCGGCTGCTCGCCATCGCATCCCGGCTGGCCCCGGACCCTGACGCGCCCCTCCTGGCAGAGGTGGCCCTCGGCTTCCTCGAGCGGGCTCATCTTGGCGGGGGCTGGTTTCGCTTGCGACAGGGCCTAGACGGCACTTGGACCGATGATCCACACAGCGACGACGCGGCCGGCCGCGCCCTGCTGGGTCTCGGGACGGCGGCAGCGCGGGCGCCGTGGCCGGACCTGCGCGGCCGAGCTCTCGTGCTCTTTGGTGAGGCCGCGGACTTCCGCTCCGAATACCCTCGCGCCGTTGCCTACGCCGCCCTCGGCGCGGTCGAGCTCTTGCAGGCAGTACCCAACCATGCCGCTGCGCGCCGCTTGGTAAGTGACGCCGCGGACAGCCTGCCAAGCCCTGGCACAAGCGACGCGTGGCCGTGGCCGGAGCCCCGTCTGAGCTATGCCAACGCGCTACTGCCGGACGCGGTCGTTTCGGTAGCCATCGCGATGGGGAGAGGGCGCGCCGCCAAAGATGCTCTGCACCTGTTGGGATGGCTCGTCGATCAGGAGATGGCTGACGGTCACTTCAGCTTCACATCGGTCGGTGGTCGCGGCCGGGGTGAGCCGCAGCCGGCGTTCGATCAGCAACCTATCGAGGCTTGGGCGATGACGGAAGCATGCGCGAGAGCCTTCGCCTACACGGGAGATCGCCGGTGGGCAGAAGCGGCGCGCCATTCGGGTGCGTGGTTCCTCGGAGACAACGACGTGGGGGTGGCGGTCTTCGATCCCGCGACCGGCGGCGGCTTCGACGGTCTGGAGCCAGATGGCGTGAACCGCAACGAGGGGGCGGAGTCGACCCTGGCGTTCGTGGGCACGATGCTCGAGTTGCAAGAGCTGTCGTCGGCGGATGCGGTCGCGTCCGGTGATCGTCGGTAGTCGCCTCGCCTCGCGATCTCTCAAGCGGCGGCGCGCAGAGCCTCGAGCAGGAGACCGACGTGCGCGGTGG
>Ga0182027_10004209_pt1 | contig 22423 bp, 23 predicted proteins | sample 712E1DmetaG_FD_121300 | JGI IMG/M metagenome (GOLD analysis project Ga0182027, IMG submission 121300) | Permafrost microbial communities from Stordalen Mire, Sweden - 712E1D metaG (Illumina Assembly) | ecosystem: Environmental > Terrestrial > Soil > Wetlands > Permafrost | place: Sweden... | reverse complement strand
TTTGTTGATGTACATTTTGTAATCAGAAATTTTCTGTAAAGCAGATGGCATATCTGATCCTTTCACTGCTCTCCTCTGTGCTCCCAGATCAAAACCATCATTCTCAATCTTTACAAAGAGTATCTTATCTGTTTGTTTTGCCATTGACCTATCAAGCCACAGGATAGATGTTTTAACCCCGGAATATGGATTAAAAACCCCTGCTGGTAAGGAGATGACTCCAACTAAATACTTCTCAACAAGCATCTTCCTGAGCTGCTTATATGCTTTCCCTGATTGGAAAATAATACCCTCCGGAACAATAACTGCTGCCCTGCCATCAGGAGTAAGATGTTCTGCAATATAGTTCACAAACAACACTTCACTGCGGTTACTCTGCACAGAGAACCTTTTGTGTGGTCTGATCCCTCCCGTTGGCGACATGAATGGTGGATTCGCCAGGATTATATCACTGTACTCATTCCAATGATCTTCGCTGGTAAGGGAATCGTACTCAAATATCTTTGGCTCCTTAATCCCATGCAGATACATATTCACCAGGGAAAGCCGTACCATATCAGGTGAGATGTCATACCCATGCATGTTATCTGCAAGTATCCTACGATCATCAGCAGTCAGTTTGTCTCCGCTGTATCCATTGCTTGTGATTATTACTTCATTTACAGATTGTGTCCCGTCGCCGGCAATCTTATGATTTTCATCCGGAATGTAATTGGAAGAGTTCTGCTTTATGATGTGCTTGTAGGAAGAAATCAGGAAGCCTGCCGTTCCGCATGCGGGGTCAAGGATGATCTCATGTTTCTTCGGATCTATTATCTCCACCATGAAATCAATGATGTGCCTTGGCGTTCTGAATTGTCCCGCATCACCCTGGCTTCCAAGTATGGATAGCAGAAACTCAAACGCATCACCAAGCTTTTCGCTATGGCTGTAATTGAACTCGTTGATTATCTTGAGAAAACTTTTCAGAGTTTCCGGATCGCGGTAAGGAAGGTATGCATTCTTAAATATATCCCTGAACAACTTCGGAACACCCGGATTGGTATCCATTTTGGCGATAGCCTCGCTGTACAGATTCAATAGTTCATGTCCGCTCTGGCGGGGATCGAAGATCTTTCTCCAGGAATACTTTGCATATTTACTGCTAAAAAATGTTCTCTTCCCCCCCAGCTCTTCAGCCTCAAGGTCCATATCATCCATGAATTTATATATCAGCGCTATAGTAATCTGTTCGACCTGGGACTTAGGGTCGGGAACTTTACCTACAAGTATATCGCGTGCAGTATTTATTCTGCTCTTGGTTTCAGAATCAAGCATTATAATCAGTTAGTGAATTTGTTAAGCGGCACGTAATCTTTTACGTATTCAGGAATGGCATCCCGCCAGTGTTCGGGTACGGCTCTGAAGTCTTTTGTGCTAAATGAAGGATTAACATTAAGCTCCGCAAATTTTTTGGTTTCAATTATATCCCGCAGCTTACCATCAGTAATATATGATTTGAAAAAGTATTTCAGTGCAATGATATCATCCTTCTCTCCGGGTTTGCATGATGCAATGAACTTGTCAAATTCCTCGTCCAGAAGCTCTTCCTTCGATTTGATGAATGGGATCAGTCCGAAGATATATTCCACTATCTCACGGAGAGTAACGCGCCTGTCGGTATTAATCGATTTACGAAGCTTTTCGATAGTATAGAAATCTTCCGGCTTGTTCAGGATCTCGCGGTTTATATGATCCAGGATTTTATCCCAGTTCCCCTCTTCAAGACTCTGAACTACAATTTGATCCTTCTTTACTTTCTCTCCAAACCTGTCAAAAAACATCCTGTCAATCTTCATCCCCTGATAGCCTATGACTATCTCATTTACCGGATGAAGCCGGTCCGGATCGAATAGTTCATATCCTGCAGGTCGCGATACGGGCTCACCTTCTTTTTTAACTTCATGTAGAAATGGAAGCTTAAGCACCTGATCGTACTGGAACTTTTCTTCAAAGTATTCATAGTTACCAAAGAAGTCGAACAACTTGAATTTCTCCTTTTCAACCTTTCCCATTTCCTTTGCAATGGAAGGATCTGTAACCTGCTGAGTAAAGTTATGCTTCCGTGTGCCACGTCCTTTTATCTGAATGAAGTCTGTCGGACTGAATATCGGGCGCATCAGACAAATATTCAGTATGTCTGTACAATCGTAACCTGTAGTCATCATGCCTACTGTCACACAGACCCGCGTTTTACTTGTACGGTACCAGGGTTCAAAATTTGCAGTGCCAGATAGGTTGTTGCTTTTATCTGAGAAATTCAATGTGAATTGTTGTGCCCCCTGCACAATGGAAGTAACCTGGAGTGCAAAGTCAGAATTATATTTCCCAGGGAATCGTTGATGTGCAAGTTCATTAAGTACCTGGGTGATCTTTGCTGCATGGTTCTGGCTCACGGCAAAGATTATTGTTTTGCCTGTCTCTTTGGTTATAGGATCACGAAAAGCATTGTCAAGGAATGCCTTGCAGAATACGGTATTAGTATCATCTGAGAAGAACTTCTTCTCAAAATCCTTCTGAAAAAAAGACTGCTCTTCTTCCTTCGTTCCACCTTCATCTTCAACCGGAATAAATACTGCATATCCTTCGTCGGACAATAACTGAGTAGTGACATCAGTCCTTGCATCAACCACTACAGGGTTTATCAGGAACCCATCATTAACACCATCGATCAGTGAGTATCGGAATGTGGGGGTTCCGGTTTCACATCCGAAAGTACGGTAGGTATCAAGAAGAAGTCTGCGTTCATACTCCCGTGGATCGTTGTGTGAAGGATTCTTTGCATCAAACCGCTTTAGAAAGTCTTTTGGTGTAGCTGTAAGTCCAAGTTTGTACCCAATAAAATACTCGAACAAAGCCCTTGCATTTCCCCCAATTGACCGGTGAGCTTCATCAGAGATTACCAGGTCAAAATCGGTAGGTGAGAATATCCGTGTGAATTTGTTATTGAAAAGTAATGACTGAACAGTAGTGACAACAATCTCTGCATGTCTCCAATCGTCACGATTCTCTTTATATATACTTGTTTTGCAATCATTCTTCAGGTACTCTTTGAAGGCCTTATCAGCCTGTACCTCCAGTTCAAGCCTGTCGACAAGGAATAATACCCTTTTGGAATTGCCAGTGCGTAAGAACAGCTTAATGACTGCTGCAGAGACAAGTGTCTTTCCGGTACCGGTTGCCATCTCAAATAGGAACCGTTCATTGCCCTTTCTGACTGAATCCTGAATAGCATGAACAGCATCCACCTGGTACTTTCTCAGGAACCTCAGCTTATTGGTTTGGACAAAATCTTCCTGTGTATTTATATCCTGATACTCCGGAACCTGATTGTAGTTTGGCTTTTGAGTTAGGACAATATAATCCTTTGCAATCTTTTCATTGATCAATCGATCCGGCTGGGGTTTATATGCAGAGTAGTTCTTTATTGATTGTTGTGTAGGAAACTTCGTAATAATAGAAGGGTTTAATTTCTCAATATCCCAGAAATAGTGCATGTTACCATTTGAGAGGATCACATATCCGGCGTTCTGAGCCCTGGCATACTTACGCGCCTGTTCTTTCCCCACCAGAGGGTTCTTATCCTCCGATTTCGCTTCCAGGACTATAAGGGGGAAGCCTTTCTCATCAAGTAAAAGATAATCAGCATATCCGTTACTGGTCTTTTCAAAGTCCTCACCCATATCATTTACAATAGTATGCGTTATCTTCACATTGTTCTCAAGAACAACATTAGCTGGACCAGTACTATCATCAATTAATCTCCAGAATGATTCCTCGAGCAGTTTATTGATCTTGATCCGAGCTTTGGCTTCTTTTGCGGGCATTGATGTTCTATAAGAAGAATAAAATTAAACAAAATCTTTGAATACTGACTTCACTTACATAATTCCCTCATCTACCATGGTATAATACAAACCCTCTTAGATTGTAATCAATTAATAAATGTATAAACAGAAATGAAAAAGCCTAGTTCCAAAGTCCCAGGCTTGATCATTAATAGTTATTATATTGAATTATAAATTGTTAAATAGTGCGGTCGTAGTAGTTTTTGTTAATAGGATAGAAAAATTGTTAATAAAAATAAATATAAAATGTCGGATATATCAGACATTTTATGTATTTTTGTACAAATTGATTTTCGATGATGATGCCTTGGACACCATATAATACTAATTACTACTGGAGAACAAAACTTTCTAATTGGCTAGGAGATGAGTATTCTAGATTAAGAAAAGAAATAAATGAATTAAATGATTTTAAGGTAACAGTTAAAAATGCATCTCCTGAAGAAAGATTTACTTCGTCATGGAAAGATTTTATTTATGCGAGTGACATAGTTTCAGGTTTTGATCTTCTATCTCAGAGCAAGAATTTTAATAATCGAAATATCGAGAAGGGGATTGATTACATCTTAGAAAACCGAATCTATAATAAAAATGCAATTTATGATGAGTTAACTCCTATATTAAAGAAGATTATTTCTCAAGATATTATTGATAAGATTAAACTTTCATCAGAAGGAGATCTTACAATAGATTTTATTTTTAATCAACTAATTGACCTATATGCACTTGATTACCTCGATTACGAAGATTTAATTGTTGTTTACAATGATATAAATGAAATCTTCATTAACTGTGATCAAAAAGAATTCCGTTCAAAAGCCAAAGCTCTTGCCGGATTACTAAAATCACAAAGTCAAATATTACATGAACATGAACAGCATAAAATATCGTTAGATATTCCATTAATACTTCATCTCAGAGAATACTTGGATCTCATCTATAACATTAAAAACTTTCTTCTTAACAAATGCGAAATATTAAGGAGTATAGTTAAAGATTTTAAATTTTATCAAGATGAATCCAGAATACGAGATAAATATATTATGTTGGCTTGTCAAGATCAAAGAGAACAAGCCTTTCTATGCGGATCATAAAAATGAGATTGACTTATTTATTAGCCTTTTAAAAGAAAATCTTGTTATTCTATGCGGTCAAAAATCGAAGAAAAGAGAGAAAATATTGGACATAGGTCCATATATAATTCAAATCTTACAACTTTTTGCTACATTTTACAATTCTACTTAGAAAATGAAAATAGGTGAGACTTTAAGAAGGTTACGTAAGAGGAAAGGTTTAAGCCAACAAACAGTGGCTGAAGGGGCGAATGTGTCTCGAACACATCTTTCACTTATTGAATCCGGCGAATGTAATCCAACCATTGAGACACTTGACAGTATTGGAAAGGTACTTAATATACCCTTCCCAATACTGTCATTTTTATCTCTTGATATTAATTCAATCCCAGAACACAAACGAGAAGATTTTCTCGAGATGGAACCAACTATCATGGCTATGATTGAAGACTTCTTTTTAAAAGAGTCATAGTCGCGAAGAATATCTCTCGGAGTCATCTATGATGCCTAACGGCAGTTAAGGGAGTAAGGGTCACCGGCGCAACCATCGGATGGTTTTCCGATTGACCTTGGCTTGGTTGAAGGATCAGTCAAAGTGCCATTAGATTTGATAAATGTGTCAAAGTTAGCTCTCAAAGATTCTTTCATGCATTACAAATTTGTCTGGGTTGACAAAGGCAATTAATTATACCGTCAGAGTTATAAGCTATTTTTTTAAATCCAGATGGAAAAGCATTTTGTATCAAGGTGAATTAGTTAAATAGTTACCAAGTCCTGATTAAAAGCAGAATTGGTCAAGTAAAAATGATGGATGCTTATTGGAATATTTTATCATACCATTTCGAAACATCATCACTAATTAAATCATGATATTCATAAATAACTAGGGCTAATTTAAAGTCAGCTCGTTTTGATTTACTTGTATTTACAGTAAAGTAACCATAAAAATTACCTTCTTTATCCACAACTACAGGTGAGTCGTTCGAATATGCGTTCCAAGGACTTAATGAATTATATTTCGATCCATAAGTGCCGTAAGCATTCCAAATAGAATTAGAGTTATATTTTGAACCATAAGTTCCGTATGCGTTCCAGATGGAATTTGAATTGTATTTGTCACAGTTAATGCATCCTAAATAAACATCATGATCTTTTCCTCCGTATAAGTGTAAAGGTGTCTGTGCTTGAAGACTTAAGGATATTAGTCCTCCAATCAAAATAATAAAAATTGCTTTCTTCATTTTCATTTTTAAATAAAACCAATAGATAGAACTTTTATAGATTATTTTCTCAGTCGACATCCTTATGTGCAGGAATTGAATGGCTAATATCGGCATGGCAGTTGAGGGAGTAAGCGTTACCCTGGACAGTGCTTTTTACAGCAACTGGCCTTGTTAGCACCTGTAATTATTTATCTTTTAAATAATATTCAATGATTGATAATGTTTGAGTTCCATCATCATTAAGTCTTAATCTTAAGTTAATCTTTTTTAGGTTTGGGCTATCAACTGCAAACCATTCCAATACCTCATTACTACTTACTTTTACTAGATCTGCATCGATTTGTTCTTCATAGAATTCCAATGTTGCTCCAGAGCACAAATCTGCAATACTCATTACATCACCAAAATAGTTATCATCTTCAAGATTAGTCCCATATCCTGTAAAAGCAGGATATACTTCGAAAGAATCTAGAAAATGTCCTAATAATTTACCAACAAAGGCAATTCTGCTCCTGCCTTCATCATTTATTGCATCTCTATCGGAATACCAAAAATATTTATGTTTTGTACTAACAAACTTGGATGTAAAAAATGATTGGATTAATAATACTTCTAATAGTTTTTCTGCAATCTGTGGCTTCCAATCACCAAATCCAGCTACTTTAAGTGTATTACTTACCTGTCCTTGTTTTTCTGCGAAAAAGCTCTTTATTTTTTTGTCAACATAAAATACAATTATTATTCCTTGTAATGTGTTTGCAATGTTTAGAAGCTCCGGTAATAATCTTCTTCTAACTTTGTCTTTAGTTAGTTTTTTGTATTCTATAAAAGAAGAGTCTTTCCATTCAGGTTCTTTATTTCTTAAATCTGTTATTAATCTTTCAAATTCTGCTGATTTTTTATAATCATAATAAATGAAGCTATAAACATAGTGATCGTCACATTCTCTATCTCCTGCATAGTCAGTTACACAGTTAATTGTTTCTGCGCTAGAAAAGTCCGGGAATTGATAACCTTCTTTTTTCAATTTATTAAATGTCTCTTCAAGAGAATTTGCGATTGGAACTTCTTTTACACTGTCTTTCATGATATTTTTATATTGGTTCACTATAATAGGTGCTAATCATTTATTGTGTTATGATATTGGCATTTTAAAATCAAAGGTCTGTTAGATATGGTTATGTTTTAACATTTTTATAGCAAACCATTTTATTCTGAGAACTAAGTTAAATAGAGTTTCCTTATTGACAGGTATGAATAATAAAATTTATGTTCGTTTTTAGGATCCTATTTATTAATGTCATCTTAAAACAAAGCTCTGTCAGTTATAAAAACATTCTTTATTAACTCACTAATATAAATTATTACAATGCTTTTAACTGACTTCCATCATTCATTATTCATATTAAAGTTAAGCATTATCTGGGAAATTGGGGATTCATATTTCATATTATGATTAATGATGCTAAATAATTCCTTCATCAGCCATACTGTAATACGTTCCTTCCGGGACAATGATCAAATGATCCAACAATTGTATATCCATTACATTCCCTGATTCTTTAACCTTCCTAGTTATGGTCAAATCTGATTCACTTGGTTGAGCATTCCCACTAGGGTGATTATGACAAATGATGATGCCACTAGCATTAGCTTTGATTGCATATTGCAATATGATCCTTACATCTGTTACTGTCCCTGATATGCCTCCTTTTGAGATTGATGCAATACCCAAAACTTTATTTGACCTCGTTAACAGCATGAGCTTAAATTCTTCAATATGCTCAATGGAATCCAGGTCCCAGTTCTCCATAAATATGTCAAATGCATCCTTTGAGCATTTGATCTGCAAACGCTCTGAAGCTTTGACATTTGTTCGGTAAATGAGCTTCACTTCGGAAATATTATTCTCTTGTAGTTTCATAATAAATAAGGATTAATTTATGGAATAAAAAAAGACCAACAGAGGGTTTTTAATCCTGGGTTGGTCAGTTAACTATTAAGTGGAAATGAGTGTCTCTAAAAGGTAGAAGATAGCCTAAGATCATAGATTTGATCAACAAATACTATGACAAGTTTATTACCCAAAATTTTAGTATTAGCTGCTGTTCTTATTTAAGGTTGCTTTCATTTATTAAATTATGAAATTTTAGAGAAATTATAAACTCGGCTAATGTAATACCTCTTTCAGAAATTGATTGACTATTAGAAAAAGAGCTAATTTCGATATTATGTGCATCAGCGATAGCCTTTGCAAGATATAACCCAATTCCCGTGCCTTCTGGTGTAAATTCTTTTGCGTAAATACCACGATATCCTCTGTCAAAGATGTTAACTTGATCCTCTTTGCTAAGAGGTGGACCGAAGTTAGAAATGTCCACTCTTAAAGAATTTCTAATCTCTTGAAATTTAATATTAATGTCTGAATTTTTAGTGGAGTATTTAATAGCATTTTCAATAATAAGAAAAGGGAGTAAGTCAAAAACTTCAAGCGCATGAATATTTGCATGAGATTCACCTTCAACTATTATATTAATTCGCTTATTTCTAGCACTTAAGGATAAGCAATGCATTGCTTTTTCAAATTTTCTATAAACAGATGCTTTGTGTTTTAAACCTGAAAAAGGCAATTCAGGATTTAAACTTAGATCAAAGGCATTTAATCTTGCTGATATTAGCTGACTTGTAGAAAATAGATTTTGTGCTCTATCGAGTACTCTATCCCCTTTTGGATAAATTTTTAACTCTCGTAATAAATAATCTCCTTGTCTTTTGATTTCAGCATTGAGTTTTCTTAACTCATGAAACATATCATTAATGTAATTCTTAGTAATCGGATATGATTCAGCTGAAGCATCTACTAAAGCTCTTTTTAGTGTTGATCTTATGAAGTAGTAATCTTCTATTTTAAACCTGGGATAAAGTTCATTTTTTGTTAATCGTTTCCTCACATCAAGTCTAGACGAAAATTTTTCGATATTTAAGGCGGTGATAATAATCTTTAACCCTTCTATTTCTATTATTTCAGTAGCAAATCCATAAGGGCATTTATAAATTCCAGAATTATCTATGATGCTTTTATAGTACTCGGTGCATTTATGGTTAAAATGTCTCTTACAAAACAGGGGGCATTTAAAAATAGTACCATCTTGAGGTGGTTTATCAAGTATTTCGATTGTGGGAAGGGCAAATGTTAGCATACTATAAATGGAAAATTAGTTTAATAATCAAGCTATTTAAAAAGCTCTTTATTATAAATTGAATTTCTTCACTTAAATCGTTTCTAAGCCTTTTACTTGGGAAAGAATCAAGTTTAATTTTCCTTTGAATTAATCTTACATATTCGTCTTCTAGTCTAACTAAATCTATAGTTTTTATATTGTTGTTCAGTAAATAGTTCCTTATACTTTTCCATTTATATATCGGATTTATAGCCAAATCAATTGCGTTATCAAGATGAGCTATCCAGTCATCAATATCAATATCCTTTTTAAAAATATCATCAGCGAGAGAAAGATATTGATTGTATGAGGCATCAAAAGTGTAAGCAGTGTATCCAACAATAATCTTAAAAGGATAGACCCTTCTGATTTCGGAAATTAAATGGGCTCCTTCATATCTGCTCTTAAATTTTTTGCCTACACCTTTTATGTCGCAAATAATTATTTCAAAACCCTTAATTGATTCAATTTGATCTAAATCATTAATATACATAACATTGAATCCATTATATCTTAAGTCTTCAATGTATGGAACATGTTGATCGTCAATAATGACAATCGGAACATCTGATCTGTTAGGTTTTGTAAGCTGATAATCTGCTGTGTTTAAATCGTGTGCAGTTTTTGGTTTGCCAATTAAAACGTACATAGATGAAAGGTTTTAGTTTATCAAATACAATTTCCAACATTTCTTATAAAAGTGAACGTTCGATATCTGAAAGGTATTCAATGAATTGCTGCTGATGGCAAGCCAGTTGAAAGAGCTTGCGTATAATTTCCTATCAAGGTTAATTTGCAAATATTGTGACAAACAAATTTCCCCCAATTACTAACCGTATTAGCATCAGTATTTTTTTTATTGTCAAAAGTTGTCGTCCCAGAACCAAAGATTCCGTCAATAAGTCTTGAGTAATTTTGAATTGCGGTCATTTTGTTGATGTCGTTATATTATTGGTGCTAACTAATATATAGACTAATACAATGCTTTAGCCAGACTTTCTCTATTCACAAATCATATTAAAATTAAACATAATATTTCAAATGAGTATAAAAACTTTCATTTCAAAAACTTTCTGTTTGATTGCATCCATAGTCTGGTCGCATTACTCTCTCTCCTAGAATGGTAGATAAAAACATATTCAGCCAGTCAATATTATCTCGCTCAATTTGCATACAACTTTCTTTCAAGCCTCAAACCTTCATAAACTTTTAAGAATAGAATTAAGTGTCTTTGCTGGGATAGTACTGGTTTAAATCAATTATTAATGAAAACTTTGATAAATGAGTAAAGTTAAACCCTATTTTGCCTGCATATATTATTCTTGTTTCAAAAACAAAGGTTGAGGTTCAATAGTAAATTTTGTCGAATCACCGTAAGCATCAACGATCAAACTTGAAATATCATTTAGGAACTCGGTATAGGTATTTTCTGTCATAGTTCCTGATTTTACTAATCTCGCAACACCAGGTCCAGTAATTCCAAAAGTTTTTATTGAAAAGATAACATCAGCTTTTCCAAAAGTTACACTCGCAGATATTTGTTGCGGAGTGTTAATTCTTGCATCTTTGCTACTACTTTTAATATGCATCATTAATCTAGCACCTACCCCATAAAATAATTGAAGATCATGACAACGTTGGGTGCCTGTTTGTTCGTATTCAACAACTATTACCGTTTCCTTACTTCCTATGTCAACGTTCCCAAAGCCTAGAAATCCTAATTTCGCTTGACTCTCTTTATTAAAACTATATGCATCAAGTGTCAAGCCATATTTTAAGTCCCGAATTCTTTTAGGAACATTTGAACTATCCATACATTTTCTAAATTCTATAGGTATCGTTATATACCCACTTCTTGCTGTTGTATCTCCAACCGTAAATGATTCTAATGTTAAACCGAGCCTTTTCTCTGGTTTGGAGTTAGAATAGGCTTTTGATGCCTTTTCTAGAGAAGGGTGAAGCTTTATCTTACTAACATCTTTAGGCTCAAATTTTTTTGCATTCTGGTCAATTTGGGCATTTATATTATAACTCCCAAACCACATAAGACTTATTCCAAAGAATAGCAGTAAATTTTTTGTTTTCATATTAAATTAATTTTAGTGGTTAATACTTTGTTTATACATAGATGCAACTGAATTGAGTACAATTTTTGCAAGTAAAATCATGCCAGTATATAATATCTTCTACAATTCGTAATCATTCTGCTAAGCAGATCAACCCTTCACTGTACCAAATTTACACCTTGTTTAAACAAAATGCAATTTTTTATTTAAAACCACCCACTCAAGTCCCCTCAATGGAGACCAAGCGAGTGGAAGTAACATTGCTTATTTTCAGTTATCTATGATAATGTTGAAGTAAATGATGTAATAGGCTGTACCACGTACAACAAAAACTTCTTTAACCTCTACAGTCAATTTGACAGAGTCTACAGATACTTTTTCTCCCTGTCTGATCTCAGGGAATGTCACCAGACAGACTGCTTTAAATGGGCAGTAAATGCGTCTAAGAAGCCCATTTTTATCAATGACCAATATGCTGTCTGATGACACCCATCTTAGCAATTCATTAAGGTATTCCTCCTTGCTCATAATTAATGGATTATTTATAAACTTTTAGTAGCTACTCTCTCGGCACATAGTCACTACTTCAATAGAATTGAATAGGCAATCTATGTCAGAAACCAGGACTTTGTCCTTTCTCTGAGATGTTCAACTAGGCTGTTTATGAATAGGATGGAACCGACATTTCTGTCAAGGAAAGTATCAATATATGATGATTTTGTAGCCCCTGTAAATAGGTTGTACACCTTCCAGAGATTAATATCTCCTGATTCTTCCTTGCAGAATGACTTATCCTCATAATAATCCCTACCTACTGTTGAGATCTGTGAATCATTGAAAGGAACAATTGTATCCAATGCCTTCTTAGTTTTTTGTGGCAGGTATTGATAGAGTCTAGATTTTCCTACAATCTGGGCAAACTGATGCTCAGACAGAGTATATTCAGATAGAGTTGATAGATGATTAATCTGTCTTTCGGCATCAAACCTGGTCAGAAGCTGGAATACTCTATTGAAAAGCTCATTTACTGACATTACTCTAAGGTCGTCAAGGAAACCATCTGTAGAAATGCATAAGTTTATGCATACATTGTTTTTAAAGCCAACGAACACCTTAAAATGCTCCTCTGTCTTCTTCCCGTAGAGATTCTCAGAATTGTATGCTCTCACTCCACCTATTGATAGAGACAGCTTATTACCATTGATAGTAGAAGTTATTCCTGGCACTTCATAGACGAATGCCATCCTTTCCCAATAAACAGTCTTCTCTTCTTCAAGCAAAGCATCTGCTGGTTTACCCATAGCCTCTGGAACACGACCCTTAATTGGATGACTGATCCTTATTGCAGGATGCAGTATATTCTCTGACATGAAGAACTTTTCGGCAGCCTGTCCGACAACATCTATGAATTCAGTATGTGAGACTGTTGATTCATTATCCTTACTGAAGACAGGAATTATGCAATGGTTTTTCAGCTCGCCATAAGAGATGGGCTGAGTATTTGCCAGGATAAACCTGTTATCTGACGTTTCCACGACTTTGGCTTCATCTGGCACAATCGTGCTTTGTACATTAACTATTTCCATTTTAATTCTATTTAAGGATTAACGACTGGATCTGTTACAACACCCTCTATTTCAGTCTTCCTTTGAATGCATAGAGGTTCAATCTTGCTTTTAAGAGTAGGGTACTTAATCAGGATATTTCTCAATTCCTGAACAGTTTTTGCTTCATTTATTTGTAGCTCAACATTCTTCATGAGGTCTTCACCCTGACACCATGTTTTAATTCTATTTCCTAACTGCTCAGTAATCAATAATGGTAGGGGATTAGTAAATAACCCTGTCCTGTCTTTACTTGCTGTAGCCTGATGTTTGATATCAAGGTCAAGCACTAATGTAAATTCATAGTCCATCCCATCTCTTGTGACACCTTTTAATCCGACCTTTTCCGGAACCATCTTACCATTCTTATCAGTCAGGACATAATCCTGTTTTGATCTGATTGTTGCTACTATGTTGCAAGGTGATTGAAGCATCTTCTGTACAAAGGCATTATGACGAGGTGTCATACGATTCCAGTTAGTGAATGAGTTCCCTGCCATATTTCCATGACTTTCTATAATTCCACCGTTGCCCTCCCATTCCTGAGATATACTATCAATGATTATAACCTTCATTCCTGCCTTTTCACATGCTTCTATAGCTTCAATATATCTTTCAGGAGAAAATGGCTCAGATAAGCTTAGTACATTGTATGGTCCAAGATGTGAGTACAGATGAGAAGAGTTATTCTCTGTGTCGAGTACAACGATATGATTCCAGTTACCTACCAGCCCAAAGGCTAACAGTAATGAACTGTAGGTTTTGCCAGACCCTGAAGGACCTTGAATAGCAAGCTTAATCACAGCTTGCTTTCTTTCAGCTTTTTGTAATTGCATAACATTTAGTATTAAGATGAATAAAAAGGGAGGAATTTCACCTCCCAGAAGTCTTACAAGGGCATTGCAACTTTTGAGTCTGCAAGAACCTTTTCTTCAATAGTCTCACCTTCTTTTAGGTAGACCCATCTGTGAGTTAGAGTTAAAACTTCACCAGTTTCTTTGTTGACAAATTCGTAAGGATCTGTTTCTATTCTTTGCACAGATCCTGGAATTTGTGAACCAATCAAATTCTGGCAAGTAGCATCATCCAAAGTGGAAGTGATACTAGCCTTCTTTGAGGTGGCATAGTAGTTTCCGGATTCTTTCGATCTTACAAGCTCGATTCCTCCTTGTAAAACTAAGGCATTGAATTCTTTGCCTTCTTTGTTCTGTCTTTTGACAAAGTCAACGATAGTTACCATTGTCTTCTGTTTTAGTTAATAATAAGTTTATTGACTGGGGTTAATCACCCAATCTCAATCTTCGGTGGGGTGTTTTTGGACTTAAACCATTGAATACGTGACACTTAATAATTTTCAGATAGCCTAGAGAAACAATTGTTTTCTGGCAACTTGACGGGGGTATATAGTTTCTGGTAGAATTGACGGGGGTACTTTAGAAAAAGTACTTGTACTTTATACGTTTGATTGGGATATAAATAAAAATCCCGTACCGCTTTTGGGTTAGGTTAAAAGGGGTCAAAGCAGAACAATTATATTTCCATTCTCAAAAAATCTGTAACTTAGCTTATTCAAAATAATGTCTATGTCAACAGATTGGAAAAATCGACTTTATAATTTGAAAATTCTTAATTTAAAAATCTCAAATACATTGTTGTTACTTATCATAGTTGCCAGTCTGACAGAATGCAAAAAAGATGAACTTAAAATAATTGATATAGATGGCAATAGCTATCATATTGTTACTATTGGCACTCAGGTATGGATGACAGAAAACCTAAAAACCACGAAATACAATGACGGTACACCCATTCCTTTGGTAACTGATGGAACAGCATGGAGCAATCTTTCAAGTCCAGGATATTGTTGGAACGGTGCAGATTATGGAGCACTTTACAACTGGTACACAGTTAATACAGCTAAAGTGTGCCCTCAAGGTTGGCACGTACCTACCGATGTTGAGTGGCATACACTTATATTGTATTTAGATGCCGCTGCTTCACTTTCTGGTTATCCTGAAAGCTTAATAGCAGGGGGCAAGTTGAAAGAAACTGGCACAAAGCATTGGCAAGACCCTAATACAGGAGCAACCAATGAAACAGGCTTTACGGCACTTCCGGGTGGCTACCGTAGTAGTGGAGGATTCAGCGTTACTGGACTTACCGGTATTTGGTGGAGTTCTTCCGAATCCTATGTAGGCTATGCTTGGAACCGATATTTACTTGACCAGTTCAGTGGTATAGGACGGTACGCCGACCCTAAGGGAAATGGAAATTCTGTTCGATGTTTAAAAGACAAATAAGTTGACTTCTTCATTAAAGAATAATTAAAAACTCACTGCCCGATTTAGAAGAAAGTTAGAATGAACACCTTTGGGATATTAACAGAAAAAACAGATTATCATGATAAATTTGTTTAAGAACCTAAAAACTTTTTTAGTTGAAGCAATTGGACTTGTTGGTGGACTGTTTTGGGCTATTCATTCAAAATGGGATTATGAACCAGTAATTTTAGTTTTAGTTTCTTCAATAGGACTTACCGTTTTTATAATATTAAGGTTCCTTCTTAAAAATGAGGATAGGCCATATATTCAATTAGAACTGCGTTATATTGGCTGTCAAAAAAGTAATCCAAGAATCACAACGAATAGTCTTAAAAATGAGGGAGGTTATTTTATAACCGAGGAACATGGGAAATATTTTTTTATAATCCAATGGGATTACCAGTTAATAATTCGAAATAACTCAAACTTCACTGCTTTTGAAGTTCATATTAAAGTGAATAGAAATAATGTAAATAAACTAAACTTTATTAATAAGCATAATTATCTTGATCCGATATTAATTGATAAACCAGAAATACTTAATCTTTCATTTGAAATAAAGAGAGAAATGTTGCTTCATGAGGCTCACAAACTTTATTCAAAAAAATATCCCACTGAGATCCAGAATATTAATTTTTTAATTGAATGTGTGAATGAATCAAGGGATAAAAAATATTATTCAATATTTAAAATACCAAGAGAGAACAACTCTCTTTCATCTAAAGAAGCAGAGCCTTTAATTCTCAAATATGTTGAAATATAAAATTCCTGCCCTCACCAAAGAACAAAAAAAGCAGCATTACATGAAGCTTTATAAATATAGACTTGCGTCGAAAACTGGTTGCAAGAGGTTAGGGTTTTTATATATCGTTAGTAGATCTAACGCAGAGGTTAAAAACCTTAGCATTCTCACCTTTTGTCTGGAGGCGCCCCATACCAACTATTTTAAACGTTAATCTCCTGTATGTCTGTTCATTACCAAATAAAGCCAAACTTCCAGAATTATGGAATAAAAATCAACTACTTTGTATGTGGCTAATATACAGCATGTTGCTAAATATCAAAATGTGAATTTAGTTAATAACTATGTAAGCAAATGTTAATAACCTTAAAAAATATGTCTTGCGAGGAGGTGAAGTGAGCATTAATTTTACATTGTTCTTTAACATAAAAACGGGATGTAAAACACCCCGGTCTTTATAGATTGTCCTTAACTTTCCAATCGAGAGTCCTTCCAAAAGATTCTCGAAGTTATTGGCAACGATTGGAACAGGGTCCAAACCTGTTCACTTTGGGGGAGAGTAGAATCTCCCCTTTTTTATTATGAATCAAAGATAAGCCCTACTATTGTTATACACAAATTTGATAAATTAACAATTTCATATTGTTATCAACACTTGAAAAAAAAGTAGCTGCATCTCCTTATAAAATCTACTTGAGAATAAAGTTGTAGGTAATCGTTCCCTTCTGAATGAGAGGTGCTGTCGGCTTTGGTTCAAAGGTTGCCTTCATAGCTGCCTCTTTTGCAATAGTAAGGAGGTATTCATCGAGTGTGGTTGATCCTTTTCCTCCTGGTATGGCCTCAGTGACTTTACCTGATCTGTCTACACTCACTTCCACGACAACCAGTCCTTCACCCTGGTACTCATATCTTGGGGTAGGGAGCAGGCGGAATCCTCTTCCCTGAAGGTTATATGATATACCGCTGTTACCTGATCCACCTGTAATACCTTCAGAAGTAGAATTTATACCACTGTTTTTGGAGTTTGCCAGCGCATTTTTTGTTCTGTTCTGAATATCACTTGTCCTTTCCTGCTCAGCATATTTCCAAGTACCATCTGCATTTAGAATTACTTTCTTCCCTTCTGAAGTTGTAACTTCTTCAGCATATTTCCATGTACCATCAGTATTTAAAATTACTTTTTTACCATCTGAGGTTGTGGCTTCCTGAGTTTGCCCATTAACTATAATAGGGATAAGGAAGAATAATAGTACCAAAAGAATATTATTTTTCATTATTAGTCCCTTTCTCTTGGCCACTCTGATCATACGCAACTTGATCATACGTAACCTGAACATAGCCAACCTGAACATAGCCAACCTGATTAAAGCCCAGCCGGGCAATAGGGACATTTTCTTCTTTAGTTCGTTTTCTCTAGCAATGATCGCTACCATCGCTTTCCCTGTTGCTGCTCCCAATACTTCTGTTGCCACTGTCATTGCTGCTGATGATGCTGTCACTGCTTTTAATGCTGCTGCCCATTCTTGCTCTGATGTTTGTTCCGGTTTCTCCTGTGGAAATTCTGTTGTCTTCTGTTCCTGCACCTTTTTTAAGTTCTTCATACTATTTCTTTATATTTTCGGATGTTTCGCCTGCTTCTGGAGTTCCTGTAGGCTTTCCAGATTCTTCCTTAATTGTCCCTTCATTTGTGCCCTCTTCGTTGCCATATATCTCCGAATCGAGATTTTCTTCTTCTGCAATTTATCGCTATTCATCTGATCATTTTCTGTTTCAACTTTAGATGATTTAATTTCTTCTGCTGATTGATCTTTGGGTGGTTTCATAGTTTCATTTTATTAAGAAGCAGCATTCCCTGAGCTTTATAGACTGGCGTTGTGAACGTTAATGGTCTGCAATATGTCAGGAATGTCGCTGTATCAAATTTCAGAAATTCTCAAATACAATCCAAATTATTTATTTTATGGTATTAATTGTCTCAAAAAAGAGGGTTCCATTTCATTCTAAATAAATTCAGACAGGAGCAATCAAAGTCAACCATTTTACTTACCCGCTATTGCTTATTAAATGCATAATGAAAAAAGCCTGCCGATAAAGCAGGCCTAAAAGTGTCCAATTGTCCGAAACCCTAGGATTCTGGACACTGGACAGTGCCATCTCTGTTCTTTAAAAACTCACTGATGGTGGATTTTGATATAACATGACCCATGCTTTTTAATTTAGCTTCTATCTCTCTTGAAGAGTACCCTTGACCACTAAACATTTCAATTGCCCCACGCATTTTATCATCGAGTTTACGTGATGATATGCGAGTTGCGTTTTTATCAACCAATGACTCACCAATGCTTTTAAAAATAAAATTATTGTTAGGAGAGATTTTTAAGATCTTCCTTTTAAATTCCTCTGAAACATAATTTCCTTTTATAATCTTTAATAATTTCCCTGATGGGTTCGATGCATCATTTTCAAGTGAGATAACCGCTCTTGCTTTTGCCTCAAAGCTCTGACTACCTAATATATCATTTTTCTGAGAATTTGTTTCCGGAGCACTTTTCCTAAAATGATGAATTAACACGAAAAGACATTTATGTTTCATGGCTAAGCCTCGAATTTTTTCAAGGAATAATCTGACATTATATGAAACATTGGCATCTCCTCTTATGAAATCATTCAATGAATCCATAATAACAATATCAACCGGTTTGACTTGCAGTACTGCTTCAAGTTTTTCATCAATCTTTTCAGTTTCAAAAATGAAACTTATTTCTTCATAAGGGTCACTTGACCTACCGCTGATATGTTCTCTTTTCATTATTCTCTTGATATCCTCATCAGTATCCTCCGAACTAACATATATTGCCCGATTATAAGTTAAATCAAGGTCAAGCCCAAGGAACTCTGGTTCATCAAAAACTATAGCATCTATTAACTGCCTTGTTAAAGAACTTTTTCCACAATCACTACTTCCTACTAATAATGCTATCCCTATTTTTGGAAGAAAATGACCCCATAACATTGGGTTCTCCGGAACAGAACTTTCAAAAAGAGTCTTGCCACTTATAACAAAGGGAGGCATTTTTGTTGGTTTAATATTATCTTCCATAATTCACCGTACCATTGTTTATTTGTACCTTTACTAAATGACCTCTCAAAAAGTTATCCCGGTCTTCTTTAGGGTACCAAATTTTCCCGTTTACCTTCACATAACCTATCAATCCCTCACTTCGCCAAGAGGCAAGTAATCTTTCTGAAATTTTCCAATTACGGATTATATCAGAATTGTCCCATAATAATTCTTCAGGTCTAACAACTTCCAATAACCGATCAACGGATTCTTTTACCTCATCCATTTTTTTTTGAATCTCTGTAATCCTAACATTGGTATCAAACTCAACCATTTTTCACCGCCTCCTCTCCGTTAATTTTGTTTTTCGCAATAAATTTCATAACATCTTCAAAATCAAATAACCACAATCTATCAGCATTAATAGCCGGTAAATGACCACCAATCCTTAAAGATTGTAGCTTGGCAGCCGATATTCCACCTAGCATTTCTCTTACCTCTGCAGATTTCATAAACCGCTTCACCTTCTTCACTCCAAGTTTTCTAATTTCCTGGAGAATTTCGTCTTTAAATTTGTCCCAATCCGGGACTGTTAATGTTAATAACTCCATATTATAATAATGTATTGATTACAAATTTTCTGCAAAGTTAAGCAACACTTAGTCAGCTTTTTACAGAAAATGAAGGAGGTTAGATATACTAGAATCTATGACCCCGATTGAATGGGGGGAAGAGCAAGGAGGAGAAATTGAGCAGATTAGTCACATAGTTAGTCTTTCCTATGTGGAGGTTGTTTATTCATCTGATTAATAATAATATCAAGCTTTTCTTTGTCTTTTTTTGGGGGATCTTTAGTACGAGATAAATTACCGGGTTCATAAAATGAGCCATCTTCTTTACAAAAACAATCTGAAGCCTTTTCCCATTGACCGCCTTCTACTTTTTCAACTCCTATACCATAAGTGCCGAGTTTTCCATATATACCATCAATAAAATAATGTAAACTCTTATCTGACCCTTTCCAGATAATCTTTTTTATAATTTTCTTTCCGGTAAAATTTCTCTCAAAAGTTTCACCCGTTACCTTAGAAGAAATAAATTCATTTTCTTTATTTTTAAGAAGCCTCCATGCACGTAATAAATTGGTTTGATTCCTTATTTTGAAACCAAATACTTCTGACCTTATTTCTTCTCGGATATTTTCTTTTACTAGAACCCCCGTCATAGTAGAAACAAACGGTTTTAAATCATCCAATACCCTGCAAACTTCTTGAATAAATAATTTATAAAGCTTATTTCTTTTAATAGATGGATCTTCTTTTGAAATATTATCGCTTATTGTGAAAATTGTTTTTTGAAGTCCACGTAATTTTGAATGAATTAAATTGAGATAGTTTTTTTTCTTCTCCAGACTATTATAGGCACGACAATTCGCAAGGATTTCTACCCTGACATTATTTGAATGGATTTCTAAAAGAGTCCGTAGATTCTTTATATTCTCATGCTCCTTTATTAAGTCCTCAATTGGATTTGTTATAAATTCGCTAAAGCTGCTATACCTCTTAAAAGAATCCATTTTTCTTTTAAAAGTAAGCACTTTTTTTTAACCATCGTGAGCCTTTTTCATGTTTTCTTCAGCAGGCTTCTCAGTGAGGAATCTCATGTCATCAGCAATCTTGCGGTCCACAACCTTACTATATATCTGAGTTGTTTTTAAATTGGTATGACCAAGCATTTTCGATACGGTCTCTATAGGTACACCATGAGAAAGAGTGACGGTTGTCGAAAAAGTATGGCGACCAAGATGAGTTGTAAGTATTTTGGCAATACCACAGATATCTGCAATTTCTTTCAAATATCCATTCATCCTCTGGTTGCAATAAACAGGGAGTATTTTGTGTTCAGAAATGCATAAAGGATCAATTTTATATTTATCCAAAATTTCTTGTGCTCTTGGTAAGATGGGGATGCTTGACCTTATTCCTGTCTTCTTGCGATTAATTACTATCCAGCGCTTTCCATCAATACCTATCTCAATGTTATCCTCTGTCAATTCTGCCATATCAATATACGACAAACCAGTGTAAATTTGGAAAATAAAAACATCCCGGACTTTGGCTAATCTGTTAATAGTAAATTGCTTTTTATACAATGCATCAATTTCCTCTTCAGTAAGATATAATCTATTGGGATTTATATATTGACAACTGAATCCCTTAAATGGATTATTCTGAATCCATCCATAACTGATTGCTTTATTTAAAACCCGATACAAATTTTTAATATCCTTCGCTGCAGAGTTTTGTTGCAAACCCTTATTCGTTTTAAGATAAGTATAGTATGATTCAATAAAAACATTATCAAGGTTGTTAAGTCGAAAATCGCTTTTATTGTATTTGTGAAGCATAAAAGCTTTTAAACCATTTAATGAAGATTTATATCTTTTGACGGTATTCGGTGCGTAGTCAATTCCAATCAACTCTTCAATTCTAGCAATATGAAAATCATAAGCTTTGACGAGAGTCATTTGGTTCAGGCTTTTACCCTTTAGTTCATACATAATCTGATTCACTGAAATCATGTCATCTTTGGCATCAAGACTACTAAAATACCGCTCAACTTTAGCAACCAAATTATTCAATGAGGCATTTATCATCCTTGCAGATTCACTTCTTCCTGCAACCTTTTCAGATAACTTATCCCATAATTCTGGATTTACTTTTCTATTTGTCGAGATTTCCGCCCTTTCTCCATTAACAGTGATTCTCAAATAAATAGGAGCGTCACCATTTCTGTCCTTCCTTAATTCTTTCACATAAAAATGTGATACAAGTTTATTCTTCATACTTTTACTTTTTAAATGTTCTCGAATTTTTACAAAATTACCCTATAATATGCAGTTCTTTCTATGCAAAAGACTGCAGTCAAGTGCAAAATAAACAGATAGTTACAGAGTTTAGCGAGACCTATTTGATGTTTTTGAATGTGGTCTCGAAAAGGACTCCTTTTTTAGGAGTTCTTGCGTCATTTAGAGTACCTGCCAAAAAAACAAACCGCTCAGAATCATTGATTTTAAGCGGTTATGAAAATTATGCGATTGCTTTTTGTTGACCCACCTGGGCTCGAACCAGGACTCTGCGGAACCAAAATCCGACGTGTTGCCAATTACACCATGGGTCAATCAAACCTTAGAGGTGCTGCAAAATTAGAAAAAAAAATCAATTA
>Ga0182027_10004208_pt1 | contig 22424 bp, 20 predicted proteins | sample 712E1DmetaG_FD_121300 | JGI IMG/M metagenome (GOLD analysis project Ga0182027, IMG submission 121300) | Permafrost microbial communities from Stordalen Mire, Sweden - 712E1D metaG (Illumina Assembly) | ecosystem: Environmental > Terrestrial > Soil > Wetlands > Permafrost | place: Sweden... | reverse complement strand
TGGCAAAGGGTCGATTGTCCGGCTCGGCTCCAAAGAGGCGCTGGTGCCCATTGCCGTCATCTCCACCGGCTCCATCAGCTTTGACGCGGCTCTGGGCGTGGGCGGCATCCCCCGCGGCCGCGTCAGCGAGGTCTTCGGCCCCGAGTCCTCGGGCAAGACCACCATCTGCTTGCAGATCGTCGCCGAGGCGCAAAAGGCCGGCGGCCTGGCCGCGTTTGTCGATGCCGAGCACGCCCTGGACCCCGCCTACGCGCGCAAACTGGGCGTGGATATCGACAACCTGCTGGTTTCGCAGCCCGATAGCGGCGAGCAGGCGCTGGAAATCACCGAGGCGCTGGTCCGCAGCGGCGCCATCGACGTGCTGGTGCTCGATTCGGTGGCTGCCCTGGTGCCCAAGGCCGAGCTCGACGGCGAGATGGGCGACTCCCACATGGGCCTGCAAGCCCGCCTTATGTCCCAGGCCCTGCGCAAGCTCACCGGAACGGTCTCCAAGTCGCGCACCGCGCTGATTTTTATCAACCAAATTCGCGAGAAGATCGGCGTCATGTTTGGCAACCCTGAAACCACCACCGGAGGCCGCGCGCTCAAGTTTTATTCCTCGGTCCGCGTGGATATCCGCCGCATCGCCGCCATCAAGGAAGGCGATGTGGTCACCGGCAACAGGACCAAGGTGAAGATCGTTAAAAACAAGGTGGCCGCGCCCTTCCGCGAGGCGGAGTTCGACATCCTCTACGGCGAGGGCATCAGCCGCGAGGGCGACGTGCTGGACCTGGCCGTGGCCAACAACCTCGTGGAGAAGTCGGGCGCGTGGTACAGCTACGCCGGCGAGCGCATCGGCCAGGGCCGCGAAAACACCCGCGCCTTCCTCAAGGAGAACAAGGAGCTCTTCGTTAAGATGGACGCCGAGGTCCGCAAAAAGCTGAACATCGGCGGCATAAAGGCCGAAGTGCCCGAGGTCCCGGCCGCAGGCCCCGCCGAAGCCAAGGAAGTCGTACGTGGACGCAAGGGGTAAGGATTGCGCGTTCATTAGTTGCATCCCAGGTCAAAGAATCGAGGCCTGGGATGCATGGCAACCGGCGAGGTTTTAATATGCCGCTTTTCAAGTGTGCTGTTGTGGCTCTGATCTTTGCGTCTGGAATTGCAGTGTCCTCTTTTGCCCAGCGATCCACGCCCCAAGTTCATTTCAGCTTCGATAGCGGAAGTTTCTATGCGGATGGAAGAGAATCTGAAAAATCTCTATTCCCAAGCGAGACTCAGATTAACTGTGATCGGCAAAGCAGAACCTGTATCGCTGCGACCGCAGAATACTATTCCGGCCATCCCCACGTTTCAATCGAATATTTCCAGATTTTGAAATGGGACGCAGATGGGATTATCGCTACATCTGATGCAATCTGTATGCAGAGAACAATGATCGTCTCCTTTCCAAACAAGGCCATTTCTATTTCGGGTACGCTGAAAAGCTTGCCCAAAGAGAAGACAGAAGCCTGCGAAACACTCGGAGCGAGTAAACCCTATACGAACGTGTTTGTTCTCAAGAATTCTCCGAAGTGGAACAAGGACCCCTATGGCGAGAGCAGCGGTAAATGATCAAAACATGTTTGGAGTCGTGAACAGTGCCGGGTGCCCCAGGTCCGGATTCTCGGACCTGGGAGTCGCGGCGTTCTGTGGGCTCGATTTCTTGTCCAAAAAGGTAGGGTGGAAATTGTAGCCCCCTCAGCGCAAAGGAGAAAAGCATGATGGTAAGAGCTACCGTTATGGTTTTGTGCGCTTTATTGTCATCTATTCGAACTTTGAACGCACAATCAACCACCTCCCAGCCACTGAACAAGGGCGATGTGCGTTTTCAACACATCACTGCGCCGCCGGAACTGGCTGGTGAGCCTGGACCATTACCAACCCCACCAAGCCTAGCCTCCTTGCAGTTCATACAAAGCAAAGCAATCACCACAGCAGACCCGCATGATGTCATGAGCCTTGGTCCGGCAATCCAAGAACTTACTGGACTTCTTCATCTAGAGCCGACCAACTCAGATTTTTATTTACTACGAGCAACTTTTTCGTGCTACATGCGCGCAAATTCCGCAGAAATCCTCAATGACATCTCCCGGTCGATTTCTTTGCACGAGCACTCGACATCCGCCTATCCCACACTTAGGGAACACTACGCGCTGAAGGCGAAGGTTGAGTTTGAGACCGGTCACCTTGAGGACTCAATGCGCGACCTAGATGCGGCAATTAGAGAAAACTACGAGGATGCCAAAGATGTGTTTGACGACGGGAATACAAAACCGACTACCACCACACAGCCCTGTGCATGGACTCTAGCAGATTTTGACACCCTGGAACGACGGTTTCCACAAGATTATCGCCCGCCTCTGTATCGCGGGCTTTATCTGACTTTCTTCTACAGCTTCGATTTGGACTCAGACTACAGCCTTGTGTTCGAGGCGTTCCATCGAGCGGCCACTCTCAATCCAGCCTCGGCGCTGCCGGAGTTTTATATTGGGGAGCTGTACAGCATAGGTCGCTTGGGTGGTCTGATGTCTACTAAGAACGCGCAGTGCTTAGGCGAGGTTGTGCCTAGGACACCCCAGTGTCTTGCCCTTGATGAAGTCCATCGCTCGGCGGTTCGGTCATTGACAAGAGCAATCGCGTTAGACCCGAAATTCGAACCGGCGTATGCGCTCAGAGCAATTGCCTTCGCCGATTTAAAAGAATATCGCCAAGCGGTACGGGATTACGACGAGGTGTTGGGACTAAAACCTGAGCCCGAGGCTGCTCGAATGGCCTACAACGACCGTGGGCTGGCATATGTCTCGTTGGGGGAATATCAATCGGCAGTTCAGGATTTCACCAAGTCCATCGCAATAGGGTGCAAAGAGTTGTGCGGTTCATATGAGAACCGCGCCAATGCATACATTAAATTGCACGAGTATCCGAAGGCAATTGAGGACATTAGCGCCGCAATAAAGCAATATCTTTCCTCTGCGGTATTCCTAATGAACATTGACCAGTTTCGTCGGATATATCCTGAGTTTGACGCGATGCCTGACGATGTACTGTGCGAAAAGTTGAGAGCGCTATTTTTCTCTCAGATGAAATACGCGGATTTTGCAAAGCAGTTCTTGATGGAGGCAAAAAACTTTGAATCAACAGTACTTCCAGATTTCTACCTGAAACGTGGCGATGCATATGCCGCGATGAAGCAAATGCGAAAATCGAATGCTGAATACGACCGCGTTTCGCACGCGTTCCCTGAATACGCGCGTTATGTGTTTGACCAAGTGAACGGAAAACGTGTCAGGAAGTCACAATGACCGGACTCCGCTGCCGGGTGCCCTAGGTCCGTCCGCCGCGGCGGAGGACCTGGGAGTCATCGCGGAGGGAGCAGGAGCCTTCAGGCTCCTGAAAACCCGCACCTCCGATCCATGGGGCCTTCAGGCCCGGGCCTAGATCCCAGCAAAAACCCCGCGGCTGAAGCCGGTCATATTGAAGGCCAGAATCCAGAGGCCTGAAGGCCTCTGCTCCCTCCGCAGGAATGGCAGGCGGGCAACCCGCATCTCTCTCTCTTCTGCTGCTAGAATCCCCGTATTACAACCCGCACGAGCGTAAGACCATCTATCCCGTCAAGGAGCAGGCCAAAATGGATCCACGAACCGTTAAACGCATAACAGCAGTTGCCCCCATTGTCCTGTCGCTCGCCGCGTTAGCCCTCGTCATTGAGGGCCATATCGAGTTTGGCAGCCATCCGCCCGCTGACGAAGGCTGGCAGGCGCATCTCTTTCAGCTTCTGATGGTCCTCGCGGTGCCGATCATTCTGCTCTATATCGCCATCAGTTGGCGAACACTGAAACAGGCCTGGCCCATTCTGGCAGCCCAGGTCTTCCTGTGGCTGCTCGCGCTGGGCGCGCTACGCTTCTTTGCCCTTTAGCCAGGCTCGGCCTTCGCACGCTCCGCTCCCGCTGCTAGAATCCCAATAGAGCGATCCGCATGAGCGTAAAGGCCATCTATCCCGGCACCTTCGACCCGCCGACCAACGGGCATGTGGACCTGATTCAGCGCGGGGCCAAGCTCTTTGGGCACCTGACGGTCGCCGTCCTCAACAATCCGGGCAAGGATCCTCTGTTCACCGTCGCCGAGCGGGTGGAGATGCTTCAGGAGGCCATCGGGGCGCTGGACAATGTTTCAGTGGCCACCTTCGACGGGCTCATGGTGGAGTTTGCGCGTCGCGAGGGCGCGTCGGCGGTGCTGCGCGGCATCCGCGCCATCTCCGACTACGAGTACGAGTTTCAGATGGCGCTGATGAACCGGCGCCTGGCCCCGGAGATCGAAACGGTCTTCCTGCAACCGGCCGGACGCTACTCGTTTGTCAGCTCGCGGATGCTAAAGGAAGTCTTCAGCTTTGGCGGCGACGTAACCGGACTGGTGCCGCCCAACGTGCTCAAGCGCCTGCGCGGGCGAATCAACAAGCCCTGAAGCACAACGCGGCTACTTCGGCCGCGCACCCTTCTCCACAGCGTAAGTAATCAGCCTGACTGGCAGAAACCGGACCAGGTTCGCAAGCAATCTGCCGGCGAAGTTGGGGATAATTGTCCGCTGTCCGCGGGCCAGCGCGGCCACACCCAGCCGGGCCACCTCCGGGGCCTGCTGCACCTTGCGGGTTCGGAAGGCTCCGGCGCGAGATACGGTGAAGAACTCGCTCTCCGTGGGGCCGGGGCAGAGCGCTGTCACCTTCACCCCAAAGCGGGCAATCTCCCCGGCCAGTCCCAGGGCGAAGAAGCGGTCGAAGGCCTTGCTGGCCGCATAGGTTGCAAAGTAGGGCAGGGGCTGGAAACTGGCCGTCGATGCCACCACCAGCACCCATCCCCGGCGGCGCTCCACCATGCGCGGGACAAACAGGCGCGTCAGCCGCACCATGGCTTCGCAGTTGACGCGCACCTGGCTCAGTTCCTGCTCAACGGGGCTCAAATGAAACGAACCGTACTGGCCGAGGCCGGCATTGTTGACGAGAATGTCCACCTGCAAGCCTTCAGTCGCGTCATAAATCTGCTGCGGCGCGGCGGGGTCGTTCAAATCCGCCACCACAATCCGCACCTCGGTTCCCTTGGCCGCAAGCTCGGCGGCCAGCGTCTCAAGCCGGTCTTTGCGGCGGGCCGTAAGGATGAGTTTGGCGCCGTGCAGCGCCAGCTCCCGCGCCAGTGCAGCGCCGATGCCCGCACTGGCCCCGGTGACCAGCGCCCATCTGTCGTTGAACTCGTTTGTGTTTGTCATCGCGAAAACATCATAGCGGATGGGCGGTCAGTGGCGGGTGAGCGGTGGCCCCGCTGACAAACATCATGTCCTAATCCCTGTTCCGTTGCGCTATTCGGAGAAAACTAAGAGCTGGAAGCTGTCAGCTCCCCTTCAAACTCCTCATTCAGCCAGCTTGAAAACGCCGCAAACTCCTCGTCGCGGCCGAGGAAGTCGCGCACCATCTGCCGCCCCGGTTTCGATCCGCCTTGTTCCAGCACGGTCTTGCGGTAACGGCTGCCGGCGTCGCAACCCAATAGATTTGTGGAGTCGAACTGGGCGAAAAAGTCGAGCGCGATGACCTTGTCGAAGGCGTAGGTGTAGTAGTTCGACGAGTAGCCGGTGAGGTGTCCGAAGCTCGCGTACATGCGGTTGCCTTCCAGCCAGGTCCAGGGCTGCAGGGCCTGATGAAGCTGCTTCGTTATGAGGTCCAGGTCCAGTCCGATAGGGTCCCGGTCGTGCAGGTCGAGCGAGAGGGTGGTGTAGTAGAGCTGCGAGCGCACCCAGTCCGCGCGGCCAAAGGCTCCCGCCAGCTTCATCTTCCGGATTATTTCGGCAGGGAGCGTTTCTCCCGTCTGGTAGTGCTTTGCAAAGGCCTGGAGCAGCCTTTCGTTGCGGAAGAACTCTTCGAGCATCTGCGACGGCACCTCGATGAAGTCGCCCTCGGTGGCAAAGCCGGAGATGCCCGCCCACTCGGTCTGGCCGCCCAGGATGGCGTGCATCAGGTGGCCGAATTCGTGGAAGAAAGTGACCACGTCGTTGTATTGCAGAAGGCCAGGGTCGCCTACGTCGCCGCCGGGGAAATTACAGATGAGGGCGGCCTCGGGCAGAGCGTGGCCGCGCACGCCCGTGACGATAGGCGCAGCGGAGAACCACTTGTCTTTGCCTTCGCGGGGGTGCATGTCGAGGTAGAAACGGCCCACAATTTCGCCGTCTTCGACGACCTCGTAGACCGAAACGGCGGGGTCCCAGCCGGGAACCGTCGAGCGCCGGAACTCGATCTTGAAGAGCCGCGCCGCCGTATCCAACACGCCGGCCTCGACCTGCGCGTAGGGGAAGTAGGGGCGCACGAACTGCGAATCGAAGTCGAAGGCCGAACGGCGAAACTGCTCATACCAGTAGGCGCGGCCGGCTAAGTCGATGGCCGTAAGGCTGGGCTGGCGCTGGCGGGCAAACGCGAGAACCTGCTCATGCTCGCGGCGGGCGCCCTCGCGGCTGGCCTCGTTCAGCCTGGATAAAAACGCGCGCACATTGGCCGCCGAGCCCATCATCTGGTCGGCGGTGGCCAGGTCGGCCCAACTGCGAAAGCCCAAAACCGTGGCGATCTCCTGGCGGATGGCCAGCAGGGCCTCCAGAATCTCCTTGTTGGCCGGATAGGCGCGGGTGTTGTAAGCCAGGAACATGCGCTCCCGCAGCGCGGCGCTGGCGGCAAAGGTCATTATCGGCTGCATGTCGGGCTGATCGGTGGAGAGAAGGCTCCGGCCTTCGGCGTCCGTCGGATGCCGGGCAATGTAGTCCGGGGGCAGCCCGTCCAGCTCGGCCTCCGTGGCCTCGATGATCTTGGCGCCCTCCTGGATGTTGCGGCTGAACCGGAGCGAGAGGTTGGTGGCCTTCTCGTGCAGCGATTGCAGGTGGTCGCGGGTGGCCTCGTCCTTGTCCACGCCAGCCAGCCGGTAACTGAGCAGGGTGCGTTGGACGTAGTGCCGTGTGGCCGGGCTGGCGCCCGCCAGATCGATGGCCGCGAGGGCCTCGTAAACCCGGCGATTCAGGCTCAGGGCGCTGCCGGCCATGGCCACCCGCTGCGCCTCTCGCTGTGCCTGGTCGCGCACGGCGCTGGCGGCGGCCACGGAGTTCAGCACACCGGCCTGCGCGCCAGCCAGGTTCAACTGTTCGATGGCCACGTCATAGAGGCGCAGAGAGTTCTCCGGCGTGCGCTGCACCGAGACCGACAGCAAAGCAGCCAGGGCCGCCTCATGTGCCGCCAGCCGAGCGCCAACCCAGGCGGAGAGCGCCTCGGCAGACGCGGCTCCGCCCGCTTCCCAGGCATGAAGGTCTATGGAACGGGCATCGGGGGCAGGGTTCTGAGTAGGCACGGATGCAAACTCCTTCAAACTCCTAGAGTGACACAGCGGGCTGGGATCGGGTTTGTCCGCCTGAAAAGCCAGCCCAAATCGAGGGCGCCCGACCCTGGCGTCAGCCTGCCCCAGAGTGCTGGAAGTGGCAGGAACGCAAAAAAATCATGCCGCAGCCCAATTCCGTTGTTGCATCCTGGCCGGAACCCCTTTAAGATGCGTCAATTGACAACTATGCCTACTAGTGCTCCCACTACGCCTGTTTCTACTCTCACGCCGGCCAGCCCGCGGCTGCGCGTGGGCAAGCTCTGCGTGGCTATTCAAGCCAGCTCGCCGGCGGAACTGATCGAGCGGGCAGAAGCGGCGCTGGACGACTCGAAGTTCCTTGAATTTCGTCTGGATACCTTGCCTAAACCGGACTCAGCGCTGCCCAAGGTGAAGAAGTTTCTGGCAGAACACCGCGAGGTGACGGCTATCGCCACCTGCCGGCGCAAGCAGCTAGGCGGCCTCTTCGTGGGGTCCTTGATTGCGGAGCTTGAGGTGCTGTTGGCGGCCACCGAGGCCGGATGCCAGATTGTCGATCTCGAAGTCGAGTCGGCTGAAGCGGCCAAGCCGGCGCAACTGGCCAAGTTCCGAGCCAGTCTGCGCGAGGCGGGCACGGCGCTGCTGGTCAGCTTCCACGACTTTACCCGCACTAAAGGCCTGGACAAAGCCGCGGAGCGGATTGAGGCCTTTCAGCCGGATTATGTCAAGGTGGTTTCTACGGCGCGGTCGCTGGCCGACAATCTGGCCGTCCTCAAGCTGATCGAGGACCATTCGCTCTCGTCGCATGTGGTGGGCATCGCCATGGGCGAAGAGGGAATTGTCTCCCGCGTGCTGGGGCCGCGTGCTGGAGCGGCATTCACCTTTGCCGCCTTATCCGATGGCGACGAGACTGCGGCGGGACAGGTTGCGGCGCGTACGCTGCGCGATCTCTATCGCGGAGAGTATCTTGACCAGGCGACGCGGATCTTTGGGGTGGCCGGCAACCCTATCTCCCACTCGCTTTCGCCGCTCATGCATAATACAGCCTTCCGCCGCGAGAGCGTGAACGCGGTGCTGCTGCCGCTCAAGGTACGCAACCTGGACGATCTGCTCGTCCTGGTGCGCGGACTGCCGCTGGCGGGCTTGGCCGTGACCATGCCCCTTAAACAGGAGGTGCTGCCCCACCTGGATAACTCCGACCCGCTCACCGCCAAGATCGGCGCATGCAACACCCTGCGCGTTGGCGGAGACGGCAAGATCGTCGGCTTCAATACGGATGTGGCCGGGGTGGTGAGGCCGCTGGAAAAGCGGCTGAAGCTGCAAGGGGCGCGGATTGCCGTGTTGGGCGCGGGAGGCGCGGCGCGTGCCGCGGTCTTCGGCCTGGTTGCCCAGGGCGCGGAGGTTTGCATCGTCAATATCATCCACGAGGACGCCGTGAAACTTGCCCGGCAGTCCAAGGTCAAGGCCCTCAAGCATGAACTCTTCGCCAAGGCCCGTTTCGACGTGCTCATTAATGCCACTCCCTGCGGCATGGCCGGCAACAAGCAGCCATTGCCCATCGCAGAGAACGAGCTGAACGCCGGGCTGGTCTTCGACATGGTCTACAACCCGATGGAGACGCCGCTTCTCAAGCTGGCGCGTGAGCGGGGTATCCCGGTAATCAGTGGCTTGGAGATGTTCGTGCAGCAGGGCGCGCGCCAGTTCGAGATCTGGACCGGCAAACCGGCTCCTGAAGCGGAGATGCAGAGAGTAGTGGAGCTGGAATTGCGCAGGCGAGGGTGAGACGGGCAGGCTGGTCGGCTCACAGGTCTCGCTTCTGAGACCTGGGAAACCGCGACCACAACGGAAGAAGTCGAAAGCGCGCTCACGGCGCGCTTTCGATCTGGCGGGAGATCCAGCGGCTGAGGCTCACGCCTTCGACCGCCGCGTGCAGAGCTGCCTTGCGGTGCAGCTCCGGTTCGGTGCGCACCAGAATCTTTCCGTTGAAGGGGCGGTCGGGCTGCTGGCCTCGCTCGGCGCAAAGCTCCAGATAGCTGTCGATACTCTCGCGGAAGGCGCGCGCCAACTCCGTGGCCGTTCTTCCCTCAAAATGAATCACATCCCGAAGCCCTGCCACCGTTCCGGAAAATGTCTTATCCTCTGGATCAAAATCGATCGGTCCGGCGGCATAACTTTTGTATTCCATCATGGCTTCACTCCCGCATTCATAAGAAACTGGCGAACTGCTTCGACCGCGCCTTTTTTTGTTTCTGGACGAGGGTGCGGACGGTGAAAGACGGCGGTTACGCCGTTCAATCTAGCCGCAACACGGCTTCCCGCGCGCTCCGTCACCTCGCCTCCCAGTGCGCGAATCAGCGATTCAATCGCGGACCACCGGATGTCCGCTTTGGTTGGACGGACAAAGAGGGCGTTCAACGTTGCTTGTCGCGCCTTGTTCACGGCAAAGGAAACCGGCCTTTCTGGTCCCAGCTCATCGGGATAATGATAGCACATACCGCTATCGATCGGCCGGTGACTCTCCCTACGCTGCCACCACTTCCACGCGCTCGTCGACGGGTTGGCCCTTGGGGCCGACCACAATCTTGACGGTGCATCCAAGCCGCACCAGGCAGTCCATCATCTTCATCTCGCTGATGCCGCGAAAGCAAAGCCGTTTCGGAATTTCTTATTGGAATGCCAGCGGCTTCCAGGCGCCGCCATTCTTGAGCGCCAGTTGAATCGGCCGGGGCAGGCCTTTAGGCGGGACCGTGACCTCAATCCAGAGTTCTTGGCCGGGGTGGATGGGCGTCGGAACTGCCGCATGCTCCGAGATGTAAAAGTTGACCGGCGGCCAGAGGCGCAGAGCGTCGCAGGACTCTCCTCCGCGAACAATGACCATGGGATTCCAGTTACCAGGGCCTGCGCCAGGAATCCGTGTAGCTACAAGTCGATTGTCTTTTACGCTAAGCTTGGCCTGGAAACTGTCAATCACCGCGTATGGAGCGGTTTGTGTAATTTTGAGCTGGTTAGGCGTCTGGTATGTGTTTCCGCAGCCATCCACGGTCAAGTTGAGGCTGAGATAGCGGCCGCGCATAAGTATATAAGGATCCCACATTCTTGTGGGCACCCACACCCGCGGGCAGCTCCTGCGCTGGTAGAGATACTTGGCGGCGACGGAGGAGACCAGCGCCAACTGGATCAGAAGCAGCACGAGGGAGGTCTTGGAGAACTTCATTGCGCCTCCTGGGTCGAAACATCCTTTTTCCCCATGCGGACCATCAATCCGCGGCGGGTCTTTTCCAGAGCCCACCCCCCGGCCAGGAAGAGAATGCCCAGGCCGATCAGCCCCAGCGAGCGGCCCATCTTGTCGAAGATGTCGCTGAAATAAAACCAGCCCACCGCGACGGCAAACCCCACAATGCCAAGATTCACCAGCAGCCGGGAGGCCTGACGCACGCCCCACCAACTGATGAAGACGGCAAACGCGGCAACCAGCGCGTAGGCGGCAAGAGTCGGCTCGCTCCGGGGATAAGAACCTTTGACGCCAACACCGAAGTTGTAATGCTCTATCCAGGTTCGGTGGCACCAGGGCAGGGCGATGGAGAAGGCGAGAGCCGCAACCACAGGAATAAGGCTCTTGCGGAGGCGGAAGAGGGTGAAGAAGAGCGGCAGCGCGGCGATGGTGGTCCAGCCGAAGAAACGATCCCTGAGGGGCAGATAGACCTGAGCAGCCGACCAGGAATGCCAGCCGCCCAACAGAAAGACGATTCCACAAACGGCGGCGGCAACGGCTACAGCGAAGAGAATGCCCTGGACGGCCTTGTGGCGGGAGCCGAGAAAAAGCGTGAGGTACAGGATGGCCCAGACAACCAGGAACCGGCCAACGTATACCACGCTTCCGATATACCACTGAGTATGAATCACCCACTCGCAGAGCATCCAGGCGGGGAAGAGGAGAAAGGTGAGGGTCTCTTGGGCCTGATCGCGGAGCAGAATCCAGCCGGCCAGGGCGGCGATGGCCCATAGCAGGACCGCTGCCGGCCAATGTTCCTGGATATTGAAGATCTGCCCTACCAGCGCGATGGCCGCCCCGGTGGAAACGGTTCCCACGGCGTGGAATGCGGTGGAGAGGCCGCGATAGACCTTGCGCGTGAATGCTCCAGCAAGGTGGAAAGCGGCGACCATGGCGACGACCAGCGTAAAGCGCGAGCCGGGGCCAAGCAGGTCCCAATGGGCTGAGACAAACAGCGCCACGCCGTAAGCCAGCGGAATGGCCCCCAGGGTCAGCGCGACTATGCCTTGCCAGCCCACGCGCTGCCAGTGTAGACCGGCGGGGCTGGTCTGCTCCGACTCATAGGCGCGAATGCGGGCGGCATCCTCCGCATCCAGGACGCCGGCCGATTGCCAGCGGGTTAACAGCGATTCAAAGTCAGCCATGGCGGTTGGCATCATTACAGCACAACCCAAAGCATCGCACGCGGAAATCTCTGCCTATATCATCGATATATGCGATTCGAGATCGTCACCATCTTTCCGGAGTTCTTTGCCGGCATCTTCGAGCACGGGATCGTGCGGCGGGCGCTGGCCGAGGGGCTGGTCGAGGTGGGCATCCACGATCTGCGCGACTTTACCCACGATCGGCACCGCACCGTGGACGACCGCCCCTTTGGCGGCGGCGAGGGAATGGTGCTGAAGCCGGAGCCGTTGGCAGAGGCGCTGCAATCGCTGGGGATTCAGCCCAAATCCACCTCCAAAATATCGCAGCCGGAGGGAGGCGGGGGTTTCAACCCCCGCATACAGCCAATAGGATCGACGAGGGCTTTAGCCCCGGAGAAAGAGCATACGACCGTCATCTTGCTCTCCGCGCAAGGCCGTCCCTTCACCCAGGCAATAGCCCGAGAACTGGCTGCGCTGGACCGCGTGGTGCTCATCTGCGGGCGCTATGAGGGCGTGGACGAGCGCATCAACCAGCTTTACTGCGACATGGAGTTGTCTATCGGCGACTACGTGCTGAGCGGAGGCGAACTGGCCGCCGCGGTGGTGGTGGATGCCACCATGCGCCTGATTCCCGGCGTACTGGGCAACGAGGCTTCAGGCGAGTTTGAGAGCTTTGGCGTGGCAGACGCCGAGATCGCTACGGATATTGAAGGGGTTCCGCGCTCGCAGCACGGCTCTGGGGGCCTGCTGGACTACCCGCACTACACTCGCCCCGCGGAGTTTGGCGGGCTGCGCGCGCCCGAGGTGCTTCTGAACGGAGACCACTTGCAGATTCGCCGCTGGCGCCACGAGCAGCAATTGCGCAAGACCCTGGCTAACCGCCCCGATCTGCTCAAAGATGCCGCGCTGAGCGAAGAGGACCGACGGCTGCTGGACGCGATTCGCGAGGAAGGCGAATAAGACCTGCCAGGCGCGTTATTTGCCCGGCTTGCCCTTTTTGCCGCCGCCTGCTTTGGCTGCGGCCTGCTGGGGCTGGTCCCCTTTATGGTGCCGGTTGTGGTGTGCCAAGGCCTTGGCGATCTCTTCGGGGGTCAGCTTGCTGCCGCCAAGATGCAGAACATCGCCTTCAATCGTTTTGCCAGGTCCGGATGTATCCATTGATCCCTCCTCTATTCAGAATAGTCTCATTCGGCAACGGTGGCAGGGTGTGTTGTATTGCTCACTGTCAGCCGTTGACCTTCTTCAGCAGCCAGGCCATGTTTTGCCCCAGGGTTTTCATGGTTTGTATACCCTCGGCGTCCTTCTCCACATCGCCTTTCTCCATGCCGACGCCAATGTTCCAATACGACGAGCCGGGCACGATCATCTCGCTGATGAGGAAGAAGTGGTTCAGCGTATCGAAGGCGTGGATAGCGCCCGCGCGCCGCACTGCCACCACGGCCGCGCCCACCTTGTGCCGGAAGATGCCGCCATTGGCCTTGCCAACCAGGCAGGCGCGGTCTATCAGCGCTTTGATCTCCGGCGAAACGTCGGTCACATAAGTCGGCGAGCCCAGCAGAATGCCGTCCGCCTGCTCCATCTTTTCGATATAGGCATTCCCCATATCGCCGGTCTGCGAGCATCGGCGGTCTTTTTTTACCGAGCATTTGCGGCAGGCCAGGCAGCCGTGAATCGTGGCCCCGCTCAGTTCGATGAGTTCGGTTTCAATCCCTTCCTTTTCCAGTTCCTTCAGAACGTATCCCAGCAGAATGGCCGTATTTCCGCCTTTGCGGGCGCTGCCGTTGAAGGCCACAACCTTTATCCGAGTCTTGTGCATGAATCAGTCTCCCTTTGCCTGCCCACTTGTCTAGCCGCACGATGGCCTAGATTGCCAACTCTCATTGTGCATCTTCAGCGGTGTTCGCCCCGCAAACAGGTCGAAGAAATACTGTGCAAGAACCCGCCCTAGCCCCGTTCCCCGAATGCGGACTACGGCGATTTTGCGCGGAACCGGGAACTATTTCACGTTTGCCGGGGTCCAATAGGGTAGCATTCCTGTTTGTTGATTCGAGGAGACTCTAATGCGCCGCATTTTCGCCGTTTACTGTCTTGTTGCCTTCACCCTGCCCCTTGCCGCCCAGACGAAGGCCACGCCCCAGGTAAAACCAAAAGCAACCGCGCCGCAAGCGCAGCCGGCCCCACCGCAGGTGGTCAAAGACCTACCAGTACGCAAGGTTGTGCTCTACAAGAATGGCGTCGGCTACTTTGAGCACGCCGGGACGGTACAGGGCAACCAGCGCGTGGCCATCGATTTCACCTCGCCGCAGTTGAACGACGTCTTGCAGTCGCTCACCGTGCTCGACGAAGGCGGCGGGCGCATCGGCGGGGTCAACTACAACTCGACCACACCGCTGGCCGAGCAGCTCAAGTCGCTCTCGCTGGGCATGACCGAAGATCCATCCTCAACCGAGCTATTCCAGGCCCTGCGCGGGCAGCGGGTTGAGGTCGCGGGAGGGCCCGGCGGTGTGATTACCGGCCGGCTGATGTCCATCGAGTCGCGCGCCGAGAAGGTCACCGGAGGCGATGCCGGCGCCACCGTCGACAAGTTCTATCTCACCCTGATTGCCTCCTCCGGCGCGGTTCGGGTAATCGAACTGACCCCGGCGCTGAGCGTGCGTCCGCTCGACGCCAATCTCCAGGGCCAACTCGACCGCTATCTGGAACTGCTCTCGACAACTCATGCCAACGGCCTGCGCCACCTTACGTTGGACGCGATAGGCCAGGGCCAGCGCGAGCTTCGAGTGAGTTACATCAGCGAAGTTCCGGTGTGGAAGTCCACCTATCGCATAGTCTTCCCGCGCACGCCCAACGGTTCGGCCATCGTGCAGGGCTGGGCGGTGGTCGATAACACCGTGGGCGCGGACTGGGACAACGTGCAGCTTTCGTTGGTAGCCGGCGCACCGCAGAGCTTCATCCAACCGCTCTCACAGCCGCTCTACACGCGGCGGCCGGAGATTCCCATCGCCACCACCGAGCAGACCGGCCCGCAGACCCATGAGGCTGCAGAGGAGAAGCAAGCCGGCCAGACGGAGATGTACAACGGTGCGCTCGCCGCGCCTAAACGGGTGCCGCAGATGCTACGGATGGCTACAGCTCCGCAAGGGGCGCCATCTGCCGGCTTTGGTGTGGCCGGGATGGAAAGCCTGGGCTCGGGCAATGGCTACGGACCAGGCTCTGGCGGCAACGTTGGCGGCGGCATCTACCGCCCTACAAACGCCATTCAGGAGGGCGACGTCTCCACCAGCGCCTTTGACGACTTCTTCGAGTATGCGCTCACCCAGCCGGTCACCATCCACAAGAACGAGTCGGCCATGGTGCCCATCCTGCAGCAGGAGCTGCCCGCCGAGCACGTGACCCTGTGGAGCGAGAGGGAAAGCAAGCCGCTGCGCGCCGTGTGGCTTGAGAACAAGTCCAAATTGACGCTCGACTCGGGCAGTTTTTCTATCTTTGAGAGCGGCGAGTTTGCCGGCGAGGGACTGCTCGATCCCATTCATCCCGGCGAAAAGCGGCTGCTCTCCTATGCAACCGATCAGGCTGTCCACGTCAAAGTGACGGCTCGCGACAACCAGCGCACCTTGCACCACGTGCAGATTCGCGAGGGATCGGTTGTGGAAACCTTTATGAACATTGCCTCGGTAACCTACTCGGCGACGAATTCGGCGGATCTCGATCGCACGGTTCTCATCGAGCACCCGCGGGCCAACAACGGCTGGTTACTGGACGGCGATCTGAAACCCGCCGAGACTTCGCCCAACCTCTATCGCTTCAAGCTGCCCGTGGCCACCCACTCGACCGCGACCCTTGAGGTGCGGGAGCGCGGCCCGGTTACTGCTAGAGTCGCCCTGGTTTCGAATTACAACCAGACGACCTATCTGCTCGACCTGGTCAAGCGCGCTCCCGATGCTCTGGACAAGCTGAAGCCGGTGATTGACGCCCAGGCCGCTCTGTCCGAACTGAACCGCCGCATCGCCGAATCCAAGAAGACTGAAGAGGCTGCGTCGGCCGACGAGGCCCGCGACCGCGAGAACCTGACCGCGCTCAAGGGCAACGACGCCGCCAAGCGCTTTGTGGAAGAGTTGAACCGCGCTGAAGACCAGTTGCAGACCGCGCAGAAGCAGACTGCCGATCTGGAGCAGCAGAAAAAGACGGCTGTGGAGAAACTGAACGATTTGATTGCGGGAATCAGCTTCGATTGGGACGTGAAGACGGAGAAGTAAGGGACGGAGTCAAAGTTCGTGGTTTCCCACCCTTGCCGCAAAGACAAGAACGCGGCAAGGATGGGGCGCCCCGGCATTCAGGCTTATCGAGAGGCACTCGGCCGCTACGCCTGCCCGGTCATCGCGTAGAGAACGGCCCGCGCGGTCTCATCCTCATCCTCGTGCGACGAGATCATCAGGTCGTAGAGGTGGATGTTGCACCAGCTCTTGCCGAAGTACTGTTGCAGGTACTTGGCGCGTTCTTCATCCACTGTGCGGATGCGCTGCTCGACGTTGGCGCACTTCTCAAGGCGCTTGCGCAGGCGCAGGATGCGCTCTTTGTGTGGAGCGTAAACAAAGACGCGAAAGACATCGGGTTTGTGCTGCAAGATGCACTGCGAACCCCGGCCCACGATCACGCAATTGCCCTCGGAATAGGCTTGTTCGACGATCTTCTGCGTCAGTTTCACCATCTGCTCGGCATCGAAGACAGAGCCCTCGCCGAGTTCCAGGCCGGCGGCCAGGGCGGCCGAGCGCATGGCCTGCTGGTTGATGCGGCGCAGCCATGAGTCTACGTGCTCATCGTAGTGGCGGACCACGCTCTTTTCCACGTGGGCCGCATAGGCGATGGCGTCGATAATGTCGCGGTCCAGCAACTTCCAGCCCAGCCACCCGGCAATGCTCTCCGCGATTCGTCCCCCGCCGCTTCCAAACTCCCTGTTGACCGTCAACACCCGGTATTTCACGATCTCCTCCCGAACAACCGACAACATTACACGTTACTCCCCTCCCACCGTTCGGTCCAATTCCGCTTTGTGTACCATTCTTTTGCCGGTTATTAGCGATAGGGCGTGAAACCACCACCCCATCCGGCCTCCCAGGGAAACTCGCGCGTACCTCACCGCCGGACAGGCGCTCCCTTGCCGTACACTGGAGCCGAGTATACCTGCGGCGCTTCCGCTTCGCAGGATGCGGTGTACCCTGGAGGGCAAGGCGGCATGAAACGGATCGGCATCCTCTTCGGCATGGAAAACAGCTTTCCCGGCGCGCTGGTGGAGCACATCAATGCACGGAATCTGGAGGGCATTGAGGCTGAATTTGTCGAAATCGGCGCCGTGCGCCTCGACCAGGCGCCCCCCTACGCGGTGATTGTGGACCGCATCTCCCACGACATTCCCTTCTATCGCGCCTGGCTCAAGCACGCCGCCCTCAACGGAACGGCGATCATCAACAATCCCTTCTGGTGGTCGGCCGACGACAAGTTCTTCAACTACGCGCTGGCCGCAAAGCTCGGCGTGGCCGTGCCCCCCACCGTCATCCTGCCCCACAAGTTGCACCCTTCGGGGACCACCGAAAAGTCGCTGCGCAACCTTGAATTTCCCCTCGACTGGGACGCGGTCTTTGACTATGTGGGCGAGCACGGCTACCTCAAGCCGGTGGATGGCGGCGGCTGGCGCGACGTCTACAACGTGCATGATCGCGAGGAGTTTTTCCGCGCCTACGACCAGTCGCGCGACCTGTGCATGATGTACCAGAAGGCCGTCGATTTCACCGCGTACTTCCGCTGCTACGTGGTAGGGCGGAAGAAGGTCCGCATCATGCCCTACGACCCGCGCAGGCCGCATGCCGAGCGCTACATTCAGAAACCGCCGCGCTACAGCAAAAAGCTGCTCAAGCGCATCGAACAAGACTCGCTGAAGCTCTGCCGCGCGCTGGGCTACGACCTGAATACGGTCGAATTCGCGGTGGAGAACGGCATCCCCTACGCCATCGACTTCATGAACCCCGCGCCCGACGCCGATCTGCACTCCGTGGGTCCGGCCAACTTCGATTGGATTGTGCGCGAGGTGGCCGATCTAGCTATCGCCAAGGCCCAAGCCGCCCCGCAGGCTCCGGAACTCCTCTGGTCCGTCTTCCTGGGCGCTGAAATAGCTCCCGCCAAGGCTGACAAGCCGACGAAGAAGAAGAAAACCGCGGCGAAAAAGAAGGCCAAGGCGGCCAGAATCAAGGCGAAAACGGCCAGCGAGACAGCAGAGGCTGTCACGAAAGCGGAAGAAGCCAATCAAACAGAGGCCGTCGAGGAGGCGGTTGCCGTCGAGCCTGTGGAAGCGGTTGCGGAGGCAGAAGCCATCGAGGTTGTGGAAGCTACGGAGCTGCCAGAAGCAGTCGCGGAGGCGATTGCCGACGAGCCTGCGGAAGCTGTTGCGGAAGCAGAGGCCATCGGGATTGTGGAAGCCATTAAGCCGGCGGAAGCCGTCGTGGAGGCGGAAGCCGCCGATACCGCGCAGAACGAAGAGAAGTCTGCCCAACCCAATCCGATCAGGAAGCCGCCGTGGGAATAACGCCCAACTCCCGCAGCAGGAAGGCGTAATCGAAGGCGATCTCCTTCAGGTAGTCGTAGCGGCCGCTGGAGCCGCCGTGGCCGGCCTGCATATTGGTGACCAGCAACAGCGGGTTGTTATCGGTCTTCAGCGTGCGTAATTTTGCGACATACTTGGCCGGCTCCCAGTACATGACCTGGCTGTCGTGGAGCGATGTTTTCACTAGCATCGCCGGATAACTCATGGCCTTCAAGTTATCGTAAGGCGAATAACTCAACATATAGCGAAAGTAATTTTCCTCGTTGGGATTGCCCCACTCCTCGTACTCGGGGACAGTGAGGGGCAGCGAAGCGTCGAGCATGGTGTTCATCACGTCCACAAAAGGCACGTGGGAGACGATGGCGCGGAAGAGCTCCGGGCGCAGGTTGGCGGCGGCGCCCATCAATAGACCTCCAGCGGACCCGCCCTCGATGGCCACGCGCTGAGGGTCGCCGTATTGCGAGGCGGTCAGATACTCGACGGCGGCGATGAAGTCCGTAAAGGTGTTGCGCTTGACCAGCATCTTGCCGGCGTCGTGCCAGGGCTTGCCCAGGTCGCCGCCGCCGCGCACGTGTGCATAGGCCATCACCACGCCGCGGTCCAGCAGGCTGAGCCGGTTCCCGCTGAAACCGAGGGGCAGCGAGTAGCCATAGGAGCCGTAGCCGTAGACGTACAGCGGATTGCGTCCCGGCTGACGTTTGTCCTTGCGATAGACCAGCGAAACCGGCACATGAACGCCGTCCGGCGCCGTGGCATGGACGCGCTCGCTGGCATAAAGCGTGCGGTCGAAGCCGCCGGGAATCTCAAGCTGCTTGAGCAGCGTCGAGGCGCCCGTGGCTACGTCGTACTCGTAGACCGAACTGGGCGTGACCAGCGACTGGTATGCATAGCGGAACGCGGGCGTATCGAAGACGCGATTGATGTGCGGCTGAGCGCTGTAGGCCGGCTCGGGAAAGGCGATCTCACCGGCGGGCGTGGATTCCGGGCCGTCGCCGGTGAAGCGCCAAATCCGCAGCCGGGGCAGGCCGTCTTCTCGCTCGCAGGCCACAAAAAAGCCGCTAAAGAGGTCTATTTCTTCGATCATCACGGTGTCGCGGTGGGGAATGCGCTCGGTCCAGTGCTCGCGTCCCGGAGTGGTTACCGGCGCAGTGACCAGGCGGAAGTTGCGCCCACGATCGTTGGTGCGGATGAACCACAGGCCATTGCGGTGGTCGATTGCGTACTCGTGGTCGTCCTGGCGGGGACTGATTAGGGTGAAGGCGCCCTCGGGCTCGGTTGCCGCCAGCACCCAAGACTCGGTGGTGGTGTGGCTGGCCGATTCCAGCACCAGGTATTTGCCATCGCGGGTGCGGCCCGCGCCCAGATTGAAGCGCTCGTCGTCGTCTTGATATACCAGCACATCCTTGTTGGGCTGCTCGATGCAATCGTGCCGCCATAGCTGGTACTGGCGCTTCTGCTCTTCGTCCTCGACGGTGTAGAAGAGGGTCCGGTTGTCCGCGGCCCAGACCACGGAGCCGACCCGCTCTACCTCATCGGGGAGGATTTCGCCGGTTTCCAGGTCCTTGATGTGCAGGGTGTACTGGCGGAAGCCCGTGGTGTCGGCGGTGTAGGCCAGCCAGCGCCCGTCGCCGGTGATGTCGGTGGCGCCAATCGCAAAAAAGGGGTGGCCCTCGGCCAGCAGGTTGCCGTCCAGGATCACTTGCTCCGGCGCGTCGTTGTCCATTGCTGAAGCCGTTCCCGGCTTGCGGCAGTGGATCGCATATTGCTGGCCCTCTTCGGTGCGGGTGTAGTACCACCATTCGCCGTCGCGGAAGGGAACCGAAACGTCGGTCTGCTTCACGTGACTGAGCATCTCTTGGTAAAGGTCTTCGCGGAGGCCGGCAAGCGGGGCCATCACGGCCTCGGCGTAGGCGTTTTCCGCCTCCAGGTACGCGGTGACCTCGGGGTTCTGCTTGTCGCGCAGCCAGGCGTAGTTGTCGCTGAGAACCGTGCCATGCAAAACGGTCTCAGCGTGCTGTTTGCGGGCGATGGGAGGCTGAAGGTGCTGGTTCTCGGTCATTTGCTTCTCCAGTGTAGTGCTTGCGGGAGATTGAGGCTCAATCTTGGTCCGTGGAACCTTAGGCCCCCTGTACCCGTACAATAGAGAGCGATGAAGGGCTTTCGCCGCGCACATGGGTCCGTCTTCCGGCTGCTGCTGGCCGCGCTCGTCGGCGTCTCCGCCTCGGCTATGCTAGCCGAGCGGGTAGAGGACCTGCCCAAGCCCACCGGCTACGTGAGCGACTACGCCAACGTGCTCTCGCCGGAGGCGATTGCGCGGCTGGAGCGCCTCTGCGGCCAGCTCGACCACTCCCAGGCCAACGCGCAGATTGCCGTGGTCACCATCCATACCCTGGACGGCGCCGATGCGGCAGAGTACGCCAACGCGCTGGAAGACAAGTGGAAGATGGGCCGCAAGGGTTCGGACCGCGGCGCGCTGGTGCTGCTGGCCGTAGACGACCACAAGTACCGGATTGAAGTGGGCTACGGCCTGGAAGGCATCCTGCCCGATGGCAAGGTAGGCGACATCGGGCGGGAGATGGTTCCGCTGCTGCGGGCCAACGACTATGATGGCGCCATCAGTCAGGCCGTAGGCGAGGTGGCGCAGGTCATCGCCGCCGACGCCAAGGTGACCCTGGACGAGGAGCCGGCTCTTCAGCAGCCGGTCCCGCAGCACCATTCATCCGGGATCAACAAGGTGCGGCTCATCATCTTCCTGATTGTGGCTTTGCTCTACCTTTTCCGCGTATTGGGCAGTTTTGGCCTCTTTGGCGCCTGGGGCCTGGGGATGATGACCGGCGGAATCCTCGGCGGGGGCCGTGGAGGCTTTGGGGGCGGAGGTTTCGGTGGCGGTGGTGGTGGTGGCGGCGGTGGTTTTGGCGGCTTCGGCGGCGGCGGGTTTGGCGGCGGCGGAGCCGGCGGAAGCTGGTAGGTTTTCACGTTTTTGAAAAGGGCTTCCTTGAGTGGAGGCCAAAGGAGAAGGGAACTGTTATGAGTCGTGGAGTTGGGATTGCACTTGGAGTCGTAGGCGTTCTGGTTGTGATAGTGCTGATGGTCTTTGGCAGCTTTATCGGTGCGCGGAACCAGATGGTGGCGAAGGATCAGACGGTAAAAAGCATGTGGTCGGAGGTGGACGTGCAGTTGGAGCGGCGCGCCGACCTGATTCCCAACCTGGTGGAGACCGTGAAGGGCTTTACCAAGGAAGAAAGCACGGTCTTTGGCGATATTGCCAACGCCCGCGCCGGCATGTTGAATGCGCGGGGTCAGGGTCCGCAGGCCGGGATAGAGGCTAGCGGTAAGATGGAATCCGCCCTGGGCCGGTTGCTGCTGCTCACGGAGAACTACCCGCAACTGCGATCGAGCGACCAGTTCATGCGCTTGCAGGATGAGCTTTCCGGGACCGAGAACCGCATCAGCGTGGCGCGCAAGCGATACAACGACGCGATCCAGGAGTACAACACCTTTATCCTTCAGTTCCCCAACAATATCTGGGCAGGCATGGCCGGTTTCAAGGAGAACGACGCCTATTTCAATGCCAGCCCGGCCGCGCGGACGGTTCCGGGAGTCAAGTTCTAGGGCGTCTTTCGGAAACCGGGCAGCGCATACCTGCAAAGAGGCCATCCCGCGCCGTGGGATGGCCTCTTTTATGTTTGAGCTTCGGACGCGGCTCGGACCGGCCTACTTGAAGGAGGAGATGGCGTGGGCCTCGTCGTCGTATATGTCGAAGACAGTGTAGAGCTTGGTCAGTTGCAGCAGGTCGTGAACCTTCTTGGTCAGGTTCAGCAGCTTGAGCCCGGCAGCCTGGTTCTTGGCGGTGGTGTAGGCGCTTACCAACTCACCCAACCCCGAGCTATCGATATAGTTCACGTCACCCAAGTTCAGCAGAATGTTCTTCGATCCCTTGGCGATCAGGTTGCGAATGGCATCGCGCAACTGCACACTGCCCTCGCCGAGAGTGATCCGCCCGTTAAGGTCCAGAACGGTTACGC
>Ga0182027_10004207_pt1 | contig 22426 bp, 17 predicted proteins | sample 712E1DmetaG_FD_121300 | JGI IMG/M metagenome (GOLD analysis project Ga0182027, IMG submission 121300) | Permafrost microbial communities from Stordalen Mire, Sweden - 712E1D metaG (Illumina Assembly) | ecosystem: Environmental > Terrestrial > Soil > Wetlands > Permafrost | place: Sweden... | reverse complement strand
ATCCGCGAGCAGATCAACCGCCGCCTGCAAAACGGCGAGGAAGGCAAACAAATCGCCGAATGGCTCAACACCTTGCCCGAGGTGGCGGCTCTGATGACCGCGGAGTTTGACGGCCAGCCCATCAATGAACCCAACCTCTCGCATTGGAAGCTGGGCGGCTACCGGGACTGGGAAGAGCAGCAAGTGGCGTTGGAAGCCGCCCGTCGCTACAAGGCGGACGCCGCCGAACTGAGCGAGGAGGCCGGCGGCCCGCTGGCCGATCAACTGGCCCTTTGCCTCACCGCGCGCATCGCCGTCGCTTTGCGACAGACGCCCTCCACCGGGGAGGATCCCGCCTGGGAACTGGAACGGTTGCGCCGGTTGTGCGCGGACCTGGCGAAGATGCGCAAGGGCGATCACAACGCCGAATGGCTGCGCATCGAGCGCGGAAAGCTGGACCTGGACTTGAAAAAGCACAAGGAGGAGGTTGCCGCCCGCAAACGGGAAATGGAAAATCTCAAGAACCCCCGGGCACACGCCATCACCAAAGAAGCCTGGGAAGAATTGGAAAGGGATCTCCGCCTGATATGATCCAGGCCATCGCGAGAAACGCGGCGGGGCGGCGGCGCTCTGCCGCCCAAATGGGCGAATTGTGAATGATGAATTGTGAATGATGAATTATGAATGGTGAATTGCCTGTCTTCGGCGAATTGAGACGGTGGAACGGAGCGGAATGGAAGCGCGGGCCGGGCCGGGTCATGGCTCGGCAGGAGCGTCGCCCTACCGAGTCGGGGAAGGCAGGGCGACGCTCCTGCGGAGCCATCTCCATCCAGGGGCTGACACCCACAAGAAATGTCGAGAAACCCAAAAAAACGCCGCTTTCCGCGCCGACCGGCGGAAAGCGGCGTTTGACGCCCCGTTTCGGGGTCATCACGCCAACGCCGGGAAAGCTTCTCCGGCGTTGTTGTTCCACATCACACACCCGCCAGGCGGCCGGTGGAATCGCCATGTCTTTCGATTCCTTCGACGCCCATCTTGTCCGCCATGCTCAGAAACAGGTTGGTCAGGGGCGCCGGCTCGGTTTTGAGGTAGCGGCCCGTCTTGAGGTTTCCGCCGGCGGAACCGGCGACCAGAATGGGCAGGTTGACGTGCGTATGGCGGTTGCCATCGGCATTGCCGGAACCGTAAAGGATCATGGAGTTGTGGAGCAGAGAATGACCGTCCACGTCCTGGGTCCGATCCATCTTTTCCAGGAATTTTCCAAGCTGCGTGGCATACCACAGATCAATCTGCTTGACCTTGGCGATGATGTCCGGCTGGTTTCGGTGGTGGGTGAGGTTGTGGTGCCCTTCCGAAATCCCGATTTGGGAAAACGAGCGGTTGCTGCCTTCGCCGGCGAGCAGGAGGGTGGCCACGCGGGTGGAATCAGTCTGGAAAGCCAGCAGCAGCATGTCGAACATCAACTGGATGTGCTCGGCGAAGTCCGGCGGGATGCCGGGCGGGGTGTCTTCGGTCGGGTTGGCCACCGGCATGCTCTCGGTCCTCTGGATGCGCTGCTCGATCTCGCGCACGCTGGTCAGATATTGATCCAGCTTCGCCCGGTCGCGTCCGTTCATGTTTCCCTCCATCGCCATCGCGTCCGTCAGAACATAGTCCAGAATGGATTGCTGCTCTTTTTGGCGCCGTTGCAGGTTGGCGGTCCGCTGGTTGGCGGGGCCGTCGCCGAACAAGCGCTCGAAGACCTGGCGCGGATTGGGATCGGGCATCACCGGCTGGGTGGGCGAGCGCCAGGCCAGGTTATACTCGTAGGCGCAGGAATACCCCGAATCGCAATCCCCCGCCTTGCGCACCGCGTCGCAGGTCAGTTCCAGGGAAGGAAAGCGCGTCTGGTGGCCGAGCCGCTGGGCGATTACTTGGTCGAAGGAAACGCCGGCAAAGATGTCCGACCCGGCGGTCTTTTTGATGCGCACGCCGGTGAGGAAGGTGCCGCCCGCGCGCGCATGGTCGCCGCCGCCGTCCATTCCGGCATTGGCGCTGAGGTCTTCCAGGCCGGAAATGACCTGGATCTCATTTTTGACCTTTTGCAGCGGCTGCAAAGTGGGCGAGAGTTGGAAATCGGCTCCCGCGTCGCCCTCCGGCCACCACCCCGCCGGGATAATCCCATTGGGCACATAAAGAAAAGCCATCCGGACCGGGGCGGCACTGGCCGCGCCCCGGATTTTCGCATCCATCGGGCTTGCCAGGACGCTCAAAGGGCTGAGGGATTCAAAGGTCGGCAGGGCCATACAAATGCCCAGCCCGCGCAGGAACCGGCGGCGGCTCAGGTTCATCCGGCGGTCGGCGGCTCTGTCTTGTGGATACGGTGTATTCATGGTGTGGATTTGATTTAGTTGCTCAAGTTGACACTAACACTTTTGGAAGGTTCGGACGCGTCGGAAAGGGTTGCGTTGGCCTGGCGCCGCTCTTTTTGGAAAGGAGCGGACTCGATGATGCCCGTCAATAGCGCGGAGAACCGGCCGTCTTCCGCCTGGAGCCGCTGGACGATCTGATCCACCGTTTCGGTGTCGTAGTATTCCATGCCGCGGCCGGTGGCGTAGGTGAGCATTTTCTCTGTCAGGCAACGATAAAATTCGACACGATGGTCGGTGGCCAAAATATGCTTGAGTTCGCGGACGTTCTGGAAAGACTCGCCGCTGATCAAACGGCCCGCCGGCTCAATCGTCTGGCTGCGTTCCTGGTCGCGCCACATACCCAGGGCGTTGAAATTCTCGAACGCCAGGCCGACCGGGTCCAGGCGCGAGTGGCAGGAAGCGCACTCGGGCTTGTCGCGATGGGCGGCCAGGGTCTCGCGCAAGGTGGGTTCGTGATCGTGAAAATCCTTCTCCGCCGCTTCCAGCGCCGGGACATTCGGCGGCGGTGGCGGCGGGGCGGAACCCAAAATGTTGTTGAGGACAAACAGCCCGCGCTTCACCGGCGAAGTTCGATCCGGGTTGGAGGTGACCACCAGCACGGTGCCCTCGGTGAGCACTCCGCCCCGCGGACTGTCCGGCGGCAGGGTGACGCGGCGCATCTCGGTCCCGGTCACGCCCAAGTTGGTAAGCCCGTAGGCGGAGGCGAGTTTCTGGTTGAGGAACGTGTAGTCGCTCTCAATCAACTCCGAGACGCTGCGGTCTTCATGCACGATGGAGGAAAAGACCATTTCCGTCTCGCGTTCCATGTCGTGCCGCAGCTCGGCGTTCAACTCAATGGGAGGCCGGGTGAATCTTCCGTTGACGTTGTTGGGGTTGGCGCCCCGTTGGGCGGCGGCCTGGGCCAACTGGGCGGGTTGTGCCGGCGCATTGGCCTGCGCGGACGGCACGGCTTGTGCCAAAGCATCGGTCCTTGCCGGCGAATTGGTTGGGCGCGCTTGAGGGGCCGGCTCCGGCTTGTTAAGGCCAAAGCTCGCTATCAACTGTTTCAATTGTTTCTCTTCACCCTTGTCTCTTGCCAGCACCGCCCGCGCGTCAATGGTGATGCCCTCGACGTCGCGCGCCTGAAGCCATTGGCCGGTGAAATTATCCACCATCGCCTCGGAACGCGGGTCGGCCAGCATCCGCTTGACCTGGGCCGGCAGGTTCTTGCGCAAGTCCCCCTTCGAGGCCAGGGCGAACAACTCGTCGTCCGGCATGGAGGACCACAGGAAGTAGGACAACCGCGAAGCCAGCGAGTATTCATCCACCAATGGGTAAGGCTCGTTCGAGGCAGCCGGTTCACCTGCCTCGCTCCGGAACAGAAACCGCGGCGACGACAGCACCGCCACCAAGGCGTGCCCCACACCCGCCTCGAAGGTCTTGCCCGGCTGATCATAAACACTCGCGGCCAGCGCCACCAAACGATCCAGAGTCGGGTCGTCCACCGGACGCCGGAAGGCTTTCGTCGCAAAGCGGCCCAGGACTTCCCGCGCATACTGCGTGCGGCCGGAAGCGTCTTGGGGCGCATCGTGGGTGAAGAACCGGTCGTAGTTGCTTGGCCGGCTCCAATACTTTTCCTCCATCGGCCCTTGAATGGTTACGGAGTCAATCCGCATTTCCAGCGAGTTGACCCTGGTCTCCGGCGGGGTCAGAGGTTGGATCTCAAAGCTCATCTGATGCGCGCCCGGCTGCCATTTCTCGTCGAAGCGAAATGGTGGAAATGTCTTGTTATCCTCCCAGGCAAACTCCCGGTTCAGCAACTCCTGCCCATCCACCTTGAAAATGGCGCGGCACTTGCCCGGATCGAATTCAAAGGCGCCGTGGACGGACAACTCCAAAGCCAACTGGTAAGTCCCGTCGGACTCCGCGTTGAAGGAAGCGCCTACCGCCGCCGGCTCGTAATAGGACAAACTCAACAGGGTGTCGCGCTGGTTCCCGCCCCGGTTGCCGCGGTTGCCGCCCCGGCTGCCGCTGCCCGAATCCGCGCCGACAGGGTGGAAGCGGCTGCCGGCCAGCGTGGTTTGCGGGATCACCCGCGAAACCTTCGGCACGGCTTCCTCCACAATCGCGGTGGCCGCAATCATGTATTTTTCCAGCAGCATGGGCGAGACCGTGAGAACATCGCCGATATTGTCAAACCCGTAGCCCGTGTCGTCCGGCGGAAACTCCACGTCGGCGTTGAAATCCACCCCCATCAAATCCCGTATGGTATTGTGGTACTCCACCCGGTTCAGCCGGCGCAGAGTGACCCGGCCGGGATCGGGATTCTTTGGATCAATTCCGAACGCCTCGTACTTGACCCAATCCTCCAAGACCTTTCGTTCCGCGGGGCCGGGGTGCGGCGCTTTCTGCGGCGGCATGATGCCGGTGCGCAGGTTCTTCATGACCTTGCTCCACAGGTCGTGGTTGAGGATGTCGTCGCTGGATTTCAACTCATCGAACGCCACCCCGCCCTTGCTCATCCCGTCGCCGTGGCACTCGTAACAAAACTCCTCCAGGATGGGCTGGACGCTCTGGTGAAATTGCGCCACTCCCGCCGGACCGGCGGCGCCCGCGTGCGGACTTTGCGGTCCGAAAATCATCACTCCCGCCAGCCAGGGCCAAACGGGCAGGCGGCTCATGGGTTTCCTTTGGCTCATGTAAAACAAAATATGAGTAGTTGCACTAGACTATTTTCGCCGTATTTCTCCTCAAGGAGCCAAAACGGCCCCAGGAGGCTTCATTTGCCTTGAAATATAGCCATGCACTGGAATTAGTCAAGCCCCTTTTTAACATTTATTGCACTTATTTCACCTTTTCCTGCTCCAGCGGCAAACGGCTCAGGGCCTGGATTGCGTTGAACGTGGCAATTTTTGTTGCGAAAAACAACCCGGCTGTGATGTGGGTGGCGCCTTGATTGAATTGTTGTAGTGCCGGCACCCTGTCCGCCGTAGTCTTGACGAAGGCGGATGTGCGCCGATGTCAGGCCACAAAGCTCGACGCCGTGCCAAATCCAGGGCCAATCCATGAAGGTCTTGGGAACACATGGTTACTCGAATTGGGGCTGGTTTTCGACCGCGAAATGGGAAAAGTCCAGTGGAGTGGTGGAGTAATGGAGGAACGGATTCGTGGTCCATCCGGTGCAAAAAACACCTTGATTAGCCTTGATTAGCCTTGATTGCGCTTGATTTGGAGAGCTTGGTTTTATGCGTAATTAGTTCATGGACAGTCACTTGGGTTCATTTCTCTCAAAAATGGTCAAAACTGGCGGAATCAAGCATGCTTGCAACGATGGAATCATAAAGCATACCCGCAATTGGGGGTCGACACCCGTCTTCGCCCCGCCGCCGTCCCGCCATGCCTGCCTTCTCCTCACGCTGGAAAGATTAGCATGTAAGCGCGGAATGTCAAGGGAAAAATGCCGGAAAAGAAAAGGCCCTTGCCCGCGGATGGACGTTTACCATGTAGAACGTGGTGAACCACGTAATACGTGGCAAGGATGGACGCAGATAAAGAATTTCGGAACAGGAACAGAGGGAATGATCCTGCGGCCTCTTGAACCGGCTGAGAAAGTGGCAGGCCATCCGAATTCGTAAGAGCGTAAAATCTTGGGATTCAGCAACTTCCATGGCAACATGAATTCGCGCTACGCCAAATCGAGCCACAGGCTCGACGCTACACCGAATTAGGGCGCCCCCGGCAAATTCGCCGCCCTTGCGCGGGGGGCTGGTTCTGGCAGGATGCCCCGGTGGTGGCAACGGTTGCCGGAGTGGCGAAATGGCAGACGCATAGGAAAATTAAAGTCCTGTGCGTCTGAAAAAGGCATTTTAACCGGCATTTCAACCGGCTTGCAATTCCATCAAACGTCATTTAGGCTTCGATACATGACGACTCTGATTTGCAGCATACCCGAGAAACTCGACGCGAGCTTGGAGAGACTGGCGCAGCAGGCCAAAGTGCCCAAAGGCAAGTTTGTTCGCAAAGCCCTGGAACAAGCCGTTCTCAGGCCCCGCCGGAGCGGCTCCGCTTTCAACCTCGTCAGCAACCTGTGCGGTTCACTCAGCGGACCCTCAGACCTCGCCACGAATCCGAAATACTTGGAGGGTTTGGGTGCCTGAGGCGCGGGTTATTATTGACACAGGCCCACTGGTTGCTTTTCTGGTCAAGGAAGAAAGCCACCATCAATGGGTCGTCGAACAATTTCAACGCCTCCCCGCGCCATTCCTGACCTGTGAAGCCGTTCTGACCGAAGCATTCTTTCTCGCTCGCAAACTGCCCCACGGAACCGCAGAATTCTTTAAGTTCATCAACAGCGGGTTGCTCGGCATTGATTTCTCGATAATTGCGGAAGGCGCCGCTTTGGAGAAGCTCGTTCAGCGATACGCAAACGTGCCGATGTCCCTCGCCGACGCCTGTCTTGTCCGGTTGGCAGAATTGCATCCGCAGACGGTGGTGTTCACCCTGGACCACGACTTTCAGATTTACCGCCGGGACGGACGCCAACCGATTCCACTTCTCATGCCGTAACCTGCAAGGAAAAATCCGGCTTCCGTTGAACCTCGCGGCTTGTTCCCGTGTCGCTTGTCCTGCCGTCTTGTCCTGCCACAGCGCAGCGCGACGGCGGAAGGCTTGACGAAGGCGGACTTGTCTCGCCATAGTGCGGAGCACGACGGCGGATCATCCGGCTTGCTCAAGGCATAAAGGCCAAGCCGACTTGTCCCATCATAGTCGTCTTTCGCGACGGCGGACTTGTCGCGCCATAGCGCCTTGCGCGACGGCGGAATGCCAACACGCGAACGCTCCTCCCCGACAAGTGCCTGGTCGTGATGTCGCTGGATTCCAGCTTGCGCCCTGTTTGCCCTTCGCAACATGGAATCCACCGCCATCACCACCAGGCAGTTGGCTTTCAGGGGCAAATTCAGCGAAATCACCCACAGGTTACGGAACGGACCCCATTTTACCAAAATTCACAAAAATTGCGTGACGACATCGGGGTTTTGCCCTATTTAATGGTCGTGCCACACGCGCAATCAATTTCCGAGACTGATTTAAAGCAGGAACCTCTGTTCGGTGAATCCGACCATTTTCCGTCTTCGTTGCCGCTTCGCTCGCAACTCAAACCGTGCTCCAACTTGCACATGGTTTTTGAGGATTGTCACAATCACATCTACGCCAATGAAGGGTTCTTGAAAGAGAAGATTTTTCACGAAATTGTCAAATTGCTCTTGATGAAATTATGCGATGAAAAAGGGCCGGCAAATCGAAGCGTTCATTTCGGCATCACCAGCCACGAACAAAAGGAGTTGAAGGCAGGTCGAAGCAGTGCTTTTCTGAACCGAATCACTGACTTGTTTGCCAACGTCAAATGCGAACATCCAACACTTTTTGCAGAAGATTCCGGCTTGATTTTGCACCCGATGACTTTGGCCTTCGTCGTCGGTCGACTTCAAACCATCAATCTCACACACACACCCGGCGACGTGAAGGGCAAGGCATTTCAGGCTTTTGTTAATCGCCATCAGCGCGGAGATCGCGGGGAATTCTTCACACCCCACCCGATTGCTCGTCTTGCGGTCGAAATGATTGATCCAAAACTGAACGAGTCAATCGTTGATCCTTGCTGTGGGAGTGCAGGTTTTATCATTCAGACCATAGCCCATGTGGATCGAAAGTCAGAAAAACGTGGGATTGAATGGCGAAAGTCACAATTTGTCACTAAATTCGTGCGAGGATTTGAATTCAATCCAGACATTGCCCAGGCAGCGATGGTTAGACTTGCTTTCGAGGGTGGCACCGGAGAAGAGATCATTTGCCGTAATGCTTTAGCAGATCTCGGCGATTTAGCTGAAACGTTTGACATTGTCCTTACAAATCCTCCGTTTGGATCAAAAGGCAAAGTTGAAGATTTAGCGATTCTTGCATCCTACGAACTAGCTCGCAAATGGAACGTCAATGGCGACAGCAAATGGCAAAAATTGGATTTTTTGCAACCAGCGCAGACCCCAGACATTCTCTTCTTGGAGCAATGTTTGAAGTTGCTCCGCCCTAGTGGGCGAATGGCTGTCGTGCTTCCTGATGGGCTGCTCCAAAACGTCTCCAGCGGCTACGTGCGCGCATGGCTAAAGACGAAGGCAGAAGTTGCTGCAGTCATTTCCATTCCCCAAGAAGCTTTTGTGCCCTACGGCACTGGAATTAAAACTTCGCTCGTTCTATTGCGGAAGTTTCCAGTCGCACATCCATTACCTTGTTTCATGGCGCGGATAAACAAAATGGGCTATGACGTAAAGGGCCAGCCGATTTTTCAGCGGGACAAAATGGGTAGAATGTTGTCTGCAAATGATGGCACGCCCTTGGTTGATGATGACATTGGAAAAATCGCGACTGCTTTTTCTGCATTTAACGACGCCAGAGCCGTCGCAAATTCCGAGGACATCTTTTCCGTCGAGCAAAACTGCCTAAACCTCCGTCTCGATGTTGAATACTATCTCCCAAGTGATTTGAAGCTTATCGAGGACTTATCGCGTTCAGGGGCAAAGCCCTTGGGCGAGTTGGTGGAGATTTGTTCGGATGGGGACGATTTCCGGCTTGTCGCTGATGAGCAAATTCGCTACATAGCAATTTCAGACATTGACGCGCGCACGATGCAGGTAGTCTCGCAGCAACTTATGAGCGCACACGAAGCACCTAGCCGCGCTAAGTACCGATTGCGCGCCGGAGATATTGTCACCGCCGTGGCTGGCGCGAGCACAGGCACAAGCCGACAAGCAACTGCACTGATTACACAAGAAGAAGATGGCGCGATATGCTCAAATGGACTAGCCGTACTGCGAAGCATTCGAGGCATTGATTCGATGTTTCTCCTTTCATACCTGCGAACAAGTCAGTTTCTTAGGCAAGTCCGCAGATTAATGACAGGGCATGCCATACCGGCAATTTCTTTGGACGACTTGGCAAAGATTTTAGTTCCAATTCCATCAACAATACATCAATTGCAAATTGCGGATTCAGTCAAACGGATTCAAACCCTAAGGCGTGACGCTTTGAAATCTGGTGAAATTCTGGTCGACCAAACACAGTCTTTAGTGAATTCGTGTCTGCTTTAAATTACTTCGTCGAGAACTTCTGATTCACGCTCTCCAGCTTTGCGTTCATCCGGTTGCATTTCACTTTGCTTGACTGGATTCTTGAGCGTATCGAAAACCGCCTTGAAATCCTTCGTCCAAGGTTTGGAAAAAGTTGGTCCGGCGTCTGCTCCAGGAACGACGATGTCGAGAACGTAATTCTGCTTGAGATGTTCGCTATGACTTTCGGCTGACGGCAAAGCTTCACTGGAGGCAAAGATAAATTCATGAGTGCCTGTCCGTAAATAAAGATCGAGAGCAACAACGTGAAATTCCGATTTAAGCGGAGTGGCAATCTTCCGTCCAGAGCGTCCGGCTGTCCCAGAAACAAAATGTGTCTCTAAAATTTTCGCATGGTTGAAATTCCCACAAGCCAAAATTCGCTGTTTTCGTCCAGGAGGAATACTGTCCCACCACTCCTTAAACTCGCCGCCACGCTTTCGATCAAACCACCTTTCGAGAGCGTCATGCGAAGGGTCAACCTTTTCAATCTTATGCCATTCCTCCGAATTTGATTTCAAGCCTTTGCTTTCGACAACAAACCAATCTTCCTTGTTACCGCTCACATACAAATCACCATGATGCACTTTCGGCCCGACCCATTTCTCCTTGATCCGCTGCGTTAAATATCCAAGTCGCCCGAGTTGCCGCCGCAGCAACATCTCCGAAAGCGAACCCAAAATGTAACCACGAGCATTCGGACTCATTTGCAGCACCTCGATGAACACATCTGGCGTTGTTCCAAAATGTTTAACGCAGAGTTGCTCGAAAACACTTTTCCAATTCCGAGCCGGAATTTGTTGTAGAGTTTCGCTCATCGCGAACCTTTCCCGAAGTCGAATAAATCTTGGACCTCCACCTTCAGGGCTGCGGCAAGTTTCGGCAGACGAGCCACAGATGGGGCGTTCACCCCGCGCTCCACAAGGCTGATGAATTTCACCGAACAACCAACCGCTTCCGCAAGCTGCTCTTGGGTGAGCATATTTGCCTTGCGAAGGCTAGCGATTCGTTGCCCCAGTTTTCTTTGAAACACCAAGGCATGATGCCAGAGGGAGCTGTTTTTGGACAGGAAGCTAAACTGCCTATTGCGTTCTTTCTGCTCTAACGATTTGTGAAATCATCGTCGGTTGCCAGCCTTCAAATCAACCCGACGTGCCCCGGCCTCCAATCAGAACGGATCCCCTGACGCTTCAATCAAATCGCTCTGCAAATCCGTTTCTGTCGCCGGCCCCACATCCATGTTGTCCGCTTCCATTGGCCGGGATTCCTGCCAACGCATTTCCGCCGACTCATCAAACGCCAACTCCGTGAATTTCCGCAGCAAACCCGAATGCGCCGCGATCATGTTCTTTTTTCCCGCGTCATCCAGATACGGAAACGGGTCTTGCGCAGAATCGCCCCCTGGTATGCGAGGCGCAACTGGCGCGGCATGACCGCCACCGGCCGCAAACGCGCGAACCTGTCAGGCGCAAATCGGCCCAGACTGTAGTTTGATAAACCGCCTTTACGCGTTACGGTGGCATCGAAGAAAGCATCAATAAGCGCAGAGGTGTCCCAGTAGCGTTTCATCGCGCGTCGCGCTCGGCGCGTACGGCGGCGGCAACCGTCTGGCGGCTCAAACGGACCTCTGCGCCGCGCAAGCGCCCGTCAACTCGCCGGGGTTTCACAACCGGGACTTGGGTCAATTCGACGAGTCGAACGCTGCCGTCGGGTTGCACCGTTGCCTCGAAGTCGGCCTTCGGGCGGAATAATTCCGCGCTGCCGAGCCGCCCCTGACTGTCTGCCGTCAGTTTCATATCTGATTTATCTCACAGAATCCAGCAACTTTCAAGAAGGATGAATTTCCTCTCGGGAATGACCGCTTCCATTGGCCGGGATTCCTGCCAACGCGCTTCTGCCGACTCCTCAAACGCCAACTCCGTGAGTTTCCGCGACAAACCCGAATGCGACGCCATCATGTTCTCTTGCTGTCAGCCTTCGCGGATGGTGGCTTGCAGGGATTGCTTGAATTGTTCCACCAGCTTGTCGTGGGCGGCGTTGACTTCGGCGTCGGTCAGGGTGCGGTCGGGATGGCGGTAGGTGAAGGCGTAGGCAACGCTCCTTTGGCCGGCGGGCACGTTCTTGCCGCGGAAGACGTCGAACAGCTCCACTTTTTCCAGGTTGGCCGGCTTGGCTTGTTTGACGGCGCCGGATACGGCTTCGTGGGTGACGGCTTGGGGCACGAGCATGGCCACGTCGCGGCGAATGGCGGGGAATTGCGGCAATGGTTTGAAGGACTTGGCCGGAATGCGGCGCGCGAGGAGTTCGTCAAAATCCAGTTCGGCCAGCAGGACGGCGTCGCGCAAATCATATTGCCGGGCGAGCACGGGAGAAAGCTGGCCGATTTCGCCCAGGGCCAGTTTGCCCAGTTGAATGGAGGCGGACTCCAAAAAGAGAGGCTGGTTCTCGTCGCGCCGCGCCCAGGTGACTCCGCGCAGGCCGAATTGGTCGAGGAATTCCTCCAACGCGCCTTTCAAATCAAAAATGTTGCATCGGGCGTCGCGGTCCGCGCCATCCCAATAGACCGGCCAGCGCGCGCCGGTCATGGCCAGGGCAAGGCGGCGCTGTTCCCCGGTTGTCTGGTCGGGCCGGAGGGAGAAAACGCGGCCGATTTCAAAGAGCGCCACGTCGTTGTTCTTGTGGCTGAGGTTGTAACGCAAGGAATCGAGCAGGCCCGGCAGCAGGCTGGGGCGCAAGGTGTTCATGTCGCCGCTCAAGGGGTGGCGCAGTGTGGCCGGCGCGGAACCGGGTTTGGCGGCCAGACTGGCGGCGGCCTCGGAGATGAGGGTCTGGCCTTGCGCCTCGTTCAGGCCCAGGCCGGTCAGGAGGCGGCGGGCTTCGGCAATTTCGTCATGCACCGCGTCAAAGGCGGTGGCGCCAATGGCTCCGCGCGGCGGCGTGGCGGGAATTTTGTCCACCCCGTAAAGCCGGGCGATTTCCTCGATCAAATCCGCTTCGCGCTTCAAGTCCACGCGGAAACTGGGAATCTGAAAAAGGGCGCGCGACGGTTCGCGCGCGACGGCGGAGAGTTGGAGGCGTTGCAGAAAAACAACCTGGTCTTCGGGGGGAATGGCCACGCCGAGAAGCTGATCGCATTTGGCGAAGCGCAACGGGACTTGCCGGGGCGGAGCGGGATTGGGATATGCGTCCAGGGCCGGTTCGAGCACCACGCCGCCGGCGGTTTGGAGGATCAACTGGGCGGCGCGGCGGCCGGCCCATTCGCAGATCCCGATGTCCGCGCCGCGCTCGAAGCGGTAGGAGGAGTCGGTGCGCAGGTCCAGTTTCTTGGAGGTGGCGCGAATGTTCTGCGGTTTGAAACAGGCGGCTTCAATCAGGACATCCACGGTGGCGGGGTTGATTTCGCTGTTCCGTCCGCCCATGATTCCAGCCAGGGCAAGCGGTTTGGTTTCGTCGGCGATGAGCAACGTTTGATCGTTGAGGGTGTGGTTCTTCCCGTCCAGGGTGATGAACTCCTGTCCCGCGGCGGCCCGATGGACAACAATGCCGGGCAAGGCGCCGGGCCGGGCCGTGAAGAGCCGGAAATCAAAGGCGTGGAGCGGCTGGCCGATTTCGAGCATGACGAAATTGGTGACGTCCACGACGTTGCTGATGCTGCGCAGGCCGGTTTTTTCCAGGAGGGAGCGCATCCAATCGGGGCTGGGGCCGATCTTCACGCCGCGCACCAGGCGGGCGTTGTAACGCGGACACAGATCCGGGTCCTCAATCCGCACGCTTAGATAATTAGCGATGGGTTCGGCGCTGATTTGCGCGGGAGGAAACTGAATTTCCGGCAAGCGCAGCGGATTGCCGGTCAGGGCGCTGACTTCCCGCGCGATGCCGACGACGCTGTTCCAATCGGGCCGGTTGGGCGTGACTTCCAGATCATAGACGACGTCTCCCGGGGCGCGTCCGAGAAACTCGGCGAAGGGCTGTCCCACCCGGGCCTCTGCGCCTAGAATCAACAAGCCGTCCCCCTCTCCGGGGAGGCCCAGTTCGCCGGGCGAGCACAACATGCCGTGGGATTCGACGCCGCGAATCTTTCCGACTTTGATCGCCCGCGGCGGTTCCCCCGCCTTGGAGGGCAGGGTGTGGCCGGGCAAAACAAGGGGAACCTTGTCGCCGGCCTTGAAATTCTGGGCGCCGCAAACGATCTGGCGCTCGCCGGCACCGTCGTGGACGCGGCAGAGGGACAGCTTGTCGGCGTTGGGATGTTTGTCGCGTGAGAGGACCTGGGCGACGACGACGCCGTCCAGTTCGCCGCCGGCTTTTTGCATCCCCTCGACTTCCAGGCCGAGGAGGGTGAGGCGCCGGGCCAATTCTTCGGGGGACCAGTCGAAATGGACGTATTGGCGGAGCCAGTTGAAAGTGATTTTCATGCCGGAGGGCGGAAATAAATAGTATTGACAATGGGCTGAGAGGGCCGTGGCGATGCCATCAGGTCAGCGCCCGCGCCTGCCTCCACCCCTGCCCCCGCCGCCGCCATAGCCGCCCCCGCCGCCGCCATAGCCCCCGGCGTCGCCCTGCGCGGGCGCTCCCGGCGCCGCGACCGGGGCCACGGGAGCCACGGGGGCCGCGGGCTGGAGGTCCGTCGCGGCGAAGGTGAGGTTGGTTTGGACGTTGCCGTAAGTCTCGGTGACCGTGCCGGTGGTTTTGAACATATTTTTGACGGTGGCGATCTGGAGGAGCGTGGGATCCTTTCCATTGTTCTGCGCCTTCAACGCCTCCTTGATTTTGGCGTCGTCCATGTCGGCCGCGGCGGTTTTTCCGTCCAATTTAACCTGGATTTGAGGGATGAGAAAAGTTTTACGATTGACCCAGACGAGCACATTCTGAAGCCGGACGGTTCCGGCCAGCACATAACAGGGCTGGCTGTCAATCCGTTCGTCTCGGTGGCGGGACCATTCGAGGCCGTCTTTGGCCAGGCCCTCGGTCGCGTCATCTGTAAAAAGACGCACGATCTCGCCCACGCCCACGTTCACACCGACGCTCGCGCCGAGGTTCAGGCTGCTGAACACGCTATCATGGGAGGCCACTTTGACGCGGTGATTGTTGGCCTGCAAAAAATCGCCGTTGCCGACGAACCAGCCGGTGATGGTGGTGTTGCTCGATGCCGTGGGGAGCGTCGAATCAATGCGAAAGCTCAACGGCTTGCTCATTTTCAGAGTCAGGTCGGCGGAGACGGTTACCGGGCCTTTGGCGGCGAGGGCAGGACTGACCGCGGACATGTTCAGGTTGGCGGTGGCTTTGCCCGTGGAACTAAAACTCGGCAACTCCTTGTACACTTCGGCGACTCTTTGGATGATTTCGGCGGCGGTCAGTTCCGGCTGCTGCTGCGGCTTCGGCTGCTCCGGCGCCCTGTTGGTGGCGGCGATCTCGGCGGGGGTCGGCCCGCGCCACGCTTTCCATTTGGCGGTCAGCGTGGCCTTATTCATATAAGCCGAAACGCCAATCAGCACAACCGCCACGACGCCGGTGATCAGGCCGGAGTAAGATTTCTGCGGTTTGCGCGCCATGTGCGCCTGAAAAGCCGCCGAGCCTTGCTGTTCCGTATTGGGCACGGGAACGGAAGTGTGCGGCTGCTCGGATTTCAAGGCGGATATGCCCAGTCTTGTGACCTTGGGCGGGGCCGGAGGCGGCAGCGCGCCCGGAACGGAAACAGCGAGGCTGGATGGGGTCGCCGGGTTGGCCGGGACGACAATCTCCTTCTGGCAAGCCGGACAGTTTATATAATGGCCGACGTAATCATCGTTGGCTGCCATACGCTGCCCGCAACTCGGACAGGCAAATTTAAAATCACTCATAGTTCAATCCACCTCCATGACACACGGGCCGCAACCGGCTCACCCCAAACCTCATGGTGAGTGGTCAATGGATATGAAACCCTATTTCGCGCAGAATTGCAAGTCCGCTTTCCATCGAATTCCATAAATCGCTCACCCGGGATGGAAGGAACCGCTCCAAGTTGCTTGCGCGGAGGGGCGGTGGCCGCTATTTTCCGGGCGGCGAGAATTTATGCGAAAGAAGAAGGTCTTTGTCACCGGCTGCTTTGACATGCTGCACAGCGGCCATGTGCGCTTTTTGCAGGAGGCCGCCGGTCATGGCGACGTTTATGTGGCGCTCGGCTCCGACCAGAATGTCCGGGAGTTGAAGGGGCGCCTCCCGGTCAACACCCAATCGGAACGGAAATACATGATCGAAGCCTTGAAGTGTGTGAAGGGATGTTTGATCAACCGCGGTTCCGGCCTCCTGGATTTTCGGGCGGAGTTGAAATCGGTGGCGCCGGATGTTTTTTTTGTCAACGAGGACGGGAACACGCCGGCCAAAGCCGAGCTGTGCCGGGAATTGGGGATTGAGTATATTGTGTCCAAGCGGCTCCCGCAAACCAATCTGCCGGCGCGGTCCACCACGAGCCTGCGCCAGGAATGTTTGATTCCTTACCGTCTGGATTTGGCGGGCGGCTGGCTGGACCAGCCTTACGTCTCCAGGCACGGGGCCGGTCCGGTGCTCACCATGTGCCTGGAACCGCTCTTGGAGTTCCATGAACGCAGCGGCATGGCCTCCAGCTCCCGCCGCCGGGCCATCGAGTTGTGGCAGACCGCCCTGCCGGAAGGCGACCGGGAAAAGCTGGCCAAGATGCTCTTCGCCTTTGAAAATCCGCCCGGCACCAAAATCTTCTCCGGCTCGCAAGATTCCATCGGCATCGTGTTTCCCGGCCTGAACCGGCTGGATTATCGCGGCCAGTACTGGCCGGAGAAAATTACTTCGGTGGCGGATGAAAAGACACTCGCTTGGATTGAGCAACATTTGTATTTGATTCCGCTCGGCCAGCGCGCGGCGGATTTTGATGTGTTATCCGGCAGGAGGATCACCGCGCCAAGAGTCCGCGCCCTGGCCGCCGCCGCCGACGGATGCTGGCGCGCCATCCGGGAAATGAACCTGCCGGAATTTGGCCGGCAGGTGCGCGCCTCCTTTGAGGCGCAAGTCAGCCTGTTTCCGCGCATGAGCAATGACGCGGTTCAAGAGAGGATCGGGCAGTATGGCAAGCAATCGTTGGGCTGGAAATTATCCGGCGCCGGCGGCGGGGGTTATCTGGTGCTGGTGAGCCATCAGCCGATTCCCGGCGCCATCACGATGAAAATCCGCCGCCAGCATGGGTAAAGCTGCGCCCGGGGTTCCCGCCGAGCAACCGCGCCCCTCGTCCTTCCGTATCAAATGTTAAACGTCAAGGTCTGACTCTGATGCCCCCTCTGTCCACGAACTATCCGTCGAGTGGGATCTCCTGGTGCTGCATGCCCCCGTACGGGTAAACGGCAACTCGAACGCTCCCTTTGTGCGATGCCTGCAGGATTGTGATCACGTCCTCCCATTTGTCGCAGAACTTCGTATTCCGCGGGTAGTTGTTCATCTGTGTCCGGTCGGTGTAGTTCGAATAGACAATCAAAGCCGTGTTCCTCGACAGTTGGCCGTTGAGACGCCGGGCGGTCAGGTCAAAATAGGACTCCCCATGAAGCCCCGCCACGCGATTGTTCAGGAAGTGAATGGGATCCAGCGCCAGCGGGTGCTGGACGATCAGCACTCCCGTTCCCCCGTCGCGGACCGAATAATCGATCCAGCGCTGCGCGTGAAACGCCTGGGCGTTCTGCGGGTAGGCGTTGGTGACCACGATGTCGGCATCTTTGAGAGTCGGGGTACAGTAGCTTCGGGCGGCAACACGCACCGCGGCGTGGTGCGCTTCCACGATGTCCCCGCTGAAGATGTGTGTCGGCCGCAGCTTCTGATTGTACATGATCTGCACGGTGAAATCAACCTTGGCCATTCGCGCAGCTTCGATCATGTCCAGCCGCATTTCGTTCTTAAAGACTCTGACCGGGCCTGCCGTCTTTGTCTGCCGAAGGATTACCTGGTGGTTGTACTCGACCGTGGAAAGCGCCGCGACCCCCGGCAGGACCGCCTTCGCTCCCCCGCCATAACCGGCGTCCTGATGCACTTTGATGCCGCTCAGACAGATCTTCAGATCCGCCGCCAGGAAAGTCTGGTTCAGCCGGATGCGGTTCTTGAAAGTCGTTTCCCCTACGTCTTTCAAATTGTCGAACGTGTTGTGGTTCATCCACGCGTAGCGCGTGGCGATGTCCTTGCCCAGCTTCTTCTGAACCTCGATCGCCGTCATGGGCCGATGCGTCCCGTAGGAGGCGAGGAACAGGATGTCCTCGTCTTTAATTCCGGCCGCCTTCAGTTCTCCCACAATCCAGGGCGTCACCGTGTAGGCGGGAGTTGTGCGGGTCAGGTCATCGAAGGTTACCACGACGGTCTTCTTCCCTTCCGCCAACTCGCGCAGGGTCTTGGTCCCGATGGGTTGGTCGAGGCTGTCGGCGATTTGTTGTGACGTCAGCACCGGCGCGTTTTGGCCCGCCATGTGCATGACGTTGACATCCCAATCGGCTGGAAAATCCAGCCGCTCATCCAGGTCCCCGGCAAATTCGTGAGTCGGAATTATGACCGATTTTGCGGAGCCTTTTAAAGCCGGCACCTCGACGGGCTGAGACTGGCCTCCCGCCATGGCGGTGCCGATGAGGGGCGTGCATCCCAGGATCCCCAAGGAACCCAGGAACGATCTGCGGTTCAAAGCTGAGCTGGACATAGAATTCTCTCTCTCTGGATTACAGAGACTGACAAGACATTGCTTATTGACAGGACATTGGCTTGTTGCGCCGGACCGTGATCCGTCCCTGGCAGGCGAGCCTGGATTCCACCCTGTGCCGTCCAAGCAGCCTCGGTTTGGTGGCGAGTTCGGTTCGGCATATATCGGATTCTCGTCAAAAACTTCCGGCGGATCAAGCGGAAAAGCCTGCCTTTACAATGGTCGGGACAAGGACAGAACTCTTCACTTCTTCGGTAGGGCGGCGCTGCTGCGCCGCCCAAGAGTTTAGGGCAGAGCGGCAGCTCTGCCCTACCAGGAAGGCGAAGAATTCTGTCGTGCGCCCACAATGGTCTCAGGGGTTTTCAAGGGATTCAGCGGCGCCAAAAGCTCCAACTCAACGGACGGCGGCACAAGTTCAAGGGGGTTCGGCTCCTTCACGAGGAAGCCGCGTTTTCCAGGGCCTGGCGCAAGGGCGCTCAGGAGGGCTGGGAGACCTTGGCGACGCGGGTGAAGTTGTCCAGGAACTCCGCGCGGCTCTCGCAGCCGATGCTGAAGCAGTGGACCAGATCCTTGGTCACCGCGAAGCGGAGGGCGTCGTCCAGATTCTCCACCAATTGGCCTTCGCCGAGGATTTTCATGCCGATAATCCCCTTGCCCTTGGCCTTTAAATCGGCCAGCAGCGGCAGCATGGTCGCGGTGCCGGCGTCCATGCGCAGGCCGGCGGGATTGATGCGGGCCATGCAGAGATCGAGCCACGGGCTGTTGGCGGCGATCTTCATGGTGTCAACCGAATGGCAACTGATGCCCAGCGAGCGGACGAGCTTCTTCTCCTTCGCCTCGGAAAGCACGTCCATCTGGGGCTTGCTGACCTCGTCCCACTTGGGAACCGAGATGCCGTGAAGCAGAACGATGTCAATGTAATCCACCCCCATCTCCTGGCGGAAGCGATCCAGGTCGGCCTTCACGTCCCCGCCGCTCCGGGCTTCGGTCTTGGTCATGATGGTGACCTTTTCGCGCGGGACCTTTTTGAGAAGGATCTTGATGGCATCATGGCTGCCATAGGTATCCCCGGTGTCCAGGAAGAACACGCCGTGGTCGTAACCGTTCCACAGCAGGTCGGCGACCCCGTCGGCGCCGAGCTTTCGCATCTCGCTGGAGCTGCGGCCGCCGCCGAAGGAACCCGTCCCGATCGCCATGCGGGATACTTTCACTTTTGCGGGGCCAAGTTCAATCACGTCGCTGGCGCGGCGGACCTCCGCCGGCCAGGCGGTCAAGGGAAAAGCGGTGGCGGCCCCCAGGGCCATGGACCGCCGCAAAAATTCACGCCGGCTTATTCGATGCATGCATTCTTTCATGTGGATTAAGCTGGGATTTCCCATTTGGATTCTGGCCCACGACCGGTGTGGGCCTTTTTCGTGATGCTCTTCCTGCTCCACAGATTTGCAAGTCTTTTTTTCATTCAACATCCTATATAGATGGTGCCGGAGGCGGGACTCGAACCCGCACAACGAAAAGCGCGTTCACTACGTTTCAGTTTCCCTCGTAAATACAATAATGAACAATGGTGAACATTTATGAGTTGCACATAATTTGCACATAGTGTAGTGTTTGGGAATATGGCATGGCTCCAAAAACAAGGTGAAGTCTGGTGGATCGGCTGGCGGCATAACGGCCAGCAGATTCGCAAGTCTCTCAACACGACCGACAAGGCAACCGCGCAGACCGAGCTTGAAAAGCTCAAGTCAATCGAAATCCTTGCATCGGCAAACGCTCTCACCTCCGATTACATTGAGGCGATCACCGGCAAGGCTCCAGCCAGGAAACCAACCTTGGATGAGTTTCTCAGATCATGGCTGGCCGAGTCGGAGGCGGACACGACCGCCACCACCATGGTAAAATACCGGCAAGTTGTGGCGGAATTCACCGCCGCCGTGAACGCCGACAGCCTGCCGATGCGCGTTGACGATGTGACGCCCGAACACGTAACGCAATTCCTTGCCGACAAGGCCGCCCAAAGCTCACGGGCGACCGCCCAGGGCTTCCGAAAAATCCTCCGTTCTATCTTCATCAAAGCTCAAGAGCTTGGACACGTCGCCAGAATCCCCGTTCCAAAAGCATCCCGCCGCCACGCCGCCGCCATTGAGGAAAGCCGGAAGCGCCCATTTACCTTGCTCGAAATCCGGGACCTGCTTGCGCGGGCGACCGCGTTTTGGCGCTACATGATTTTGGCCGGCTTTTTCACCGGGCAGAGGATGGGCGACCTTGTGATGTTGCGGCGGGCCAATGTCCACCTTGCCGAGAATGTAATACGATTGACAAGCCGGAAAACCGGGAAGCGCGTTACGATACCAATGGCAACGAAGCTCAGGGCCGAGCTTGAATCCATCTGGCCGAAACGTGACGACGACTATTTTTGGCCGGATGAGGCGCAAAAGTATGAGAGTGTCGGGCCAAGCCCATTCTCGCAAGAATTCTACAGCCTGCTTACCTCGATTGGCCTAGTGGCGGAGCGCGGGCCGAAGCACAAATCAAAAGCAGTCGGGCGAAACACCGCCCGGCCATCCGCCGCCCTTGGCTTCCACAATTTGCGGCACGGCTTCATAACGCTAATCAAAATGTCGGGAGCGCCGGACAGTGTAGCTCGTGAATTGGTGGGCCACAGTTCAAACCTGACAAGCGACATTTACACGCATCTACCCATTGAAACTTTTGAAAAGGCAATCCAGCATTTGCCGGAATTGCCGGAGGTGACACCATGAGCCGCAAAGCGAATTCAACTTCAAAACTTGTGACGGGCCAGGGCAGGAGCGCAGACGAGGCTTACCGCTTTGGCGACGCTTACGCGAGCATTGGCGGTCATATTCAATGGGTAATTGAGCGTTGGCTTTTCTTTCTTGACTGGGAACGACGTCCAAAGAAGCCGCAACTTTTTTTGCAACACGCCGCCAATTCCATTGAGCATCGGGCGTGTGACGTAATGCTTGACATAACCAATCGGCTTGGCGAAGCAATCGAAAGCGGAAACGGTCAATTTTTCAAAGACATCGGGGAAGCTATCGAAGTTCACCATAAGCACAGCGGAGACAGCTTTAGTAGCTACGCCGACCCTATCAGGGGTTTTATCCGCATGTTTTTTTATGACTGTCACGGGACTGGTAGACTGAAGCCAGGCAAGACGATAAGGGAATGCAAGAGGTTACTCGCCAAGCGATTTGCCAAGCGATTTACCAACCATAAAGACTCCGACCGGCACATGCGGCGATTGTTTCGGGAGCTTAATATCCCAGAAGGAAAAGCAGGCCGTCCACGCGGCAAAACCGGCGCGAAATAAAATAGGACAATTTACTTAATAAGTTGTCCCTATTCACTCGCAAGCACTGGGTTAAGCTCTGTGCATGATCTTACCACGTCATGCAGAGTTGAGTTTCGAAATGGTCCGGCTTTCAAAGTCGAAAGCTGTTGTCGACCTTGCCCCAAACACCATCCGGGCTTACCACCGCACAGGGCTGCCCCTTTATCGAAATGGCCGGGCGGTCTTTTTCTCCAAGGACGAACTCGCCCGTTTCATCCGCTCTCACGTTGAGCCGGCCAGACCCTCCGCCAGTTGACCACTTTCTCCTAAATTGGTTTCACAATGTTACCGAGCCTTCCAACAGGGTACGCGCATGAGAATGGTTCCATTGTCCCAACCGTCGAATCGGCGACGGACGAGGAAAGCCAACCCACATCCGCCCCTCGCCGTCACGAGTGGCTTCGGATTGTCCAATGGCCGGCGACCTTTTTGGCTGGCGTGGTCAATACGAAGTCCGTGCGGCTGTCCCCGAAAGTCGTTCGGGCCCTAGCTCTCCGGGCGCTGCTTTTGATCTCTGTCCGCGATCGTGAGCTTCACGGCGCCGATATTGCCAGCATGCTGGATGTGTCACCAGCGACCGTCAGCCGGCACGGCAACGTTCTGATTCAGCAACTCGGTTCAACTGCGATTCTGCCGGGGAAGCGCAGCCAACGAACGCGCGAAAGGTGCCGCCGGGCGAAAACCCTTGTGAAACCCTAATAAAAAAATCCCGCCGCACCCCTCCCAGGTATGCGACGGATCGAAACCAACTATGAGTGAATATTACCCTTACCCGGCCCAAAGTCAAGTCGCCCGCGGACGCTCGCTTGATTTGGCGCGGTTGGAAAACGTCAAACACCTGGACGGCGGCAGAGTCCGTTCGGCGTGT
>Ga0182027_10004205_pt1 | contig 22428 bp, 18 predicted proteins | sample 712E1DmetaG_FD_121300 | JGI IMG/M metagenome (GOLD analysis project Ga0182027, IMG submission 121300) | Permafrost microbial communities from Stordalen Mire, Sweden - 712E1D metaG (Illumina Assembly) | ecosystem: Environmental > Terrestrial > Soil > Wetlands > Permafrost | place: Sweden... | reverse complement strand
CTGAGACCATCGCTTGCGTGCTGAGCGCTGAAGAGGGCAAGCCCTTCGCAACAGAGGCCTTGCCCGAGGTGCTGGAGGTGGCGCTCAACTTTCAGCTGGCCGCCGAAGACGTCGTGCGCATGGAAACGCCTGTGATCGCCATGCGCGACCCCAACAAGCGCCTGCTGAGCTTTCGCGAGCCGTTCGGTGTCATGGCCGTGATCACCCCCTGGAACTTCCCGACGGTGATCCCGTCCGAGTACATCGGCCCGGGTCTCGCGGCGGGCAACACGATGGTCATGAAGCCGGCCTCGACGACGCCGCTCTCCATGATCCTCGTGGCGCGCTGCATCGAGGAGGCACTGGAGGAATCCGATCTGCCGAAGGGGATCTTCAACCTGATCACCGGCCGCGGATCTGTGATCGGCGACCGTCTCGTCTCACACCCTGATGTCGACATCGTCGGATTCACGGGCGAGACGGTGACCGGCGAATCGATCTGCGCGAGAGCCGGCATCAAGCAGACGCTCATGGAGCTAGGCGGCAACGGACCGCAGATCGTCTGCCCCGACGCCGACCTTGAAGCGGCCGCCGCCGCGGCCGCCCTCGGCTGCTTTTTGAACGCCGGCCAGGTGTGCTGCGCCACTGAGCGTATCCTCGTCGAGCGCAGCATCCACGACCGCTTCCTCGAACTGCTCCTCGAGGAAACCAGGAAGTGGCGACTGGGGGAGCCCTTCGACCCGGCGACGACCATGGGTCCGCTCAACAACGAACCCACCGCGGTCAAGACCGAAGAGCACCTGGCCGACGCCACGGCCAAGGGCGCCGAGATCCTCACCGGTGGAGCACGCGAATCCGGCAGGCCGACCGGCCTGTATTTTCCGCCGACAGTGATCGACGGCGTGCGGCGCGACATGCTGCTGAACCTCGAGGAGACCTTCGGGCCGGTGGCGCCAGTCATTCAGTACACAACGGACGACGAGGCAGTCGAGATCGCCAACGAGACCGGCTACGGCCTGCAGATGTCGGTCTTCACCTCATCGATCAAGCGCTGTTTCTGGTTTGCCGATCGTCTGCGCACCGGCAATGTGGTCTTCAACGACAGCACCGACTACTGGGAGGCACACGAGCCCTTTGGCGGCGGTGGTGGCACCAAGAGCGGTCATGGCAGGTTGGGCGGTCGTTTCACACTCGACGATGTGACCCATCTCAAGACGCTTGCGATCGACTTCGCAAAGGCTCTCTAGTCCAGACCGACCGTCAAGGGTAAGGAGCGCCAATGGACGCACGCAAGCTGGGTACGACCGACGTCGAGGTCTCTGCGATCGGCCTGGGCTGTTGGCAGTTCTCGCAGGGCAAGGGGATGACTGGGCGCATGTGGTCGGTCCTCGACCAGGGCACGATGGACGCCATCGTGGACGCCGCGCTCACGGGCGGAGTCAGCTGGTTCGACACCGCCCAGGCCTACGGCAACGGCGCCTCCGAGCGCGCCCTCAGCACCGCCCTCCAGCACCGCGGCGTCGAGCCCGGCACGGTCGTGGTCGCCACCAAATGGCTGCCCATCGCTAAGCCGGCGCGCGACATTGCGCGCACCATCGGCACGCGCATCGCCTGCCTGCAGCCCTACCCCATCGACCTCTTCCAGGTGCACATGCCCGGGAGCCTCTCCTCGATCCCGGCGCAGATGCGCGAGATGGCCGCGCTGGTCCGGGCGGGCAAGGTCCGCGCCGTCGGCGTCTCCAACTTCTCGGCGAAGCAGATGGCGCAGGCCGCCGCCGCCCTGCGCGACGAAGGACTCACCCTCGCCAGCAACCAGGTGCGGATCAACTTGCTCGACCGGCGCGTCGAGTCCAACGGGGTGCTCGCCGCCGCGCAGGGGCTGGGCGTCACGCTGATCGCCTACTCGCCGCTCGCCCAGGGCATCCTCACGGGGCGCTACCACGACGATCCGGCCCTCGCCCGGGCGCTGCCCTGGAGCCGCCGCTCGCGGCTCAGCCCCTCCAGCCGCTTCCTCACACCCGAGGGCCTGGCGCGCACGGCGCCGCTGATCGCCGAGCTGCGCGCGGTCGGCGAGGCGCACGGCGCTTCGCTGGCACAAGTCGCTCTGGCGTGGTTGGTGACCCGCTACGGAAACACGGTCGTCGCCATACCGGGCGCCTCGCGGCCGGAGCAGGCGGCAGCGACCGCGGCGGCCATGGACCTGCTTCTGACGGAGGCGGAGATAGCACACATCGACACGGTCTCAGCGGCGGTCGCGAGGCGCTAGGTGCGTCGCCGCAGCCGGTGCCGGCGCTCGGCTGGCGACCCGCCGGCCGACTCGCGGGACCGGCGCCCGGCTACTCCTGCAGCAGCCGAGCCTTAGCCCATTTGCTCTCGGGCAGGACGATCTTGTAGGGCGGCTGATCTTCCGGTGAGTCGGCCTCCAGCAGCAGAATCGCGTAGAGCTGGCCGTCGGCGCCCGACCTGTCGCCCCTGCGCTGGGGAGCATGGCGTCCCAGCGAGTTCACGCGCCAGGTCTCGCCGTCGTAGAGCACGCGATCTCCGACCCGCAGTACCGCCATCCCCAACCTCATGGCTCGATGAACGACCAAGGAGTGCCCGCGGCCGCGGTTGACCTCGCCGGCGCATCGCTCCCTCTCAGACTGACATCGCCAGCGGGGCCGCGTGACACGATAAGACGACCGCCTATGTTGCCTTGTGTGGCAACGCCGCCCGTCGCCGATGCGGCCTGATCTGAGCCTGGGACAGCAGGCCGTACAAACTCAGACTTTGGCGAGCCAGCTCTCGAAGTCGGGGTGCGCGGCGTTCTTGGCGAAGCGCGCGATGCGGTCGGTGCCGTAACGGTAGAACTCGAATTCGCGTCTGGAGACCTTGCACTGGACCATCGCCCAGATGCTCCACCACAGGTCGACGACCAGTTTGTGGAGCATCATGCGAGCGAAGCGGTGCTCGTCCATGCCCCCGCAGTAGGCGCTGAGCACGAATCTCTCCTCGTCGGCCGACAGCGGATGCTCGACGCAGAAGTCGCCGAGATCGAAGTACGGGTCGTTCATGCCGCCATACTCCCAGTCGATCACCCACATGCGTCGCTCGGACGTGCAAATGAAGTTCTCGGAGAGCAGGTTGTTGTGGCAGGCCACGGACGCCGGCTCGTCGCGCTGCATGGCCTGCTCGATGCGCTGCCCCACCCAGAGCATCCACTCGGTCTGGTAGGGGCGCGGGGCGTCGACCTCGCTTGCCATGCGAGTGTAGTCGCGGATCATGTCGAAGACGCGGAACTCGTTGTCGAAGACGGCCCCGTCGTGGAAGGTCCTGACCGCATCGACGACGAGACGCAGGTGCTCGGGATGTCCGGCGATCGTCTCGGGATGCATGGTCTCGCCGGTGATGAAGGGCACGATCGTACAATAACCCGGCTGGATCAGGTGCAGCACCGGGGGCGTCACGCCGGCGGCCGCCGCGGCCGCGTGGTTGCGCTGGTCGCATTCGCGGTCGATGAGCGCATCGGCGTCATCGCCCGGAATGCGCAGCACGAACTTGCCGACGCCCGGCCGGCCGGCCGGCCCATCGACCGTGACGAGGTAGTTATGGTTGGTGATGGCCCCGCCCAGCACCTCGAAGCGCACCTCGTGACCGCGCCACTCGTCGACCTGTGCGATCACCTGATCGGGTGTGACGTCGCTCATGTGAGTGGTCCCCTCGTCGTTCTCTTTACTGTACCGCCTCTGATGGGCTCCAGGGGAATGACCTCCGCTCCCTGAGGGCGTGGGCCTGGCCTGGCGAGCCGCTGCTATGTGGAGTCAGGAAGGCAGAGCATCTGCAGTGCGCGCTTACGCAACGTACTGCCGATCTCGGCCTTCGCCCGCTCATCGGCACCGCCGCCGATGAGGAAGGCGTACCCTTCTTCCAAAGCGTTCAGGGAGACTGCGAGCTCGTGCGGATCATCCCGGCGGACGAGGCACCGGTCCATGCATTCCGCAAGAGTCGCCTCGACGAGCGCCAGCGATTCCTCGTAGACCCGTGCGAAGGCGCGCCGCACCGTGGGGTGCGTGAGGCTGAGATAGAACAGCGCGTAGAAGGCGCGGTCGTCGAGCACCTGGTGGTACTCCACGCTGAAGATCGCGTCAACGATTGCATACAGCCGCTCGAGCGGCTCTTCGATGCCTTCGATGGTGCCGACGGAGGCTGCATGAAGCCGCTCGAGCAGATAGTCCACGAGCTCGATAGTCATCTGCTCCTTGGTGCCGAAGTAGTGCATGAGCAGGCTCGGTGGGGCGTCGATGCGCTTGGCGATCTTCGCCACTGACGCGCCCTGCAAACCTTCATCGAGCAGCACTTCGTAGTAGGCGGCGAGCATCTCGCGGCGGCGGACCTTCGACCGCTCCTCACGCCTCATCGGCTCACCTCCCCTGCCTCGTCGGCTCTGTGCTCGTGCCGTCACAACTGTACGTGCTGGTGGCGCCATGGCAAACGAAATGTTCGCTCGAATAGAGAATGAACATCCTTCTATTGCCTGAACATTCAGTCAATGTTACTGTGCCCGCAGAAGTCTCCATGCGAGCACCCCGCCCTACGCACGCCACCAGCAGCAGCGAGGAGGATCCATGGCTACCACTCCCGCCGAGTCTCAGACAATCGACCGCGGCCGGCTTCATGTCTTGCTGGAGCGCGAGCGCCGCCGCTACGCCTCTGAACACCCGCGCTCTCGAGAGCTGTCCCGGCAAGCTCAAACGACGCTTCTCGCCGGCGTCCCCATGAGCATGATGGGCATGCTCCCCGGTGCCTTCCCCCTGTTCTTCGAGGGCGCTCGTGGCGACCGCCTCACCGACGTCGACGGGCACTCCCTCATCGACTTCTGCCTCGGCGATGGCGGCGCTCTGACTGGGCACTCGCCGGCGGCGGTGGTGGAGGCGGTGCACCGGCACCTGGACGAGCAGGGTGGTCTGACGACGATGCTGCCGACCGCGGACGCCGTCATCGTCGGCGCAGAGCTCGGGCGCCGCTTTGGCCTGCCACTCTGGCAGTTCGCGCTCACCGCCACTGACGCCAACCGCTGGGTGCTGCGCCTGTGTCGCATGGTGCAGAAACGTCGCTACGTGCTCGTCTTCAATCACTGCTACCACGGCAGCGTCGACGAGACGATCGTCATGGTCGGCCCCGACGGAACGCCGATGGCTAAGCCGGGCAACGTTGGCCCGCAGATCGACCCCATTCAGACCACCAAGGTGGTCGAGTTCAACGACCTTGATGCACTGAGTGCCGCGCTCGCCCCGCGCGACGTCGCGGCGGTGCTCATGGAGCCGGTGATGACGAACATCGGCATCGTGCTGCCGGAGCCGGGCTTCCTTGAGGCCGTGCGTGCACTCTGCGACGAGAGCGGCACGCTGCTGATCGACGACGAGACTCACACGCTCAGCGCAGGGATCGGAGGCTGTACGCGCGCATACGGCCTGCATCCCGACCTGGTGACCGTCGGCAAGGCCATTGCCAGTGGCATCCCCATGGCTGCCTACGGCGTCAGCGCGGAGATGGGGGAACGCATCCTCGCCGATCCCGAGGCCGACCTCGTCGATACGGGCGGCGTGGGCGGCACCCTGGCCGGCAACGCGCTCTCGTCAGCCGCCGCTCGCGCGACCCTCGAGCGCGTCCTCACGGAGCCCAACTACGAGCACATGATCGCGCTCGCGACGCGCTACAGTGCGGGCGTCCAAGCGGTGATCGAAGAGTATGCCATGCCCTGGATGGTCCTGCAGCTCGGGGCACGCGCCGAGTATCGCTTCTGTGCAAAAGTGCCGCGCAGCGGCGGCGAATCCTGGGCGGCACGTGACGCCGAGCTCGACGAGTTCATGCACCTCTCCCTGCTGAACCGCGGCATCTTCACGACGCCGTTCCACAACGCGGCGCTGATGTGCCCAGAGACGTCGGCCGCCGACGTCGACCGCCACACCGCGGTGTTCACCGAGGTGGTCGGGGAGCTGCGCAGCTGAGGAGATGCTGAACGCGCGACACGATGTGCCGGTCGGCATCCTGCGCTCCGGCATCATCACCAGCGCGCTCTACATTCTCGTGGTGGGCGGCATCCTGCTCACCCTGCCGGTCAAGGCCCTCACGACTTCGGGCGGCCTTACGGCTGCCTTCCAGGACGTCAATCAGGCGGTGCTGGGCACGGGCGGTGGGGCCAGGGCACGGGGTTACTTCTTCGGCATTGTCGTCATCCTGACGCTGGTAGCCTCGGGCTCAGTGTGGATCCTGGGCGCCTGCCGCGTGCAGGCCGTCGCCGCTCTGGACGGTGCCGCGCCCCGCTTCCTCGGCAGGTTCAGCAGCCAGGGAACCCCCAGCGTCATGGCCTGGCATTCGGGCATCGTCGGCTCCGTGTTCGTCGTCGTGGTGTTCTGGGTGGCCAGCAGTGGCGGCTCCACACTCAACAACGCGATGGCCGTGTTCCTCGGTATCGCGCTCTCCACGGCGGTGCTGGCCTACAATCGGAGTGATCTTCTGGGCCGTCGGCCGCGCCCAGACCAGTGCCGCCGATGCCACGTCGGCGGCGGAGCTGATCGAGCTGTCGTAGCGGATGACCAGCCGCAGCGACGACTCGAGCCAACGCGGCCGAGCTGAGGGCGACTGCTCACCTCGCGGTCGTCAGCGCACGCCGCCAGACATCTGCTCGAGTGATGCTGCAGCGCGGAACGGGACCATCGCCCTGGCCGCCTGGGCGGGCGGGTCCAGGGGAGTGACGTTGATGAGGGTGTCGTCGGTACCCTGATCTAACACCTGGGTCGGCGTACAGCCGCCGACGACCAGACAGCGGTCGGCGTCCGGACCGAGCCAGATCGGCGCCGTCGAGACGCCGTACTGGTCGCCCGTGGCGGTCACACCGCTGACGTCGTTGCCGATGATCCGCCAGCCGCTGGCAGGGCCGGGGGTCCAGCCCAGGGAGGCGGTGGCGCCGACCATGATGCCGGCCAGCCCCGTGCCCGAGATGCGGTTGCCCAGTACCCGGATGCCCTTCGCGTAGTAGCCGTCGATGCCGCCGTCCATGCCACCGTTGTCGAGGGTGATCGTGTTGCCGACGATGGCGGCATCGAGGCGGTTCGGGGCGTTGTCGTAAGACCAGGACTCGTCGTCGAGCCACACGCCGCCGGCGGTGCCGGTGGCGACCATGTGGTTGTCGGTGATGCGGTAGCGGGGCGCGGGTAGTGCCGCCAGCTCGACCCAGCCCTGCGCGAGAATGAGGTTGTCCCCCCCGCTACACCGCATCTGGTTGTGGGAGATATCGATCTGCGAGTTGCTGTCTTCGATAGAGAAGAGGCTGGTGTAGTACTCGTTGAAGGTGTTGTCTCTGATCGTCATCCTGCCTGCCGTGAGCCCTTCGAGCTTGATGGCGGTGCGCCCCTGAAAGGAGCAGTCCGACACGGTGTCGGTGCCGCTTGTCGGCCCAATGAACGTCGTCACGTCGTTGGCGTCATACTGCTCGACACCCTCGATGAAGATGTCGACATCGACGTTGTAGCCGTCGGCATCGCCGGCGTGCGCTCGGAAGCTGACGCGGTCGAAGGACGAGCTGGCGTTGCCGGTCACGTAGAAGACCGCTGCGACATCGGTCTCATTGTCGCTGTACCAGGGCTCTGCCGGCGAGGCGGCGGTGATGTCGAAGCTCATGTCGGAGGCCCTGAGGTCACCGCCCTTGAACGCAAAGAGGAAGGGACACGGGTCAGCAGGGATGGCCGCGGCCAACCCGGCCGCGCTCGGGTCGACTCCACGCAGCGTGTCGATCACGGTCTTGCCCCCGCCGGCGCCCCTGAAGTATCCGTCGAAGCCGTTCACGACGATGTTGTTGGTGTGGAAGTGGCCGGCGGCCAGCTGCACGGTGCTGCCCGTTCCGGCCGTGACGGCGGCGTTGAAGGCCGCCTGGATGTGCGCGGTGTCGTTACCGCCGCAGGGTGCGACGTAGAAGGTCTTCGGGCTGGCCAAGGCGGGCGCCGCCAGCAGGCCCAGCAGGGCGGCCGTGATTGCAAAGACGAGAAGTACCCTCCTCATGGAACGGCTCCTTTCTCGTTGTCCGGCGCTGTGGCCGCGTGGGACAGCCCCGTTCCTGCGGTCACTTCGCCTCCGCGTGCCTTCCGGGTACGCACCGCTACGGCCGCCAGGCCGGGTCGTACACCAGCCCCGTGTTCGGAACCTTGGTAAGGCCGGAACCATCGGCACGGACGACATACAGTGCCGAACCAGGCTGCAGGATGTCGTCGGCCGCAAAGGCGATCGCCGTGCCGTCAGGCGACCAGGTCATGTGGATGTGCTGCTGGACGGTGACCGGCACAGAGCCGGAGAGATTCCTGACGACCACGACCGGGGTCCCCCGGCCGCTGGCGGGCAGCACCACGATCTCGTTGTGCAACGGATCCTGGATGGCCAGCTTGCTGCCGTCGGGTGAGAGGGCGAAGTCGTTGACGTACTGGCTGCTCGCGGTGAGCTGGACCGGCGTACTTCCGCCGGCAGCGACGGTGTAGATCGACGTCTGACCGTTGTAGAAGAAGGTGCCGTTCGGCGCCCAGGCGATGCGCCACATGTGGCCCGACGTGTCGCGGGCGAGCTGCTTGATCGCGCTGCCGTTGGCGTTCGCCGTGGCAAGCCAGAAGTCGGAAGCGGGAGGATCGACCCGCACGAAGGCGAACTGCTTGCCGTCGGGCGACCACACCGGGAAGCTGTCGGCCACAGTGGGTGTCAGGCAACGCTTGCCTGAGCCGTCTGCGTTCATGACCCACACCTTGTCGGCCATACTCGCCAACGAACCAGAATCGTAGAGGATCCTGGTGCCGTCGGGCGACCAGGCCGGGTAGGCGTTCACCAGAGCGGGGCCTGCCGCCAGGACCTTGAGGCCGGTGCCGTCGGTGTTGATGACGCACAGTGCGGGGTTCTTGCCCGCACGCTGGAAGGCGATGGTGCCGGCCACTGCCGATCCCAACGCTGGCGTCGCGCCGGTGCCGGCCGCAGGAGAGCCGGCCGGCGTCGAACTGCTGCTGGTGCCGCTGCCGCACGCCGCAAGCGCCGCCGATGCGACCAGTATCACTCCGGCTGCGACAAGGACCAGGACGATGAGCTTTCTCATGGTGCCCTCCGCTCGTGGCAAGAAGGAAGCGACGCCCGGGGGCCGAGCCTAGGGCCCGAACCGCAATGAGGCCGGCTCCTCCCCCGCACGATCGCGCCCTCTCAGACGCGAACCTGCTTGGTCGCTCAGCGGGGGCGGCCTGCCAACGGAAGCGGCCGTCCGGGCCCAGCCCTGGGGGACCAGGGCGCCGTCGGCCACGGCTTGCGAACGGCAGCCGGTAACCGCAAGCACGAGGCCGCCACCCAGCCAGCCGTGGGAGGCGTCGGGCAAGGCGACAACGATCTGCGGGTCGCCCGGCGGCTGCGGGCTCTGGCAGAGACAGCCATTGCCGTCGCCGGAGACGAAAGCCAGGGCAAACGCCGGCAGCAGAAGGACTGCGGTGGCGGCGAGCAGCAGACCGAGCAGGCCGGCCAGCGGCAGCCTGCCAAAGCAAGCGGCGAAGCGACAGCGGGACAGGGACACGGTCCCCCCTCCAAGCCGAGCGACGCAGACCCTGCACAACCCAAAGACCGGCTCACAGGGCCGGTCTCACCAGTGACTCCCCGTCAGCTCATGGTGACCGCGAGGCTGCGGCTGACGGATCGGCGTCTCCCCCCAGCGCACCCTTGTGCAGTCCTGCACAGGGTGCCTATGCGCGTCCTACATCCACACTAGTAGCCTGTCAATATCTGTCCTGCATCGCGATCCGGCGCAGCGAGATCCCTTCGCGGCGGCTCGGCCGTCGGATCTTGGTCCCGGGACAAGCCCTGAAGACGATGCTCGCCACAGGCTACCCGCCGAGCCTGGCCTCTGATGAGGGAGCAACGTACTTGCAGCGTCGCGCTTTCGGCCATCACGGCTCTGACGCGACAGCCGACCTCACAGGAAGGCGATCAGCCCGATCCCGGCCACGATCAGACCAACGCCCAGAGCGCGCGCCAGGGAGAAGCTGTCTCTGACTGTGACCCAGCCGATCACGGCCGCAAGCGCGATGGCTCCCCCGTAGATGGTGGGAAACACGTCCGAAAGGCTGCCGCCCCTCGCGTAGATCTTGATGAGCAGGATGGAGAAGCCCGCGATCGCAAGCCCAGCCAGCACCGAGTAGGCGTAGCCGTCTCGCGTCGCCGTCACGTGGTCGTGTCGTGCGAAGCGCGCGATGAGCAGGACACAAAGGGGAACGACAGCACCCAGCCCGTTGAAAATGAGCGAGCTTGCGGCCGCATCGATGCGGCCGCCCGCTCTCGAAGTGAAAACGGCAAACAACGCGTACAAGACAATGCCAAGCACGACCAACGGCGCCAGACCCATGACCTACCTCGCTTCCTCGCAACACACCCAGGCCCTGGTCAGCCATGGTAGACGCGAGCAGAAGCGGCGGCCAGAGGCCGATCTGCGGGGATCCGGTGGCCGGCGTGCGGCGGCGGCTCGCGACCGCGCCCTACTGGCCCTTCTCGGCGTTCGGTCCCGCAGGCGGCGGCGTGCTCTTGGCCCCGTGCACCGACTTCCAGAGGATGGCATCCAGCTTGACCTGCGGGACGGCGTCGCAGTCCGCGAGCGGCAGCCGGTTGGAGACCGCGGCCCACGGGGCGGCGGCCGTGTTGCGCGTCAGCAGGTCGATCCTGGCGGGGATGGCGTCGTAGGGAGCGGAGTTGAGCGGCTTGGAGCTGAAGGCGTTGTACATCGGCGTGGCCAGGGCGTCGTTGAGCGAGAGCGCCTTCATGCCCATGATCAGCTCCATCGAGCGCACCACCGAGAGCAGGTCGTACCGTGTGTGGATAGTGGCGCCTTTGCGCGCGTAGGGGCTGATCACGGCCACCGGAATGCGGTGCGCGTCGACGTGGTCGGCACCGTCCTGCGAGTCATCCTCGACGACGAAGATGGCCGAGCTCGACCAGATCTTGGAGTGCGAGATCGTCTCCACCAGCTGGCCCAACGCCAGGTCGCAGTCGGCGACCATGGCGCTCGGGGTGGGAAAGCCGGTCTGGGTGCCGCGCGTGTGATCGCTGGTCATGCAGAGGTAGTCGAACGTCGGCACGGTGTTCGTGGCGAGCTGCTTCGCAAAACGCGCGCGGAAGCTGTCGATGCACGAGTAGCTGCCCGGCGCAGCGGCGGCCGGGAGCGTGGAGAGGCTGGAGTCGAAGATCTCTCCGTCGAGTGGGTCGGCCGGGTCGGAGCCGAGCACCTGGCCGATGCCGAGATCGTTGGGGTAGGTTCCGCCCTTGGTAAGCCCGGGGCCGAGGTCGGAGTGGGCGGCCACGCGGCGTTCCATGGTGGTCAGCGCCGCGGAGCGGTCGCGGTCCTTGACGCCGGGCTCGTCACCCGCCATCCCCTCGCCGTAGTTGAAGTACGAGATGTGCTGGCGCTGGGCCTGGTTGAAGAGGAAGCCGTTGCCGGGGAAGCTCACCGCGTAGACGCCGAAGTCGTTGGGCCGCCCGCGCGCCGCGTACTCCTGCACCCAGTTGCGATCGACGTAGTCGGGGACGCTGGCCGCGGCGGTCCAGTAGTGTCCCTGGATCGAGGCCTCGGAGTTGGCAAAGACGTGGTCGAGGAGCGGGAAGCGCGTGACCAGGGCGTGCAGGTTGGGCGTCACGTTCTCGCCGAAGATCGTCAGCTGCAGGTCACCGTTGCCACGGCCGAGATCGCCGAGGAGCTGATCGTAGCTGCGGTTCTCGCGCACCACGAAGAAGACGTGCTTGATGGGGCCGTGAGCGCGCAGCGGGGTCCCGGCAGGGGCCTTCTGCGCGTCCCGCGGATGGATCTGGCGTGCCGCCGCCGGGGAGAGCTGCTTGACCTTGGCATCGGACGGCAGCCGCATGAGTCCGGCGTGACCGTCGACCATCGTGGCGAGGTAAGCGGTCCCACTTGTGAGGCTGAAGACGTCCGTCGTCGGAGCGAGCGGGTTGAAGGCCCAGAAGATGGGGTCGAAGGGGTCGGTCGTCACGGGGCCGGTGGGATTGGGGCCGACGCCGACGCCGCGGGCGGCGACGTACAGGAGCTGCGCCGCGCGTCCGCCCTGAGCCCGGACGGTGGCCACGACCTGCGGGTCGTCTGACGTCGGGATCCGTCCCACCATCGTCCAGGCAAGCGACGGCCTGGTCTGCGGGCCAGGCACTCGCAGGACGGCGATCTCGTCGGCGCCCGACTCAGCCACGAACAGGCGAGCGTCGCCCGGGCCGAGCGCGAGAGCGACCGGCATCGTGCCAAGCCCGGCGCTTCGTCCCACCGACAAGACGCGCGTCACGCTCCAGCTCCGCAGGCTTACGACGGCGACCTCGTCCAGTGCCGAGACCGCGACGTAAGCCCGGCACCCGGCAGCGTCGATGGCGATGCCCTCGGGATGCGAGAGCGGTGGGCCGACGGTGATCTCGCGGATCCTCACGCCCTTCTGCAGATCGATCACCGAGAGCGTTCCGGTAGCCTCATTGCTCACCAGGCCGAGGCGCCCGCCGGGCAGGATCGCCGCTCCGAAGGGGTAGCTCCCGCTGGGCAGCTTTACGTAGCGCACCCGGTCCGCCTGTTTGAGGTCGACGATAGCGGCACTGTCGGCGAGGTTCAGCGGCACCAGCAGGCGGCGTCCGCCGGGCGCGACCGCGAGCTTCTGTGGCCAGGCGCTGGTGCTCGTGGTGGCAGGAAAGGCCTGCATCGGTCGTGCGTGGGGCACCGCGGCGACGGAGATGGTGCGCAGGTAGCTCGCCTTCCCGGAGGTGGCGTTCCAGCGGTAGACGAGGACGACGTTGCCCTGGACCCCCGGCAGACTGTCCTGCGACGGCCACCAGCGGGAGACCGCGATGCCGGAGACGTACGCCAGGCGATGCGGCGAGTCGAGGGCAATGCCGCCCGAGGCGCCGGCCAGGGCGATGACCTGGACCACGCGCCGGCGAGCCGTGTTGACGATGCGGATGTCGTTGGCGCCCTGGCCGGCCGAGACCGTCCACAGGAAGCGCCCGTCGGCCGTCACGGCACCGCCCATGGGGAAGTTGCCGAGCGTCACCTGCGCCCCCGCCGGTGTGAGCTGGCGGCCATTCAGGAGAAAGCCGGTGGCCGGGTCGGGCGTGTTGGGCGCCGCGAGCGCGGAGCCGGAGGTCAGCCCGGTCAGAACGGCGACCACGACGAGGATGGCAATGCAGGAAAGTCGTCGGATCGTCATCTGGTCCCGCCTCCGTTCGATCGCATGAGTGCGTCCTGTCCTTGCGGAGCTACGTCACTGGATCGCGCTCTTGTCACGCCAGGGCCCCGGCCTCATCGCGTCAGGTGGAAACCAACGATCGCGTCCAGTTGACGTACCCGCACGAGCCGCCTCGAGCAAACGCTTCCTGAGCGACAGCCGACCCGTCCTTCTCTACTTTGATACGGCGCCTGCCAAATCCCTTCAATCCGGCGGCGCCGTCCCGGGTCCCGTCCCCGCACCAGCCGCCCCAGACAGCCATCGCGCTGCGACAGTCGTCCTGCGGCCGCCGCACTCCCGGCCGGCCGTGCTCGACCGCCTCTCAGGCGGTCGGTCAGCTGGTAGCACAGTTTCGGGTGACGTGAACTGAAGGCAGAAGGGGACCGCGTCGCAGGGACTTCCTCGTGAAGCCACCGTCGCGACGTCTGCACGTCGCTGCCACCGCGCACAGGTCTTCGAAACCCACGCGAAGCTAGAAACGGCTGCACAGCGCCGCAAGGCCGACGTCGCGCCGGCGCAAGGCGTGGGCAAGACGTGGGCGGGCGTGGGCAGGGTCTCACCGTCGAGACTTGCGGCCATGTGCCAACGGTCATGAGGGCCACTGCTCGGCGGACCAACTCAGTCTCGCTTCGGCGATACCGGCCGGCACGACGCCGGCATCCCTGGGCAGTGAGCGGCATCCGGACGCGCGACGATCTCGTGACCGGCGTGACGCCGAAGGCCTTCGTTCGGCTGCTTCAGCTTGAAGGTCAATCACTTGGTCGCGGCGGCCGTGTGCGTGGCCGGCGAGGCTCGTGGGCGTCACTTTGCCCGTGGCCGTCACGCGCTGGCCGAGCTTCAAGGTGCCCACCCTGAGGCCGCTCGGTCTGAGCGTCAGTTTCGCCGTCGGCGCCGGAGCAGGGGTGGGCGTCGGGGGCGAAGGTGGCGTGTCCGAACAGGCCTCACAGGCGTAACTGGAGCACGGGACCCGGTAAGAGTTGAACGCGACCTGGACGTCGGAAGCCGTGGTCGCGTTGTCGCCGGTCCCCGTGCAGCGGTCCTTTCTCGCACCAACCTGGTGCGGTGCGTGCTCGCAGTGCTACTCATAGCAGCAGGGCGCGGGTCTTGGCGGACCTCGGAGGTCCCGTACATGATGGAGATCTTCAAGACGTGTCTGGTCGGGGAAAGTGGGGCCCGTGCAGGTTGCCTGCCTGAGCAACCGGCATCGGAGCGCGTCCTCACACGCGCTGCGTGTCGCGTAGATAGGCGCGCACGGCGAGCGCGCCGACCACGAGCGTCCAGACCACTACCACGGCCCAGCCAAGCGTGCTCCAGGCTGGGCCGCCGAGGGCGACATGGCTCGCCTGCACGAGCCAATACGAGGGCAGCAACCGGGCGATCTGATAGAAGACGCCGTGACCGATGGGAAACCACGTTCCGCTGACCAAGGCGAGCACGCCCGTGATGCCGCCCATGGTGGGTCCGATGGTGTCGGTCGTGAGCAGGTGGCCGAGGAGCACGCCGAACGCCGCGAAGGGGATGAGCGCCACGAGGATGAGCAGCGTCATGCTGACCCAGTCCGCGGCCGGCAGCCGCACGCCGAGAGCGAGCCCCGACGCGAACAGCAGCCCGATGGTGAGCAGCGCCATCAGGTAGGCGGTCAGCACTTTGGCGCGCAGGTAGGCGCGGGACGAGAGCGGCGTGATGCGCAGCTGGCGGTTCCAGCCGATGGCGCGCTCGGCGGCGATCCGCGTGCCGGTCGAGAGCATCGACGACATGGTGCCGAATGCTGCCAGCCCCACCATGTAGTACAGGGGCGCCGAGAGCCCCGTGCCGGCGAAGTCGGTGACGTTGCGGTTGGGCGCGGCTATGAAGATATAGAGAATGAGGGGAAACCCCAGCGAGAGCACAAAGAAGCGCCGATTTCGCAGAAGGCGCAGCAGTTCGTAGCGCAGGTAGCTGCCGCTGGTCTTGGCGTCGCCGCTCCGCGGCTGGGTGAGCGTACTCATCGGCCCAGCTCCTCAGCCCCACTGGAACGGTCGTCGACGGCGACCTCCGCGTTTCCCTCGTCGCCGCCGGTGAGCTGCACGAACGCCTCCTCCAGGCCTGCCCCGGTGATCTCGATGTGGCGCGCCAGGGGATAGGCGGCGAGCAGCTGGCGGATGGCGGCATCCGAATCGGAGCAGATGAGCACAACCGCCTCGCCGTGGCGCTCGGCGCCCGTCACGCCGGGCAGGCGCATCAGCTCGTCGGTGCCCACGCCGGGCAGCGTCGCCTTGATCGTGTGACTGCCGACCCTCGCTTTGATCTCGTTCGGCGGGCCATCCGCGACGACGCGGCCCGCCGCCAGAAGGACCACGCGGTCGGCGTTCGCGTCTGCCTCTTCGAGGTAGTGGGTCGCGAACAGCACCGTCTTGCCGCGCGAGGCGAAGGTGCGCATCGTGGCCCAGAAGGCGCGCCGCGCCTCGACGTCCAACGCGGCCGTGGGCTCGTCCAGCACAAGCAGGCCGGGGTTGCCGACAAGCGCGACAGCGACGCGTGTGCGTTGCGTCTGGCCACCTGAGAGCTTCTGCGTGCGCTGCCCGGCCACCGCGCGCAGGCCGGTAAGCCTGAGTACTTCGTCAACGTCGAGCGGCCGCGGGTAGAGAGACGCCATCATGGCGACCAGCTCGCGCACCGAGAGATCACGCAAAAGCCCGCCCGTTTGCGGCATCGCGCCGACCAGGCCGGCCCGGACGGCGTCACCCGGCGACATCCCGAACAGCGACACGTCGCCGCGGTCGGCCTTGCTCAGACCCAGCAACATGTCGATGGTCGTCGTCTTGCCGGCCCCGTTGGGGCCGAGCAGCGCTACCGTCTCGCCTGGTGCGATGTCGAGGTTTATGCCGCGTACGGCGCGCACTGGTCCCTGAGGGGCAGCGAAGGTCTTCACGAGACCTCTGGCGCGCACGCCTGCGCGCTCCAAAACAGAGGTCGTCGCGGTCATGACGAGGGAAGCGCACAGGCCATGTACAGGAGACTATCGTCATCGGCCTCGCGGCGCGACCACGCGGTGTCACGCGGACCTGCCCCGGTTGCGCGACTGCTCAGCCACCCAGAGCCGACGTCACGGCTCCAGGTGACCTGTCATGCCGAAGAACGCGCACCGAGTGCGGTCTGTCTACCCTGACCCTCGACACGGCACCGACTGGATAAGCTTTCCGTGAGGCCGCGGAGCTTGACTGTCGTGCTTGACTGTCACTACCCGTCCTGCCGACGAGATGCCCCCCTCGACGAGCGAAGAAGCCGCCGCGCGCGCCGGCTGTGGGGGCCGCGATTCACTTGGCTGCCTTTCTGCGCGCAGTCGAACGACCCACCGGCGCAGGTGGCAGCTCGACCAGTTCGGCAGTCCAGCCGGCTTGCCGATAGGCCGCAATCCGCCGCTCAACATCTGCGGCAAGCTCCTCGAACTCCCCGCGGTGAGAAGGGGCGAAGAATACGATGGCCGGATCCTCGTGCAGTTCGCTTGTTGAGCCGTAGTGAACTGAGGCTCCCTTGACAAGGAATTGCAGCCGCCCCACGTGCAGGGCGCTTGGAGGCCGCAGATCGACACCCGTCAGGGCGGGCACAGGAATCTGCCAGGGGTGCGGGTCAACGAAGTTGAGCTTCGCCGCTCTCCCCTCGCGCACGATTGTGATCTCGTCTCCGTCGTAGAACACGCACGCATTCTGGCCTTTGTACTCTGGCACCTCACCTCCAAGCGACGCCGACCCAGCGCCCGCGAAGACCCGATCATCGTCCAAGCCAGGTCTGTGTTCGTTCGGGCCGCGCCGCCTTCCTGCACCTCACCCCGGCCGCCCTCCCTACACCGCTGCCCCTGAGGGTGTGGATCGGAAGGGCGACCAGCTCAGTGGCGATTCACAATTCGCAGACGCCGCGCGCAGGACTTCAAAACGTGTTACGCACAGAGAAGGCGGCACTGTGCAGGCGCTCTTGCCCCGCGACCGACTCACCGCCGACGCGACCGAGCTGCCGCGCGTCTGGCGAGCAGCCGGACGGCAGCCCCGACCGGCCCGCTGTCGGGCCCGCTTCTTGCATCTCGGTAAGATCAAGTCCCGACTGGCCCGCCGCCGTGGAACGCCACAAACTCGGCGACTCACGCCGCGCACCCCGGCGTCGAAGGGGTTTGCCCGCCGGGCGTCCCCAGGAAGAAAAGACCAGCGATCGTGGGCAAGGCATCGAGACAAGGAGCACCGATGGACTACGTGCGTTTGGGAGGCTCAGGGCTGCAGGTGTCGCGGGTGGTGCTGGGTTGCATGAGCTTCGGCGATCCGCAGCGCGGCACCCATGCGTGGGCGCTCGATCTCGACGCGGCCAGGCCGATCGTTCGCGAAGCGCTGGAGGCCGGCATCACCACCTTCGACACGGCCAACGGCTACTCGCTGGGCAGCAGCGAGGAGATCACCGGAAAGCTGCTTGGCGAGCTTGCCAGGCGAGACGAGGTGGTGATCGCGACCAAGGTCTTCCTGCGCATGGGTCCCGGCCCCAAGGGGGGCGGACTCTCACGCGCCGCCATCTTCGCCCAGATCGACGAGAGCCTGCGACGTCTCGGCACCGACTACATCGACCTCTACCAGATCCACCGCTACGACCCCGAAACGCCGATCGAAGAGACCCTCGGTGCGCTCCACGACCTCGTGCGAGCCGGCAAGGTGCGCTATATCGGAGCGTCGTCGATGTGGGCCTGGCAGTTCGCCCAGGCGCAGTATCTCGCCGACCTGCACGGCTGGACGCGCTTCGTCTCGATGCAGGACCAGTACAACCTGCTGATGCGCGAAGAGGAACGCGAGATGCTCCCCTTCTGCTCAGACCAGGGCGTCGGCGTGCTGCCCTGGAGCCCGCTGGCCCGCGGTCGGCTCACTCATGACTGGACCGCCACGACCAAGCGCAGCCAGACAGATGAGTGGGGCGCCAAGATGTACCGCCAAGCCCAGGACTCCGACCGAAAGATCGTCGAGACCGTGGCCGAGGTAGCCAGCGAGCGCGGCGTCTCACGCGCTCAGGTCGCACTGGCCTGGGTACTCCACCAACCGGCGGTGACGGCCCCGATCGTCGGAGTCACAAAGCCCGAGCACTTAACCGACGCCGTCGCGGCCGTCGAGCTTCGGCTCAGCGACGACGAGCTGCAGCGCCTCACCGAACACTACGTGCCCCACACACCGGAAGGGTTCTGAGAGCCGGACGGACTCTGGAAGCGCTCAGCCGCTCCCCGAGGCCTGGCGGATTGCGTCGGCGAGCACCTGGGGGGACTGCGCACCGCTCACCATCAGCCGGTCGGCGATGACGAAGGTCGGCACGGCGTGGATGCCCAGATCGGAGGCCAGGCGCTCCTCGGCGCGTACTTCCGCCGCGTAGTCGTCGCCATTCAACACGGCGTCGGCGGCACTGGCCGGCATGCCGACCGCCGCCGCCGCGTCCGCAAGGACGCCGGCAAGACCGACGTTCTCCCCGCGGCTCCAGTGGGCTGCAAAGAGCTCGTCGGCGAGAGCCTGCTGCAGGGCTGCACCGTCGTGCAGGGCCGCGCCCAGGAGCCGATGGGCATCAAAGGTGTTGGGTCGCACCGCCTGGGCGCCGAAGGGCAGACCTTCCTGGCGGGCGATGTGCGCCAGGCGCTCCTGCATCTCGGCCATCATGGCGGGCGGGTACTTGCCCTGCATGTAGGCGCGCGCCTCCACGCCCTCAGGGGGTACGTTGGGGTCGAGCTCGAAGGCAGCGTAACGCCAGCTCACCTGAGCGGCGACATCGCCCAGCAGGCCCAGTGCTCCTCGCCAGCGCTCCACGCCGACATAGCACCATGGTCAAACGATGTCGGACCAGATCACGACCTCGATCATGGCTTCTCCTTGTGCTCGGCCACAACTCCTGTTGTGACGATACCCGCGGCACCACGACCGCAAGCCGCGCGGGGTGGCAAATGCTTTGCTGAGACGGTCTTCTCGGAATACTGAAAGAAGTCCACGTCTGCTACTAAGAAAGGACACCGACATGAACGACGACAGCGAAATGCCCCGCAGCGCCCTGGTGTTCGGCGCGCGCAACCTCGGCAAGGCCATCATCGAGCTGCTGCTCGCAGAAGGCTGGGCAGTCGCCGGCGCCGCCCGCTCCGACGCCACACTGAAGGGCGTCACGGCCCTCGGGGCACTCGCCTTGCGCTCCGACGTGACCGACGCCACGAGCGTGACGCGGACACTCGAGCAGGTCGCCGAGGCTCACGGCCACATCGACCTGGTCGTCAATGCGGCCGCGGCCTACGGCGGTGAGCGCAGTGGGCCGTTCGGCGGCGGAGCCATCGCCGAGGCACAAGCCGGTGCTTTCGACAGCTGGGCAATGGCCCCCGCCCGCTCGGCCTTCAGCTTCCTGTCGGCCAGCGGGCGATTCCTGGCCGACCAGGGTCGGCCGGCCACCGTGATCCAGGTCACCGGCGGCTCCGCCCGACGCGCCATGGCCGGCCGCGGCCTGTGGGCGGCAGGCTCATTCGGGGTGCGAGCGATCACCAACGCCGCGGCGCTGGAGCTGCGCGAGCAGGGCATCCAGGTCACCCTGCTGATCGTCGACGCCGGCATCGAGCCGGCAAGCGGGCCTTACCCGGGCACGACGCGTGAGACGCTGGCCGACCCACAGCAGATCGCTGTAGCCGTCGCCTTTCTGGCGAGCCAAGGGGCACGCGCTGCCAGCCACGAGCTGGTCCTCACGCCGCTGGCCGAGCGCTGGGTGCCCTGACGGGGCCGCACGTCGGACACAAGAAGGGGCCCGCGCCGCCCGCGCGGGGCGCAGATCACCCGGTCTCCCGCGGAGCTCGCCGCGCCCGCGAACCTGCCCCCACGACCCCTGCGAAGTGCTGAGCCGGCGCTCCGGCAAACGCCTTGCAAACGATGAGCCCCGAGCAACCACTCCCAGTTTGCTCCTGATGAAGCAACGCGAGAAGCCCCTTCGTCGTGTGGACGGCGCCGATGGCGGCGAACAGGGCGGGTGCAACACCAGTCAGTGACGTCGCGCGGCAACTGGTGGACGTCGCCGCGGTTCTCGCCAGGACCGTCCGTTCGGAAGCTTTGAATGCCTTTCCAGACAAGGTTGGGCCTGACGTTCGTGAACCATCCACGGCTCAGGCGGATTGAAGGGAGGGGCGCCGTGGGGGCTGTCTTCATGATCTTCCCGCCCGATCTACGCACCTTCGTCGATACACAGCTCTGGACGTTCGCCAAGACGATGCCTGAATGGCCGCACGAGTACATTCTTCGGGACCGCGTCGACGAGGAGCTATTCGAGCGACTGGTCGTCCACATTCTAGAGCACGGAGTCGAGGGCAGGTTCTAGGAGAGACTCCTCACCTACTACGAAGAGGCGGCCCTGGTCTCCTGGACGATGGGTGCGCCGCTCGCTGACACGACGATCGCCAACCGGTGTCGCAGCCAAGACACCTACGAACGGCGGGTGGTGGCGGGCACCCTTCCGCAGGTCGGCCGAGTGTGCGGCCGCGAGACGCGAGCGCTGGTTCCCGCGGCAGCGAACGATGACGCCGCGCTCGCATGCAAGACGCGTTCCTTTGGGGATATCGGCGGCCCGCGCCCGACACTGCAGCCGCGAGCTGTTACCGGAGCGCCGAGGCACCTAGTGCACGGGCCCGTCGGCGATCCGACCGATCGCCGGATCGCCGACGCGGGGCCCGCTGGGAGGTTCTGTGCCGGCTACTCGACAGGGATCTCCTTGGCAACGGTCTCGAGGTCCATGCCCTGGCGCCGTCGCGTAACCCAGGCGACCAGCCATATGACGAGTGCGCCCAGGTAGAGGAAGCCTAAGTAGATCAGCGACTTGCTGTTATTGACACCGTAGACCGCGTCCTTGAGCCACATCACGAGGGTGAAGATCAAGACCGCCGCGTAGCCAGCAGCGATGATCGACATGACAGGTACGCCAGCGATCTTGGCCTTGGGCACTGCGGAGCTTGCCCAAATGCCCTTGGCCCGCCACGGCATGATCATGAGGCCAACCCCAGACACGATGAACATCACGGCGAACACGAGCGTCGAGTCGAGAGTCAGTTTCGCAAACCACGAGGAGTAGGCGTAGAGAGCTGACGCGAGTACTGAAGGGACGGCCATGAGAAGCAGCGCTACCCACGGGACGCCGCCGCGACTAACGGCTGCGGCTTTCTCCGGCAGGATCCGGTCGAAAGCAGCAGCGAAGATCGCCCGGGTCGAGGAGAGGTACAGGGTGCCCCAGAAGGCAAACAGGAACATGAACACCGCAAGCAGAAGAATCACCTGGAAGGCGGCATTGTTTACGACCCAAGCGACCATCGCGACCGGCGACACCCAGTCACCCTTCAGGATCGAGGCGGGGTCGTAGCTGGCCATGCCTGTCGACATGAAGAAGTGATAGCCCATCGTCTTGGCAACAAGGAGCAGGAAGACGAGGCCCATGGCGGCTTCCGCAAAGAGTGCCCCTCCCATCTGATAGATGTTTGAGCGGAAGTTCTTGGCACCACGGACCTCCCCGTACATCGTGGCTCCCCACACTGGCCAGATCAGCCAGAACAGCATGAACGGGACCATCCTGAGCGTCTGCCAAAACGAGCCCGCGAACGGGGAGTGGGGCTGGCCCGCTCCGTAGGACTTCACCATCGTGGCATAGGCGTGGGCGGCACTCGGCCCGTAGTACTTGACGGCGCCGCGGTCGAAAGCGGCGATGAAGCCCGCCCTGGAGGTGACGAGCAGGATGATGGCTCCCACCGCAAGGCCACCCAGGCCGATCCACATCGCCCATTTCTGGTAGATCGCGTAGCGCTTGATTCCCATGCCGCACAGGTACGTGACGACAGCGATGACGACAAGCGACGAAACGAAGATGCCGGTCGGTGTACCAAGCCAGTTTGCAACGCCATCTGCGCCGAGGATGCGGACCACAGGCTTGATGAAGAGGCTCAAGCTTATGCTCGCGTAGATCGGTGTCCACTGGAAGATGATCAGCCACCAGGCCGTGATCGCGATGACGAAGCCGACCGTGCTGTGGAATATGCGCGACTGCCAGATGTAGTCGCCGCCAGCCCGCGGCATCGCCGAGACCAGGGCCGCGTAGGTGACGATCTCCAGCACCATAAAGGCGGCGGTGATGACGATCGCCCAGAACATGCTCGCACCCGGAATGAACGCACCGTAGGCGAAGCCGAAGAGGCCGAGGCCGG
>Ga0182027_10004204_pt1 | contig 22431 bp, 15 predicted proteins | sample 712E1DmetaG_FD_121300 | JGI IMG/M metagenome (GOLD analysis project Ga0182027, IMG submission 121300) | Permafrost microbial communities from Stordalen Mire, Sweden - 712E1D metaG (Illumina Assembly) | ecosystem: Environmental > Terrestrial > Soil > Wetlands > Permafrost | place: Sweden... | reverse complement strand
TGAGAATAAGGAAGAACTGAGAGGGATCAATCTTTTATTATCAGGTTTTAATCTATCCTCATCTCCCCATCTCCCTTTCTTCTTTTACCTCTGCCACCTTGCACCTTTGCCTCACCATACCGTAGTGCCTTTTTAATACGTATAAATACCCCGGTTAAATAGGCTTTAATCTTCTTTCCCTGCATTATAATATAGAATACTTTTGTTGTCAGCTAATTAATAAACTTCTATTCAATTAAAAAGTCCGGATGGAGAATTATTATGATCTGCTGATGCAGGATATCAGGTTTGAGGAGGGTTTGAATGCCTGCATGAATTGCGGTGTATGCACTGCCATTTGTCCTGCTGCTGAGTTTTATAATTATGATCCAAGAAAAATAGTTGATATCGTACAGACAAAAAACAATGATCAGATAGTAAGCCTCTTGAAATCAGAGGAGATATGGTACTGCGGGGAATGTATGTCATGTAAAACAAGATGCCCCCGTGGAAATGCTCCGGGTCTGATCATAATGGCGCTAAGATCGTTGTCACAGGATCTGGGATTTTTTGTTGAATCTGAAAAGGGAAGACAGCAGCTTGCAATAAAAAGGACCGTAGGCGAATGGATATTGAAACACGGCTATTGTCTTTATCTTGAAGGAGTTGGAACCTCCATGCATCCTGAACAGGGACCTGTATGGGATTGGATACAGGATAACTGGAAAGATGTTTTTAAAAGACTGGGCGCCAATTACCAGGGCGATGGTCCGGGGATTCTGAGAAAGATACCTGAAGAAGCTATGGAGGAAATAAGAGAGATTTTTAAAGTTACTGGAGGAATGTTACGGTTTAAAAAGATTGAAGAATTTTCAAAGAAAAAAGCTGAAGAACTAAATATGAAGCTTGATGACGGAATTGACAATGAGTATTTCAGATATATTTATAAGACTGATAATAAAACACATACAAGAGGTTAAAGATATCCGGAATGAATATTGAAGGTAAAAAAGTTATTTGGAAAGATTATCAGAAAGAGATAGCTGATGACAGATTTTATTATGTCAGAAGTTGTGTGAGACAGAACTTCTTCCCTGGTTCTGAAACTGCTTTTCTCAGGATAATGAGGGATGTTCTGGGTAAGGATGTTTATGAGCACCCATGCCATACTACATGTACCGGCATAGGTTATCATGGTGATATTGTTCCTGTTGAGACTACCATGACCGTTGTAGCCCGCCAGTTTTCTCTTATGAATGAAGCCGGTTACGAAAACCTTCTTCCTTCATGTATTACCTCATTCGGGCTTTATACCGAGATCCTTGATACATGGCACCATTTTCCTGAAGTTGAGGAAAAGATAAGGAAACAGCTTAAAAAAGCTACAGGAAGAGAATTCACTGTGCCAAAGAATCTTGCACATGCCAGCGATGTAATTTATAAATTCAGAAAAGAGATTGCAGCAAAAGCAAAATACAAGCTGATAAACAAAAACACAGGCGAGCCTCTGAGGGTAGTTGACCATATCGGTTGCCATTACGCAAAAATGTTCCCTTCAAAAGGAGTAGGTGGAGCAGAATATCCATACGTGCTTGCAGGAATGGTTGAAGAGTGGGGAGGCCAGGTTATTGATTACCCCGAACGAAGACATTGTTGTGGATTTGGTTTCAGACAATATCTCGTTCAGGCAAACAGAGGTTTTTCGATAGCATGTTCAAAAGAGAAATTTGAATCTATGCAGCCTTTCAAACCCGATATGATAATTACAAATTGCCCAGGGTGCCCCATGTTCCTTGATCGTTGGCAATATGTGATAAATGAAATTGAAGGTAAAAGATACGGCAAAAACGGTGAAGGAATACCTGTTTTTACCTATGAAGAAGTAGCCGGGCTTGTTCTTGGTTATGATCCCTGGGATCTGGGACTTCAGATGCACCAGACTGATTGTGAACCTGTACTTGAAAAGATGGGGATTGAGTACTCCCCTGAAGATAAATTTAATCTTTATGCTGATAAGAAATCAGAATTGCATAATAGTTTCGTAAAAGCATGATTATTAATGAGTAAACATGTTGTTGTCATAGGAGCAGGTGTAGCCGGAATGGAGGCTGCGGGCAGGTTGGCAAAATCAGGATTTCATGTAACTCTCCTGGAAAAAGAAACGTCTGCCGGTGGTCATCTTAATGACTGGTATAAACTTTTTCCCGACCGACGAGATAGTTCTGAGGTAAAAAGATATCTCGATGATCTTATGTCATCTGAACAGATTAATTTTCTGACTAGTACAACAATTGAAAAAATTGAAAGTAAAGGTTCTTCTTATTCTTTAATGACAAATAATGGTGAAAACCTGAATGCAGATTCAATTATTGTTGCAACAGGTTTTGACCTTTTTAAAAGTTCACGGAAGGAGGAGTATGGTTATGGAATTTATGATAACGTTATTACTTCTGCTGACCTTGAAGGTATGTTCAGAAAAGGGAAAATTGTACTTCATGATAACACAACTCCTAAAATAATTGGTATTGTTCATTGTGTTGGATCACGTGATGAAAAAGTTGGTAATCTGTACTGCTCAAAACTCTGCTGTGTGACCGCTGTAAAACAGGCAATTGAGATCAGAGAGCATCTTCCGGAATCAAAAGTATTCTGTTTTTATATGGACATGAGAATGGGAGGTGCTTATTATGAAGAGCTCTACCGTGAAGCCCAGGAAAAATGGGGAGTAAATTTTATAAGAGGTAAAGTCTCTGAAGCAAGCGAAAATATTGATGGTAAGCTTATTGTAAAGGTTGAAGATACACTTGCAGGACGGCCTCTTAAAATGGAAATAGATTTGCTTATACTGATGGCCGGGATGGAAATCTCCGAGGGTAGTAAGAAACTTGCTGAAATATCAGGTCTGAATACCGGTGAAAATAGATTTTTTGAAGCTATTGATAACCATTACGGAAGCAATATCAGTAACCTTCCCGGAGTATTTTATGCCGGCACTTGTACTGCACCGATGAATATTACTGAAACAATTTCTCATGCACGTGCCGCTGTCTCTGAGGTTCAGGATTATCTGAAAAACGGAAAAAGTTAAATGGAGAAATTCGGATTTTCAATATCGAAAGGCAGGCAGATAAACTACGATTCAAATGATCGCAGGGTTGCTGAGTTCATCATTGAAAATGAGCCAAGTTTCAGATTATGCATTGCCTGTGGCTGCTGTTCGGCATCATGTACAGCTGGGAGCTTTACCCGGTTTAGCTTAAGAGAATTGAATATATTGATCAGTCGTGGGGAAAATGATTTGCCCAGGAATGATCTTAAAAAGTGTATGTTATGTGGAAAATGCACACTGGTTTGTCCACGCGGAGTAAATACCCGTAACGTAGTTTTTTTAGCTAAACAGGCTTTCAGAAAATTTGACAGTTATGCAATTTGATCCTTTTGTCATACCATTCAACATCGGATTAAACTTTATATTAATATATTGTATTGTAAGATGTATTATCTGGTTCAGAGATCTTTCAAGAGCTGATAAACTAAGGCTTCAGAGAGGATTTTTCGGATATGCTTTTGGGCAGAGTCTGAAAGAAATATTCCTTGAAAGTCTCATTCACAGAAAGATACTTAAGACAAACTTTCGCCTTGGTTATATGCATATGAGCCTGGCATTTGGATGGTTCCTGTTGATTTTTTTCGGAACACTTGAAACTGATATTTTCGGGACAAAACATCTCAATGCGCCATACAAAGCTATATTCTTCAAATTTTTTAATCCAACCCTCGGGCGGACAGGTTTTGAACATGCTTATTCATTCCTGATGGACCTTATTCTTGCTTTCATTCTTTCCGGATTACTTCTGGCAATAATAAAAAGATTCTCTTCCAGAATTGTTGGAATGAAGAAGACAACAAAACTTAAGCTGAGGGACAGGATTGCACTTACATCATTATGGCTGATTTTCCCAAGCAGGTTACTTGCTGAAAGTTTTACAAGCGGGACTTATGGGACAGGCAGTTTTCTTACGGGAACACTTGGTTCATGGTTTGCTTCATTTTTACCTACCCATCAATTAGCTTATCCTTTCTGGTGTCTCTATTCCCTATCACTTGGAACATTCTTTATTCTATTACCGATCACCCGCTACATGCATATTCCGACGGAACTATTCCTGATATTTATGAGAAACTCCGGAATCAGAACTGGGGATAAGTCAGGCTCTTATTCTGAGGTACAGACATTTACATGCTCATCTTGCGGGATATGTATTGATAAATGTCAGCTTAACTTTAGCGCGGGCATAACAAATGTACAATCAGCCTATTTTATGAAAGCTATACGGAGCAATGATGATGTTTTCAATATTGCACATAACTGCCTGATGTGTGGCAGATGTGATCAGGCTTGTCCTGTTGGTATTGAACTTATGCCAATCAGGATGATTCAAAGACGTGAAGGTGATGACGACAAAGATATGAGGAGCATCTGGAAAGGCTTCTTAAGGAACCGGCAGAATCCATTGCCGGTAAAAACTCCCGAACTGCCTTCCTTCGGTTACCTGCCTGAAAGAAAATTCAGGAAAGCTGATGTCCTCTATTTTGCTGGTTGCATGACACATCTTACTCCCGGAATAAAGAACTCTATGCAAAAGATTTTCAGGGCTTCAGGTGAAAACTATTATTTTATTGATGAAGATGGTGGAGTTTGTTGTGGCCGCCCACTGATGCTTGCAGGACAGGACAGGGAAGCCAGAGAACTTATCAATTTCAATTCTGAGATTATCTGGAAATCAGGAGCTCACACTCTGGTTACTTCATGTCCGATATGCTATAAAATTTTTAATGAAAGTTATCATCTTGGTGTTGAGGTACTTCATCATTCACAGTATATTAAAAGACTTATAGATGAAGGTACGGTAAGATTGAAATATTCGCATATGAAGGTGGTATATCATAATCCGTGTGAACTTGGAAGAGGATCCGGGATTTATGACGAACCAGTCAGTGTTCTTGCTCATGTTGCTAATTTGCAGAAAACAGAATATGATGGAAAGAACTCGCTTTGCTGTGGAGGCAGTCTGGCTAACCTGAAACTTGAATCTCATGAAAGAGCTAAAATTGCAAAAGACACTGTTTCAGAACTGACAAAGTGTAAACCTGATATTCTTGCAACAGCATGTCCTCTTTGCAAAAAGACATTGGCTAACGCTACCGATACAAAGGTGTCCGATATCGCAGAGATCGTAGCAGGAGAAATATCCGAAATACAAAAGAAGAAAAGCAGGATTTCGATTCTGAATATAAAAGAACTGGCAGATATTTCATGGTCTGAATGAAATACAAGTCAGGCTAAGTCATTGTTCTCTATTATATTAAAACAGCATCATCTAAAAAATCGGAAACAATTCTCAGTAGCTTTTTTTTATTGGATTATTTCGACTTAATTTGTAGATAATAAATACAATCTTTTAGATCTTTGTCCGTTTATTCAATTGTTTATAGAAATCTTTGAGAGGAGAACATGAGGCATATTAAATTGGCATTATTATTTCTGGCAATGACATTAATAATTTATTCATGTGCCAATTCCGGAAATAGCCCTGATAAAACAATAAGTAAAACCAGCGAAAAGATCAAACAAAATGATGATGGTTCAATAGATCTTCATATTGAAAATGCAGCCTGTTTCAACGATAATACAAATCCTTCTGGAAATACTGCTGAGTGGACATTTATAGTTTCCAAACCAGGACGATACAAAGTGTGGATTTCGAGTGCCACTTTAGATACAATGGATCTTCAGTATCACAATAAAGTTAAGATAAGCTTTCAGGATGAATGGCTTGATATCAAGCCTGTAGGGGATAAAATCGTTTTAAATACAAGTGATGTAAAGTATCCATATTTCAGGGCTGATTCGTACATGGGAATATTTTATATTCAGGAACCGGGTGAATATAGCATACAGGTTATCAGCGATAAAGTTATAGCACAGTCAGACAATAATCACCAATCTTCTGAACCAGATCATACAAAATTAATATCGCTGTTTCTCAGGCCTTCGACTCAATAATCTTCGTTTAGAAAAAATTTGTTATTTTCTGTTTTTCCCCTCAATCCATTTTCTGGCGTTGACAAAAGCCTGCATCCATGGCGTAACGTCATCCTTGGTTCTGTCGGCAGGATAAAATCCGCATTGCCATGGGAAAAAAGCCCTTTCCAGATGCGGCATCATAACAAGATGGCGTCCATCAATTGAGGATAATCCTGCAACATCATAATCTGATCCATTTGGATTTGCAGGGTAGGAGTGGTGAATGAATTTCATTGTGATATGATACTCATTCTCAGGATAGGGTAGTTTGAACCGACCCTCTCCATGTGCAACCCATATACCGAGTTCCATACCCTCAAGATTCCCGAGCATTACAGAGTTATTTTTCAGTATTTTTACACCAAGAAAACCAGATTCGAATTTAAGTGATTTATTAATGAGAAGCTTTGGCATCTCTTTGTGTTCCGGGTAAATGAGACCTAGTTCTGCCATTAGTTGGCATCCATTACATACTCCAAGAGACAGTGTATCATCTCTTTTGTAGAAATTATCAAGCGCAACACGGGCTTTTTCATTGTATCTGAAAGCTCCTGCCCATCCTTTTGCCGAGCCAAGTACATCTGAATTTGAAAACCCACCGACAAAAACAATCAAACCTATATCTGCGAGTGTCTCCCTTCCTGCAATGAGGTCGGTCATATGTACATCTTTCACATCGAATCCGGCAAGATACAGAGCATATGCCATTTCTCTGTCACCGTTTACACCCTTTTCTCTTATTATTGCGGCCCGAGTACCGCTTTTTTTGCTTCTTTCCGGGGAGATTCCAAGAGATTTGAAACTACCATTGAATGAACCAAGCTTCGGATTCAGCTCATGATTCATATAGTTATCAAATCTTTCTTTTGCAAGTTCGGCACCGCATTGCCGGCGATCAAGAAGATAGGAGGTAAGAAACCATTTTTCTCTCAGATCATCTATGTTAAAATTGTAAGTTTCATCATTGTTTGAAACTAAAACTGATCTTTCAAGAATCGGATGCCCGATTGAATAATATGATATCCCATGTTCAAGCAGGAAATCGGCAACTTCATTTTCATCTTTCACCTGGATAATGATTCCCGGATTCTGACTGAAAAGGATTTTTATAATATCCTCTTCACCGATCGCCGTTAGGTTTACAGTTATTCCACCATTGGAATTTGAAAAACACATTTCAAGCAATGTGGTTATCATCCCCCCTGCGGAGATATCATGTCCTGAAATAATCTTTTCATTCAAAATCAGCTCCTGAATTGTATTGAAAACTTCTTCAAAATAGACTGGGTCTTTTACTATAGGTGTCTCTGTTCCTAATCTGTTGATTATCTGTGCAAAGCTGCTTCCTCCAAGCTTAAAGGCATCTCGGCTCATATCAATATAGAGAAGACTGGTGTATGGGTCATTCAGAATGACTGGTTCAACAATTTTCCTGATATCCTTAACTTCACCGGCAGCTGAAATAATTACCGTTCCGGGGGCATAAACAACCTGATCTCCATATTTCTGAGTCATCGACAGACTATCTTTTCCTGTAGGAATATTGATTCCAAGATCAATAGCAAAATCGCTGGCTGCTTTAACTCCATCATATAGTCTGGAATCTTCACCTGGATTTTTGCAGGGCCACATCCAGTTAGCTGACAAGGAGACACTTTTCAGCCCGTATTCCAGAGGAGCCCATATTATATTGGTAAGAGCTTCAGCTATCGCGAGTACTGAACCGGCAGCAGGATCTATCAATCCTGCAGCAGGAGCATGTCCAAAAGATGTTGCCATTCCCGATTTACCCCTGTAATCAAGAGTAATTGCACCCAGGTTGTTTAAAGGAAGCTGAAGGGGACCGGCACACTGTTGCTTGGCAATTCGTCCTGTAACTGATCTGTCGACTTTATTGGTAAGCCAGTCTTTACAAGCAACCTCCTCAAGCTGAAGTACCTGGGCGACATAGCAATAAATCTCATCTTTATTATATTCAACTTCTCTGAATCTTGATATTTCCGTCGTATCATTCATTATTGTTTTGGGAGGATTCCCAAAAAGTGAATCGAGAAGTAAATCAATAGGTTTTTCACCGGTTACAGGATTTTCAAATGTAAATTTATGATCATTGGTAATTTTCCCAATAATGTACAATGGAGCCCTTTCTCTTTCCGCGATTGCTTTAAGGGTATCGATGTCTGTCTTCCTCATTACCAGTCCCATACGTTCCTGGGACTCATTCCCAATGATCTCCTTTGAAGACAAAGTCGGATCACCAATGGGCAATTTGCTCATATCAATTATTCCACCGGTTTCTTCAACGAGTTCTGAAAGACAGTTAAGATGACCACCGGCTCCATGATCATGGATTGTAACAATCGGATTATGTTCAGATTCACTCAAAGCTCTGATGGCATTATAGACCCTTTTCTGCATTTCCGGATTTGCTCTCTGGACTGCATTAAGCTCAATTGAACTTTCAAAATGGCCTGTATCAACTGATGAAACGGCTCCACCACCCATTCCGATTCTGTAATTATCACCTCCGAGAAGCACTATTAAATCTCCTTTTTCCGGGATGTCTTTGGTACAATCTTTCTTTTTACCAATCCCAATTCCACCGGCAAGCATTATTACCTTGTCGTATCCGTACTTTTTCAGGTTTTCAAAATGTTCAAAAGTGAGAACAGATCCACAGATGAGAGGTTGCCCGAATTTATTTCCAAAATCGCTGGCGCCATTTGAAGCTTTTATTAAAATATCTTCTGGCGTCTGGTATAACCACGGTCTTGCTTTTGTATCTTTTTCCCATGGGCGATTACCATCAGGTCGGGGGTATGAGGTCATATAAACAGCCGTTCCGGCAATCGGGAAAGCTCCTTTTCCACCTGCAATACGGTCCCTGATTTCACCACCTGTTCCTGTTGATGCACCATTAAATGGTTCAACAGTTGTCGGGAAGTTATGTGTTTCGGCTTTAATTGAAAGAACAGATTGATAGCTTTTTACAGAAAAAAAATCGGACCTGTTCTGAGTTGAAGGTGCGAATTGCTCAACTACAGGGCCCTTGAGGAATGCACAATTGTCTTTATATGCAGAAACCACTTTATTCCGGTTAAGATGAGTAGTGTTTTTTATTAGCTGAAAGAGAGTAGATTCACGCTCTTCTCCATCGATGATAAAGATGCCGTTGAAAATTTTATGCCGGCAATGTTCAGAATTTACCTGAGAAAAACCAAAGACTTCACTATCAGTTAATTTACGGCAAAGCGATTTTGAAAGTTTTTCAAGATAAGTTGCTTCGTCTTTACTCAGAGCCAGACCCTCTTTTTTACTATATTCATCAATATTATCTACGAAAATCACAGGATCGGGAATCCGGTCAGTTGTGAATAATATCTGGTCAAGATTATTATATTCCGCCTGAAGCATTGGGTCAAACTGCGGTTTTGTGCTTTGTGAAGGAATGTATTCCTCTATCCTCAAAATGCCTGCAATCCCCATGTTTTGAGTAATCTCCACTGCATTGGTACTCCAGGGTGTAATCATCTCTTTTCTCGGACCAACAAAAACACCTTTGATTATTTCCTGATCAAGAAGAGTTGCTTCATTGAAAAGCCAGACAAGTTTTTCAATATCTTTTTTTGACAGTTTTTTTAAGGTCCCGACTGCGATAATGTTTTTTGTGTTACTCTTGAAAAAGAAGATCATATTGCTGATGTTAATATGTTGACAAACAGTAAATTTAATTTCAATATTAAAAGGTCAACTACAAAGTAAATATAGTATAATTAGAAATCAGGAATTTATAATTCGAAATTCGTTATTAAAAATTCCTGATTATTTAAGTCCGCTTCGTTCGAGAAGAGCATCAATGGTAGGTTCTTTTCCTCTGAAACGTTTATAAAGATTCATCGGTTTATCGGTACCTCCCTTTTCGAGTATATTTTCCCTGAAAGAAGTTGCAGTATCCTTGTTGAAAAGGCCTGTTTCCTTAAAATGAAGAAAGGCATCAGCATCGAGAACTTCAGCCCATTTATAGCCATAATAGCCTGCTGCATAACCTCCTCCGAAAAGATGCCCAAAGGAGCAGCTCATATTTGAAGTTTCAATTTCAGGAAAAAGGTTGGTCTTTCCCATTGCAGCAGATTCAAAACCAGCAATATCATTATCAACAGGGTCAGAAATTGTGTGCCAGGCTATATCTAGAAATGCGAAACCAAGCTGTCGGTCACAGGCATATCCTTCATTGAATGTTGAGGCATCTTTTATTTTTTTAATCATTTCAACCGGAATTTTTTCACCAGTTTCAAAATGAACAGCCCATGAATTGAGCCATTCCTGCTCATATGCCCAGTTTTCCATAAATTGAGAAGGCAATTCGACAAAATCACGTGAGACGTTTGTCCCTGCCAGGCTCTCATAAGTGCATTTTGAAAACATTCCATGAAGAGCATGACCAAATTCATGCAGGAAGGTGGTTAATTCACTGAATGTCAGGAGGGAAGGTTTTGTCTCACTTGCTCTGCTGAAATTTGTCACAATCGATATAAATGGTCTGATATCCTTACTATATTCAATTCTCTGATCTCGGTAACTTGTCATCCATGCACCTCCGCTTTTACCTGCTCTGGGATGATAATCAGTATATAAAATTGCAATCAGATTTCCCTCATGATCAGCAACTTCCCAGGTTCTTACTTCAGCATGATAGACTGGAATGGCAGTATTCTCTGAAAACTTCAGACCATAAAGTCTTGATGCCAGGTCAAAGATTGCTTTTTGAACATTTTCAAGGTTGAAATATGGCTTAAGAATTTCATCATCAATATCATAAAGAGCTTTTTTTAGTTTTTCTGAATAATATGCCCAATCCCATCTTTCAATTTCGCCTGAATGGCCCTTTGACTCGGCAAAATCTCTGAGCCTGTTGAAATCCCTTAAAGCCGCAGGATGGGACGCTGAAAAAAGTTCTTCAATAAAAGAGCTGACTTTCTCAGGTGTTTCAGCCATACGGTCACCGAGCACCATTTCGGAAAAATTTTTAAATCCCAGTAATCTGGCTAACTCAAGTCTCAGGTTTACAATCTTCACCACAAGAGATCTGTTATCATGACTATCGCCGTGGTATGCCCTTGAGCTGTAAGCTTTCAACATCTTTTCACGCAGAATTCTGTTCTCAGAATATTGCATAAATGGCACATAGCTTGGAAAGTGAAGGGTGAAGATCCAACCATCTTTACTTCGTTTTTTTGCTTCAGTTATAGCCATTTCCACAATTCCGGCAGGAAGTCCTTCAAGGTCCTTATTGTCAGTTACATGTAATTCAAATGAATTAGTTTCTTCGAGTACATTCTCTTCAAACTTAAGGGAAAGTTGAGACAATTCTTCTGATATCTCCCTGAACCGTTTTCTGTTTTTTTCATCCAGCCCGGCTCCTCCTAGAATAAAGTTTCTGTATTTTCTTTCAACAAGCATTAACTGTTCGGTGGTCAATACTGATGTTTCTTTTTTTTCGAATATTTTTTTAATTCGTTCGAAAAGCTTTTTGTTCAGGGTAATGTCATTTGAAAAGCGGGTCAGAAGAGGTGATACCTCCTGAGCAACTTCCTGAAGCTCTTTAGATGTTTCAGCGCTGTTAAGATTGAAAAGTATCGAAGAAATTCTACCCAGACATTCACCAACACGATCGAGAGCAGCTATTGTATTCTCAAATGTTGCAGGTTCAGTATTCATCGTTATTCCGCTGACTTCTTCTGCAGCCAATTTGATAGCTTCTTCAATAGCAGGTTTGTAATGTGAAGCTAATATTAAATTGAAAGGAGGAGTTTCAAACGGAGTTTCCCATTTTTGAAGCAGCGGATTATTCATGGTCTTCTTGTTTCAGATTTAGGATTGGAGATTTTGAATTTTAAGGAATCTAAATCCGTAACCCGCAATCGTGTCATTTTTTCCCTTTCTGTTCTTCATTTTCATCTGATATTCCTGCATATTTTGACGGATATGGATTATTCCCCATTGAAGCGAACCATAGAATTCTGTTCATCAGATCATCATTGCCTGAATCAATTCCCTCAAATTCAGGAAGAAGGCTTTTCTTAGCAAAATGCAAAGCCCTGCCATTCAATGTTGTAAGTTGGGGATTCATTTCATCCAGCGGAATATTATTAGGCACTGATATGTAAGGAGTTTTATCGGGTATTGATCCAAAACAATCTGCCATAGGATTTGCTATTGCATCCTGTATATTCATTGGTGGCAACCCCAGTATCTGTTCAATTGATCTTATAACCGATGGCTGGGTATAAAATGTGTGATTTGTGGTTTTCAGTCTTGAGTAAGCGCTTATAACTAAACCTACAGTACGATAAGCCGATACATGGTCCCAGCCTGCCTGTGAGTCATCTTCAACAACAAAAACCACGGTATTTTCCCAGAACCTGCTTTTGCTCATGGCTTCTATGATCCGGCCAAGTGCGAGGTCATTATCAGCAACCATTGCCCTTGGTGTGGGAAGGCCCGGTTTCGTACCGCCGGTGTGATCATTTGGAAGCGCCATTATCATGAGAGCTGGAAGCTTGTCTCCCTCCATTGCTTCATAACTGTTTAATTCTTTTATAAATACATCGGCTCTCATTACATCAGGAAACTCATGACTTCCAAAAGATGGATAGTTTTCACTTAGTATTTTTCTTACTGGATCAATAGTGGTCTTGTTGGTAAATTCCACTTTTTTTCCTTTCATATATGCTGAATATACTTCTGTCCATGTAGTCTTTTTTGGAAAAACAGGAACAGCTGCTTCACCATATATTTTTACTTTTTTACCATTAGAAATAGCATCATCCCAAAGAAATCCTGTGGGCGCATAGACTAGTGCATCGTTTTGTACGTGAGGGTAGCTTCTGAACCATGCCCGCATATTTTTTTCAATATAATCAGTTACAATTGAGGCATCTGTCCATTGATGTCCTTCAGCTGAACATTTGCCAGAAACATAAAAGTTATCAAGAAGCATAAATTCTTTGGAAAGCTTATGTGTATTTGGTGTAATATCCTCTCCATAAATACAAAGGGCAGGATCTCCATTTCCCTGCTTCATATCGCCAAGAATCTGATCGTATGTCCTGTTTTCTTTTATAATGTAAAGAACGTGCTTAAAGACAGAAGGTTCTCCAATTTTGTCTGGAACAGGTTTTGGCGCAATTCCCTCTCTGGGTTTTTCTCTGGAAAATGCAGCTCTTGAAAGATTATTTACAGCTATTGCAGTATCGGTATATGCTTTAAGTTCATTCTTACCTGGATTTCTGATTACAGAAACAGAGGCGAGCATATGGTGTGAATTGTAGGTCAGGTTTTTAGTTTTTGTGTCGGGCAGACCAAGCCGGACTCCACTAGCTTCAAGGTCAGATACATAAAGATACCCTGATTTTGATAGGCAGACAGATGCCGGGTAGGCGCCTGTGGGAATAAATCCTGAAACTCTGCTAACAGAGTTTTTCCCATTTGAAGCTGATTTCTTTCCAAGCTGAATTACAGCAAGAGCATTGTCCATGCCATTGGCAACATAAAGAGTTTGTTCATCTGCCGAAAGACACAAACCATTTGGGGAATCGCCAAAGAACGGATTGATTTCAGGCTGAAGTCTGACACTTATGGTTTCAATTAATTCATCATTCTTAGTATCAATGACAGATATATTATCACTGTTTGAGTTAGTCAGATAAACATATTTACCCCGCTTGTCTGCTATTATCTCGTTGGGATGAAGTCCTACAACCAATTCTTTTATTATTTTACCATCAGCAGGATTAATTATTGTCACGCTGCCTTCCCTTGTGGAGCCATTAATACTATTCACCTTTGCATTCCCCCATGGTATTCCGGCAACATCCTTGTCATTATTGTCGGGATGTCTGCCAGCCCAGTTCGTTACATACAATTTTCCTGAAGCTATTGTAATACCGTATGGAGCCTCACCCGGGTCAGTAGTCCAGATGACAGCATCAGAACCCAGATCCTGCTTAATAACCTGGTTGTTCCCGTTCAGGACTACATAAAGAAATTCACCCGCATCTTCTTTTGTAATAAGTATTTGATTAGGCAATGCCATTTTTGCAGGAGGAATGGCTTTATATTCTCTCAGTCTGACGATTTCAGCTTTTGTTCCATCCCACTTGCAGGATGCAACGAAAGACCGGTCATTTTTCCCCATAGTGCTCCAGAATACTTCTTCTCCTTCATTTCCACTATGCCAGATAATGCCGGAATAGGTGTTCATTCCACCTTTGAGATCAGGATAAGTATCATTTGCAAGTCTGAATTTCACCTGATTATCAGAGGTACTGATAAATACTATGCTGTAACGTTCTTCAACTGCCAGCCATTTACTATCTGGAGACAGAACAGCATTGAGAGCATGATTTTCAAGACTGTTTTCTCCAAAAAATATCATATTACCTGCAGGTTGGATAATCCTGTTATATGGAAGTTGAATCTGACGGGGGTTTGTTTTCTCGTGGTCAGTGATTGCCTGAGAATGACATATTACACTCAAAAAAGAGAATGCAGTTAACAGCAGAAGATAGGTTTTCATTGATGCAATAATAATATTTTAAAAAAGGCTGTCAAGTATTGAGACAGCCTTTAAATGTTTTTTCAGAAGGGCAAATCGCTCAGCTCATCATTTTCAGGCGGAATGTCCTCGAGAGTATTATTTGGAGAATAATTCTGTTCACGACCAGTTGATGATGTTTTTTCAATTTTCCAGGCATCGAGGTTAGTAAAATAATTTGTTTTGCCTTCACGTTCCCATTTGTTGCCTTTCAGATTGAAATAGATTTTTATTTCTTCATTGAGAAAAGATTCATTAATCAGGTCACATTTGTCCTGAACGAGCTGGAACTTGAGGTAGTCAATAAAAACAGCAGTTCCTCCGGTTTCTTTCTTTTCAATTACAAATTCACGTTTGCGGAATTTGTCGCTTACCTGCACAGTCGGATACACTTCTATTACTTTACCTGTAATTTCAAATGCCATGAGATCTATTCTTCGTTAATAGTTATTTTATCAATTATATCGCCTTGCTTTATCTTGTCAATAACATCAATTCCTTCAACAACTTTACCGAAACAGGTATGCTGCCCGTCGAGATGTTTAGTATTGGTTCTGCTATGACAGATAAAGAACTGTGAACCTCCCGTATTTCTTCCTGCATGTGCCATTGAGAGCACACCTTTATCATGATACTGGTTATTGCCATCGAGCTCACATCTGATTTTATAGCCAGGCCCTCCTGTACCGACCCTGGGGTCGCTCATGTCTCTGGAAAACGGACATCCACCCTGGATCACAAAGTCGGGAATTACCCTATGAAATGCTAATCCATTATAGAATCCTTCCCGAGATAAGGTTATAAAATTTTCAACTGTACCCGGTGCATCGTCTTCAAAGAAATGCAATTTCATTATACCCTTTGAAGTATGTATCTCGGCAGTTCTCATTATTTTACCTGTTGAGCTGCAGCAGGTTGGGCAACGATTTCAAGAAGCTCTACATCGAAGATCAGAGTAGAAAATGGTTTTATTACTTCACCAGCTCCTGAAGCTCCATATGCAAGACTTTCCGGAATATAAAGTTTGAATTTTGAGCCAACAGGCATAAGCTGTAATGCTTCAGTCCATCCTTTTATAACGCCATTTACCTGAAATTGTGCAGGTTCTTTTCTGTCGTAAGATGAATCGAATTTGGTTCCATTGATCAGGGTTCCGGTATAATGTACCTTAACTGTATTGGTCTCAGTAGGTTTCGGACCATTTCCCATTTTTATAACCTCGTACTGCAGTCCGCTGGCTGTTATAATGACACCACTTTTCTGTTTGTTTTTCTGAAGAAAAGAATCTCCCTGTGCAATCAGATCCTTATAAATAATTTTGTTCTGATCCTCCAGTTTCTGCTTCTTTTCCATCTCTCTTGCATTTATAAAAGCATAGATATAACCTCTTGCAACGGTTTCATCCATTAATGTTTTGCCCTCTTTACCATCCATCATCGCTTTTGCAATAAGTGTTGGGTTGAGTTCAAGACTATCCTGTTTAAGGGCATTGAAATTGACAACGCCGAATGCGTAAGAAAGAGAGTCGGTTTTTGTAACTATCTTAGCACTTTTAACTGAGCTCTTGGAGCATGAAATAATTGTCAGAGCGCAAAATACAAACACAATAATTAATCCTTTGATTTTCATAAATAAATATTTTAAATTAAAATTTCCGCTAAGATAATATTTTGAGTAAAGCAAAGAAGATTAATCAGATAAAATTTTACAGTTTAATTGCCCTTATCATTTCGCGCTTGCCAGGCGGTCCCGGAAGCATATTAACTTTGAATTCATGTTCTTTAAGTAATCTTTTAACCTCGCCCTTTGCGGAATAGGTCACCAATATTCCGCTGCTGATAGTTATTTCTGATATTTTATGAAAAACGCTTTTATTCCACATTTCAGGTTGTTTATCAGGTCCAAATGCATCAAAATAGATCAGATCGAATTTACCTTCAATCTTATCGCAGACAAGGTCGCATTTAATTTTTCTCAGGTAAAAGTTTTCAGATATCTTTTCAAATGAGCCCCATCCGGCACTATGGATGGAATCGAAAATCTTTTTTCCCTCACTTCCGGCAAAGTTCCAGTGATTAAGTCTATTTATTACATTTATATCAAGTGGGGTTTTTTCAATCGAAGTATAATTGATAATTCGCTTTTTACCAAAGTCCGATGTAGCTGTTAATAACGCATTTAAACCTGTTCCGAAACCGACCTCAAAAATATTGAGAGGATTTGCCTTACAGAAACCTAATCCATTTTTAATATAGACCAGTAGCGATTCCTGTACTGCGCCGTGAACAGAATGATAATGCTCATTTAATTCTGAAACGAAGATTGTGTGTGAACCGTCGGAAGTAGTAATTATCTGATTCAAAATTCTTTTATTATTAATATTTTGGAACGATCCAAATTACTATGAATGACGCAAGACACACGGCTCAAGACTTACGGTAAAGGATTGCCTTCCTTCCCACGTCGTTCGTCCTGTCTTTTTCACCAGTTTGACGGATACCAGTTTCTTACATCAGTAGCTATCATTCCTGCCCTTCTGGCTGCTTCAATTCCAAGATCTCCGTCTTCAAAAACCTCAATAAATTCAGGATCGATTTTCATTAGTTCTGCACATTTCAGAAAAGTTTCAGGATGAGGTTTATGCTGTTGCACATCATTGGCAGTTATTATTATGTCGAAGTACTTTCTCATATCTGTAACTTCCAGTGTCCTTTCAACTGCTTCCCTGTGGCCTCCTGTACCGACAGCCATCGGTAGTTTGCCAAAATACTTCCTTACGATATCTGCAACTGGTTCAATTGGTTTGATAAGATGCTGTGTTCTGTAAAATTCTTTAAGTTTGACTTTCATTATCTGCTCCGCTGTGACAATGCCATTAAGTCCGCTATTATCAATTATAGCTGCAGCTATTGCCCATCCAGGACTGCCGGTATGATAACGAAGGAAAGCAGGATCGATATGAGCTCCGAACTTATCGCATGCTTTTTTCCAGCCTTCAAAATGAAGGGGCATTGAATCGACCAGTGTTCCATCAAGATCAAATATCAACCCTTTGATACCGGGTTTTATATCGTACTGCATTATAGTTTTTTGTTTAAGCGGCAAAGGTAAAAAGAAATATGAAGACAGGAAGTAATAAATGATGAGATATCAAGTTACAAAAAAGAGCAAGAGCCTTTTGTTTATGCCACCTAGTCAGGCTGTACAATCTGGATCAGATTAGCTTTGTGTTTTTTTTGCAGACGTGCGCAAATTCAGTGGTATTGTCAATTTAAAACTTATATTTCTTCCCATGTCGTAAATCCCTTTTCTGCCAGTAAGATTATCAGGATATTGTTCAAAATATTTAAGCCTGCTTAAGTGCGATTGATAAGCAACATCAGTTATGTTATTTCCAAGAATATTAATACTTAATAATACCTTTCCATGTCGGTCAGCAATATCAGCTCCAATACCTGCATTATAAAGAAAATAACCGGGAGTCGGGGTTTCTGTATTATCTGCAGAATATACCCTGTTCTGCATTGCGTAATACTCTACACCGATTTTCACATATAAAGAAGAGATCTGCTTATTTTTTCTTTTAATGTTTGCCTGTAATTCTGAATTGGTATGAATGGGGGGGATGAATGGCAGATATCTTGAGCTATCTGTCACATGTATTCCGTTTCCACCCTTGTTTAAAGCATAGATTACTGATATGGAGTTTTCGAAATGCAGCCAGTCCAGAGGATGGGGATGAATATCAATACTTGCTTCTCCTCCATATAATTGCGCAGATGTCTGTTGAAACTTGAATGTCTGATTATTTTGAATGATTACAGAATCCTGTCCCATATGGTTCAATAATTTCTGATTAAAAATATAATTAGAAATATTGTTATTAAATACATCCAGGCTGCCTGATACATGTCCTGATGCAAAAGATATCCCTAAATCTTCCTGCAAATTGAATTCAGGTTTAAAACCAGTGTTACCTATCTGATAAATAAGCGTTCCGGGATGAATTCCGTTGGCAGATATTTCAGCTATATTCGGGGCGCGGAATCCCCTGGCAATATTAGCTTTTACTAAAATGTCCTTTGAAACTTTATAAGTTGCTCCAAGACTTGCAGACATTCCGGTAAAAGTATGCCTAAAGTTGTAGAATGGATGGTCTGCCTTTACAGTATCAGGAATACTTACTTGCATATCAAAACCTGTCTGAGGGTTTGGACGCGTAAACATAGCTTCATTATTAAAGATACGGGCGTCATACCTGATCCCGACACTTATATCCAGTTTATCATATGTCTTTTGTAGCAACAAAAAGGATCCTATATCGAACTGGTTATAATCGGGGATAATGAACTCAGTACCTTTATTTGTATTATTCTGATACATACCATTTATTCCTATTGTTGATTCCCATCCGTTAAATTCGGGAAGATAGTATTTGACATCATAAGTAAAGGTGTTCAGAACCAGGTACAGACCTGGAATATCAGGGTATTGGGGATGACTAAATTCCTTTCGGATATTTTGCTGATACCCTAGCATTAGCCCTAATTTACTTTCACCAATAATGAAATTATTTGATGAATATAATCTGTAGTGTTGTACATGTTGATGGAGTGTGGCGATTCTATAAGAATTCAATTCAGCATTGGTTACAATAGGTCTTAAAGTGTCAATTTCCGTAATTTGCTTTGTAAATTTTCTGGTCAGGGAATCACGGCTGCCATCGGGTATTTCCTGTAAGTCGTCAAAAACCGAGAAGTTTAGGAGTGAATAACCCCATTGCTTATTTATTCCGATATAACCACTTAAATCAGTTTCATTGAAGGCTGTACCGTAAACCCGTCCATCGTATTTATTCTGATAATTAGTGGCTTGCTTATGTGAAGCGACACCTCCCCAGATAATTCCGTTCGTGTTTCCGGACAGAGTCGCAGAAGCTGCAAAAAGACCATTATTTGTCTGGTAATTTGTCATTAAAAATCCCTTTATTGTTCCATCCGGAGCAGGTTTGGCAGGTAGTAAGTTTACAACTCCGGCTAATGCATCTGATCCATATGTCAAACTTGCAGGACCTTTGATAATTTCTATACGGTCTACAGTATTTTCATCTACCTCAATGCCGTGTTCATCACCCCATTGTTGTCCTTCCTGTCTTAAGCCGTCATATAAGGTCAGTACCCGGTTATATCCCAAACCGCGAATGGAAGGTTTGGACACATTTGGACCCGTTGTTACCGCACTTAATCCCGGAAGCTTTGTGATTGCATCAATTATATTGGTATTTAAATCCTGCTGTATATCACGGCTGTCAAGTGTAACCATAGGCATTGGGTTGCGTAAGATTTCGGTTGCCCTTAATGTCCCTGTAACTACCACCTCATTTATTTCTGTAATGGTTTGTTCCATGGCAAAATTTAACGAATTTGTCGCCGATAAATCTACCTTTTCGACAATTGATTTATATCCCATAAAGCTGACCTGGATATTGACAGTTGTTTGCGGAAGATTGTCGATGCTATAGATGCCAGCTGTATCTGAGGCTGCACCGGTCTTTAATTCGGGAATGTAAATTATAGCTCCGGGAATTATTTCCCCTGTCTCCTTGTCAGTGACTTTCCCAGTTAATTTATTTTGTGCGTTTGTGTTATGGCACGTTAAAAATATAAAACAAATGATTAAAGATATTCTCATTTTATTACTATTTGATTTCTGACGAGTTTCTTAAGCAACGTAAAGGTTGCTCTGTATCAACTTACCCTATCAGGTGGGGCACGTAATAAAAATGAAAATAGGAAGAGATCAGAATTATATCTGGAATTATAATTATTAAGGTAATTGTCTAAATGATTTTCTTTTTGTAAAAAGATATTTTCAGCACCTGATAAAAAAACAGAAAATTCGAAATTACATATTGGACATATATCGCGAAAAACATAATTCTGTTTTTCATTTTTTATATCACATAAAAGATGTTTTTGATGATGTTCAAGTTTAATTATTGTAGGTAGAAGGAAAACCAGCAAAAACAGTAAAGATGCTATATTTCTAAATTTTCTGATCATTAAGTACTTCACGTTGACTTATCTCATTTAACAAACGCAAATTCAATTTGTTTTGCACTGTTAAAAATAGTTACAAATATAATACATATCGCTTAATTGTCATATTTCATAAAAATAGCATGATCACAGTTGATCTCATATACTGATAGATGAGCTTTGAGGTCATTCTTTATATGAAAAAAAACCCCGCCGAAACGGGGTTAAACGAATGATCATAATGTCTATCTTTTATATTGTGCCAGATAATCCCTGACCTGGCGATAAACATTCTCTGCAGTGAATCCAAACTTCTCATCGAGGATCTTATAGGGAGCGGAAAATCCAAAACTGTTGAATCCCCAAATTTCTCCTTTAATACCGACAAGACCCCGTAAAGTTACAGAAAGTCCCGCGGTTAAACCAAAAACAGGAACATTTTCCGGGATAACCGATTTTTGATAAGCATCAGTCTGAATCCTGAAAAGTCCTTCAGATGGCGCTGAAACTATTCTTATTTTCAATCCGTCATTTTTCAATAATTCTGAACCTTCCACAAGTGTTGCTACTTCAGATCCGCTGGCAATCAGAATGATATCCGGGATACCTTCACAATCCTGAACAATATAGGCTCCCATTTCTGATTTTAGCGCGTCGTTATATCTGTTGCTTGTTGAAGATGGCAGATCCTTTATATTCTGTCTTGAGAGGATCAGTCCTGTAGGAGTCTTCTTATTCTCCAGCGCCATTTTCCAGGCAACCGTTGTCTCAACAGCATCTGCCGGTCTGAGAACAAGCATACTATTTTCGCCATGATGATTCTTAAGGTGTTCCATAAGTCTGATCTGTGCTTCCTGTTCGACAGGCTGATGAGTAGGTCCATCTTCACCTACCCTGAAGGCGTCGTGTGTCCAGATATATTTAACAGGCAATCCCATCAGACATGCCAGCCTGACAGCCGGTTTCATATAATCTGAAAACACAAAGAAGGTCCCGCATGCAGGAATAACGCCTCCATGAAGAGCCATGCCATTCATTATAGCTGCCATTGTAAGTTCTGATACTCCGGCTTGAAGAAATGCTCCTGAGAAATCTCCTTTTATAAAAGGATGTGTCTTCTTCAGGAAACCATCTGTTTTATCGGAATTTGCGAGGTCGGCTGAAGCTACAATCATGTTTTCAATCTTCGTGGCAAAGAGTTCCAGCATTATTGCAGAAGCAGCCCTGGTAGCAGACCCTTCTTTCTGTTTAATAGCCTTAAAATCGATTTCAGGTAATATTCCTGAATAGAAATAATGAAGTTTTTTATCCAGTTCAGGATTCTTCTTCTCCCATTCATTTTTAATTTTCTTCCATTCAGCCGCTTTCTCTCTTTTCATATCAAGAACCTTTTTGTAAAGTTCTTTTACATCTTCAAAAACGACAAATGGATCAGCAATGTTTCCTCCGAGGTGCATAAGCGATTTCTCAAAAGATCCACCAGCTTCACTTACAGGCATCCCGTGTGTAGATGTCTTTCTTTCAAAGCTGTTCCCGTCATTATCGAGAAGTCCTTTACCCATAATAGTTTTTCCAATTATTATGGTAGGTCTTTGTTTTTCATTTAATGCAGCGTCAAGAGCAATTCTGATCTGCTGATGGTTATTTCCGTCAATGGAAAGAACATTCCATCCCCATGATTTATATTTCATTGCAGTATCTTCACTGGTAACTGCTTTTGTTTCAGTTGA
>Ga0182027_10004203_pt1 | contig 22437 bp, 11 predicted proteins | sample 712E1DmetaG_FD_121300 | JGI IMG/M metagenome (GOLD analysis project Ga0182027, IMG submission 121300) | Permafrost microbial communities from Stordalen Mire, Sweden - 712E1D metaG (Illumina Assembly) | ecosystem: Environmental > Terrestrial > Soil > Wetlands > Permafrost | place: Sweden... | reverse complement strand
GCTTTCCCGCAAAACACGCGTTGAAGACAAAGAAGTATTGGATTTCATACAGCGCGCCAATTCAAAAATTATTGAAAGTGGTAAAGGCGGAGGGATGCTTTTAATCCTAGACGAAGTTGGCAAGTTTTTGGAATTTGCCGCAATCAATCCGGAACAACAGGACGTTTATTTCTTGCAACAGCTTGCAGAAATGGCTGCCCGGAGTGGCAAGAAGCCGATCGTCGTGGTCTGTTTGCTGCATGCGGGCTTCAACGCCTATACAGAGCAACTGACTGAAACCACGCGACGTGAGTGGGACAAAATAGCCGGCAGATTTGAAGAAATTATTTTCCAGCAACCGCTTGACCAAATTGCACTGCTCATTTCTTCGGCGATAGCGGTGGATTTGCACAAGATTCCAAATCCGCTAAAAAGGCAATCTGAAGATTTACTCGCACAAGCGATTCATTTTGGATGGTTCGGAACTTCTGCCAGTCGTGAGACATTAAAGCGGCTTCAACATCATTTTTTTCCGCTCGATCCTATGCTGCTGCCGATTTTGGTCCGCACATTTCATCGTTTTGGTCAAAATGAGCGATCACTCTTTAGTTTTCTTTGTTCGTATGAGCCATTTGGATTGCGAGCATTCTCAAACTCTTTGCTTTCCGACAAATCAAGGCTGTATCGGCTTGCTGATTTTTTTGATTATTTGCGAACAAATTTTGGTCACCGGTTAGCGGTTGCTAATTATCAAGCTCATTGGAATGTAATTGAGTCAATTGTTGAAGCGTTTTATGCCGATAATCCCGTAGAATTACAAGTAATAAAAACCGTCGGTGTTCTGAATCTGTTAAGTAGTGATGATTTTCTCCCAACCCAAGAGGCGGTTAGTTGGGCAGTAGCAGGCAATTCTGCATCCGCACGTCTCGAAGTTGTAAGCATTCTAAAAAAGCTGGAGCGCAACCGAGTCCTGCATTTCCGTGGAGAGGTGCGCGGTTATTCCCTTTGGCCTTATACAAGCGTTGATATTGAATCGAGGCTGTCTGAAGCCAAGCGCGCACTCCCAAAAGTTTCCAAAGTTGCCCAAGCAATTTCTGACCATCTTGATTCACGCCCAATTGTCGCAAGAGCACATTATATTCAAACGGGTAATTTGCGTTACTTTGACGTTGTTTATTGTAACCCAGATGAGTTAAATGAAAAAGCTTCATCCTTTGTCACAACAGCGGACGGTGTAATTTTTGTCCCGCTTTGTGAAACTGATGCCGAGCATAAAAAACTATTAAAAGCGGCTGAGACAATTGTTCCACGAACTGACCGCATAGAAATAGTGGCAGTTTCACGTCCATTGTATCATCTGAATCAGGCAGCCCTAGATGCTCAACGCTGGGAGTGGATTCAACACAACACCGAACAGCTCAATAATGATCGTTTTGCCCGAGAGGAAGTTGAACTAAACTTGGCTGAGGCTAGAAATCGTCTTCAAACGCAGATTCAAAGCTTTATCGGGCTCAACAGAGTCAGTGGTCGTTCAACGCTCTCATGGTTTTACCAGGGCAAAGTTCTCAAATTTGAAACCGGCCGATTGTTTCTTAATTGGCTTTCTTCCCTGTGTGACGACGTTTTTACAAAAGCGCCAAGGATTAGAAACGAACTTATCAATCGGCAAAACATAAGCTCTGCCGCAAAAGCGGCCAGAATGCGTTTGATTGATCTGATGTTTCAAAATTCAGATAAGGCAGATTTAGGAATGCCTGCCGACCGAAAGCCTCCGGAAAAATCAATGTATCTTTCCGTTTTGAAAGAGGCAGGATTGCATCAGGAACACAAAGGACAATGGAAGCTTGGCTACCCATCGCTTCACCACCCTTCACGACTGCTTCCGGCGCTCGATAAGATTCGAGACTCGATAGTAAGCCAACCTGACACTAGAATCAAAATCGAGAACTTGATGCAGGCGTTGCGCCAACCGCCTTATGGTTTGCGCGACGGACTGTTCCCGGTTTTGCTTGCCGTTGTGGCGATAACTGACGAGCAAGAAATCGCATTCTATGAAAATGGAACTTTCCTTAGAGAAGTAGGCAAGGACGCTTTTTTAAGAATGACCAGAGCCCCTCAAAACTTTGATATTCAGTATTGTAAAATTGAAGGCGTTCGGTCTGAACTTTTTCAACGGCTGATTGAAGCGTTGGAAATGAAAAAAAAACAATCGAAAGAAATTGAGTTACTAGATGTGGTGCGAAAACTGTGTCAATTTGTTGCCCAATTACCCGAATATGCCAGGAACACCAACCGATTGAGCAAATCTGCACGAGCCGTCCGGGACATCATTCTCCAAGCACAAGAACCTGTAAGAATGGTCTTTCACGATCTCCCATTGGCCTGTGATTTTCAGAAGTTTGAAATCGGCAAACCTGCTTCTCAAAGCGATGCCTTAAAGTTTGTCGGAAAACTTAAAGATGCTTTGGATGAATTAAGAATGCTGTTTTCAAGCCTTCAACAAAGAATGGAATTGAGTTTGAGCAAGGAATTTGGATACGGGGATCTGTCTGCCACTCAATATCGAAAACAACTCTCGACTCGATGCCAACAACTGCTTCTTCAAGCAACGGAATCAAAATTGAAGGCATTTGCGTTTCGACTCGCCGATGATTCACTTCCCAACCCCGACTGGTTTGAATCAGTTGGGAGCTTGGTTGCATTACGCCCACCTAGCCGGTGGAGGGATGAGGATGAAGACACGTTTGATCGCGAGTTAAGCAACCTCGGTGGGCGATTCAAAAGAGCCGAAAGCGCGGCATTTTCATCCTCTAAGGTTGGCGGAAAGGTCTCGACTGGCGTTCGTATCGCAGTAACACGCGCGGATGGAACAGAACGTCAGGAAGTCATTCATTTTGATTTGGAAGAACAGGCAAAGATTAAAGTATTGCAGGAACAAATCAGCGCTTTGATTTCAAAAGATAAACGCCTTGGTGTTGCAGCCGCCTCACAGGCGCTGTGGTCCGAAATGAAGCCAACGGAGGAAAATCAATGAGTCAGAACACTAGACATATATTAAGTCTTTCCGGCGGTAAAGACAGCACGGCACTAGCCATTTTAATGCGGAATTCTGTGTCGGACATGGAATATGTTTTTTGTGATACAAATAAAGAGCTACCAGAAACTTACGACTATCTAAATCAGGTTGAGGCTTATCTTGGAAAAAAGATTACAAGAATAGAAGCTGCGCGAGGTTTTGATCATTGGCTTACTCTATTTCAAGGATACTTGCCGTCCATTCAAGCGCGTTGGTGCACTTCATATTTGAAACTCAAGCCTTTTGAAGATTATGTTGGGGACGGCCCGATAATCAGCTACATCGGTTTGAGGGCAGACGAAAATCGGGATGCTCGTATAAGTCACAAACCTAATATCAAAGTTGTCTATCCATTCAAGGAACAAAATATAGGCTACGAGGGAGTTCAGAGGATTTTGATAGAGAGTGGAATTGGTATGCCTCCATACACCAAATGGGGACGGTCAAGATCAGGTTGTTATTTTTGTTTTTTTCAGAAATCTATCGAATGGGTTAAACTTTTGGAGAATCACCCAGACCTGTTCAATCTCGCTCAAGAATACGAAGACAAGAGTCTTGATATAAAGGGCGGCCATTTCCAGTGGAACGACGATATGCCTCTTCGAGAACTCCGCCGTCCTGAAAATATTGATAAAATAAAACTGCGCTACGAAGACAACAAGAAGCGGAGATGGGCCAATAGGCCCAATAAAAAGCTTGTCGAAACTTTAGCCGATCTTGAGGACGAGGAGCGTGAAACAGGCGGATGTGCCATCTGCCATCTTTGAAATATGGCTGATATTCCTACATTGGCGCCTGTTTTAGCCTATATCAGCAAAAAGCAGAATGCTTTGTTTGATTTTGAACTCTACCCGGAGTTATGGCGAGATAAGAAAATGGCCAACACTTATTATCGATCTAAAAAATGGTCGCATGTATATTTCACGGAGGACTACCAAAAGCTGCTGCCAAAATCTCCAGGTATTTATATGTTTGTTGTTGCCCCTAGACATGCATATCTCCGAGATCACACATACATTTTCTATGTTGGGCAAACTGACAATATTTATCGCCGATTTGGTGAATATCACACAGAAAAGAAAGGCGAACGCATCAGTGCTGATCGGGAGCGGGTTGTCAGATTCTTAAACTATTTTAATGGGAATATTTATTTCAATTACGTTACAATACCTGAAGTAGAACTCGACAAAGCCGAGGATTTCTTAGTGGACCACATTAAACCTTGGGCAAATATAAAAACAAAAGTTAAAGCGAAGCTTGCAGCACCACAGTTACTATGAAAGCGTTTCCAACAATTAAGGGGAAAATGGGTGATTGGAACTACTATCTTATCACCATGAAAATGGCTGAGCTGGCGAAATATGTGAAATTCGCCGAGGAGGTATTTCCAAATGACGACCTTGACCAGATTATGCAGCGGGAGCTCACCAACCGTTCAAAAGAGATCGCCGCATACCTGCAAAACAACGAACAGCGTTTTTTGGGGTCTTTAATTATAGCGGCAGTTGGAGGTGAGCCAAAGTTTATACCCATCAGTTTGCCCGAGGGGAGTTTGTTTTCAGAAGGGGAACAGAAACTTGGCTTCTTGAGATTTGATGGAACAGAAAATTATTATGCGTTGGATGGACAACATCGTTTAGCGGCAATCAAAGATGTGATAAATGAAAATGGGGAGCGATATGCACTAGACGAAGTGTCTCTGACTTTAGTTTGGCATGAAAATAACGTCGAAGGATGCAAGCGCGCGCGGCGGCTATTCACAACGGTTAATCGATATGCCAAAAAAACAAACCCGACAGAAAATCTAATCTTCGATGAAGATAACCCTGTTGATATTTACACTCGTCGATTAGTGCGCGAACATGATTTCTTCAAAAAAAGAATAAAGATTGCCAATGCTGCTCGGGGCACTGAATTCAGCCTTGCAAAAAGTGAAGCACTCAGGTCAGAGAACGCTTACGACAATTCATTTTTGATGGCGCTTTTGACTCTAAAGCGTTGCTCCGAGATACTTTTGGAAAACTGTTTCTTAAAAGACAATGTTAAGAAACAAATACTCCCTAATTTTGAAACTTTAGAGGCTGGCTATGCGCTATTAGTTCAACGATGGACTGTCCTTTTGGAAAATGTGCCACTTTGGAAACTTCTTCGCGACAACAGCGAAAGCAATTTAGCAACTTATAGAACAAAGCAAGGTGGAAATGTTTTAGCCCGCCCAATAGGTATCATCGCCTTTGTAACTGCTGCTACGCAACTTCTTGATTCTGGCGGCGATCCTGCTTTAATTAAGTTGGTTTCTGAACGTGTCGGAGATATAACACATTTACCATGGAAAGGACTGCTATGGAAGGCTGAAGGTGGAGGAATGCATGATGGTCAGGCTAGACGAGCGGTTGCAGCGAAAGTTTTCTCTTATTACCTAATCGGAGCGCCAACATTTGAAGAAACAACCACCGCATGGGAAGGTGTTACGGGTATAAGCATTAACCAAGCACTTCCAAAACGCGATTTAGTAGTTGCCCCTTAAAATGAAATGGCTCACCTTCGTTCGTCAATATGGGCCAGTCTCCCGTAATGACAATATGTATGACGAGACGATTCAAAGATCGGCTCGGCGTCAGGGTATTGTGCCAATTGAGTTTGAACACCCTACACAAAATAAAATTCTCGACTGCTTCAATCAAGCGACTCTTGACCCAGTTTCCGTGATTCTCACCGGCACGGCTGGCGATGGAAAGACGCACCTGTGCCGGCAGATTTGGAAAGTTCTCAATGGAAACGACGATGACTGGAGTTCAGATAGTCCCCATCTCACGATCACGTTTCACTACCCGAAAAACCGCAAAGCGTGGCCGGAGTCCAAAGACGAAAATCTGTATCGGCCTGTTAAGATTCATTTCATCCGCGACTTGAGTGGATGGGCACCACAGCAAGGTGCGGCGTGGGAGCCAGACAAAGAAGAACTGCTTCAAAAGTTTTGCCATTCGTTATTCAACCCGGATGCCGACGAGATATTTCTTATCGCTGCCAACGATGGTCAATTGATTGAATCGTTTCGACGGTTGAAAGAAACAGTGGACGCGAAACGCGCGCGCCAAGTTTTCGAGGACTTGCTAGTCGAAGACCGACAGGAACAAACTGGCGTGCGCTTAAGATTTTTTAACTTGAGCCGGGCGAGTTCCGCAGAGCTTTTTGACCGAGCAATTGAAGCATTTGTCAAACACTCCGGGTGGGACGAATTAAAACAAGGCGTTCCTGCCGAAAACGATGTGTTTGGGCCTAAATGCCCGATTCGATACAACTACGAATTGCTGCAAACACCTTTGGTTCGTTCACGACTCCGTTCGTTGCTCGAACTTTGCGACCACAATGGTTTGCATGTTCCAATCCGGCAAATTCTTCTTCTTCTCACCAATGCGATTCTCGGCCACCCCGATGCCAAAGATCACCTGATGATTCCCGGCGACGTGCCGAAAATTATCGCGGCAGGGACAACTTCCAAAGCCAGCCTTTACAATAACATTTTCGGCGGAAATCTTTCAGAAATCCGGCGGCAAGCGATTACCATTTTTGATTACTTGGAGCGTTTTCAAATTGGTTATGAAACATCGAACCGAGTGGACAACATTCTTATTTTCGGCCAGGACGACGAAAATCTCGGAAGCCACTTCAATGAGTTCGTTGCCAACGATACGTTCTACGGTGCAGACAGTCGTTTTTATGCAGCCAAGCGTGAATACATCGAAGGCACGGACGAGAGTGAAGATAATTCGCGAGACTTCCTTCAAATGCTCGTCAGCCAGCGGCGCGGCCTCTTTTTCAAAATTCCGAAGCAGTCGGAAAGCGAGCTTAACTTGTGGGAACTTACCGTGTTCAAGTTCGCCGGAGAGTATCTGGATTCCGTTGCTGAAATTTTGAAGCAAGGTGCGATTGTAAAGCGCCCAATCTTGTCGCAACTTATCAAAGGATTGAATCGCGTTTTTACCGGGATGCTCATCAATAGCGACCGTGAAATTTATCTCGCAACCAGTGGTAATTACTCCCAGGCCAAAGTAAGCCGAATTCTGGTCGAACGTATTTCGGTCGAACCGAGCAAAGGCGAGAAGGTCATGCTGCAATACGACGAATCCAACGGGCGAGTGCTACTCTCCGTTTTCTTCGCTCCCGACGTTTCGGTGGATTTTAACCTCACGTTGATCCGTTACGAATTTCTCTCTCGCATTGCATTGGAGGGCGCGTTGCCCGCAAGTTTCTCCAAGGAGTGCTACGAAGATTTATTGGCATTCAAAAGTCAACTCATCGCCGCTTACATGAAACGCCAGTCGAAAGAATCCGCAACGGCTGGCTCAACGATCAGCCTGAATCTCCTCGCGTTGACCGAACGAGGAATGCCGGAACAAAAATCTGTGGAGGTTGTTCCGTGACACCGTTACCGCAACCATTGCCGCCGCCTGACAGCTTCGACCAATCGTCGTCTATGTGGGTTGATGAAGCCATTTGGGGACAGCGGTTGTATGATGAACAGACGCCGTGGTTTGTGTTTCTTGAATTCCTAAACGTGTTTCAACACGAGGCAGATAAAGGCCGTGCCTTTGAAGAACCGAATGGATTAAACACGTTGAAATATCGCGCTGCCCACCGGCTTCACTTGCGAAACATTCTTTTTAATAATCCGCACCTTATGGAAATCCGGCTTACCTGTCCAAATGATGACACCCGCTGGGCTGAGTGGTTCAAGCGGATGAAATCAGCGGCAGGCATTGCCCACGCGCAATTCGTCTATTTGAGAAACCATTTTCACTCGTTTGAAGATTTCTGCGAAGTTGTTACACTTGTCCGTTCGACAAGCATTGAAGTCAATAGTAACAAGCGATGGACATCGAAGTTTGTTTTTCCATACGGGCGAGATTGTCTTTATGAAGACCTAGACAACAATGCGACCACGAATGACCGTCGCTTTTTCGGCAGGACGGGCGAAGTGCTTTACTTGATGTTTTGTCGAACGAACCGCCGGCACGAATTGCTGGCTGCTTTGAAAGAACGGTTCTCGAAGTTGGACTCAACGTGGAATAGCATCCTGAAATGTTTTCAACCTGCGGATGATGAACAAATTGGCGGGGAGCGTGCAAATGCGTTTCTGCCCTATTTGAACCATCCTTGCTTCGATGACCTCGCCGAAGATTGGCTCGCCATTCTAAAACTAAACATCCCCGGTTTTGACGTTTTCCCACATCTCGTCAATTTGGCCGGACTCCATTTGTTAAAATATCAATTGATGGTTTCTCGTCAGCTTCTTGGTTCGGCTTCGCCGTTGAATCTCGTTTGTGAAGTGGTTGCGCCCCGAAAGACCCTTGTCCGTGAAATTTCGTGCGACTTATATCAGGAAAATAATCTCCTGCCTGCGCAAGCTGTCGAGGCTTTCATCGCCAACATCGAGAACTCGGAGGAATGGCAACGAGCACTGGCAGATAATGGCGCATTTGAAAAATGTCAAAATATTTTGCGCGATCGGGTGCGTTGGAGTGAGGACTATGAAGGCCCGAATGATCCGCAACAGTTGCTTATCGGGCTTCGACAGGCAGCGATGAAGCGCCACCGGGCGAACCAAGGTGCCAACCTTCATCGAAATTATGGACGGGAAATCGGACTTGTTTCCAAGCGCGGCACGGTTAAGCTGCGTTATGCGCCAACGGACGCACTGCTGAAGACGCTATTGTTCGCCAACGTGGAGAAACGCATCGAACTTCATCAATTTCTCCACAAACTGCATCGCCGTTACGGTTTCGTCTTTGGCGATAAGGAAGCCGAGCAAGTGTTGCCAAAGGACGAATTTGATAAGAAGGCGTTTCAAGCTAACTCGCGTCGTCTCGAACAACGCCTCGGCAGTGTCGGTTTGCTGCGCCGTCTTTCGGATGGTTGCGCCTACGTCGTCAACCCCTACCACGCGGAGGCCAAATGACCAGCAACCAACTTATCGGCAAAGTTGCCGCCTGTTATCTCCGTGACCGGCTTACCGAAGATGATTCCACCGGAGTCGCGCGATATTTGTTGGACTGCCTGACTGCCGAACAAACGGCGGCCATAGCCAAGACGATTCTTGAGGATTCAACTTTGGCGCAACTGGTCGAAATCAAATTACCCGTGCATTTCGTCGGAAATCACGGTTTGCCGCCGACAGTTTTGACCGAAGAACGCACAACCTATTTCCGAAATGCCGCTTGCGAAAAATCCGCGCTACTGGTTGCCAACACCGGCGACGACGAAGAACAATCTCTCAAGGAGTTAGTGCCTATCGGCGCACAGCAGCTTCAAGCGCATCCTGAACTTTGGGTGAATCTAGCCGCCGAGGGATTGCCAATCACCGACCAGCATCAAAACTGGTGGGTCAAGGCGTTGCAAGGTTTGCTTGAAGTGCGTTCGTTCGCGCTTGACCGCTTGGCTGATTACGTCTTGCAGACTCGTCAAGCGATTGAAGAAGGCCAGCCAATTTTATTCGCGCTCGGCGTTGCTTTTCCAGCGCTTCACGTCCCCAAGGACAGCGCATTCTTTTGCAACCTGAATGAAAAGACAGCCGGCCATCTTTCCAAGTGGAAGGTGCTCTATGCGCAAGCCATCAAAAGGCGAGCCTGTTATCTCGTGAAGCAAACGCCGTCACAAGCGTTGCTTTTGGAGGAAGATTTGCTCGGTTCATTCAACAAGGTGCATGACATCATTCCTGAAGCACTGCATCCCACCATCAAGACATTCATCCAAGCCGACAGCGGTTGGAACAAGGAAGCTGCCGAACTCGCATGGTGTGAATGGGAATTGGTGAAACCACTGTTCGACGGGCTAAAAAGAGAACAGTTCAATCTCGGTAAAGCGACGCTCGAATTCTATGACGAACGCGACGCTGATTTACTCACGGCAGACGAACGTGACTATCTAGCACGTCTGCGTGACAACAAACGCAGCGAAGCACAGGACGAAGACGAAGATTTTTATCGCCGACATCGCAACGAGTTGAAAGAGCAGCCAGCTCTCAAAGTAAGATGGGACAGGTTTATCTTTGGCACGCCTATCGAAACCGAGGATTTCCTTTTGGGCATAGCGTTGTGTTTGGAATGGTTGTTCGACCAAGATATGCCGTCGTCCAAGCGTCGGCTGAAAATCACCTGTGACCGCCGCACAAAAAGAGACCTCAAAGAACTGAACGAGGATGTTGGATTGTTTTTTGTCCGTCGTTATCGGGGTTTGAAGGCTCTCTTTGGAAGCCGCGTCTCTTGGGACATTGGCGACTTGATGAGCTTCGAGGCGTTGAGCGACCAATGGCGGCGCGCAACCAAGCCTTACAGAAATCACTCGGTTGCTAAATCTGCTTTGCATTTGAAGTTCTATTTGGATTTGGAGGTTGAACTTTCAGCGGGAGCAACCGAGACATATTCCAAACAGTTACTTTGGACATACAATCCAAACGCCATCGCCAGCGAATTTCCGGGTGATTGGTCCCGGTTATCCGAGCATCCGTTGGTCTATTGCTGCGTTAATCGAGAGCCGGTGAGTGGCAAGGGCCGCTATCAATCGCTTGATCTTCGCAATGTCCGCACACTTTACCCGGCCTATGGCCAAGACCGGGGATCATTTGTCGCAACCTACAAAAAGGATGCTGACGTTTCGCTCATCTGGCCCGCGAACCTTTCGAAAGCGCAACAGCAAGGGCTTATTTCCGAACAGATCGCCACGAAGCTCTTGGGACTGTTTCAAGCATTCCAGCAGAGTTATCAAAGCGCGATCAAGGGCTTCATTGAGGACGGCTTGGCGCACAACCAATTGGTTAAACAGGCCGAGGATTACGGCGCGCTCTTGCACGCCATAAGCAAAGAAGCCAAGGGCGACAGTAATCGCGAAAACCTACTCCGACCGCTCCTGCAAATCGGAACAGTGATTGTGAACGGAGGCAGAGTCACTGGCATCGTCGCTCCATGGCAACCCCTGCGTCTCGCGGCGATTGCAAACAAGGCAATTCAAATTGCATCACTGGTGCGGTATTTGTTGACTGCCGACAGCGTGTTCTTCGGCGATCCGCCGTTGTTCTTCAAAGAACTTGAACATGAATTATCACATCCTTTCTACCCTGAAATCGTGTTGGGTTGGCACGACAAAAAGCCCGAACTTTTATCGCTGACTGACCACAATCTCGATTACAGCCTTCACGAATCTCCCGTCATAAGTAACGACGGGTTTGATGACACGAATGAAAGCCCATCCGAGACATCGCTGCTCATCCTTGATTTGACCAAACGCTTTTTGTCCCTCTATCCCCATGAGCGCGCCAATCTCTCGCTCGTCCTCTACAATTGCGACTCTGCCCGGCTTCCTTATGCGCTCGTGGACAAAATGAATGAGCTTCACGAGGACGAGGAAGATATGCGCTGCCAAATCATTCTGCGCCATCGTGACGGGGTGAAACTACGCGATCTTTACGAAAAAATTATTGAGTCGTCGGATGTGGACGCGGACTCATTTGTATCGAGCGAAGCGGCCAAAGATTTTATGGCGCGACTTCGTATTGGAATCATGGCCGACCAAGCGCCTGTGCCTGACCCGAAGGACGGGCCACCAGCGGACATTGTGTTCTTGCAGGATGTCATTGCCCGACACGCGGGTTTGGAATGGTATCTTGAGGCGTGTAATCCGATGGCTTCGGCGACGCTCATCCCGGCGCGGTGGTCTCGGCGGCGCCCCTCCGCAGCCGATGACATGAAGTCGGTTGTGTATCTCTGCTGCCCGATTCAGACCAAAGAAGGCTGGTCGTTTATTACGGCACTGACGACGTTCATCAAGGGTGATTGGGATGGAGTCGAAAACAAGCGTTTGCTTCCCGCCCGCAAACTTGATTTTAACGACAACCAGACCGCGAGCATCTTCAAAGAAATTCACAATCTCGGAAATTGGGTGGTGAACTACGATGAGTTGCTTGACCGCCGCCAACTGCTGAACCAGAACGTCAAAGTAATTCGCTACAAGCAGGGCGTGACGCAAGGACGCAACATTCTTATTTCCTCGACTGCGCCATTGAGTTTGCTTCGCACGATGGTTTTTGGACGTGTCAAAGATTTGAATCTCGAATTGACTGACGCCGAGTGCCGGGAGCTTGCCGAGAAGTTCATCAATGACGCGAATGAAATTTCCGGCGACATCGTGTTGCGCGCGGCCAAACGCGGACGCAATGCGAGCGAATTGATGGGCGTCGTTTTGAGTCGTTACATGATTCGACACGAGCTTGGCACAGAGCGGCGGTTTGGCTGGTATTTCCTCGATGACTATGCGGAGTGGCTCGGCCAGCGCGAGGAACAGATCGCCGACATTCTCGCGCTTACGCCGGAGGAGACGCCGGACGGAAAGCTGCAACTCGCCGTCATCATTTCCGAGGCGAAGTATATTGATGTTATGAGTCTCGCCACGAAACGCAAAGAGTCTCAGAAGCAACTTCGCGACACCGTGCGTCGCATCAATGACGCCATTTTTGGTGACCCTAAACGTCTCGACCGCGATTTATGGCTCTCGCGCTTTTCTGATTTGATGCTGAATGGGATTCAGTTTCCCGCAAACTCGCCAATAGACCTTGCCGCATGGCGTAGGGCTGTGCGCGAAGGCGAGTGCGCCATTCACTTGCGCGGTTATTCGCATATTTTCATTTCTGGCCCATCCGACTCGCCTGAATGTTCGGATTTCGCCGCTGTTGCGGAAACCGAGCAGTCGTATCAGGAAGTTTATTCGCGGGCGCGGTTGCGCGAACTGGTCTTGGGCTATTGGAAGAATTCCGATCCTACGCCAATCCGAAAAGTTGTCGCGAACACCGACATTTGGAAGGAACAAACCTATCAACGGCCTTCTGATCGTGTGCAAATTATTCAGCCGCGTCCATCAAGCGACGAGCCGCCAAGTGAGGGTGGAGCGTCGGCAACTACCGAGCCGCCAAAACTTAAAATACCCACTCCGTCTCAATCAACCAATCCATCTATGACTGCGCCAACCAACGAAGGTCAGCCAAACGCCACAGCGACTGCCGGCACTGACTCATGGGCTTATCCCAAAATCGGCCAGTTGCTCGCAGATTATCAGGGTGGCACGCAAGACAGCGCCGCCGACGCGGAATGGCTCAAGCAGGTTGAGAATCTGTGCAAGGGCGCACTGCAACAGTTCCAGCTTCAATCCAAGCTCCTCAATAGCACGCTCACGCCCAATGCTGCGCTCCTGAAATTTCAAGGCAGCGCGAATCTCACTGTTGAGCAAGTGCTCAAGCGACGGTCAGAGTTTCTCACGACGCATAAGCTGAACGTGATTTCAGTTCGCGCAGAACCGGGAGTTGTTGCCATCGCCATTGCCCGACTCAACCGACGCGTTCTGCATCTACCGGAAGTTTGGAAAAGCTGGAATCCAGATTGTTCAAACGGTAACCACGATTTACTGATTGCGGTTAAAGAAGATGACAGCAGTCCTTTGTTTCTATCGCCAAAATTGAATGCACCGCACACCTTGATTGCCGGGTCAACCGGCAGCGGCAAATCCGTGTTGATGCAGAACATCATTTTGGGTATCGCCTGCACGAACACACCCGACCAAGCCAAGATTGTCCTCATTGATCCGAAACTCGGTGTGGATTACTTCGCCTTTGAAGGTTTGCCGCATTTGCAGGACGGAATCATTGACAACCAAGACAACGCAATTCTCAAGTTAAACGAACTTGTCGTTGAGATGAATCGGCGCTACGGCGTCCTCAAGGAAAATAAAGTCTCAAACATTTTCGACCTGAACAAAAAACCAAATGCAACAGAACGATTGCCGTTCCTGTGGATTATCCATGACGAGTTCGCCGAGTGGATGATGACAGAGGAGTATGCCGATGCCGTTTCGGATGTTGTCGGCAGACTTGGTGTCAAAGCACGTGCGGCGGGAATTTCACTCGTCTTTGCTGCGCAACGCCCAGATGCAAACGTGATGCCAATGCAACTGCGCGCTAACTTGGGCAATCGTCTTGTGCTGCGTGTGGACGGCGAAGGCACGTCCGAAATTGCATTGGGTGAAAGAGGCGCGGAGCGATTACTAGGGAAAGGCCATTTAGCTGCCAAGCTGGAAGGCGAGCCAGAGATTGTTTACGGCCAAGTGCCCTTTGTGGATGCAGGCTTTTTAGGGCAAGTTGTGCAAGCAACAATCGGTTGAGTCTTCAACCACTGTCACTAAGTCAGAATACCTTTTGGCAACATCGAGGTTTGCGCGCAATTTCTCCTCGATTTCCGTCTTCGTCCACCAATCGGCCCAAAACCCCCGCTTGCCAGGAACTCTGGTCAAATAGTCCACTACTTGTGGCGTCACTTGAGGATACCCAGCCAAGAGGTAACCCGATGCGTCGTGCAAATCAAGAACCTGCGGCACATCTGGGAGTTTTGAAAGGTTTACAGAGTTTGTGAAAGCCTTGCACTGAACCACAACACGTCGCCGTTCCAATACCTCTTTTTCCGTTACTTGTTGCCACCGCGTAGGTCCGAGCCACCAATCCGCTATGATGTCTCTGCCGCCATCGCTTGCGTTTGAAACACCAACCTGCCGAGCCCAGTTAACGCCGGGTTCCCTATTAAGCAATTGCAGAATTATTTCCTCAAAGCGACCGGGGTTTAGTTTTCCAGACCAGACAAAACTGACTTTTGAATAAAGAATCGCCGCTTCCGATTGATTTCGCTTCAGCAAGAGCGCTCGCTCGGTTAAAAAATTCTTTAGACTGCTGTCAACTTGTAAGGCAGCAATTCCAGCAGGAGTTACGCAAATCACGTGAGACTCTATGGGCAGAATCAAATAACCGCTATGCCACAACCGATCAAGTCGGGCAGGAATCCGTTCTCCATAAGCACCGAGCAATTTACCCAATCTGCTGTATGTGGTTTTGCTGACGCAATTGCGGAGATCGCCAGTCTTGATCAAGTAGCCATTGATGCCTTCAACAATACGGCAAGCATTCTTTGAAAGACCCAAACTGAAATCTGGCACCAGATTGCCATTCAGTTTGAACGCGGAAACACCTCGCCGATTCAGGCGACAGTAAATCCATGTTGGCAATCGCCGGTGATTTGTCAGCGTGTAACGTTCACGCGGCGCTCGAAGACGTAGATGTCGGGCTATGGTTTGGCTCCACTCCTCACTATCCACGCCTTGGCAATCCTCTTCGTCTGGGTTTCCGCCCGAAGCTCTATATAGCTGGGAGAAAACAGACCCAGCGAGACTGCTTGCGAGGAGAAGCTTTTTGATCAACTCGTAATCTGGGTTCGCCAATGAGATAAATGAGGCGCTCGGTTGCTTGTCGAAAAGCACATACCTACCCCAAATCTCCCCGGGCACGGCCGGATGAGGAATGTCCAAAAGACTCACCGACGCGATGTTGTGGCTTCGTAAGAAGGCCGCCCAAATTAAGGAGATCAAATCGTGGTAATCAGAGCGATCTCCAGGAAAGCCGTAGGTGCGAACAACCCCAACGAGAAAGACTGTTTCACTATCAGGCATCATGTCGATGCGAATTTTCATCGGGAAGTGCTCGGAAAACGCGATGCAAAGGTGCGGTGGATCAAAATCAAACTGCTCAGTCAACTTCATGCCAAGCTGAACTGTCATCGCTCGCAGGGCGATTACAAATGCCAAATGCAGACCCTCAGCCTTGAAATTGCTCAATTCTTTTTGTGGCGGCTCATTCATCGTTAACCGGAGGACTGCAATGGTAGAAAATTCTTATCGCGATTGGGGCAGCACTTTCCATTGTTCACTGCCTCAAAACGGCAATGGCATGCTGAAGCGCCGTCAGCGTCGCCGTGACGTCCGTGGAGGTTGAAGACAAACCCAACGAAAATCGGATGGACTGTCGCAATGCTAAAGAATCCGGCTTCATGGCTTGAATGACGTGGGATGGGCCGTCTAAATTGCTGAGACATGCTGAACCTTTAGAAGCACAGATACCTGCTTGATCCAAAAGGACAAGGAGTGCTTCCGATTCAACATCATGGAACATCATATTCGTGGTATTGGCTAACCTAAAATTGCAGTGACCATTAACTTCTGTCTTTGAAATATTGGTGAGGATGTTGTTTTCCAACTCGTCCCTCAATGGACGCACTTTGGCGTCGAAGTTTTGCACCCGGCGAGTTGCAAATTCGGCGGCTTTGCCCAAACCCACTATGAGGGGAACATTCTCTGTCCCGCCGCGCAATCCGTTTTCCTGATGTCCGCCGTGGAAGAAGGGAACAAAGAGCGAGTTTCGCTGAATGTAAAGAGCGCCTACTCCCTTTGGCGCGTAAAATTTGTGACCCGACAACGACAAGTAATCCACCGGCATTTGGCGCACGTTGATTTCCACCTTACCTGCCGCTTGCACCCCGTCACAATGAAACAAAACTCCACGTTCACGACACAGTTCAGCAATTTCTTGAACCGGGAACAGCACGCCCGTTTCGTTGTTTGCCCACATCAACGACACGATCGCCGTTTGATCGGTGAGCGCACTTTCTAAGTCGGCCACGTTTAGTAAACCGTCACGGTTTACCGGCAAATAAGTGACCCGATAGCCCTCCTTTTCCAACGCCCGGCAGTGATTCAAAACCGAGGAATGTTCGACAGCCGAAGTGATGACATGACGTTTCGCGGGATTTAATTTGAGAACGGCCTGAATTGCAGCGTTATTGCTCTCCGTCGCGCAGGAGGTGAACATGATTTCTTCCGGCAAAGCGCCAATCAGGCCAGCCACTTGCTCGCGTGCCGCCCCAATTATCGTCTTGAGCTTTGAGCCGAACCGATATGCGCTAGATGGATTGCCCCATTCGTCACAAAAATAGGGGCGCATTGCCTCAAACACTTCAGGCAAGACCGGCGTGGTCGCGTTGTAATCAAAATAGATCACGCCGGCATTTTGCCTCTCTTTTAACGAATGAGCAACTACCGTTGCCGTCGACTGGCACTCGCACTCACTCTGGTGCGATGCACTCTGGCCCATCGTTATTCGCATTGTTCACCAATTTTGAAACGCTCTGGCATTCCATGTCCTCTGCCGGATACGGCCGCAGAAGCGTCTTCAAAAACTCCGGTTCAAATCGCTTTGGTTCCAGCCACCAATCGTAATGCTCCGGTGACAAGATCACTGGCATCCGGCTATGGACCGCAGCTACCATCGGATTTGGCGTGGTGGTGATCACCGAGAATGTTTCCACCACCTGGCTGAGGTTCGGGCTGGTATCGTCCAGGCCAAGTTCCCCCTCATGGTGGGGCCGAAGCCATTTTTCCCACAGCCCCGCCATGCAGAAAAAGCCCCCACCCTTCCGCGTGAATCGGAACGGCTGCTTGCCGCCGGGCGTCGCCTGCCATTCGTAAAATCCATCCGCCGGAATCAGGCAACGCTGGTTTTGGAAAGGCCTGCGGAAACTTGATTTCTCCGTCACAGTTTCCGCCCGCGCGTTCGTTAGCTTGTCGCCCATCGTTTCATCCTTTGACCACGACGGAATCAGCCCCCAGCGCATCGGCTTCAAAACCGCATTGCCATTTTCCCACACCAGCACCGGCGCTTGCTGGCGCGGCGCGACGTTGTAACGCGGCCCGAACGCCGCGTATTTGCAGATGAATTCCACCAGTCGTTCGAGTTCCGACAAATCTTTCGTGATCGTGTATCGCCCGCACATAAACGCGTTAATTAATCAGTTCTTTCCATTGCCCCAATTCGTTCTCGGTGAGCATTTCGTAATCCTCTAACGCCTTGCAGATTTGGATGCCCGTCGCCCTGCCAAGCCCAATCTTATTTTCAAACGCCGTTACTTGATTCACCAGCCCTGACAATTGATTTGCCGCCTTGTTGATGTCGGAGGCGTCGGCACTGCCGCGCACGACTTGTGCAATCAGCAGCAGGGCGCGCAAATGCCCACCCACATTATTCTCCTCAAATGTTTTTTTTAACTGCGCGGGATTTCCCTTCCGGTTGGAATAAATTCTGGCCAGGTATCCGGTTATTTCCTCGTCCTTGTATTCTGGAAATATACCGGTGTAGATGTTCAGATATTCGCGCAGCCTATGCGTTACAAAATGTTGTGTTAAGACCCCACGACGCAAATAAACGAACAGCACCTTGCTGGTTGTGACCATGACATCAATAAAGTTCGCCAGTCCATTAACGTTCCCCTTGCGTTCATGTTTCTGTAAAACATGCTTCTGGTGCCGGTCTGCAAAATCGTAAATTGCCTCCGCCAAATTGGGAAATTGTTCACGGGACATTTTCAGCCAATCCGGCATCGTATCAGGATGGAAGGGATCGCGGATTTTTACCCGAAACCCATGCCTCACGCCCCGACCCTGGCTTTCATCCTTGTAGTGGATATTCAGATTCATCAAATATTGTATGAGTTGAATCTGACCTTGCAGGCTGCCGACCTCATCCAAATGCTCCACCAATCCCCGGCCTGTCTCGCGGATTTCAGCTTCGCGCCCGGAATTGCTTCCCGATTCCGATGCCTCATGCGTCAACCTGTGTTCCTGAATCAACCACATCGGCGCGCTAATCTGCTGCTTATCCCCTTTTGAGGCCACCAAGTAACACAAGACCGCCCCACTAAATCCTGCATTGATTTCCGGCGGCAACATTATTTCCTCAAAACCGGTAGCCGTTACCTTTACATCCTGCGTAAAGACCGGCTCGCGCTCACTAAAATGTTTGAGAGCAAAGGCGGCCATTTGAGGTTTGAATTCAGGGTTAATCGAGTAGGTGAAAGACAGCCTTCCTTTTTCATCCAAGACGCAGCTTTTTACACCCATCAGAGGCTCTGGCGCTTTATCCTCCGCCGGCGGCTGCTCCCGGCCAGGCTCAAATTCATCGGGTGAGATTGGCTTGCGGGTGAATTCATCTTCAAATAGCAGCTTCAGCGCATCACCCGCCGCCTCCCATGCCAAACAGGTTTCCACATTGCCGCCGTCAAAAGCCGCCTCTGTGAAATTGGCACTGCCGGACAAGCACAATGTTTTCCCGTTCAGGACCACCGCCACAACTTTGGCGTGCAACCGACGGTTGTTCACTCCGGGTAGTTCAAAAAGCCGGACGCCCCTTCCAAACCCGGATAGCAGGCCAGCCGGCAGATTGCTTGTGTTTTGCTGGGCGGTGATTTCGACAGGGCAATCCGGCCATTGTTTACGGACTCGTTTCAACAACCCCAGATCCGAATCATAAAAGGGAGAGATGATCTGGATTTTCTGCGGCTTTGCTTTCCCAACCCGGTCCAACACCCTATCCCACAATCCGCCGTGCAGAGTATGAACCAGAACAGGATCGCCGTTCAGAGCCGACCCGCTGTGAAAGCTATTGAGCCAGGGAAATTCATCCGCCAATTCACCAAACCATTTGCCAGCGATCTTTCCGGCCCGCGCCTCACCGAAAACCAAGCAATCCTTGAAAAACTGAATCGCTTGTTGCACGAGCGGCAGATGAGTTATCTCCCGTTGTTCTCCGTCCATTCTCAACGGAATGCGGTTTAGGATTTCCAGATTATGAGTGCTGCCGGATTGCGTCAGATTGTTGCTACCGCAGATGACATCGGCGTGCTTTTCTCCCAACAACAAGGCGAGCTTCGGATGGAAAACGCCGCCGGATTTCCGCACAGGTAAAACCAGATAACGCTGGTTCAATGATCTCGCGGGCGTCTTACTTTCAATCAAAAGCTTTTGAAACCGATTGGCGTCCACCATCACGATTATCCGCCGCGCCTGTGCCAGCGCCGTTGAACCGAGCAGATACCGTTCAAAGTGAACCGGGTCGAATTCATAAGTCGAGAGAACCGCGAACCGGGCGCTTTCCTCGCTAAAAAAAGAACTGAATTCCAGCGGTTTCATTTTTCTTTAATCCTCCCCAGTTCTCCTTTGAGGAATTTCGCGCCCTCAGCCGTAAGCCTTGTCAGCAGCCAATCGTTGTCATCATGTTCAAGCAGCGCAAGGTCGGCCAGAATTTGCACCGCCGAATTAAAACGCGAGTTCTCGACACTGATGGTGTCATAGGTCATTCCCCGCCCGCGAATCATCCCTTGTTCACTATGAAACAACGCACGGGTTCCGTCCCATACTTTTTCATAGGACAAGACCTCATGTTGCTTCACTACAAAACGACCGATGACCACCACCGCAATCTCCCTTAATTTCGAGTCCAAAAAATCACCCAATGACTCTCGCAGTTCCCGCAACACCACCGGCACTGTTATATCCCGGTAAGGATCGTGCGTCGCCCCGGCAAGCCAGTTTCCGTAAGCAACCTTATCCCATTTTATGTAACGCGACACCGTCATCACAATCAGCATGAGGGCGCAGGCAATCCCCTCCGGGCTGGCATAGGCCAGTTCAACCAAACGCAGCCTTGCGTCCAAATTGCTTTCCGAGAGCGGATTTGAAAAGTTGAAATATCGGTCGAATTCAATGCCGGTGTCGTCACCGGAGGTTCCGAACCCGGCACTTTCCAGAAATTCACGCGGGGTCATTTCAAGAAAGTTCCCCTCGATTTTCTTTCCCATCAAATCCCCCATAAATTTCATCACGGATTTCGATTTCAATGAATCCACGATTGTTTCCAGACGCGTGCCGGCCATGCCGGCCTTTTGCGCATAACCCACCACCCCCGCAAACAAACTCTCCAATGCCACCGACAGGAAAAAATGGAAATAAAACATTCGCCAGCGGTTTGCAATGTCCTCCAGCGGCTTGGAAAATTCGAGACTCAAAATCTTTTTCCTGTCGTCATCAAGTGGGACGGTGTTGAAATAAACCGCATCCCGTAGAGCAAAATGGTCAAACCTGATGCCATGCGGTGAAATCTTTTCAATCAATTCCAGAAACAGTGTGAGGCTGTCGTGGCGGAATTTATGGCACTCCCCAGGACTTCCCACCCGGTCAAAAAAAACCTCCCGCAGCATGCCACGGTCCGGGGCGCTGGAATCCGCCAATTCACACAATCCTCCAGACTGACCCCATTTTTTCAACTCCCCCGGCTTGCATCCATCCGGTTCTTTCGCAAGCTTTTTCACTACGGGCAGATGCCCGACCGCCTGCTCGTAGGAGGACGCGACACGCTTCCCAAGCTCGCTTAACTTCAGGTCGATGATTTCGGCTACACCGACCGCTTCCCCCTCCGTTTGATCAGCGACCGGATGGACATCCGGCGTCTCCACAAAGAACCCCAATTGGACTAGCGAGTTTTTGTAAACTTTCAATGCGGGGTCTTTCACCAGAAACAAACTTGAAAGCTTTGGTGTTTTGTCCCGGTGTGCAGCGAGCCATTCCTTTGCCTTATCGGTTCCGACCAGGCTTCCGTCTTTGCAGGACTCCCCATTGTGGTGCAGGATGCAACCCAGCGTCAGAGCTTTTTCCCGCAGCCGAACACTCTCTATAAATACGGCGTCCGCTCTGACAGACTTCTCGCGTTTTGTAAAATCTGCCACACACCAAGGGAGAAATGAGAAATACCTAGCCCGTGGCGTAACAGAAGTGATGCAATACAACAGTTCATCAGACAATCGTGCCGATACCCGAAGGGACAACCCCAGTGGGTCTTGTGCCTCCGAAATCGGAACCATTTTGCTCCACGCCAGCAAAACCATTGCTGGTGGATCTATTTTTACCATGAGATTTTCACTTCGTTAATCGCCCGAACCATTCTCCTCACAAAACAGTCATTTTCAAACTTCTGATTTTCTTTCCATTCAAAATAATTTCCCCTGCACCGGTTTTGCCGGACCGTCCGCGCCCCACAGCTTTGTTATCATTTCCCGTTGCGGCGTGAACGGACATTTCGCCTTCGGCTGCTTTTGAGATTCGTCAATGTGCCGGAGTGCAAATTGCGCCCCCGTCATCAATGCCGTTTTTCCAAGCTGCTCATTCAACCGATGCGCCACGTCATCCACCGCGCCCCAGCGTTCTTCATGCGTCCGCCCCCAAAGTGTCGGATGCATGTCCAGAAGTTCAAGATTATACATCGCAATCCGAATTTGCCGCACCGGAAGCCGCTGGACGGCCATGATGCCGCGAAACATTTGCTCCATCACTTCGTTGATGACGGAGTTTAGAAATTGCGGATGCTTGAAACGGTAACTCGTGCCGACTTCGGTAAAATTCGTGAACCGGACGGCCACGCTGAATTCCCGCGCCTGCATTTTTTCCCGGCGCAACTGGCCGGTCAGCCGTGTGGACTCGCTCAACATGAAGGTGAGAGCGGCCTCGTAATCGTGTTCGTCCTGGGGAAGCGTCGTGCTGCTTGAAATTGTCGTGCGATCTTTGATTTCCAGCACGAGCGGTTCATTCCATTGCCCGTTTGAAAATAACCAAAGCTGTTGCCCCCAAATGCCGAACTT
>Ga0182027_10004202_pt1 | contig 22438 bp, 14 predicted proteins | sample 712E1DmetaG_FD_121300 | JGI IMG/M metagenome (GOLD analysis project Ga0182027, IMG submission 121300) | Permafrost microbial communities from Stordalen Mire, Sweden - 712E1D metaG (Illumina Assembly) | ecosystem: Environmental > Terrestrial > Soil > Wetlands > Permafrost | place: Sweden... | reverse complement strand
GTTGAGATCCACGCCCACGCGGTTGACGCAGCTTTCCACCGTGGCCTCCAGGCTCTGCTTGAGGCGGCGCTGATCCACGTCGTGCTGGTACTGGCCCACGCCAATGGCCTTGGGGTCCACCTTGACGAGCTCGGCAAGCGGGTCCTGTAGGCGGCGGGCAATGGAGATGGCGCCGCGGACTGTGAGATCGAGATCGGGAAACTCCTGGCGGGCCAGGTCGGAGGCCGAGTAGACGGACGCGCCGGATTCGCTGACGGTCACGCTGAAAACGCCCGAGAGGCCGGCATCGCGGAGGAAGCCGGCCACGAAGGCCGAGGATTCGCGCGAGGCGGTGCCATTGCCGATGGCTATGGCCTGCACGTTGTGGCGAGCCATGAGCGCAGCCAGCGTCTTGCGCGCGCCGGCCTCATCGTTGCGCGGCTCGAACGGGTAGATGACGGCGTGTTCCAGGAACATGCCGGTATCGTCGACCACAGCGATCTTGCAGCCGGTGCGGATGCCCGGGTCGAGCGCTAGAACGGTCATGCGGCCGGCGGGCGGCGCGAGCAGGAGGTTCTCCAGGTTCTCGCGGAAGACTTTGATGGCCTCTTCGTCGGAACGGTCTTTGAGTTCCAGGCGGACTTCGGTCTGGATGGAGGGATTGAGAAGCCGGTTGTAGGAGTCCTCGATGGCGCGCTCCAGGTGCGGCGTCCATTCGCCTGGCACGCGCTGGATCTGCGAAGCCAGCCAGGCGATGGGGCCGGCGGGGTCGAGGTCGATTTCAAACGTCAGCACACCTTCGTTCGCGCCGCGGCGTATGGCGAGCATCCGATGGGACGGGATCTTGGCGGCCGGCTCGCTATAGTCGGCGTACATCTTGAATTTGCCTTCGGGGTCCGGTGCGCCTTCGATGGCACGGCTGGTGACGCGGCCCTCGGCCATCATCATGGCGCGAACCCGCTTGCGCAAGGCGGCATTTTCGTTGATCATCTCGGCGACGATGTGGCGCGCGCCTTCCAGAGCCTCCTCCGGCGGAATGCCAAACCGGGCCGAGATCTCGGCGAGCGGCGTGGGGTCCACCTGCTCCCAAAGGTACAGGGCGAGCGGTTCGAGTCCCTTGTCGCGCGCGATGGAGGCTTTGGTCCGGCGCTTGGGCTTGTAAGGCAGGTAGAGATCTTCGAGTTCGGCTTTCTCCAGCGTGGCTTCGATTTTGGCTTTCAGCCCGGCGGCCAGCTTGCCCTGCTCCTGGATGGAGGCGAGCACGGTTTCGCGGCGATCCTCCAGCTCGCGGAAGTATTCGAGCTTCTCCTGGATATCGCGGATCTGGACTTCGTCGAGATTGCCGGTGGCTTCCTTGCGGTAGCGCGCAATGAAGGGAACCGTCGCGCCGTCGTCGAGGAGTTCGATGACGGCGGTGAACCCTTTCATTGGCACATTCAACAGTTTGGCAATATGAATGAGTACGGTCGGAGGAAGGGTCTTGAGGGCAGCCATGGTCCGATGGAACTTCCATGATGGCACAGGGAGCGGTGCGGAATCCCGCCGCCGCTACCCTACCGAGCTCCACTTGAGCAAGCTATTGCACGGCCGCGCCAGGGGATCGTCGAAGTGATTCGGGCTCACGCGCAGGGCGTAGCCCAGCCGGCCGGTGCGCTCCGGCACGATGTCCCGGGCGAACACCGCCACGCGCTCGTGCCGCTCCACCGGCGGCAGCACCACCACCTCGGTCTCTTCCAGGTGACCGTTGTTGTCCACGCTGCCGATCACCACCTCGACTTGCACGTCGCTGGGCTCCAGTCCCGCCAGGTCGATGGCCGCCCGCACCGGCACCGGCCGCCCGCTGATTACCGATCCCACCGGGCCGGGTCCCGCTTCCACGAACCTCACGTTATCCCAGGCCTCGCGGATCCTCTTGTCCCACGCCGCTTTCTCCCGCAACAGCGCATAGTCTCCGCTCAATAGCCGCATGTGCTGCTCGTGAGCCGGATCGTACAGCTCGGTCATGTACTCGCGGACCATGCGCCGGCAGTCGTAGTGCGGCGTGATGTACGTCAGCGACTGCTTCATGCGCCGCATCCACTCCCGCGGAGTCTGCTCCTTGCGGTCGTAAAACATCGGCACGATCTCGTTTTCCAGCAGGTAATAGATGGCGCTGGCGTGGAGGGCGTCCTGATCCTCGGAGTACTGGTCCCGCTCGCCGATCGCCCACCCGCCGGAGTTCTCGTAGGCTTCGTCGAACCAGCCGTCCAGAATGCTCAGGTTCAACACGCCGTTGATGGCCGCTTTCATCCCGCTGGTGCCGCAGGCTTCCTCGCCGCGCCGCGGATTGTTGAGCCACAGGTCCACGCCCTGCACCAGCTCGCGCGCGATCTTCATATCGTAGTCTTCCACGAAGACCACGTACTTCCACAGCTCCGCGTCGTGCGAAAACTGTACCACCTCGCGGATATAGCTCTTCCCCGGCTGATCCTTGGGATGCGCCTTCCCGGCGATCACGATCTGCACCGGCATCTCTTTGTTGAGGATGATCCGCTTCAGCCTCTCCACGTCGCGGAACAGCAGCGTGGCGCGCTTATAGGTGGCGAACCGCCGCGCGAACCCGATGGTGAACGCGTTGGGATCCAGCACTTCCCCGGATCTTCGGATCTCCGACGCGGAGGCCTGGCGGCGCACCGCCGAGGAATGCTGCCGCGCCCGCACGAAACTCACCAGCCGCCGCTTGCGCCGCCGATGCACCTCCAGCAGTTCCTCGTCGGGAATATCCTTCACCTGGTCCCAAATGCCCTTGTCGTTGAAACGCTGCCGCCAGTCCGGCTCCAGGTACTGGTCGTAGAGAAGCGCCATGTCGCCGTTCAGCCAGCTTGGGACGTGAACGCCGTTGGTGATCGAGGTGATGGGCACCTCCCAAACCGGCAGTTGCGGCCACAGCTCGTGGAACATCTCCTGCGACACCTGGCGGTGCAGCCGGCTCACCGCGTTGCGGTACACCGACAAGTTCAGCGCCAGTACCGCCATGGAGAACCGCTCGTCGCGGTCGTTGACGTTGCGCCGGCCCAACGCCATCAGTTGCTGGAAGTCTATCCCCACCTCGGAGCAGTACCCCGAGAAATAGTGGTACATCAGCCCCGGCTCGAACAAATCGATTCCCGCCGGAACCGGCGTGTGGGTGGTGAAGATATTGCTTGTCCGCGCCGCTACCACGGCTTCGTCGAAGTTCAGACTGTGGTCCCGCATGTACCCGCGGATCTGTTCCAGGGCAAGGAACGCCGAGTGGCCTTCGTTCATGTGGAACACGGTCGGCCTCAGGCCCATGGCCTGCAGCGCCCGCATGCCGCCGATACCCAGGACGATCTCCTGCCGGATACGCGTATCGATATCGCCGCCGTACAGCGAATCGGTGATGTCCCGGTCCTGCGGCAACTTGTTTTCCGGAATATTCGTGTCCAGCAGGTACAGCGCGATGCGGCCCACGCCCAGTTTCCAGACCTGAATCTGCACCTCGCCTGTCGGCAGCTTCACCGACACCTTCAGGTCCCTTCCACCGGCGTCCTTCACCGTCATCAGGGGCAAGGTGTAGAAGTCGTTCGTCGGATAGCGTTCCTGCTGCCAACCGTCGGGGTTCAGCATCTGACGGAAATATCCCTGCTGGTAAAGCAGGCCCAGCCCGATCAACGGATAATCCTGGTCGCTCGACGACTTCAAATGATCGCCCGACAGAACTCCCAGTCCTCCGGAATATACCGGCAGGCACTCCGTCAGCCCATACTCGGCGGAGAAGTAGGCCACCAGCTTGCCGTCCGGGGAATGCGCGGCCTTGCGCACTCGCGCATCGTAAGTGTCGCACGCCGTTCGGTAGAGCGCCACGAATCGCGGATCGGCCGCCGCCCTCTCCAGGGTTGCCTGCGGCACCCGGCCAAGCATCAGGATGGGGTTGTATCCGCAATCTCTCCAAAGCACCGGGTCCAGCCGGCGGAACACCGAGCGCACGGCCAGTTCCCAACCCCAGAGCAGGTTGTAGGCCAGTTCCCCCAGGCGAGAGAGCGAAGCCGGCAGCGCCGGCCGGACCAGAAACTCGCGCAATGGCTGAATATGAAACGGCATGGCAGAGGGCCACCTCTACGATAACAGATCGGCGTTTACAGGCTGCCGCATCACGGCCCCCCAACAGTTTCGAAAGTTCGCGATGCGAGGGCCGAAGCGGTTGAAAGGACTGGAGTTGCGGAGCAAACGGGGCTCCCGTGGATAGTTGCCAGCCGTCCACACGGCGGAATCCCCAGAACAGCGGAACGGGGCACTGCCGGAACAAAAGGAGGACGGCCTAGCCTTCTTTGTACATGTACTTGATGGCCGGCTTGTAGAGCAGCAGATTCGGCCCTTCCGTGCGGTTCACTTTCAGGCAGCACTTGTCGTACCACTCAATGACCCCGTGCAGGGTCTCGCCGTCGCGAAGCACGAAAACCATGGCTGTCTTCGCCTGCATTTGCTTCACGTAGTAAAAGTTCTCGGCGTTGGTCTGATCCGGAGGGACCGGCTTCTTCTGCTGCGGCGCCCGGCGCGGTGGCACGATCTGCTCCTTGATTTCATTGAGAGACGGACGGATGAGTTTACGATTGACAGCTTCCACGAGATGCCATCCTTTTGAAGAGACCTATGATCGACCGTCGCTACGCGAGCAGGGCGGCTCCTAGTTGGATCAAATTGTCCGACGTGAACCCATAAATAGCATAATGGGCGCGCCGTCGCAACGTGGTGGTTCCCCTCCCAGGAACTTCGCATAGCGGATTGGGCGATCCGCCAAGTCTCACAGATTCCGCCGTTTGCGAAGGTGGTGGAGCGCGGAAGGGCTCAAAAGGCTGTTCGTGAGGAACTTCGGGCAATCCGATTGCGGGTTCCCGGGCAGTGTGGAAACAGCCCAGGGAGTTCCGTCCCGAACCGTGGCTACAGGCCGGGGGAAGCGAAGCTGCCGTGCGGAATGCCCGGCGATCCTCAGATCGTCTCGTTGAGCAGTTCCGGCCGGGGACTCGGGATCGCCACCTTGTTCACCAGCATCCCCTTTTGCCCCACGATCCGCGCGCCCGCGTCGATAACCGCCTGCACCGCGGCCGCGTTTCCCGTCAGGGTGTGGCGAAGGCGCATCGGGCGCCGCCAATCGCACCGCAGCCGCCCGCCCGGCGCGGCAGAAGGGGTGGTTGTAGAGCCCAGGCGATTCGCTGGCCCACCTGCGATCGGGAGCCTGCCGTTGACGGCGTCGACATACTCGGAAGCCTTGCTGTGCGGAGTGCTTCCGTGTGGAATGCGGAGTTGTGAACCTCGTCGAACTGCCGAAGCGCAATGAAGGGAAAACCCTCGAATGCAAGCGCGACTTATCGTCCCCGGAGGGCATTCTCAAGACTCCGGTTGCCTTCGCGAACACGGCCGGCGGTGTGGTCTTTATCGGCGTCGAGGATGAGTCGAAGCACGTCCGTGGCGTGCCCGACGTGCTGGCGGAAGAGAAACTCGCAGACCTGGTCTCCGACTCGATCCTTCCGCGCCTCGTTCCCGATATCGAGGTGGCGCCCTGAGAAACGGAGTGGAGCCAGCGGAGGGAATCGAACCCCCGACCCGCAGTTTACAAAACTGCTGCTCTGCCGACTGAGCTACGCTGGCCGGTCCGGCACTTCCATTATAGACGGAATGGTATTGCAGGGAACCAACTGGCACCGGGTGTTGGCATCTCGCCGGCAAAGCTCATACCATGGCAGGTGTGAGGCCGCTGCCACCTGGAAGTTCGATACGGATCGCGTGGATTTGTGCGCTGGCCGCGGCCCCGGTTTGCCGGGCTCAGACGGAGGTCGCCATCGTGGCGCATCCGGAATCGCCGGGCATCGCGATTCCCAGCAGCTTCCCGGGCCTCAGCTTCGAGAGCGGTTCGCTCACGTCCGCCACCGGTTTTCCCGCCGAGAACGCCGTGTTTCAGCGGATGGTGGCGCAGCTTGGACCCGGGCTGGTCCGGTTTGGCGGGAATTCGGTGGATCGGCTCACGGGCTGGATGCGGGGGCAGCGCACGGCGTCGACTTCGTCGAGCGTCATCACCTCGAGCGATGCCGACCGCGCCTTCGCGTTCGCGCGCGCGGTGGGCTGGCGAGTGCCGTTTTCTCTGGACCTGGGCAAGGGAGATCCCGCCACCGACGCCGACGAAGCCGCCTACGTATACCAGACCGCCAGCGACGTACTCTCCGGCCTGGAGATTGGCAACGAGCCGGATCTCTACCACAGCTACGGCCTGCGGCGCCATCGGCATGCCACCGTCCCAGCCGGCGCCCAGCGGATGCGGCGCCGAGCGAGGGTGCGCAGGCCCGGTCAGGCGGCGGATGGAAGGCACACCCGCGGAATGCGGGGCGGGGTCACGCAGCGCGATCGAAAGGCGGCCACCAGCGGCAGGTGCCCGCGGCCCCTCAGTTGCCCTTGGCGGCAACGTCCTTCTGCGTGGGCAACTGGGAACTATCCCAGCCGCCGCCGAGCGCCTGCACCAGCAGGACGCTGGCGGTGAGACGCCGGGTCAGCAGATCGACGGCCGTCCGTTCGGCGGCGAGCGCCGTGGCTTGCGACTGGATCACGGTCAGATAACTGGTAGTGCCGGCCTTATACTGCGCGGTGGAGACCGTCAGCGCGCGTTCGGCGGAAGTGACCGACTGGTCGGCGGTCTGGCTCTCCTCGGCGAGCACGCGCAGGGCTGCCAGGTTGTCTTCCACCTGTTGGAACGCGCTCAGAACGGTCTGGCGGTAGGCGGCGATGGTGGCGTCGAAGGCGGCTTCGTTCTGGGCCACCACCGCGCGGCGACGGCCAGCTTCGAAGACGGTCTCGGCCATGGTCGCTCCGATCGAGAAGAAGCGGGCCGGCCAACTGATCCATGTGGTGATCCGATTGTTCTGAAGCCCCAGGGCGCCGCTGAGCGACAGCGTAGGATAGAACGCCGCCTGGGCGATGCCGATCTGTTCGTTGGCGGCGGCCATCTGGCGCTCGTTGGCCGCGATGTCGGGCCGGCGCTCCAGCAGGACGGAGGGGACGGCGATCGGCACCGGCGGAGGCGGATTCTTCAGAATCTGGCTGCCAATCGCCAGTTCGGCGGGAGGCTTGCCGATCAGCACGGCGATGGCGTGCTCGAGTTGGGCGCGCTGAATGCCGAGGTCCTGGAGTAGCGTCCGCGTCGCATAGAGTTGGGCTTCCGCCTGGGCAACATCCAGGTCGGAAGCGATTCCGCCGGCCTTGCGGTTTTGGGTCAGCTTCAGGTACTCCTCGTAGGATTGCAGCGTCCGCTGGAGCAGATCGGCCTCGCCGTCCAGTCCGTGCAGTTGGAAATAGTCCTGGGCCAGTTCCGACTGGTATAGCAGGCGGGCGTTCTCCAGGTTGGCGGCGGATGCCTGGGCGTTGGCTGCCGCGGCCGTGACTCCGCGCCGGATGTTGCCCCACAGGTCGGGAGCCCAGGCGGCATCCAGCGGCAGAGAAAGCAGAGTTTTCAAGCCCGCGGCGGCACCGCTGGCGCCTCCCGTTCGCGACTCGGTAATCCCAGGCGCCGTCGAGACCGTGGGCGAAAGCGCGGCGCGGCTGATGAGCACGGAAGCGCGCGCTTCGCGGTACACGGCCTCGGCCTGGGCCAGGTTCTGATTCGAGAGACTCACCTGCTCCTCGAGCGCATTGAGGGCCGGATCGTTGTAGATCTCCCACCACTTGCCCTTCAGCAGGCCGTCGCTGGGCTGAGCGGGTTTCCAGCCGCCGGCTTCCTTGTAATCCGGCGGGGGCTGCTCCTTGAACGCCGGCGGCGCGGGCGCGGCGGGACGCTTGTAGTTGGGTCCGACCATGCAGGCGCTCAGGAGAAGAGCGGCCACGGCGGACGCCAGGGCCGGGAGTGTGGAGCGGGCGGGAAGCGTGTGCCGCATTTCGTCGCGTTTCTGCATGGTATGCACTTTCGAGATCTCAGGCCTCCGTGCCGATCGGGTCCTCGGGACGGCGGCCCCGCAGGTGCAGGCCCGTCCACCAGTGCTGCAGGCGGTCGAAGTAGAGATAGACCACCGGGGTGGTGAACAGCGTGAGAGCCTGGCTCACGATTAGGCCGCCAATGATGGTGATGCCCAGCGGCCGGCGCAATTCCGCGCCCGTGCCGGTGCCGATGGCCAGTGGGACGGCGCCCAGCATGGCGGCGAAGGTGGTCATCATGATGGGGCGGAAGCGCAGCAGGCAGGCTTCGAAGATGGAGTCGCGGGAACTCTTGCCTTCCAGGCGTTCGGCGGCCAGGGCGAAATCGATCATGATGATGGCGTTCTTCTTTACCAGCCCGATGAGCAGGATGATGCCGATGATGGCGATGACGCTCAAATCCGTCTTGGTCAACATGAGCGCCAGCAGCGCACCCACGCCGGCCGAGGGCAGCGTGGAGAGGATGGTGATGGGGTGGATGTAGCTTTCGTACAGAATGCCCAGCACCAGGTAGACGGTGGCGAGAGCGGCGGCGATGAGGACCGGCTGGCTGCCGAGCGAGTCGCTGTAGGCCTTCGCCGTGCCCGCGAAGAAGGTCTGGATGGTGGGCGGCAACCCCACCTTGCCGGCCACCTGTTGAATGGCGTCCACGGCGTCGCCGAGGGCGATTCCCGGCTGCAGGTTGAAGGAGAGCGTGACGGCCGGGAACAGACCCTGGTGCGCCACCGATAGCGGGGCGGTGGTGGGTGCGAACCGCGCAAACGCGCTCAACGGAACCTGCTGGCCGTTGGGCGAACGCACGTAGATATCCCGCAGGATTGCCGGATCCTGCCAGTATTCGGGAGCCGCCTCCATGATGATGTGGTACTGGTTCATGGGCTTGAACATGGTGGAGACCTGGCGCTGGCCGAAGGCGTCGTAGAGCGTGTTGTCGATCAGTTGCGGCGAGATCCCGAAGCGCGCCGCGGTGGCGCGGTCGTAGGTCACCAGGGTTTGCAACCCGCGGTCCTGCTGGTCGCTGGTGACGTCGGCGATGATCGGGATCGTCCGCAACTGCTGGTACATGCGGGGGGCGTAATCCACCAGGTCCTGGAGGTTGTCGCCGCGCATGGTGAACTGATACTGCGCCGCGCTCATGCGCCCGCCGACGCGGATATCCTGGTTGGCCTGCAGGATGAGCATGGCGCCGGGCACGCGGTTGAGTTTCGGCCGCAGGCGGGCGATCACCAGGTCGGCGCTGGTCTTGCGCACGCTGAGGGGTTTGAGATTGATGAACATGCGCGCCGAATTGGAGCCGCCGGTAAACCCGTTCACGATGTCGACGTCCGGGTCGGCGGCCACGATGTTCACCATCTGCAAGAGGATCCGGTTCATGGACTGGAATGAAGTGGACTGGTCGGCGATGATCTGGCCGCCCAGACGCCCGTTGTCCTGCTGCGGGAAAAACCCCTTGGGCACCTTAACGTAGAGATAGAAATTCAGGGCTATGGTAGCCAGCAACACCATCAAGGTGATGAAGGAGTGGCGCAGCACCACGGTCAGGGCCCTTCCGTAGGCGGCCACCACGGCGTTGAAACCGCGCTCTACGGTCCGGTACAGCCAGCCGTGGGCGACGTGCTCCTTCAGCATGTGGGCGCACATCATGGGAGTGGCGGTCAGCGACAGGACCATGGACACCACGATGGCGATGGAAAGCGTCACGGCGAATTCGTGGAACAGGCGACCCACGACGCCGCCCATCAACAGCAGCGGAATGAAGACGGCGATGAGGGAAATGCTGATGGTCAAAACCGTGAACCCGATCTCCGAAGCGCCTTTCAGAGCCGCCTGGATCGGGTGCAGGCCCTTCTCCAGGTAGCGCGTGATGTTCTCGATCACCACGATGGCGTCGTCCACCACGAAGCCGGTGGAGATGGTGAGCGCCATCAGCGAAAGGTTGTCGATGCTGTAATCCAGCAGGTACATAACGCCGAAAGTGCCGATAAGGGAGACTGGAACGACGACGCTGGGGATGAACGTGGAGCGGAAGCTGCGCAGGAAGAAGAAGACCACCAGGATGACCAGCACGATGGAAATCCCCATGCTCCTTTCGACATCGCGGACGGAGGCGCGAATGGTCACCGTCTGGTCCGAAGACACCTTCATGTCGATGCTCTGCGGAATGGCGGCCTTGAGTTGCGGGAGAATGGCGCGGATGCGGTCGACGGTGTCGATGATGTTGGCGCCGGGCTGGCGGTTGATCATGATCGACACCGAGGGTTTGCCGTTGAAATAGCCGGCGTTGCGCAGGTCCTCGACCGAATCCACGGCGTTGCCCACATCGGAGACGCGGATGGCGGTGCCGTTCTTATAGGCGATGACCAGATCCCGGTAATCGGCCACGTTGAAGATCTGGTCGTTGGCCCCCACCTCCCACAGCTTGAGTCCGTCGGTGAAATGGCCCTTGGGCGTATTGGCGTTGTAGTTGTTGAGGATGGTGCGGACCTGCTCCAGGCCGATGCCGTACTTGTGCAGGGCGCGGGGATTCAGCTCGATGCGCACGGTGGGGAGCGAACCGCCTCCCACCATCACCTGCCCCACGCCCGGCACCTGCGACAGTTTCTGCGCCATGATGGTCGACGCGGCGTCGTAGATCTGGCTCTTCGACAGGATGCCCGAGGTGAGAGCCAGCATGAGAATGGGCGCGTCGGCCGGATTGACCTTGCGATAGCCCGGGTTGCTCGGCAGGTTAGCGGGCAAGTAGCCGCGGGCCGCGTTGATGGCGGCCTGCACGTCGCGCGCGGCGGCGTCGATGTTGCGGTTGAGATCGAACTGCAGGGTGACGCCGGCGCTGCCGAGCGAACTCGACGACGTCATTTCCGTCACCGAGGCGATGCGGCCGAACTGGCGCTCCAGGGGCGTCGCCACCGAGGAAGCCATGGTTTCCGGACTGGCTCCCGGAAGACCGGCGTTGACGCTGATGGTGGGGAAGTCCACCTGCGGCAGCGGAGAAACCGGGAGGATGCGGAAGGCCACCGCGCCCGCCAGCGCGATGGCCAGGGTCAGCAGCGTGGTGGCGACCGGTCTCCGTATGAAGGGCTCGGATATGCTCATGGCCTAGTCCGCCATCATCGGTTCCGGCCCCTCGGCCGCATGGTGTGCCGGATGGCGGCGGAAGCGCTGCGCCAGGCGGTCGAACCACAAATAAATCACCGGCGTGGTGTAGAGAGTGAGCAACTGGCTGAAGATCAGGCCGCCCACGATGGCAATACCCAGCGGCTTTCGCAGCTCCGAACCGGTGCCCGTTCCCAATGCCAGCGGTACGCCGCCCAGCAGCGCCGCCATGGTGGTCATCATGATGGGACGGAAGCGCAGCAGGCAGGCCTGATAAATGGCTTCGAGCGGCGGCATCCCCTCCTTGCGCTCGGCATCGAGGGCGAAATCGATCATCATGATGGCGTTCTTCTTGACGATGCCGATGAGCAGCACGATGCCGATGAGCGCGATCACGCTGAAATCGTTGTGGCACAAATTCAGCGCCAGCAGCGCGCCCACGCCCGCCGAGGGCAGTGTGGAGAGAATGGTGATGGGGTGGATGTAGCTTTCGTAGAGAACGCCCAACACGATGTAGACGGTGACCAGGGCCGCCAGAATTAACATCCATTCATTGGCGAGGGAGGCCTGAAAGGCCGCGGCCGTCCCCTGGAAGTCGGCCTGAATGCTGGCCGGCAGACCCAGATCGTCCTTGACCTTATTGATGGCCAAAACGGCGTCTCCCAAGGACGCCCCGGGCGCCAGGTTGAACGACAGCGTCACCACCGGGAACTGGCCCTGGTGATTCACGGTGATGGGCACGCTGGTGAGTTCCGTTTTGCTGAACGCGGCGAAGGAAACCTGTCCGCCGTTGGGAAACGCCGCCGACGAGGCAATCGGCCCGGCGCCAAACAAGTTGTTGCCGGACGACGAAGCGGTCGCCCCCGTGCTGGCGCTGGTCGAAGCCGCCGCGGCCGCAGCCGCGTTCGCCGAAGACGCGCCGCCGGTCGCGGTGGTGCCCGAGCTTCCACCCGAGACCACCCCCGCCGCCCCGGCATTGCCGGTCCGGATGAACAGGTCGCGCAAATCCAGCGGGTTCTTCTGGAAACCGGGCTCCACTTCCAGAACCACGTGGTACTGGTTCAACTGCGTGAACATGGTGGAGACCTGCCGCTGGCCGTAGGCGTCGTACAAGGTCTGGTCCACGGCCGACGGCGTGATGCCCAGGCGCGCCAGGGTGGCGCGGTCCATCGAAATGACGGTGCGCAGTCCCTGCACCTGCTGATCGCTGGCCACGTCGCGCAGCATGGGCAATTCGCGCAGCCGCTCCAGCATTTTAGGGGTGTAGGCGTTGAGCTCGTCGGCGCTGGGATCCTCCATGGTGTATTGGAACTGCGTGCGGCTCACGCGGTCTTCCACGGTCAGGTCCTGCACCGGCTGCATGAACAGGGTGATGCCGGCGACGCCATCCAATTGCGGCTGGATGCGGCGGATCACGTCGCTGGCGGAGAGCCCGCGTTCTTCGAGCGGCTTCAGGTTGATGAGGATTCTTCCGCTGTTCAGGGTGGTGTTCGTGCCGTCGATCCCGATGAAGGACGACAGGCTTTCCACCGCGGGGTCCTTGACGATCGCCTGAGTCAGATCCTGCTGCAGCCTGGACATCTCCTCGAACGAAACCGTCTGCGAGGCTTCCGAGACGCCCTGAATCACGCCAGTGTCCTGAATCGGGAAGAAGCCCTTGGGGATATCCATGAACATCTTGATGGTCAGGGCGAGGGTTCCGATGGCCACCAGCAGGGTGACGGTCTGGTAGCGCAGCACGAATTGCAGGGTCCTCCCGTAGAAGCCGATGACCGAGTTGAAGGCGTGCTCGGAGGCGCGGTACAGGGCTCCCTGGACATGCTCCGGTTTGTGGCGCAGCAGTTTGGCGCACATCATGGGAGTGAGCGTGAGGGAGACCACCGCCGAAACCAGGATGGTGACACTGAGGGTGACGGCGAATTCGCGGAACAGCCGCCCCACGATGTCGCCCATGAACAGCAGCGGGATGAGCACGGCGATCAGCGAAATGGTGAGCGAAACGATGGTGAAGCCGATTTGCGCCGAACCCTTGAGCGCGGCCTGCAGGGGCGGCAGGCCCTCTTCGATATAGCGCGAGATGTTTTCGATCATCACGATGGCATCGTCCACCACGAAGCCGGTCGAGATGGTCAGCGCCATCAGGGTCAGGTTGTTAAGGCTGTATCCCAGCAGATACATAACGCCGAACGTCCCTACCAGCGAAAGCGGCACGGCGACGCTGGGAATGACGGTGGCTGCCAGGTTGCGCAGGAACAGGAAGATCACCATGACCACCAGCCCCACCGTGAGCATCAATTCGAATTGCACGTCCGCCACCGAGGCCCGGATAGTAGTGGTGCGATCGGTGAGGATGCTCACCTGAATGGCTTTGGGAAGCGTGGCGGTGAGAGTGGGCAGCAGGACCTTGATCCGGTCCACCACGGAAATGATGTTGGCGCCCGGCTGCCGCTGGATGTTCATGATCACGGCGGGGACCTCGTTCATCCATGCCGCCTGCCGCCGGTTTTCGGTGTCGTCCAAGATCTTGGCGATGTCGCTCAATTTGACCGGAGCGCCATTCTTGTAGGCGATCACCATCGGCGCGTAGTCGGCGCTGGAAAGCATCTGGTCGTTGGCGCCGATCTGATAGGCCCGGTTCGGACCGTCGAAATTGCCTTTGGCCTGGTTGACGTTGGCCGCCATGATGGCGCTGCGAACGTCTTCCAGGTTGAGGCCGAACGACGCCAGGGCCGTGGGGTTCGCCTGAATGCGCACCGCCGGTTTCTGGCCGCCCGAAATGGAAACCAGGCCGACGCCCGGAAGCTGCGAAATCTTGGGCGCGAGGCGCGTGTCCGCCAAGTCCTCGACTTTCGACAACGGCATCGTCTTGGAGGTGAGCGCCAGCGTGAGGATCGGCGTGTCGGCCGGATTCGTCTTGCTGTAAATGGGCGGCGACGGCAGGTCCGCCGGTAGAAACGTCCCCGAGGCGTTGATGGATTGCTGCACCTGCTGCTCGGCCACGTCGATGCTCAGGCTGAGCTTGAACTGCAAGGTGATGACGCTACTCCCGTCGGAACTGGTGGAGGTCATCTGCTGCAGCCCGGGCACCTGTCCGAACTGGCGCTCCAGTGGAGCGGTGACCGACGACGCCATCACGTCCGGGCTGGCGCCCGGGTAGAAGGTGACCACTTGAATGGTGGGATAGTCCACTTCCGGGAGAGCCGAAACCGGAAGCTGGGTGTAGCCCACCGCTCCCGCCAGCAGGATGCCCACCATCAGGAGCGACGTAGCGACCGGCCGGAGAATGAATGTCCGGGACGGACTCACTGCGCTTGACCCTCGGCGCCGCGTCCGCGCCCGCGGCCATGACGTCCGCCCGGACTCCCGTCAGGGTTTCCGGCGCCGGGACTCGGCGCGCCCGCGCCTGGGGCGTTCCCGCGGCCTTGGCGCCCGCCCGGACTCCCATCAGGGTTTCCGGTGCCGGGACCCGGCGCGCCCGCGCCTTTGGCGTTCCCGCGGCCCTGGCCCCGGCCGCCTTCCGCCTGCAACTGCACTGTGACCTTGGTGCCTTCGTTGAGCCGGTCGAGACCAGCCATGACCACCACGTCGCCCGGATCGAGGCCGCTGGTGACTTCCGTGGCATCGCCTTCGGACACGCCTTCCACCAACTGGCGCACGGTGACCGAGGAATCGGGCTTGACCAGGTAAACGTAGGTGGTGGTCGAGGTGCGCTGCACCGCGGCCGAGGGTACCAGGGTCACTCCCTGCTTCTCCTGCACCAGGAGACGCACGTTGACGAACTGGTCGGGGAACAGCGACTCGTCGGCGTTGGGGAAATCAGCCCGCAGCCGGATCATGCCGGTGGTGGGGTCGATCTGGTTATCGACGGTCTTCAGCGTTCCCGTCCCGATCTTTTTCTGATCGGCGCGGTCCCAGACTTCCACCAGCAGTTGCTGTCCGGCGTGCCATCTCTTAAGAACTTCCGGCAGCTTGTCTTCGACGATGGTGAACACCACGCTAATGGGCTGAACCTGGGTGATCACGAGCAGGCCGCCCGAGTCGCTGGCGTGCACGATGTTGCCGGAGTCCACCAGGCGCAGTCCGATGCGGCCGGTAATGGGCGCGGTGATGTGGCAATACGTCAGATTCAGCTTGGCCGAGTCGATCTGGCTCTGATCCGCCTTCACCGTGCCTTCAAGCTGGGCGACCATGGACTTCTGAGTGGCCAGGGTCTGTTCGGGAATGGCGTTCTGCTGCAACAGCGTTTCATAGCGCTGGAGATCGACCTTGGCGTTGTCGAGCAGGGCCTGGTCGCGCATTTGCTGCCCGGTGGCCTGGTCCAACTGCACCTGGTAGGGCCGGGTGTCGATCTCGATGAGCGGATCGCCCTGGTGAATCAGTTCGCCTTCCTGGTAGTTGACGTTCATCAACTGGCCATCCACCCGCGACTTGATGGTGATGGTGTTGATTGGGCTCACGGTACCCAGTCCGGTGACATAAACTCCGATATTGCCGCGCCGCACCATGGCTGCCACCACCGGCGCAAGGCCGCCGCCACGGCCCTTCCTGCCTCCGGTTGTCCCGGGTGGAGTCGCGCCGGCGGAAGCGTCCGTTCCTTTAGGCCAAAAATGGTAGGCGCCGACGGCCAGAAGGGTCAGGACAATCAGCCATATCCAGCCACGCTTGGACTTGCGCGGGACTCCGGGCGCGTTTTCCGCCGGCAGCGTCGGCAAGGACAGTTTTTCGTTCATGCAGTTGGTTCCACTATAATTCTAGTCCGTCCATTGGAACGACGAACCGGCATAAGCAGGTGTTACCCGCGTTCCGAGTTTTTTAGGGCTGTTCTAGTATAGCCCTTTAGAGCTATTGGACATGCAAGACATGTTTATTCAGTGAGTTACAGGAATCTGTCTGAATCGGGTTGGACCTCGTCACGGCATCGAACAACAGCTTCACCGGACGCGCGGCGGCCAGCTTCACTTCCAGGGCGGGGATTCCGCGCTCAGCCAGCAAACGGGTCAACTGGGTGTCCGCCTGAGCCAGCCACGCGGCATCCACGGAGGTTCCTCCCGTGAGAGAGTCCAGGAGCCGTAAGCCGGCGTCTCCGAGATCGGCCAAGTCCTTGGAAAACGGCATCAATTCCATCAGAAACGCGTTCCCTTCCGCCGTCGCCTCAAATTGGGCGTGGTTGGCCGCCCAAGTGGTAAACCGGGCACGCAGGAACGCGACATCGGCCTTGGCCGGCGGGCCGGCAGCGACCCGTTTGGCCGCCAGTTCCAGGGCGCGGATGCTCTCACTCTCGGGCGGCACGGCATCGACGAAGCGGTTCAGGGGCGTCAGCGTGGTGTAGAGGCGGGCGTTGCGCGGTCCCAGTCCCAGGGCCTCGGCGGCTTCCGCCAGGGTCCACACCGGACGCAGCGGTCCGGCGCCCGCCAGGCGCGCCAGCATGGGCTCAAGATTGGCGCGGTGCCGCACGCCGGTAAACTCCAGAATGCGGCTGACGGCCTCCATGCGGGCATACATGGAATCCACGTCGACGGCCTCCCTGGGCGACCACAAGCGCTCGGCGATGGCCGCCATGCGCGGCCAGATCCGCGAGTCCACGGTTTCCGGGCCGATCAATTCGCCCCACATGCAGGCTTCGCCGCCCAGGATCGAGGCCTGCTGCTCGGGGGTGAGCAGCGCCGCCGCGCCGGCCAGTGGGTCGACGCCGTAATGAAAGCTGGCGGATCTCAGATGATCGAGGTAATAGCCCGACGATAGGATCGCGCCGAAGCCCTTGGAGGCCGCCTCTGCCAGCGAATCCGCACCGCGCCAGGACTGAATCACAGTGCCCGCCGGCAGGCCGGGGTCGAGGATTTCGTCCCAGCCCACGGGGGTCTTTCCATACTTCGCCAGAATCCTCTCAACCCGCTGATTGAAATAGAGTTGCAGACCCTTGGCGCCATCCAGTTTGTGGGCTTTGGCGAAGGCTTGGATGGAATCGGAGGCTTTCCATTGATGGCCGTTCACCTCGTCGCCACCGATATGAAAACAGGGGTCCGGGAAGATGGCGGCCATCTCCCCGATGAAGCCGTCCAGGAAGGCGTAAGTGAATTCGTTGGCGGGGTCCATGGCGCCGTCGAAGACCCCGAAATCGCGCCCGATCTCGTAGGGCCCCGGCGCGGCGGCCAGTTCGGGGTAGGCCGCCAGCCAACTGGTGGTGTGGCCGGGGATGTCGAACTCCGGCACCACGCGGATGCCGCGGTCGCGCGCGTAGGCTACAATGTGGCGCAACTGGTCCCGGGTGTAATACAGCCGGTCGGAACCCAGTTCCTGGAGGCGCGGATACCGGATGCTCTCGGCGCGGAAGCCCTGGTCGTCGGAGAGATGCCAATGGAACACGTTGAGCTTGACCGCGGCCATGGCGTCCAGATTGCGCTCCACGACTTCGAGTGGCATCCAATGGCGGGAGGAATCCAGCATGAGGCCGCGCCAGGGGAAGCGCGGACGATCCTGGATGTGCACGGCGGGGACCTCGAAGCCGCCCACGCCCGGCGCGACCAACTGCAGGAAAGTCTCGAGACCGTGCATGGCGCCGGCCACCGCGGGAGCCTTCAACAGGGCGCCATCGGGGTTGACGTCCAGCGTATAGGATTCGTCCTCGCGCAGCGTGGGATAGCCGGGGCCGGCGGTCGCGCATTCCACGCGGAGAACGGCACGGCTGGGATCGGCAGATTTGGCCGCGGGCATGGCGATGCCGGTCTGCCGCGCGATGCGCGAGAGGAACCGGTCGATGGCGGCTGGCAGCCGGGCATCGGTGGCGCCCGAGAGCGCCACGCTGAACGTGGGGCCGATCGCGAGCGTCCCCGGACCGGGAGCGAGGACGGCGGGCAGAGGCATGAGCGCGGGAGGCGCCGCAGCAGCCGCACACGCGATGGTGGAGAGAAGACTCGGGAATAGTGGGGCGCGACGCATCTCTAATACTTCAGCACCGCTCCCGGAATTCGGCAAGCGAGGGAAGGGATGCGGCAGCGCCGGGGACGCCGACGAAAAAGTTATGCGAACTCTTTGGGCGTTTGGCCTCTTACGTTTAGAGGAGCACATGCCGAAACTGCACCTGCAACCGATTCCCGTCGAAGTCATAGGGAGCAAAATCCTGATTCTCCGGGACCGCCGGGTAATGCTCGATCGCGATCTGGCGGCACTCTACGGCGTGCCGGTGAAGCGCCTCAATGAGCAGGTGAAGCGCAATAGCGAGCGGTTCCCGGACGATTTCCCGTTTCAGTTGACGCTGGAGGAAGGGAACTCGGTGCTGGATTCAAGGTCGCAAATTGCGACCTTGAAGCGAGGGCGGAATATCAAGTACCGGCCGTATGTGTTCACGGAGCACGGAGCGATGATGTTGGCGAATGTCCTGCGGAGCCGCGTGGCAGCGCGTGCGAGCATTCAGGTGGTTCGCGCCTTCGTGCATCTGCGCCAGATGCTCGCGACCAACCAGGACCTGGCCCGGAAGATCGAGGCGATCGAGCGCAAGGTGGGCAAGCACGATGCCGATCTGCAAGCCGTTCTGAGCGTGCTGCAAAAGCTGTTGCAAGCGGCGCCGGCGCCGCCCAGGCGCCCCATGGGATTCGTTGGGCCGGGCAGGCAGCCGCAACAGAGTTCGGAAAGGAAAGGGAGCGGGACCGCGGGGATTCCGCGTCTCCCGGCTGGTTCCCACTGCCAGCGCGGCTAGCCGCCGGCTCTGCCGCTACGATAGCGAACCACGGTTCACCCGCGGACGGCTGCTGGCGTAGACCGGCTTCCACAGCCACCGGGTTTCAGAAGCGGTATGGGAAGACGCGATCCTGACGGGCCGGCAGATCTTTCTGCGGTGCGCAAGCAGGACGTTCGCGACAGCGCGGGATTCCGCGCTCATTCCGGTCATGCCGGACGATCGCCTCCCTGCGCTCGCTCAAGCGTGAACCTGGGCTGGCAGGGAAGAGCGGCAACCAGCCGTTTACGCGAACCGCCAACGAGTCCAGCAGGAAGAACTGCCTGCGAGATTCGGAGGTTTCACCACGGGCTGACGGCGGTCGTGTCTCGGAACGAAGCCGCGAGCGTCAACCGGCGATTTCCCGGGTTGCGCGGATGGTGCGTGCGGGATTCCGGCGGTTTCGCTCAGCGGCCGAAAGCCGCGCGCCCCGCAAACTGGGCCTGCTCTCCCAACCGCTCCTCGATGCGCAGGAACTGATTGAACTTGGCGACGCGTTCGCTGCGGCACCCGGAGCCGGTCTTGATGTGTCCCGCCGACGTCGCCACGGTCAGGTCCGCGATGAAGGTGTCTTCCGTCTCACCCGAACGGTGCGACACGAAGCAGCGGTAGTTGTAGCGCTTGGCCAACTCGATGGTGTCGAGGGTTTCGGTCACCGAACCAATCTGGTTGAGCTTGATCAGCACCGCATTGGCGATACCCTTTTCGATTCCTTCCCGCAGGATTCGCGGGTTCGTGCAGAATATATCGTCGCCAACCAGCTCAATCCGCGATCCCAGCGCCGAGGTGAGGTCTTTCCACCCGGCCCAATCGTTCTCGCCCATGCCGTCTTCGAGCAACACGATTGGATACTGATTCACCCACGATTCCCAGATTCCGATCAGCTCCTCGGAAGTGATGGCCTTCTTGGTCGACTTGAAGAGGACGTATTTCCCGTCGTCCCACATCTCGCTGGCTGCGGGATCGAGGCAGATGGAGATATCTTCGCCCGGCTTGTAGCCGGCCTTCACGATCGCCGCCAGGATCAACTCCACGGCTTCGTCGTTCGATTTCAGGTCGGGCGCGAATCCGCCCTCGTCGCCGACGGCCGTGCTATAGCCTTTGGCGCGCAACACCTGTTTCAGCGCGTGGAAGGTCTCCATGCCCTTGCGGATGGCTTCCTTGAAAGACGGTGCATTGTGCGGCGCGATCATGAACTCCTGGAAATCGACCGTATTGTCGGCATGCTTTCCCCCATTCAGCACGTTCATGCAGGGGACCGGAAGCAGGCTGGCATTGGCGCCGCCCATATACCGGTACAGCGGCAAGCGATGAGCGCTCGCAGCCGCGCGGGCCACCGCCATCGACACCGCGAGAATTGCGTTCGCCCCTAACTGCGCTTTGTTGGGCGTGCCATCGAGGTCGATCATAGCCGCGTCGATCGCCCGCTGATCCGAGGCGTCCAGGCCGATGACCGCCTTGCGGATCGCGCCGTTGATATTGTCCACGGCCTTGACGACGCCCTTGCCGCCGTAGCGGGTCTTGTCGCCGTCCCGCAGCTCGACGGCTTCCTTTTCACCGGTCGAGGCGCCGGATGGCACGGCGGCACTTCCGATGCTGCCGTCGACGAGGACGACATCCGCTTCCACGGTTGGATTGCCGCGCGAATCCAGGATCTCGCGGCCTCTTACTTCAACGATCTCGGTCATGCATGACTCCTTGTCGACGATTATGACTGGCTATTGACTGAAACAGATCCTACCACTGGGGTAGGAGCTATCGGACTCAACGAAGTTGAGACGGTTCCCGGTGAGACTCCATCACCGTGCAAACTCGCGAACCTTCACTATATCGCAAGGCGCGGACTTCAGCCCGGCGGAAATCCCGGCCGTTTCAGGCGGCCGGTCCGGGCGCCCGAAACGCAAAGGCGAAGAACGCGGCCAAGGCAAGAAAAACGAACGCCACCAGATAATTCCACGCGAGTTTCTCCTTCAGGAACAGGATCGCGAACCCGGTGAAGACGACCAGCGTGACGACCTCCTGAATGATCTTGAGCTGGAATCCCGAGAAGTGGACATAGCCGAGCCGATTGGCCGGCACCGCCAGGCAGTATTCGATCAGCGCAATCGCCCACGAGACCACGATCGCTTTCCAGAGCGGCCAGGCGTGGCCGTATTTCAAATGCCCATACCAGGCGAAGGTCATGAAGATATTCGAGAAAACCAGCAGAAGAATAGTGCTCATAGGGTTGGATTCAGAAGTAGTTTATCGCGTGTCTCCGGCATGAAGAGATAAAAAATGCCGAATGCCGCCGACGCGACCGCGGCCAGGAAGAGAAAGCCCGCACTGGAACCAAAGTGATGGACGATGGAACCGGCGACGGCTTGGCTGAGCGCAGCGCCGATGCCCACCGCCGTGCCGATGGCCCCGAGGGTGAAGTTGAATCGTCCCGTGCCCCGCGTGAGATCGGCGATCACCAGGACCGAGACAACGCCGAATATCGCCGCCGCCACGCCATCCAGAATCTGGATGGCGACCAGCGCACCGGTGTTCGGGGTGAGCGTGTAGAGCACGGCGCGAACCGGCAACACACCGAATGCGGCCAGCAGCAGCGGCTTTCTGCCCCACAATCCCGCTTTCCGCCCCGACCAGGAGGCCAGCAACACGACGACAAGCTGCGTAGTCACGACACACGCCGACATGAACATCATCGAGCTACGGCCGTGCCCCTTGGCCAGCATCTCACCCAGCAGCGGCAACATCGCGGCGTTGGCAAAATGGAACATCACGGCGCAAACCAGGAACACGACCAGTGGACGGTCGCGGAACAGCACCCGGACGCTATGCGCCTTGCCGCTTTTCCCGCCGCCGTCCGCGCCACGGGCAACGTCGTAGTCGATCTCTGCGGGCCTGATCAGAAGCAGGGCGAGAAGCGTGGGGACCGCCAGAACCACGACGAAGAAGAAAATGCTCCGGTCGGAAGCGAGGTAGCCGAGGAGGCCCATCGACACAGCGGCGGTCACGTTCCCCGCCGAGTTGAACGTCTGATTGCGGCCTTGGCGGATGTCGAATGCGGTGCGTCCGACGATCCCGAGCGAAACGGCACAGATGGCCGGACCGAAGACGCTCGATGTCCCGCCGATGAAAACCTGGGCCGACATCACCGACCAAAAGGTTGGCACGAGCGCGATCAGCAGCGCCCCCATCGCCAGCGCGACGATGCCGGCGGCGATCAACGCGCGTTTGGACCGCAGGCGGTCGACCAGCGCGCCCGCCGGTGTCTGGGTCAGGATTCCGGCGATTCCGCCAACGGTGAGAGCGATTCCCACGCGCTGCTCGTTCCACCCATATCCCGCCAGGTAGATCGCCAGGAATGGTCCGACTCCGGTTTGCACGTCGGCGAGAAGGAAATTCAACCAGTCCAACCCGCGCAGCGTTCGCCCCGAAGGGGACGGTTGGATCCCCGTGGGGGACTCTGGCTCGCACGCTGTCTTCATGCAAAGGCCGGTGTTGAAAGTCACGCTCCCGGGCAAGCAGCCCGCAGTGGTATGGCCAACTGTACGGGTTCGGCCCGGAAGAGACGGGCGGCAGCAGCCGCACGCGGCCCGGTGCAAAGATTGCTTGCGATCATGCAGTCTTCGCAGCGGGCGAAGCGCTTCAGCCGGGTGGAGATCCAGTGCGCAGCACCGCCGCGAGTTGGCTGCGAATCTCCATCGGGACCGG